>Ga0210096_1000826_pt1 | contig 10437 bp, 6 predicted proteins | sample China_Galinas_PW_4_FD_184864 | JGI IMG/M metagenome (GOLD analysis project Ga0210096, IMG submission 184864) | Wetland microbial communities from San Francisco Bay, California, USA, that impact long-term carbon sequestration - China_Galinas_PWA_D2... | ecosystem: Environmental > Aquatic > Marine... | reverse complement strand
CCTCCCAATACCGTATCGCACTTGAGAAGGCGCGTTCTGAACTCGGGAATGCGCGCAGCCAGGTCGAGGCAGGCGGTGCCAGCGTTGAAGCGGCGCGTGCCAGGCTGTGGGCAGCGCGTGCCAATGAGACCAAGGCTGAGAAAGATTTCCGGCGTCTGCAGCGTCTGTATGAGGAGGACCCCGGTACAATCTCGGTGCGACGACTCGAAATATCGCGTGCTTCGCTGGACCAGGCGCGGGCCAATGTCTCGAGCGCCGAGGCTGACATCCGAAGGGCCATCGAGCAGAAGGGCGGCGATGACGAGGCAACCAATGCGATCCTGCAATCGGCGACCAGTGCGGTCGCCAAGGCAGAGCTTGATCTTGCCAACACCATTGTCAAGGCCCCTTCACGGGGTGTGATCACCGACCTACGTGCCGACGTGGGGCAGTATGCGGGCACGGGCAGCCCGGTAATGACCCTGATCGCCATCCACGACGTATGGATCAGTGCCGAGTTCACCGAGAACAACCTGGGCAACCTGCGCTCCAACATGCCGGTGGACCTCGTCTTCGACGCCCTGCCCGGAAAGGTCTTCGCTGGTCAGGTGCGCAGCGTGGGTCTCGGTGTCAACGCAGGCCAGACGCAACAGCCAGGCACCCTGCCGGACGTGCAGAACAACCGCGACTGGCTGCGTCAGGCGCAACGCTTTCCTGTGGTGATCGAATTCGACGTGGACCAGTATGAGACCCTGTCGCGGCAGCTTCGGGTGGGAGGTCAGGCGTCCGTCATCGCTTATGCGGACGCCCCGGCGCCGCTGCGTTGGCTGGCGAAGCTGTTCATACACCTAATGAGCTGGCTGTCCTATGCCTATTGAGGCCAGACGTGTCTATCGCCTGAGCCTGACGGTGGCACTCGCCCTGGCCGCCAGCTACGCGCTACAGCTGCCGATGCCTTTCCTGGCGCCTTTATTTGCGTTCGTTCTAGCGGCGGCGCCGGCACCGCCAATCGGTCCCAAGGGGCTCCTCGCCCTGATTCTGGTGATCCTGATCACCCTCGGAGGGGGGCTCGTACTCGTCCCCTTGTTGGCCCACTACACAGCGGTAGCACTGGTGATCGTGGCACTCGGACTGTTTTTCAGCAACTTCCTGACGGTCAACCTGAGCCACGCGCTGTTCGGCACCTTCCTGACGATAGGTTTTACCCTCATCTCGGCCGCAGGACTGGCGAGTTATCAACTGGCGACGACAGTCATACAGGCCCTCGTGCTGGGAATCGCGCTGACAATCATCAGTCTGTGGGTGGTTTACCCCTGGTTCCCGGAAGATGCGCCTCCCCAGAAAAAGGAAGGTGGGGCTCACCCGAGCGGTGAGACATCCATGTGGATCGCGGCCCGTGCCACGATCATCGTATTCCCCGCTTATCTTTTGGCGCTGTATAACCCGCAGGTCTATATGCCCATTGTCATGAAGGCGGTGTCATTGGGGCAGCAGGGCTCGGTAAGCAGTGCGAGACATGCCGGGCGCGAACTGCTGGGATCGACCTTCCTGGGCGGTTGCTTCGCGGTCCTTTTCTGGTTCGCCTTGAAAATGTTTCCAAGCCTGTGGATGTTCTTTTTATGGATGCTGCTGTTCGCGCTTTACTTTGCCAGTAAGCAATACGGACTACTCGCCAGCCGCTTCCCGGCGTCTTTCTGGCAGAATACCGCGGTGACCCTGCTCATCCTGCTGGGACCCGCGGTCGAGGACAGTGCCAACGGGAAAGATGTCTACATGGCTTTTACGGTACGCATGGCTTTGATCATCGCGGTGACACTGTATGCGTGGCTGGCAATCCGCGTCCTGGAGGCATGGCGCTTGCGGCGCGTCGACAGAAGCGTCTTTTTCCCTGGTTCAGCGGAAGTTCCCTGATGTTGACCGACCTGATTCTGGGTGGTTGTATCATGGCGGTATGCCTGCTGGCGCAGTCCCTGCTGCTGGGTGTGGCGATCCATTACTACTCCCGACGCAAAGCCATGCTCGACAGCCCATCGATGGCGGGGAGTCTCCTGGTTCTGAACATGGTGCTGCTGCTGCTGGTATTTGGCAACCTGGCGCAGGTGGCGATCTGGGCCCTACTCTTTCGATGGCTGGGTGAATTCAGCGCCTTTGACCAGGCCTTTTATCACTCGGCCGTTAATTTCTCGACGCTTGGCTACGGTGACATCGTCATGTCAGATGCGCACAAACTGCTCGGTCCGTTGGAGGCGATTAATGGCGTACTGATGATCGGCATCTCCACTGCAACATTGATGACGGCCTTCCAGGACGCGCTCAGACGGACCCACCGTGCCCGCGGACAGTGAAAATCGGTAGACGCCGAACGAATAGCGGTATTTTCCGGCAACCGACTTAATCTCATTCTAAAGGGTTCTGCCTCCACTATACTCGGGTCACCCGAAGCCTCCGGAATCCTGCCAATGAGCGAGCCGGTGATAGTGACCCGAGACGGCGGTGTCGCCACGATCACCGTCAATCGCCCACAGGTCTACAATGCACTCGACCCGGCCATGGCGACGGGATTACGCGGCGCTGTCAAATCCGTCGCCAACGACGATTCGGTGCGTTGCGTGGTCCTGACCGGGGCGGGGGAAGCCTTCATGTCGGGTGGCGATGTCACGTACTTCCAAGACATGCTGTCGAGCTTTCAGCGTGAAGGCGACGCGACCCTGACCCCATTGTTCGACCAGGTCCACCCCACGATCCGGGGCATTCTCGAAATGCCGAAACCCGTCGTCGCGAGCGTTCGCGGGGCGGTCGCCGGAATCGGCATGAGCCTGATGCTGGCCTGCGATCTGGTGATCGCAGCGGAAAGCTCGACGTTTACCCTGGCCTATATCCGCATCGGCACCTCTCCGGATGGTGGCAGCACGCTGACCCTTCCTGCGACGATCGGGTTGAAAAGGGCGATGGAAATGGCGTTGCTGGGTGATCGTTTCGGTTGCCGGGAAGCGCGGGAGATGGGGTTGATCAATCGCGTCGTGCCTGACGCTGATCATGAAACGGCGACCTGTTCGCTCGCCGGGCGACTCGCGATGGGTCCCTGCCAGGCAATGGCCCGGACCAAGGCGATGCTCAATCGCATGGTGCTGGATCGGCTTGCCTCCCAGTTCGAAGGTGAACAGGAGGCCTTCACCCGTTGCACGCGCGGCGCGGAATTCGAGGAAGGTGTGACGGCCTTCGTCGAGCATCGCGAGCCGCGTTTCGGTACCTGACGGCGCCGGGAGGCGTGCCGCATGGCCGGGTCATTCTTTCGTGGCCTGAAGGTCCTCGGCCGGATAACTCACCTCGAGAACCTGGTCCGCTGCCAGGTCGCTAAGTTGCCGGGTCGTCCCGTCGGGCCAGGTCACCTGAACGTGATCCACACGCGCCGTGTCGCCCAGGCCGAAGGTAACGGGCAGTTCCACCTGTGCCAGGTAGCTGCGCGAGGGCATGACCGCGCGCGTCTGCGAGACCCCGCCGGCGGTGATGTCGACGCGTGCGCCCAGGGCGTCCTGGTTGAGACCCGTGCCCTTGACCTTCACGCGCAGCCAGTGATGACCCAGGGACTGGTCGTTGCGCAATACCAGCGGCGCGCGATTGACCTGCGTGATCACCACGTCGAGGTCGCCGTCCTGGTCGATATCCCCGTAACTGGCGCCCCGACCGACGACGGGTAGCCCCAGATCGCCGGTGTCTTCCAGTGGCACGTGCACGAAGTTGCGCGCGCATTGTGGTCCGCAGTTCCAGAATAGTTGTGTGGGCTGCTCATAGTGCTGGCTCGGCTGTACCACGTTGATCTCGTCCTCGACGTGGCCATTGGTCTGGAGCAGGTCCGCCCGGCCGTCCAGGTCGTAATCGAAGAAGAACAATCCGAAGCTCAGAGCACGCCGACTCTCGGCGCCGACACCGGAGACGATGGCCTCATCGGTGAACAACGGACCGCCGTCGCGAGAGACGTAGAACGAGCTCATTTCGTTGGAGAAATTTCCCACGGCAATGGCCAGCTCGCTGTCATTGTTGTAGGCGGCGGCATCGAGTCCCATGGCACCGGTCGCTTTGCCGCTGTTGTCGAAGGCCAGGCCCGATGCCATGCCGCTCTCCTCGAAGGTGCCGTCGCCCTGGTTCAGGAACAGGAAGTTCTGCACCGTGTCGTTGGAAACCACCAGGTCGAGCCAGCCGTCGGCGTCGATATCGACCGGATGCACCGCGAGTCCCTTACCGGCCGGCAGTCCGGTGGCGGCGTTGTCAACCTGGATGCCCGCCGCCGCGCTGACGTCGGTAAACGTGCCGTCGCCATCGTTGCGGTAGAGGTAGGAGTCGCTTCCCGCGTAATTGGTCGGCGGGCCGTATGCGCGTCCGATTCCCGTCAGCCGGTAGTCGACGCCGAGATCGATCTCGCGTGACCACTGCACATAGTTGCATACGAACAGATCCAGGTCGCCGTCCCGGTCATAGTCGAAGAACGCCGCGCTCGAGCTCCATGCGGCGTCGTCACCGGCCACGCCGGCCTGCGACGTTGCATCGGTGAAACGCTCCCCCCTTTGATTGAGCAGGAGCCGGTTCGGCCCGACGCCGCTCAGGAAGACGTCCGAATAACCGTCGCCGTTGATGTCGGCCACGGCGGCGCCCATGCCGTACATGTCGATCGTATCGAGCCCGGTCTGCTCGGTGACGTTTTCGAACCTGCCATTGCCGAGATTGCGGTAGAGTGCCGGGGGCGAAGGCCGCGCCTCCTGCGTGCGCCACGGCCAGGTGCTGGAATTGACGAACAGCAGGTCCTGCAGTCCGTCGTTGTCGTAGTCCAGAAACGCCACACCGCCGCCCATGGTTTCCGGGAGCAGCCGTTCACCGTAGGCGCCATTCACATGCACGAAATCCACGCCCGCGGCACGGGTCACGTCGGTAAAGTGCACCGTCGGTGGGGTGGCATCGAACGCTTCGTCGATAGGCTGCGCGACGATCCGGGCCGCATCCTGGACCACGGGTTCGGGTGCTTCCCGCCGCAGCACCAGCCACGCGCCGATGCCCAGTACGGCGGCGGCGCCCAGCGCGATCAGCGACCACTTCAAGGCCCGAGCGATGACGGTATCGTCCTGCGGAACCTCGTTGTCGAGCGACTCGCGTTCCCCCCCTTTGTTCGGCGTTGCCGAGCTGCGTGCCTGGTTCATCGCGAAGCCACCGTTTCGGTGGTGGGCTCGCCCAGTTCGTAAGCGCCCGGGCGCTGCAGATCGTACAGGACGATCGCATCGGCGGCGTGATTGGCCGGCGCGCTCTTCTGACGCGCCAGTCCGATCGCCCGGTCTCGGGCATTGTCATCAGCCTTGTATTTGACGTAGCGGGCGCGGTGCGTCTGTGCCTTGTCGGGATCGCCGAGGCGCGAATACACCTGCGACAGTCCGTAGTACGCCTCGGCGTTCTCGGGATCCAGCTCCAGGACGCGCTGGAACCAGCGTTCGGCTTCGCGAAGGTACCCGGTGCGCCGAGTGGCGTCGCCGCGCTCCAGCTTGGAGCGGTCGAACAGGGTTTGGGCGTACTCGTTCAGCAGGGTGTAATCCTGGCTGAAATCGAACTCCCGCTCGTGAGCCTCCCGATACCGCGTGTTGACGATATCGGCGTAGCCTTGCAGCGCCTTGTCCAGATAGCCGTTCTGGCGGTTCACCACCGCGGTGAAATAGGCCACCGACCAGGGGTAGGCCGGCGGCTCGTGGCCGGCGGCCCGGCGCAGCGCGTCTACGGCCTCGTCCAGCCGTCCCTCACGGATGTAGACGCGGGCGAGATTCAACGGTCCGTCCGCCCGGCCGAGCGCTTCGACACGTTGGAAGGCTTCCTCGGCCTGGCGCAGCTGACCTGGGCCGCCCTTGCGCAACAGGCCGATACCGTAGTCGTTCCAGCGCTGCCACGGTGGGATGTCGCGTGACTGCGTGGTATCGGCCGTGCCGCGACCGGCGACCGGCAGCACCACGGTGTCGCTGCCGATGGTGACGATCGGCAGGTCGTTGTGTGTGAAACCCTCGCCCTGGAACTGGCGCGTGTATGTGGTATCGAACTTGCGGTACTGCAGGCGCGCCGCCAGGGTGACGTTCGGGCCGGCGTCTTCGGGCACGCGCAGCACGAAGTGCACGGTGTCCGCGGCACCCGGGGGGATCTGGTGGCTGTAGAGCGCGGTGAAGATGCTCTCCGCGTTGCGGCGATCGATGCGATTGCCCTCGCGGTCGATCACGTAGGCGTTGACGAAGTGCGACCAGGGATCCGTCTCTCCGGTCTCCCTTTCCAGGCCGCCGCTGCGCCCGATGAGCCTGCCGCCGCTGGCCGCAGCGACATCCAGCCACACCTCGTTGGAATCAGCGGTCCCCTGTGTGAAGACATGCCCGAGCTTCATGGTGCGGATTACGACCTCGACCAGGTAGGTGGCGCCGGGTCGGAGCGCCGGGATCTGCGGGCGGATCGGCCCGATCAGGTCGCCGTCGATGGTGCCGCCTTCGCGCAGTGCCATGATGTCCACCCGTACGGTGTCCTCGAGGAATCTGCGGTGCGCGTCAATGACCCAGTCCGGCAGGTCCAGCAGGTGCGGGATCGCGGTGTTGGCGGAAGGGAACTGGTGATCGTGCACCTTGAGCACACCCTTGCCGTCGAAGGGCCTCGCCCCGAAATCATCCGAAGCCTCGAGCGGCATGTGGCAGCCCGCGCAGTTGTGTTCGGCCTTCGGGGGATAGTAGAAGCTCTTGATGCCGTGACCGGATACCCCGCTCAGGTGATAAGGGTCGTAGTGATCCTGACCACGCAACCACTTGTAGTGGTTCAATTCGGGAGGCAGGTGCACCTTGTGGCAGCCGGCGCAGAATTCCGGCTTCCTGTGCAGGGGTTTCAGGAAGGTTTTCTTGTGAAAATCCGGCTTGGCCTTGACCAGCGAGCGATTGACCCATTGCAGGAAGGGGTTATCGCTGAACGCGAAGGGATAGTGCAGCGGCTCCTCGATCGTGTAGTCCGAATTGCCTCGGTTGCTGTTCATGTGGGTGATGGCGTGGCAGCCGGTGCAGGTAATGCCGGCCTGCGAGGTCGGGTGATTCACGTCATCGAAATCGGGATCGTCGAAGGCGCCGCTGAAGAACGGCACCAGGTCATGACACCCCGCACAGAAGCGCGATGCCTGTACGTTGCCGTCGCGTTCGAGCGAGAACTCGCGCGTGTTGCGCACCGAGAACAGGTAGGCCGGGTTGTTGAATGATGCGAAGCGGTGCACGCTATTCGACCATTTCTCGTGCGTGTCCGCGTGACACTCCCGGCAATAGTCGTCCATCATCAGCGTCTTGGCGGGGATAAAATTGCCTGTCGCCGTTCGCGCCAGGGACGGGAAGAAGTACTTCTCGCCACTGGCCGGGCCGGCCTCATTCCACTGGCGCGGATCCTGGGCCTGGAGCGTCAGCATGCCCACCGCAAACAATGCCGTCACCCCCGCCACAGCCCCGCCAAAACGCCAATTGATCCGCGGTCCCGCCAGGCGGTGCAGGACAAACAACCAGGCCACCAGCAACGGGACGATGATGTGGAGCCAGTATGCCGTCTCCCGCGCCAACGGTTGGCGGACTTCCACCAGGGGTAGACCCCGTGTCAGTACCAGCCCGCTCGCCAGCAGGATCAGCGCCACGGCAAACAGTGCATAACCCACCTTGACGGCACGGCGGTTGGGCCGTTCGTGGGCATTGCGGAGATGGATGACGCCGTAGACGACGACCGGGACGATCAGCAGCAGCCCGAGCGCCAAATGGGCCAGGAACATGTACTGGTAGAAGTAGTTCTGATAGGTCTCCCCCGTGAGCCATTCCGAAAAGGTGATGGTGCCGAGGTAGACGGCATTGAACGACAACAGGGTGAACAACCCCAGCACGACGTAAAGGAGCTTGCGTAGCTTGGGTCCCACAGCGGGGACATAGCGGCGCCGCGCGCCCGCGGCGCCTTTTCCGGATTCGGGAATCGTCATGGTTACTTCTCGGTAAGAACTTCGCGGACGGGTAATTCTGTCGCAATCTCGGGCGCGATACAAACGCGTGTTTCCGGATGCGGTCACCCCGTGGGTTCTCGGCAGACCTGGCGACGTCGTCGTGTGAAACCACCAAATCCCCGGCGATGCGGGGTCGATGCGATCGGTCCCGACAGGTCGGTGCCGTCGGTCAATCGGGGAACTGGTAGACTCGAATCATGCCGTTAACCCGATTCGGCCCCTAACAGAATTCAGCACCGATGGCACACCCCCGCGCAAGGTTTCTGATCGTGAGCGTGCTTCTGTTGGGGGTGGGTTGGCTCCTGGCGTGGGGTATCTACCAGCGCCTGCAGGATGGCGGGAAGACGGCGGAGCACAGGGCCGGCAAGCAGCCGGTCCCCGTGGAGGTCGTCGAGATCGAGCACGGTCCGATTGAATGGCTGCGCACCTTCACCGGCACCCTCGAGGCACGCGCCGAGTTCGTGGTCGCACCCGAGGTCGGGGGTCGTCTGGAACGCTTGAATGCGGATCTGGCCGACGAGGTGACCCGGGGGCAGGTGGTTGCGGTACTGGACGACGCCGAGTACGTACAGGCGGTCGCCCGGGCCAGGGCCGATCTGGCGGTGGCCCGGGCCAGCCAAGCCGAGGCCCGGAGTCTGCTGGAGATCGCCGAGCGGGAGTTGAAGCGCATCGAGCAGTTGCGCGAACGCGGTGTCATTTCAGAGTCGCAGCGGGACGCGGCCAAGGCGGAGGAGCTGGCGAAACTGGCCTCGATGGAGGTGACCAAGGCTCAGGTCGCCCGTGCCGAGGCGGAACTCGAAGCCGCGCGTATACGACTCCGGTACACCCAGGTCGCCGCCGGCTGGCGCGGCGGCAGCGACCGGCGTGTGGTGGCGGAGCGTTACGTGGACGAAGGCGAGACCGTGGCCGCCAATACGTCTCTGCTGCGCATCGTGGAGCTGGATCCCATCACGGGCGTATTCTTCGTCACCGAGCGAGAATACGGGCGGCTGCGCCACGGGCAGGAAGTGACCTTATCGACCGATGCCTTTCCTGGAGAAACATTCCACGGGGTAGTGCAGCGCATCGCGCCGGTGTTCCGGGAATCCACGCGCCAGGCCCGGGTGGAGCTGCGGGTTTCCAATCCCGACCTGCGCCTGAAGCCCGGCATGTTCGTGCGCGCCACGGTGCTGCTGGGTCGAGAGGAGGAGGCGGTCATCGTTCCGGAGCAGGCGCTGACCACGCGCGACGGACGGACGGGGGTGTTTGTGGTGGTCTCGCAGGGGACCTCGGCCACGTGGCGCGAGGTGCAGCCGGGCATTCGTCAGGGTGAGCGAGTGCAGGTACAGGGTGAAGGCCTCGATGGGAAGGTCGTCGTCCTGGGTCAGCAGATGCTGGACGACCGCACCTCTGTCCGTATCTCAGGTGAACGTGAAGTCGCGTCACCATGAATCTGACGCGCGAGAGTGTACGCAGGCCGGTGCTCACCACCATGGCGACGCTGATCGTCGTGGTTTTGGGCACGGTGGCCTTGAGCCGCCTGCAGATCGACCTCTTACCCAGCATCGAGTTGCCGACGCTCACGGTCCGCACCGAATACGAGGGTGCGGACCCGATCGTGATGGAACGTCTGGTCACGCAGATCGTGGAGGAGATCGTGGCCACCGTGCCGGGGGTGGTGGAGATGACCTCACAGTCCTATGAGGGCAACAGCAGCGTGCGGGTCAGTTTCGATTGGGGCTCCAGTATTGATTCCGTGGCGGTGGACGTTCGCGCCACCCTGGAGGACGAGATCAGTGAGCTGCCTGACGAGATCGTCGGACCTCGGGTCACCAAATTTGACGTCGATACCTTTCCGGTCGTGCTGCTCGGGATCTCCAGCCCGCTGGATCCGGTCGAGCTTACGCAATTCGTCGAGGACCAGGTCCGAAACCGCTTCGCGCGCATTCCCGGGGTTGCCCAGGTGGACCCCTGGGGTGGCTTTACGCGCGAGGTGCGGGTGGAGCTGGATCCGGGCACGGTCGACGCACTGGCATTGTCGCTGAGCGAGATACTGACGTCGATTCGCGATGCGAACCTGGACCTTCCCGCGGGCAAGATCGAGCGCGGACGCTACGAGGTGACCCTGCGGGCCCCGGCTGAATTCGCTGATCTGGACGAGATCCGAGATACGGTGATCAGCGAGCGGGACGGCTCGCAGATCACCCTGGGACAGGTCGCGAAGGTAAAGGACACCTACGAGAAGCTGACCCGCATGATCCGCGTCAACGGTGAGCGAGGACTGCGCGTGGCGATCCGCAAACAGGCTGGGGCCAACACGGTTGAGGTTGCACGGCAGGTGTTGGCGGAGGTCGACAGGCTCAACCAGGCGTTTCCGCAGATCCGCATCGTGCCCGTCATCAATCAGGGCAACTTCATCGAACGGTCCATTAAAAACGTGACACGGTCGGTACTCTATG
>Ga0210096_1000825_pt1 | contig 10447 bp, 8 predicted proteins | sample China_Galinas_PW_4_FD_184864 | JGI IMG/M metagenome (GOLD analysis project Ga0210096, IMG submission 184864) | Wetland microbial communities from San Francisco Bay, California, USA, that impact long-term carbon sequestration - China_Galinas_PWA_D2... | ecosystem: Environmental > Aquatic > Marine... | reverse complement strand
GCGATTGGGCCGCTCGCGCCCGACCACCACCTTCACCGCGCCGTTCGCCACGAAGGTGAACAGGGCCGACTCCCCCACCGCCCACGCCGTGTTGGCCGCGGCGGCATCGCCACGACTACCGCGGACACCGTAATAGAGGAGGGCCGCCGCCGGGGCGGCGAAGGCGTAGACGTTGCCCACGTCGGCCAGGCCGTCGTTGCCGTTGCTCCATTGCCCGGCAAGGTGGTCGTCCAGGGTGGCGGCCAGGCCGACTGCCCCCAGGCCCCCCGCCAGGGTCAGCCATTGCCACTCCCCCCAGCGGGCCGGAGACGTGGCGAGGGCGGCACCGTCCGCTCCGACCTGCCGCATGGGGCATCGCCCGTCGGCGGCCGTCGCCGCGGGCGGCGGCCAGGCGGATGACAGTGCCAGCATCAGAACGAGCCACCGCCTATTCATCTCGCAATCGCCTCCTCATCGCGCGGCCACGCCCGCGCGCCCTGTTGCGCGCGACCGATGACGTTACCCTAGCGGCCGCTCCCTCGCCACCGCCGCCAGGCGCCCTCTCCCCCCGGGAGAGGGCCGGGGTGAGGGCATCCGGACTCACCCGCATCTCTCACCACGGATCTGCTGTGTCCGCGCAACCGCCCACATCTCCTAGCCGTGTCCTCGTCCGAGTCCTCAACAGGCCGCAAGCCTGCCTGCGGGCTCGGACCTGCGGGCCGGCCAGGATCTACGGCCGTTTGCACGGCCTCGCGACGATCCGTGGTGAGAAATGCGGACTAAACGCGATACCCAACGCCCTCCCCCTCGCCCCCTCCCGGCAGGAGGGGGATTCGCCGCCATCACTGCCCGGAGATCGCGGGCTCCGCGGCCGGCAGGGTGACGGTCACCCCGTCCACCCGCCAGTAGGTCGGCTCTGCCGGCAGCACCACCGTGGCGGCCGTGGTGAGATCATCGAAGTCTGAGACCTTCACCCCGCGGCTGCTCAGCGAGTAGACGAAGGCGCCGTCACGGGCATCACGGATGAAGAAGCTGCGCCGGACGTTTTCCGGGAAGTACCACCAGCCGTCGGTCTCGTCGCGGAACAAGTCGCTGTGGTCGATGATGCCGCGCCGGGTGAAACCGTGTTCCGGGTCGACGGAGTAGAGCACCAGGCCATTCACGAGGTTGTAGGTCGGGGCCACGTCGCTGGACGTGCCCACGTCGTTCCAGGCGGTGATCGGCAGGGCGAGGGCCGCGAGGGAGTCGAAGTAGGTGAAGGCCTTGGGGTCCCACTGGGCCTCGGAGTAGCTGCCCGCGCCGAGGGCCTCCTGGGCCACGAGCCGCGGGTGGGCGAGATCACCCACGTCGAAGAGACTCAGCATGGCGCCGCCGCCCGCCGCCTGGCCCACGGCCAGGAGCCGGTCCGCGCCGATCGGGTGGAGGTAGGTGGAGACCCCAGCGACCTCCAGCTCACCGCCCGTCTTCGGCGCCGTGGGGTCGGAGAGGTCGAGGACGACCAGGGGGTCGATCTGCCGGAAGGTGACCACGAAGCCGCGATCGCCGAGGAAGCGCACCGCATAGATCCGCTCGCCCTCGTGGCCGAGGCCGGTGAGGGCGCCAACCTCTTCCAGCCGTTCCCCATGCGGCTCAAGTGTGTAGACCGCGTTGACCGGAGCGCCACCGCTCCACCAGCGATCCTCCGTGGTGGCGATGCGCAGCACGTCATTCTGCTCGCTCATGGAGTAGGCGTTGAGCACCCAGCCGTTCACCACGCCGCTCCCGGCATAGCTGGGGGTAGCCCCGAGGTGAAACTTGTGGATGACCGTCTTCGGCGTCGCGTCGTCCACGGCCGCCGCCTGGACGACCGCATCGACGCCCTCGGCCACCGGCACCCCCAACCACAACCACGGGCCGTTGTTGGCGGTGGCGAGGTAGAGGTTGTCCGCCGCGCCGTAGACCGTGCCGCCGTCGCTCACCAGGGCGGTAGCTGCCAAATCCGCCGTGGGGTTGGCCAGGTCGATGGCCACCAGGGAGATCACCCCGGCGCCGTTGGGCTCGACCGGCCGGAAGATGTCGTCGCAGGCGCACGTCAGGTCGACCGCCGGTGGCGCCCCGCCGGCGATCCGGTCGAGGCGGCGCGGAAAGAGGAGGGCCACGTCCGCGGCGGTCGCTGAGGCGACCACCGTGCCACCGCCTGTCACCCCGCTGCCACCCCCCGCCGAGCCACCGCCCGCGCCCGCGGGCTGGGTGTAGCTGGTGACCACGTAGACCCGGCCCGCCACCATGCGACTGTCGACATAGCTCCCTTCGAGGTAGACCTCCCGTACCAGGGCCGGAGCCGTCCGATTAGTCACGTTCAGCAGGGTGACCTTCAGCAGGGCGCCGCTGCGCGGCGCCAGCTCCGGGGCGCTGTCCGGCGCATGCCACAGGTGAGAGAAGGTGGCGGCCACGTTCCCGTGCACGTAGAGGGCGAACGGGTCACCCTCCACCGCGTAGCGGGCCAGCTCCGCCGTCGCCGCCGCGGGCCAGGCGTCTAGGATCAAGAAGGTCTGGCCGCTCAGGACGTACAGGTAGTCGCCGTCGTTCTTCACGAAGTCGGCCTCGTCGACCCCCACCTCCTGGACGTTGGTGCTGGAGAAGTCGCGCTCCTCCGGCGCGGCGTCGCCGGTGCCCCCGGCCTGGGCGTCGTTGGCGGCCTCACCGCCGGCCAGGGCCGCGACGCCGTCCGCGAACGAGGTCAGCTCACCCTGGGCCTGGAGGGTCGCCAGCAGGTATTCGCTCACCGCCGTACAGTCGGCCAGGCGGAGCGCCTGGGTCTCGACCGTCCCGCTGCCGTCGCTACCCCCACCGCCGCCACTGGAGCAGGACGCGACCCACACCATCACCAGCCCCACGACCCACCGACGCCAACCGCACTCGCCCATTCCTGCCGCTCCTATGTCGAGACCCCACCGCCCACGATCGGGCCGACACCATCATACCCGATCCTTCCACCGGCGGATCGCACCGAACACCGCGGCAGGCGCCGCAGAAGCGGCGCCGTTGCCCTGGGCCGCGGCGATCACCGCCGGCGCGTCCCAGCGCAGGAAGGGGTTGGTCGCCCGCTCCTCGGCGAGGGTCGACGGGCAGGTCGGCGCCCCCCGGGTGCGGACCGCGCGCACCCGTTCCCAGCGCTGCCGCAGGGCGTCGCTGTCCGGCTCCACCTTGCGGGCGAAGGCGAGGTTGGCGGCGGTGTACTCGTGGCCGAAGTAGACGCGGGTCTCTCCCGGCAGGTCGCGCAGGCGCGCCAGGGAGGCCTGCATCTGCTCCGGAGTGCCCTCGAACAGGCGGCCGCAGCCGGCGCCGAACAGGGTGTCGCCGGGGAACAGGTAGCCGTCCTCCGCGAAGTGGTAGGCGATGGCCCCGAGGGTGTGGCCCGGGATGTGGACGATCCCCGCCCGGCTGGCGCCGACGGCGAAGACCTCACCGTCCGCCAGGAAATCCGTCTGGCCGGGCACGCGCCCGCGATCGCCGGCGAAACCGGCGATGGTGAGGCCCGGGTAATGGGCGGCCAGCTCCTCGTTGGCGCCGGTGTGGTCCCAGTGGTGGTGGGTGCAGAGGATCGCGTCGAGGCGCAGGCTCCGCTCTTCCAGCGCGGCGACGATCGGCTCCGCCTCGGGGGCGTCCACCACCCCCACCCGACCGGTCGCCCCGTCCACCAGCAGGTAGGCGTAATTGTCCTCCAGGCACGGGATGGGGATCACGTCGAGCACGCCTGGGTTTTGCCCGACCCGGCCGGTGAGCACAAGCCAGGTCCGGCAACCCCGTGTCGGACGTTGCCAGTGCCGCCCCCGCCCCCTGGCCCCCTCCCACGCGGGCGCGGGGGGATTTGTTCCAGACACCGGCGACAAGCTCCCTCTCCCCCCGGGGGAGGGCTGGGGTAGGGGCGCTCGGACCTCGCGCCATCCCCATCCCCCTCCCCCCGGCCCCCTTCCGGGGGGAGGGGGGATTTGCTCCCGGCGACGGCGACAAGCCCCCCCGGCGTGGCGGAGGGACGGGTGGCGGGGGGCGTTACAGCTCCACCACCTCCACCAGCGGCCGCTCCTCTGCGGAGAACTCCTCCCACGAACCGGCCATCTGCAGGAGCACCGCATCGTCCGCGTCGGAGACGTCGCTACCCGCCGCGGCCCGCTGCCCCACCCGTGCACGCAGCGCCGCCAGCGGTGCCTCGCAATGGACGATGCGCAGGGCGACCCCCAGCTCCGTGGCCAGCTCCAGCACCGGCCGGCGATAGTCGCGGCGCAGGTAGGTGGCATCGAGGATCGCCACGAAGCCGCCGGCGACGATGGCCCGGGCGCAGGCCAGGAGGTGGCGGTAGGTCTGGGCACCGAGGGCGTCGCCGTATAGCGGCCGCGCCGGGTACAGGGCGTGGAGCCGCTTACGCTCGCGATCGGAGCGCACCCGCACGCCGCCCTCGGCGCAGGCGATACGCAGGGCGACGGTCGACTTGCCGCTGCCGGGCAGGCCGACCATCAGGCACAGGGAGCCGCGCGGGGTCGCCAGGGCCTGCTCGGCGAAGTCGAGATAGCGGGCGCCCTCCGCCTCGTGTGCGGCACGGGTGGCCGCAGGCACCCCCGGAGCGCCGGAGGTGAGGTGGGCGATCTTCGTCCGCACCTGGGCACGATAGGCGACGAACAGCGGAAAGGCGGGCAGGCCGGTGTAGTCGCCGGTGATCTCCAGATAGCGGTTGAGCACCCGCAACGCCGCGCGCGGTAGGCCGCGCTCCACCAGGTCCATGTAGAGGAAGGCGAGATCCGACAGGACGTCGATCTGCCGGAAGGCGTCGTTGAACTCGATGCAGTCGAACGGCACGGGCTCGCCCTGCCACAGGCAGAGGTTGGCGAGATGGAGATCCCCGTGGCAGTCGCGCACCCGGCCGGCGGCGGCCCGGTCGGCCAGCAACACGGCGTGGCGCTCCAGGCGCTCGTCGAAGGCCGCGCGCAGCCGCGCCGCCCGGGCGTCCGCCGGGCACGCCGCGAAGTTGCCGGCGATCGCCGCCGCCAGGCGTTCCGGATACGCGGCGGCCATGGCGATCGGGGCCACGGGCGCGCGCTCGTGGAGGTCGGCCGCCCGATCCGCCAGGTGGTCGAGGAGGTCGTCCGACAGCCCTTCCCGTGCCGCCACCCGGTCGAGGCGGTCGGCCGGATCGAATTGCCGCATGCGCACCGCCCACTCCTCCGCCTCGCCCTCCCCGCCCAGGCGCCACCCGGTGGCCGTGCGCACCAGGGGAACCACATCGAGGTAGAGCTCCGCGGCGGCACGGCGGTTGAGTCGCAGCTCCGCCTCGCAGGCGGCGCGCCGTTTCGCCAGGGTGGTGAAGTCGACGAAGCCGTAGTCGACCGGCTTCTTCAGCTTGTAGGCGTAGTCACCGGTGAGGGCGACCACCGACAGGTGGGTGTGGACGATCTCGATCGCACCCACCGGATGAGGGTAGGTCGCCGCCTGTTCGAGGGCCGCCAACCAGGGGAGGGCGGCGGAAGATATGACCATGGGCGCCCTCCTCCGAGGCACCGGCCACCGAGGACCATCTGCTACAACAAGCCTCCCTCACACCGTGACGTTCGGCAAGCGACTCACCGGGTGGAGCGAAAGGGATCGGTGGCGATGGCGCGCTGTGCGGAGATTGTCTCCTCCAGGATCCGGCAATCCGTCGACCAGATGGCGATCTCCTCCGGCAGATCGTCCCGGCGGTGCTGGAGGCGCACCGCGCGCGGCCAGCGGGTGCCGTCCAGGTGGATATGCTCGATCTCCTCGTAGCGCAGGACGAGGCGGCGCGAGTAGCCGATCACCAAGATCTCGTCGTACAGGGCGACGCGCACGAACGGCGAGCTGCGTCGCGTCTTACCGAAGGCGCCGCCGCACACCTCCTGGTGGAGGGGCTCCCGGCCGTCCTCCAGCGGGTCTCGCACGTCACGCTGGCGCGTCCGTATCAGCAGCGCAACGAAGACCAGCGATGGCAACACCATGCAGGCAGCGGCGATATCAGCGACGGTCACATCCATACGATTCACTGTCTCCTTGCGGATGCCGATCGGATGCTCGGACGATAGCGATGCTCCGGGGAGTGGGCGATCTCTCCCGGTCGGTTCACTGGACGACTATCGTCTTCACCGTTTCCGCACTTGCATCTCTACCCATCGGGATACCCTGGCCATGTTCCCAGCACCGCGATCGAGCCTCATCTGCCTCGTCCTGGCCCTCGCCACGCCGGCGGTCGCCGGGGACTACTACAAGTGGGTCGACGCCTCCGGCTCGATCCACTTCTCCGACTCCCTGGAGGGGGTGCCGCCGCAGTACCGCAGCCAGATCCAGGCCGGGGCGATGGACCCAGCGCCGGCCGCGCCGGCCGCCACCCCATCGGACGGCGCCTCGGCGGACGATGCGTCGCCGGTGCCGACGGGGGGCGACGCCGCCACAGGGGCACCCACCCCACCCGCCCTGCCTCGCTACGAGGTGAAATACCACGAGTACGAGGGCCGGGCACGGCGCATCCTGGTCCAGGCGCGGTTCAACGACCGCATCACCGCACCCATGGCCCTCGACACCGGCTCGCCGGATACGGTGATCTCCCTCGCCCTGGCCCAGCGCCTCGGCCTCTTCGATGGCGACGAGGGGAAATTGTTCGTCACCACAGGCGGCATCGGCGGCGCCGCACCGGCGATTCGCATCGTCCTCGATAAGGTGGCAATCGGCGGCGCGGTGAACAACTTCGTGCCGGCCACGGTGATCGTCTCGCCGATCTCCGGCGAGTTCGACGGCCTGATCGGCATGGGGTTTGTCTCCAGCTACCAGGTCAACATCGATCCCACGCGCAGCGTCATCGTCTTCCAGGAGCTGCCCGCGAGCGACGACGCCCCAGGCGGTCGTAGCGAGCAGTGGTGGCGCAACACCTTCAAGGACTTCGCCCTGTACAAGAATGGCTGGCGGCGCTACCGCGACGAGCGGCGTCGGGAGTCGCGCGCCCCCAGCGGTGGCCTCTATGACCCCGTGCGGCTGAAGTACGAACAGGCGTTCGCCGAGGCCCAGTACCGCGAGGCGGAAAAGCTCTACGACAAGCTCAAACGCTACGCGATCGAGCACTACGTCCCCATGGCGTGGCGACAATAGGCCCGAGGCCATCTCGGCCCAGGATGCGTGCTAGAGATACTCGTCGAGCAATTGCTGTTTGCGGGCCTTGTACTCGTCCTTGTCGATGAGACCCTTGTCACGCAGCCGCTTCAGGGTCTCCAGCTTCTCTTCCAGGGTGGTGGGCGCAGGTTTCGCCGGGGAGGTCTTCTTTGCGGCCGCGGGCGGGACGACGGCGGGGCGGATCGGAGGCGGGGTGAGGGCGTCGGGCTTCGGCGGTGACGCGGCGCCCGGAGCCGCCTGTGCCGCGGGGGCCGGCGGCGCAGCCCGGGTGGGAGCGGGCGCTGGGGCCGGTCGCGCGCCGGGTACTGCCGCGGCCGTGGGCAGGGCGAAGTCGGCCACCACCCAGTTCGCCATGGTCTTGTCCCGGAGCGGCGTGGGTGGAACGAAGAGGCTCTGGCCGCCGCCCGGCACCAGGCGCCAATCCCAGCGCGACTCCTCCGTGCCGCTGGTCCGCGCGGCGAATGCGACGCCGGCGATCTCGTCCAGCCGCCAGTGCAGGTGATCCTGGGTGGCGAAGACCTCACCGACGGTCGGACCGGCCGCCGTGCGGAGCTGGAAGTGGACCAGGTCGAGGTGCGAGACCCGGGCCAGGGCCTCGCGCAACGGCCCGGCGAGCTGGGTGACCTCGGCCTCCACGAATACCGGCTGGACCGAGGCCACGCCCTGGAGCGGCTGATAGCGCAAGGAACGGAGCTGGTTGGCGACCGCCGCCTCGGACAGGTCGGCCGGATGGGCGAGACGCAGGTCACGCAGCTCCGGCCCGGCGGTGGACTTGGCCTCCCAGGCGATGGCCACCCCCTCCTCCTCCAGCCAGATACGCGGCGTGCTGGCACAGCCGGACGCCAGCACCATGAGGAGCATCACCTGCCACGGCATGCGCCGTCGCGAAGGTCGCGGCGTGGCGAAGATCGTCGTCGTGTGCGTCACCCTTCCGGCCGTCCCGCGCCCCATGAGCCTCTCCCGGATCTGTCCCGCTGGTGAAGGAATGGCCGCAAGGAGAGCCTTTTTCGCCCGCGAAGAAAAGGGCAGAGTCGCGCTGAAACGGAAGACCACCGCCCGAAAAACGTCAAACCACGAAGGGCACGAAGGTAAGGAGACACGATCCCTCAACCTCTTCGTGTTCTTCGTGTCCTTCGTGGTTAAGAAACGAGATCCCTGGGTAGCCGACCAACCGGAGGGCACATGGAGCACGGCAAGATCATCGGCCTCGGGAAGAACTACCAGGCCCACGCCGAGGAGATGCGGGAGATCCTGGGCAACGTGGAGCGGCCCGTGGTGTTTCTCAAGCCGCCGAGCGCGCTCCTCCACGAGCCCGACCCGATCCGCCTGCCCGGCTACTCTCACAACGTCCACCACGAGCTGGAGCTGGTGGTGGAGGTCGGCACCCGCTGCAAGGAGGTGGCCGCGGCCGAGGCGTGGCCCTGCATCCGCGGCTACCGCATCGGCCTGGACCTCACGGCCCGCGACGTCCAGCAGGAGGCGAAGCGTAACGGCTGGCCCTGGACCCTGGGCAAGGGGTTCGACACCGCGGCGCCGATCTCCCGGCTCTACCGGCCCGAGGCGGTGAGGGGCGACATCATGAACGCCCGCATGGTGCTGACGGTGAACGACGCGGTCCGCCAGGACGCCTCCACCGCGGACATGACCCTCGCGGTCCCGGAGGTCATCGAGTACCTGTCCGGCTTCTTCACCCTGGAGCCCGGCGACCTGATCTTCACCGGCACCCCGGCCGGCGTGGCTCAGATAAACCCCGGCGACGAGCTGGTGGCGCGGATCGACGCCCTCGGGGAGATGACGTTCCGGGTGGAGGGATAGGAGGGCTGAGGGGCTAGGGATTAGGGGTTAGGGGCTAGGGGTGGAGCCAGCCCTGCGGGCTGGCAGATGATTTGTCCTTAACCACGAAGGACACGAAGGTCACGAAGGAAGAGATCCAGTCATCTCCCTGTTGAACACCCTTTGCGCCTTCGCGTCTTGGCGAGAGATCCATCCGGGACGGCGCGGGTTCAGTTTGGCGTCGTACAACTATAGCCGGATAACTTCATACGATACCGATAACCGCCACCATCACCTCACCGGCCACTCGGCGCCGTGTCATCACGGTCGGCATGACAGCCCATGAGTGCTTAGCCAGGAAATCAGACCATGAAGCGCAGTCTCGCGTATGACCCAGGCCGCCTTCCTACCATCGCAACGCCGAAGGCAGGAGAGCACATCGAATTCACGGTCTTCGGGTTACCACCCTTCAAGGACATTTCCTTCTCCATCCGGAATTCGAAACACAAGCACCACAAGCGTTTCGTCGCGCTTCGGGCCGCTGCGATTGAGTCGATGGCCGGCCGCGCGTGGTCGCACGATCCTATTGGCCTCGACATCGACGTCTTTGCCCCGAACCTAGAACCGAGCCGCGTACTGCTGGACTACGTTGGAGGCATACAGGACACGCTGGACGGCTCGCATGGCACAGACTTCACGTATCTCCCGATTGCCTACAACGACGACTGCCAGATCTGCGATGGCTCCTCGCGCTTCCATCGATCTGAGGAGGAACGGTACACCGTACGAATCAGTTTCCTGGCGAACAAGCCGCTCCAGCCGACCGAGTCCGCCGGCGAGTCGGCGGTGCGTCCCGGACCCAGCCGATGACGCCCCAACCTACCGCCTCCTTCTCCCCATTCCGCTATCCTGGGAGTTGCTGACCGCTAATCGCTGACCGCTGAAAGCTGATGGCTGATAGCTCCCGAACCCCCCTTCCCGCCCTCCGTCCCCTGGAGGCGCATCCGGTCGAGACCGGAGAAGGCACCCGTTATCTGCTGCGGGATCCGCAGGGGTATAGCGACCGGGAGGCGTGGCTGTCGCCGCAGGCCCTGTTCCTGGCGGCGCAGCTCGATGGGGTGCGTGGCCGGCAGGAGGTGATGGCGGCGTTTGAGGAGCGATTCGGTGTCGCCCTCACCGAGGAGGACATCGACCACCTCGTGGGGCAGCTCGACGCGTCGCTGTTCCTCGACAGCGCGGCCTTCCACGCGCGGCGCGACGAGATCCAACACGCCTTCCTCAGCGAGCCCCTGCGCCCGGCGACCCATACCGGCGCCTACGACCCGGATCCGGCCACCCTGCCCGCCTTCCTCGACCGCCTGTTCACCGCCGACGGCGGTCCCGGCGCCCTGCCCGGCGCGGCGGCCGGCGGCCCGCTGGACGGCATCGTGGCGCCGCACATCGACCTGCACCGCGGCGGGCCGGTCTACGCCCACGCCTACAAGGCGGTGGCGGAGGCGGCCGACGTCGACACCTTCGTGGTCCTGGGCACCTGCCACGGGCCGAT
>Ga0210096_1000824_pt1 | contig 10449 bp, 8 predicted proteins | sample China_Galinas_PW_4_FD_184864 | JGI IMG/M metagenome (GOLD analysis project Ga0210096, IMG submission 184864) | Wetland microbial communities from San Francisco Bay, California, USA, that impact long-term carbon sequestration - China_Galinas_PWA_D2... | ecosystem: Environmental > Aquatic > Marine... | reverse complement strand
GCCGGACACTCCCCCCAGCACCCCGGAAAGCCGGGGGCGTCGGGTCTTCCGGGAGGACCGTCTGGCCAGCCTTGCCGGTTTCTCGGCAACTGAATCCTCGAGCAGGGTCTTGATGCGGTCGATCAGGTCGTCGACCGAGAGCCCCGGAGCGTACACCACCAGCAGCCGCCCGGTAAGCACATTGGCCGACACGCGCCTCACCCCGTCGATCGCGCCAAGGCGACCTTCCAGCAAGGTTTGAGTCCTTGACGAGCGATACAGACCGGCAACGTCGAGACGGATGCGCCCCGGCGTGCTGTGCCTGGATGTCACCATCGGTGGATTGAAGTCCGGCGTATGTCTTGGCGAAGGCATTATTGTCACCGTGATAAAACCCGACTGCCCTTTTTATCACAGTGTTATGACAACCCTGTTACGGAGGACCGAGACTTCTCAACCGTGAAGATCCTACTCGCAACCGACAGCTCGGAGAGCACCCGCACCGCGACATGTTTTCGATCGGGACATCTGACCAGCCGGGCCCGACCTCCTCGGTCTCTGCTCGGGAAGAAGGTCCGGCCTACGCCGCCTCAAGGCTGCGGCGCAGTTGAATCCACTGCCGGATGACCGGCTTGCCGACACGACGCAGCAACGTCTCCATCACACCGCCTCGCCGCCTTTTACGTATTCGCCGCGGAACCCGGCAGCATTTTCGACGAACCTCGCTCAAGCCGGCTGCGGTGGCGGCCAGACCGGCCCGGACGGGTTCCGGCGCCGGAGCCGGGGTCGGGATTCCGCGCACCCAGGGCCACACGTTGAGTACCCCCGCCAGTGACGACGCTACGTAGGTAAGCGAGCAGGCGGTCAGGATCTCCCGAGCCGCCTTCTCCTGCTCGGCGTCGATGTACTGGGCGCGAAGCATCGGCAGCGCCTTGCGGAAACTCGCGTCGAGTTCCGCCGGCAACGCCGCGATCTGCGCAACCACACCGACCCCGATCATGGTCAGCGCGATGGAACCGATCACCATCGGCGGCACCGGCGCCCGGGTGGCCAGTGCCACCAGCGGCACCGCGATCAACATGACGGACCCCGCCTTCCCCGTCAGCTGGGCGACCCGTGCCAGACGCAGACGCCAGACGAACGGCGGGTAGCCGGATGCGTCCTGCAGGGCGTGTCCCACCTCGTGTGCCGCGGTGGTCAACGCGGTCAGGGACCTGCGGTCCATCTTGTCCCGGTTCAGGCGAACGGTCCGCGTTTGCGGGTCGTAGTGATCGCCGATGTCCGTCGCCTCGATCCGCACCACATTCAGACCATGGCGGTCCAGCAGTTCCCGCACCAGTTCGGCACCCGTCAACGAGATCGATGCGTCGCTCTTGTTGTGGCGTTTGAGCACCTGCCGGACCCAGAGTCTCGGTCCGAAGACCAAGGCCGCCGCCGGGATGATGATCAGTACCGGGTGCATATCGATTCCCCTAACCCAAACATACGATGCCAGTATAAGACTGGCGGTGGAACAATTTCCCGGGTATTGTCAAACTCACGGCGGGCAGCAGGATGAAGGTCAGGCGAACCCTGCCTCGAAGATCCGAAATCTCTGCTATTTTCTGGGTATGTGCCAGCAGCGGCGGGGGCGTGCGGGGCGCCCGATCGGGAACCGGAACGTCCTGCGTTGGATCGCATCATGAACCTATTGCTCGTACAACACGGTCAGGCGAAGGACGAAGCGGAAGATCCGCAACGGGGCCTCACCGAAGGCGGAACTGACGCTGCCGAACACATGGCGAGGTGGCTGCACTCGACTGGCATCGAGGTCGGCGAGATCCGTCACAGCGGGAAGCGGCGCGCCGAGCAAACCGCGTCCATACTCGCCGGGCACCTTTTCCCACCGCGAGGCGTCGTGGCGGTCCCCGGTCTTAAACCGAAAGATGACGTTCACCAGGCGGCAGAATCGCTCAAACAGATCGACGAAAGCGTCATGATCGTGGGCCATCTTCCCTTCCTCAGCCGCCTGGCGGGACTTCTGGTCGCAGGAGATCCCGACTGCGAAGTGGTCCGGTTTCAGTACGCGGGTGTCGTATCCCTGACAGAGCACGAAGGTCGCTGGAGCGTCGAGTGGATGATCGTACCGGACCTCGTCACGTAGTTCTGCGGCAGCGCCGATGCCCCACCCGGTAATCCGTCTCGACAAGTGGTCCGTGACGGACTCGAAGCTTCGGGCAATGCAGTAGCAACTCGGCCAATTCTCCTCGCGAGCACCGTTCCAGCCCTCGAACGACTCAGGCACTCGACGCGGCGCGTGTCCTGTCCGGCAGACCGGTTTTCCCCGGTGACACGAGGGGGCAGGCTGCCCCGGCCCGCACTCTCGCGTAATATCTGCTGAACCCAAGGTGGTGGCTCGTGGGGATGGGAGAAGACATCGAGCGTTCACAATTGGCGGTGGAGCCGTCCGCAGCAGCGCCGGAACCGGAGGGCGTCCGCCGGTTCACCTATGCCATTGGCGATGTGCAGGGATGCTTCGACGATCTGCTGCGATTGCTGGACGTGCTCGATTTCGATCCCTCGCTGGATCGCCTCTGGTTCACTGGTGACCTGGTGAACAAGGGTCCCAACTCCCTGGAGCTGCTGCGTTTCGTCAAGACCCTGGCCGACTCGGCCATCAGTGTATTGGGCAACCACGATCTGTACCTTCTTGCCGCAGCCGCGGGCGCAATCAAGGTCCGGAAGAAGGATACGATCGCCGAGATATTGAATGCCCCGGACTGTGAGGAGCTGTTGTTCTGGCTGCGCCACCAGCCGTTGCTGCACCAGGACGCCAGGCTGGGATACGCCATGGTGCATGCGGGGCTCCCGCCCCAATGGGCTCCGGAGCAGGCCCACAGTTATGCCCGCGAGCTGGAGGCGGTGCTGCAGAACTTCGACTACGAGGATTTCTTTGCGCACATGGGTGGCGAGAAGCCACTGCAGTGGGATGAGGATCTGAAGGGATGGGAACGACTGCGTTTCATTGCGAACTGTTTTACCCAGTTGCGCTACTGTGACCGCGAGGGTCGCCTGGACCTCGGAGGCCGACGGCGCCGAGGATCGGGCAAGAAGCGCTCCATACCCTGGTTTCTCGTCCCCGAGCGCGCCAGCAGTGAAATGAGGATCCTGTTCGGCCATTGGGCCACGCTGGACGCCAAGTCGGCAAAGAACCAACGCGTCTATCCCCTGGATACGGGGTGCGCGAACGGTGGCCGCTTTACGGCCTTTCGTCTCGAAGACGCCCGTTATTTCCGGGTGCCATGCAAGAACCAGGCGGTACCCTGGCCCAGCGAGTCGGCAGCCGACCTATAGACTTGTTGCGAGTGTCCCGAATCCATCTCAGACCAGTATGGCGGAGAACACAACGGGCATCACACAAACCTAGAGCGTGGTGCCAGGATATCCTCGCACCGCCCCGGTTCCCTAGTTCAGAGGAAACACACGCGTGAGATTCATAAGCAGAAACATCCTGACCGGTCTGGTAACCATCCTGCCGGTCGCACTCACCCTCTATCTCCTGTACTGGCTGGCGGTTTCAGCAGAGTCCGTGCTGGGTGGCATGATCCAGCTCGTGCTCCCGAAACCACTCTACTGGCCGGGAATGGGGCTTATCGCAGGTGTCATCGTGGTCTTCGTGGTGGGTCTGCTGATGCATGCCTACGTCTTTCAGGTATTGTTTGCCAGGGCGGAACAAATCCTCTACCACATGCCACTGATCAAGTCGGTCTACCGGGCGATCCGTGACTTCTTCAACTATTTCTCCCCAGGCAGCAAAAAAGAATTCGAACAGGTGGTCGCGGTCTCCATCGGGGACACCGGTATGCAGGTGATCGGGTTCGTGACCCAGGCGATTCCCGAGCGCCTGCCGGAGGATTTCCGCGAACCGGACAGCATACTTGTCTATCTGCCCATGAGCTACATGATCGGCGGTTATGCGGTGCTGATGCCTCGCAGTGCGGTGCGCCCGCTGAAAATGAACATGGAAGAAGCCATGCGCTTCACGCTGACCGCTGGGATCACCGGTGCCACCACGTCCTCCAAAGACACCGTGGAGGCTATGAAAACATCGAAAAGCGAGGACGGGAACGGCTGATTTCCCTTGCGACAGACCGGTGGCCAATCCCATCGCAGGGATTCATCGTCTATCAATCCTGGCGACGTGCCGCAAACATTCAGGTTTCTTCCTGTAGCGTCAGGTCCACCTTCATTTCCCGTCCCGCGCGCCAGATCCGCAGGGTGACGCGATCCCCGATGCGATAATCATCCATCCGAGCCAGCAGCGCGGCAACCGAGTCCACGGCATCGCCGTCGAGCCCCAGGATGACGTCTCCGGGAATGATGTCGCCACGATCGTCGATCCTGGTGCCACGCAGGCCGGCTGAGGCGGCCGTCGACCCCGGCTCGACCTTCAGCACGAGTACACCCTGGACCCCGAGTTCCCGGGTCAGCACGCGGTTGATATCCGCATCCACGCTGACACCCAGACTGGGACGAATATACCTGCCCCTCGCTATTAACTCGGGAATCACCCGGTTGACCGTATCCACCGGCACGGCGAATCCGATGCCGGCGTAGGCCCCCGAGGGGCTGTAGATGGCCGTATTGATCCCGATCAGATGTCCCGCGCTATCGAGCAGCGGTCCGCCGGAATTGCCCGGATTGATAGCGGCGTCGGTCTGGATGAGGTGCTCGATCGTTGTGCCGTCGTCTCCCGACAGGGAACGGTCCAGGGCCGAAACCAGGCCGCTGGTCAGGGTGTGGTCGAGACCGAAGGGATTCCCGATCGCAAAGACCTTCTGCCCCACCTTGAGATCACGACTCGTGCCCAGGGGTACGGGCGGCGGACTGTCGAAGGCCACGTTGATGCTCAGCACCGCAAGGTCGTGTGCCGGGCTGGAGCCGACAAGTACCGCGGGGTAACTGCGTCCGTCATTGAGCCGCACGACGGCCTCGGATGCCCCCTCGATCACATGCTCATTGGTCACGACATGCCCCAGATCATCCCAGACGAAACCGGAGCCGGTTCCCGAGGGAACACTGATACTGTTTCGAGTCCAGTAGTCGAGTACCCGCTGGCTCGTGCTGATATACACCACGGAGGGACTCGTGCGCGCGAAGATTTCGATGGTAGCCTGTTCGTCCCCGGCCAGTTCCCCGCGCGCCACTACGGTACGTGGTTCAGCCGTCAGGCCGACCAGATATCGCTGGACCCAGGGTAGAATCTGCCAGACGACAAAGATCAGTACGACGATCCAGGCAAACCAGCGCAGGCGGCGAAGGATCGGATCTGATTCAACTTGCATCAGAGAACTTCCATTTTTTTTCCTGATTACCCCTGATTCTCAGCCATCTTTCGATATCGAATCATCGGGTCCCGCGGCTACTGTTAGGAGACATTCGGGTCAGTTCAGCAAGACCGTCTGCGGCATGGATGCCGCGGTCGAGCCTACATGGACGTATTAACGGCGCGTCTTGCTGAACTGACCCGGATGTCGCCCCCCGACAACAAGAATCAATATTCCATCGAAGCTGAGTCTCAGGGGTAATCAGTTTCTTTAAACTGCGGATCCATCGCAGCTGGGCCACAGCGGATACGCCTGAATCCTACCATCCGGGGAGGCGTCGATCCGCTTCGATGCACGGCGGCGAAACCCCCCGCCGTGCATCGATATCGCCTTCGCGACGGACGGACACTACCACTGCAACGCGACAAACCGCTGCATGCCGTCCTCTCGAACCAGCAGCAGAATGCGTTTCTTGCTGTCCGCCCTGGCCACTTCCCGCTTGAATGCCGCGGCGTCCTCGATCACCTCTCGATTGACCTGAAGGATGATCGACCCGGCCTCGATCCCCGCCATTGCGGCAATCGAACCGGGGCGAACTCCGGTCACGACAACCCCCTCCCCGGGGCTGGCATCGAACTGTTCCGCGAGTTGCGGCGTCAGCGTCTGAACCGTCAGGCCCAGCTCATCCGAGCTCTGTGCCGATCCCTGGGCAATCGACGCTCCCTCGGTCAGCTTGCCAATTTTCACGTGCACGGTCTTGCGCCGCCCATCCCGCAGGATCTCCAGTTCTTCGGTGCTGCCCGGCGAAGTCAGAGACACCCGGTTGCGGAAGTTTCCGACGTCCTGCACCGGTTTGCCGCGATAGGCGACGATAATATCACCCTGGCGCAGTCCGGCCTTGTCTGCCGGCGAATCCTCGGCGACTTGCGCGACAAGGATTCCCTGTCCCGGGTCCATGTCGAAAGACTCGGCGAGATCCGGGGTAAACTGCTGGATCACGATCCCCAGGTAGCCACGCGTGACCTCACCGTGCTCGATCAGCTGATTGGCGATCGCCCTGGCCAGATTGCTGGGAATCGCGAAACCCACGCCCATGTAGGTGCCGCTGCCGCTGAAGATCGCGGTGTTGATTCCCACGACCTCACCATCCAGATTGACCAATGGGCCACCGGAGTTTCCCGGGTTGATTGCCGCGTCGGTCTGGATGAAATCCTCGTAGTCAGTGATGCCGATACTGGTGCGACCCTTGGCGCTGACCACCCCGACCGTCAGCGTGTGACTGAGGCCGAAGGGGTTACCGATGGCGACCACCCACTCCCCCACCTCCACCTGCGAGGAATCCGCCAGGGGCAGCGCGGGCAGACCGGTCGCATCGATCTCGATGACCGCGACGTCGGACTGTGGATCCCCGCCCGTGATCCTGGCATCGAATTCACGTCCTCCCTGGAAACTGACCCGGATCCTGTCCGCATCTTCGACGACGTGGTTGTTGGTCAGGATGTAGGTCTTGCCCGTCGTCAAGGGGGCGCCTTTCGCGGCGAATACGAAGCCTGATCCCTGTCCGAGCTCCCGGCGCTCGCCGCGCGGAACCTCAGGCCTCGGGGCACTTGGTCCCCCGGGAAACGGATCACCGAAGAATCGCTTGAACAGATCATCCCCAAAGGGCCACTCGTTGCCAAACGGCGTCGGCAACCGGGGGATCTCCGATCCTGACACCTTCCCCTCGGCCTGGATGAACACGACCGACGGCGAGACCGATCGCGCCACCGACGCGAAGGCCTTTCCGGTCTGGCGCAGGCTCTCGACGCCGCCATCGAACGCGTGGGCGGGCCCCGCAAGAGATAACAACACGAGAGACAGCATTCCGATGACCGGGCTGTTTTTTATGGCAGCCTCCGTTCTCACTCGTCAGCGCACTTCGACCTTGATGCCACGCCGGCTCGCCGACTTTGTTTTCGGGAGTTCGACCCGTAGCACACCGCTCCTATAGCTGGCGCTGGCCTTATCGGACTCCACATCCTCGGGTAACGGAATGGCCCTTTCGAATCGTCCGTAGGCGCACTCGGCCACATGATAGCGACCCTGGGTTCGTTCGCGCTGTATCTGCTTCTCGCCGCTGATGACCAGGTAACCGTCACGGACCTGAAGGTCGATGTCGGTCCTTTCCATGCCTGGAACCTCGAGACGGACCACGATATTGTCGTCGTCATCGAACACCTCGGCGGCCAGGACACCCCAGCCGGTACTACGCTCGGCGATCTCCCTGCGCTCTTCGGCAGATTCCGCTCCGCCTTTTTTCCTTCCCGGATAGAAGCGTGTTATCGCACCCGCGGCGTGCCGGTACAGCCGTTGCCATCCGTCGACCAGGGAATCCCAGGCCTCGTTCAGACCCTCGCGCAATTGATGCAGTGTAGACATGTCTTTCCTCCTTATCGGGAACGAAGTATCAACCAGTCCCGGGCGATCGGCGGACCGGTTCGGGACCCGGCCCGCGCTCTCACCTGCTCGCACGACTCAGATCAGATCGGAAAGCTGCTCCTTGATCTTGTCGAACCATCCCTCGCCACCCTTACCGCCGGCCAACTTCGCCTCGATCTGGTCGAGCTGCTCGTACATGGGCTGGAATGACTTCGCGTTGCCATAACCCAGCAATTCGGCCATTTTCAGCTGCGTACGGGCCTCGGCAAGGAGATCCGCCATGGTCTCGTTCTCCTTCACCGTGCGTTCCTCGCTCTCCGCCAGGGCCTCGGCCTTCTTCAGCAGCCATTCGGCGCGGAGCGTGGGCAAGGGAATGACATCGTCGGTGGTGACCACCAAGGTGTTGAGGGCGGCCTGCAGCTCCGCCTTGGCCTCGTCAAGCTTGCCCGCATCGATCAGCGGCGTGATGGCCTTGATCGCATCCGGGTAGGTCGCCAGCGGGACGCTGGTCGTACGGAACACGATTTCACTGGCCAGATTGGCCACCAGTGGCCTGGCCATTTGCACGTTACCGTCTTCGAGCAGGTTTTCGGCGTCATGAATCATCGCCTTGACGGTATCGAGGTTCGCCAGCAGATCGTAGGTCAACACCTCGACGTCAACCGGTGCCAGCGCCAGACTCGGATCGCGAGCCAGGATGAGCTCCAGCTTGCCTGTGGTTCTTTCCAGTGCCGCGAGTGCCTCCTCGGTATTCTTTTCGTCGAGCGCCTTCAGGGCGTTTTGGGTCTCGGCCAGTGCGGCCGTTGCCTCGGCAATAATCTCTTTGCGACGTTCCTCTGCCGTTTTCGCCGACTGCTCGTCGACCTGTGGCTGCACCGACTCGGTCGCCGCCGATTTTTGCTGCGGTTCGGCGGGCAGCGCGGTGTCCTCGGCGAATACCGCCGGGGATACGACGAACGCCAGGCCGAACACGGCAGCGTGTAGCAATCTTGGATCAAGAATGATCATCTCGCACCTCCTCAGCACGGATCACTGAACAGACTCATCAGTCGACCACGGGGTCGTATCGACCTTCGATGCGACCCGGCAAATACACCCCCGTCTCATCTTCCTTCGGATCGCTTGCAAAGTATTTTGCGATAAACATGCCAGTTGCGTGGACAACCCGGAATCGCTGGGTAATCCGGGATTCTCGCGAGGGACTCGGCGTGTCCGCGGCCAGGATGGCCGCTTTTCCGGGGACGGGCACCGGTCGGTTTGACCGGTGCTGCCTACTTGGTTCCCCAAAGCGATTCGCGACCTCTATCCAACACCCCCCATCAGAAAGGCCGCTGCCTCCTCCAGTGCCTCGCGGTCGCCCTTGAGCACCAGCACGTCACCGGCTCTCAAACGGGTATCCACCAGTCGGCCCGGCACCCTGATCGCACCGCGACGGACGTCAATGAGTTCGACAGCGCGATCCTCTAGATGCAGTTCCTGAAGCGTACGCCCGGTCGCGTAGTGGTCCTCGGCGACGATGAACGACTCCAACCGTTCGGGATAATCCCGCCCCCTTTTCGCTGAGTTGTCCAGCGCGGTGTCGTGAAAGAATACCCGAAGCGGCGCATAGTCCTCGGCGCGGATCACGCTCAGCCGTTCTTCCACCCGGGAAGGCGGTACATCGAGCATGATCAGCAACTGGCCGGCGAACGCGAGGCTGGTTTCCAGCCCCTCCGGAAAGATCGTGGCACCCGCCTCTATCAATCGTTCGTCGTCGCGCCCTCGACGGCTGCGTACCAGCACCGGCACGTCGGAGCCGAACCCTCGGACATGACCGACGATGCGCTCGGCCCGACCGGCATCGCGCATCGTGACCGCCAGCGCCCGCGCTCGGTCAATCCCGGCGGCCCGCAGAATCCCGGGTTGCAACACATTGCCGAACAATACCGGTTTCCCGGCGGCAGAGGCTCGTCGAATCCGCTCGGGATCCAGGTCCAGCGCCAGGGCGGGGACACCCTCATCGGTCAGGATCTGCATCAGGTTCTGACCGAGCCGACCATAACCACAGACGATCAGGTGACGATCGAATTCCCGGCTGGACTCGGCGATATACGCCTCGGTGTCGAGTTGCCGGAACGGCGCATGAGGCAGGGACAGCTTCCCTGCGATCTGCTGATTGAAACGCAGCAGTACCGGTGCGGCTACCATGCTCAGGATCAGTCCGCCCAGTACCGGTTGAACCACGGACGCAGGGAAGAGACCCGAGACCAGGGCGCTCGATACCACCAGCAGTCCGAACTCACCACCCTGCGCCAGACAGACGGCGACCCGCCACGAATCGTTCATCGTCTGACCGAACGACCTCACCAGGGGCGCCAGGATCAACGGCTTGGCGAGAAGCAGGCCGACGAGCACCAGCGCAACCGCGGCGGGAGCGTCGAGAAACGTATTCGGATCCAGCTGCATGCCGATCGTGGCGAAGAACAAACCCAGCATGAGATCGCGAAACGGTCGAATATCCGCCTCGACCTGATGCCGAAACACCGTCTCGCCCAGGAGCATGCCGGCCATAAAGGCGCCCAGCGTCGGCGACAGACCGGCCAGCGCCGACAGTCCTGCCGCCGAGACCGCGAGTACCAGCGCGGTCATCAAGAACAGTTCCAGCGATCGCGTGCCCGCCACCCAATGCAGGAACCGTGGCAACAGTCTGCGTCCCATCAACACCAGGGTGAGGAATACGAGGACCGCCTTGGCGACCACCCTTCCG
>Ga0210096_1000818_pt1 | contig 10476 bp, 5 predicted proteins | sample China_Galinas_PW_4_FD_184864 | JGI IMG/M metagenome (GOLD analysis project Ga0210096, IMG submission 184864) | Wetland microbial communities from San Francisco Bay, California, USA, that impact long-term carbon sequestration - China_Galinas_PWA_D2... | ecosystem: Environmental > Aquatic > Marine... | reverse complement strand
GTCGGCTCACCCAAGATCGATCCACGCGGGAACCCAGGAAACCAGGTAGAGAGCCATCGGGGGGCACCCCCCTAACTTCCTGGGTTCCCGCGGTTCACAAGCCGCCCTGCCGCACCGTCTGGGACCCCGCCGGAAGCCGTGAGACGGGGCAACAATTCACGCCACACTTTCCGTGTCCTTGCGTGGATTCCCTGGCCACCCGGTCATCACCCTGCGGGTGAGTCGATGCCCCCCGGGGGGATCTTTCCCTACACGGACCGCCGCTTTCCTGAGCCAGAGAAACGAGAGGCGACGATCAGGGTGCGACGGCGAGAACGCCGCCCGGTCCCCTGTCTCGAGCCACGTGGACCCACGACCCTCACAGGCTTGAGGCCAGGGTCTTTTCCGCCCAGGTGAGGGCTTCGATGTAGGTGGCCGCGACGGCATCGGCCTGCAAACCCAGCCGCCTGGCCTCCCCGCCGACCGCGGTCCACTCGCCACGCTCATAGGCGATTACCAGGGTCAACAGGTCGCCCAACGTCCCACGGTGATACAACAGGGCGTCCGTGCTCTCCTCGGGAAAGTGCAACGGCTCCAGCGCCTCGGCCATCGGCCGGTCCAGGAAAGCGTCGATGGTGGAGAACAGACCCACGGTAAACGCCTGGGCACTGCGGCTGGCATCGCCCGCTGGCATCAGCGTCTCTAGCATCTTCGCGCGGACCAAGGAGAGGCGCAGCAACTCGGTGGGCTTGTCCGTGCCCACCTCGGTCAATAGGATCAGGGAGAACCATTTCTTGACCGCCACCGACCCCAATAAGGCGAGGGCCTGGCGGATCGACGACACCTCGACGGCGAGGCCGAATGCCGCGGAGTTGATCAATCGCAGGAGCCGGTAGCTCAGGGAAAGGTCGGCGGTGATCACCGCCTCCAGATCTTCCAGCCCCTCGGCGAAGAGCACCTCCCGGATGCTCTTCAGCGCCGTCAATGTCGCCCGCGGGAGGTCCCGTGCGACCATCATCACGGGCCGACTGAAGTAGTAGCCCTGAAAGTAGTCAAAACCGAGCGCACGAGCGGCAGCGTACTGTTCGTGGGTCTCCACTTTTTCAGCAAGCAATCGCCGGCGGTACGGAGACAGCGCCTCGACCTGCGCGTCGAGCGACCCGTTCGACAACGCCATGACATCGAGCTTGACGATCTCGGCGATGTCGAGCAGCTCGTGGAATTTCTGCCCGTAGACGAAGTCGTCGAGGGCCAGGCTGTACCCTCTCTTGACCAGGGTACGGGCCGCGGCGATCACCTCCGGATCCGGTTCCACTTCCTCCAGGAGCTCCAGAACCACCAACTGCGCCGGCAATATGAAGGCGTAGTCCGAGACCAGAAGGTCGCGGGTGACGTTGATGAACGCCCGTTTGCCACCGGTCACCGTCTCGATTCCGAAGGTGCCGAAGGCATTGAGCAGGACGTTGGCAGTGCCACGCTCTCCCGGCGCGTCACCCGCATGATTCTCCACGCCGGCGCGGTACAGCAGCTCGTAGGCGAACACGTCACCTTGCCGATCGAAGATGGGCTGCCGGGCGAGGAAGGCCTGCATGGAGGATCAAGGGCGCGACGCGATGGGTCAGAACCAGCCGTTCTCATCGTTATCGGCGCGCCACGGACCCGCGTGAAGGACTCCGCCGGCAACCCGCCACCAACGCCCTACCGCCGTAATTGCCGGAGCAACGACGCCACGTCCCTGGCCGGGAGCAAACACATCTGGTTCTCGCAGACATACGCCGTGGGTCGGTCGTCGATGGCGATCCGCCCGGCGGCCCACGGGATCGTCTTCGCGATGGCATCCTTGCCCGACGTCAGCGCGAGAACCCGGGCCGGCAGAAAGGTCTGCCGGGCCATGTCGAGCAGCGAAAGGGTCCGCGGATCATCGGCGGGACCGGCGATCACGACCTCCTTGACCGCGCCGAGGCGGAAGTCGAGGGCCCGGAGCATCTGCGGCACCGTGCGCGGCGCCCGGGTCATTGCGGTGTGGAAGGTGCGCAACGTCTGGTCCGCCCGGTCGCGGAGCCCGGCATCGGCGAAGTATTCGGCGAGGCGTAACAGGTCGAGGCACGCCACGGCGTTGCCCGTCGGGATGGCGCCGTCGTAGCTCTCCTTGGTGCGCAACAGGAGAGTAGGATCGCGACCATCCGTATCGAAGAAACCACCCGCAGGGTCCGCGAAGCGAGCGACCATCTCCAGGCCCAGCTCCCGTGCCGTGGTGAGCCAGCGCAGGTCGAAGGTCGCCTCGTACAGGTCCAGCAGCCCATTCACCAGGAAGGCGTAATCGGTCAGGACCGCGGGTATCCCCGCCTCTCCTGCACGCCAGCGCCGCAAGAGGTGACCGTCGCGTCGCAGGTGGGCGAGGAGGAAGTCGGCGGCCCGCACCGCCGCGGCGCGGTACCGCGGCTCCTTCAGGACCTGGTCTGCCTGGGCGAGGGCACCGATCATCAGACCGTTCCAGGCGGTCAGCACCTTGTCGTCCCGCCGCGGACGTTCCCGCTGGCTGCGCACCGCCAGCAGCTTCGCCTGCGCCGCCGCCAGCCGTTGGGCCACCGCTGCCGGCGTGAGCTTGAACCGCGCGGCGAGAGCTGTGTCATCCGCCACCCGATGGAGGATCGAACGCCCCCCCTCGAAGTTGCCGGCCGCGGTCACGTCATAGGCGGCCGCAAACAGCGCCGCTGCATCCCTGCCGAGGGCAGCCTCCAGCTCCGCAGGGGTCCAGAGATAGAACTGCCCTTCGCCCCCGGCGCTATCGGAATCCTCCGCGGAGTAGAAGCCACCCGCCGGATCGGTCATATCGCGCAGGACGTAGTCGCAGGTCTCGCGCACCACCCGCTGATAGTCGGGGCTGCCCGTGACCTGGTACGCCTCCAGGTAGGTGCGGACCAGCAGGGCGTTGGTGTAGAGCATCTTCTCGAAGTGCGGGACCCGCCACGCACGGTCCACGGTGTAGCGGTGGAAGCCGCCGCCCAGATGGTCGTAGAGACCGCCGGTCCGCATGGCATCGAGGGTGCTAGTGACCTCATCGGGCAGGCCGCTGCCGTTGCCCTTGCGCCAGTGGATGCGCATGAGCAGCGACAGGTCCATGGCCGGAGGAAATTTCTGCGCGCGGCCGAATCCGCCGTGGTCCGGGTCGTAGCTGCGGCCGGCCTCATCGAGATAAGTGGTGAAGACCGTGCCGTCCGGCAACTCACCTCCCGCCTGGAGGATCGCCTGGCCCCGCAGATGGGCCACCATCTGTTCCGCCGCCTGGCGTGCCTTGTCCGGCTCCCGCACCCACACCTCGTGCAGCCTGGGGAGCAGGTCGCGCAGGCCCACCTGTCCACCGTGACTCTCGGCCGGGAAATAGGTGCCGCCGAAGAATGGTTTGAGGTCGGGGGTGAGAAACACGGTCATGGGCCAACCTCCCGAACCGGTCATCGCCATCACCGCGCCCATGTAGATCGCGTCCAGATCGGGCCGCTCCTCGCGGTCGACCTTGATGCACACGAACCATCGATTGAGCAGGGCGGCGATCGCCTCGCTCTCGAACGATTCGCGCTCCATCACGTGGCACCAGTGGCAGGTGGCGTAGCCGATGGACAGGAAGATCGGCTTGTTCTCCACCCGCGCCTTCGCGAACGCCTCTTCCCCCCACGGATACCAGTCGACCGGATTGTGCGCGTGTTGCAGGAGGTAGGGAGAGTGCTCCTTGGCCAGGCGGTTGGTATGGCGCGGCGCGTCGGCGGCGAGGCCGGTCGGCAAAAACACCACCCACAACAGCGCCCACACAGCGGCCCAGCGACTTGCGTAACCCCTTCGTTTGGTTGTGTTCATAGAGCCCTTGCCCTAGCGTGATCGCTTTCCGAAACGGCAACCTCACGCGATCGTCTCATGCATCGTCAAGATCAACGCTTCCGGCAGCTCATCGAGCGAGTGGAGAAACCCTCCCGCTACATCGGCGGCGAGGTCAATGCCATCGTCAAGGCCGAGGCGGAACTACGCATCGCCCTCGCCTTTCCCGATGTCTACGAGCTGGGGATGAGCCACCTCGGCTGCAAGATTCTCTACGACATCCTCAATGGCCAGGCGGGAATCGCCGCCGAGCGGGTCTTCGCCCCATGGTTCGACATGCGCACGCTGCTGCGCCAGGAGGGGGTCCTCCTCCCCTCCCTGGAGACGGGCACGCCGCTGTGCGAGTTCGACCTGATCGGCTTCTCCCTGCAATACGAGCTTACCTACCCGACGGTGCTGGAGATGCTCGCCCTGGGCGGGGTGGCGGTGCGGCGGGACGCGCGCGACGGCACCGCGCCCCTGGTCTGCGCCGGCGGGCCGACGGCCTTCAACCCGGAGCCGATGGCCGACTTCATCGACTTCTTCCTGATCGGCGACGGTGAGCAAGCCGTGGTGGAGATGGCCACCCTCCTGCGGTCGGCAAAGGGCGCCGGATGGTCGCGCGCCGAGACCCTGCGCGCCCTCGCCGGGATCGATGGCGTCTATGTGCCGGCGCTCTATACCCCCGAGTACGATGGTGCTGACCGCCTGGTGGCGACGCGCCCGGTCGACCCCAGCATCCCACCCCGGGTCACGAAGGCCCTGATCACCGACCTCGACGCCCGTCCCTACCCGCGGGCGCCTGTGGTGCCCAATGTTCAGGCGGTCCACGACCGGGTCTCCATCGAGATCTCCCGCGGCTGTACCCAGGGGTGTCGCTTTTGCCAGGCCGGCTACATCTACCGGCCGGTGCGCGAGCGCGCACCGGAGACGGTGCTCGGCCTGATCGACGCCTCCACCCGCGCCACCGGCTATGACGAGGTCTCCCTGTCGTCGCTCTCCACCGGCGACTACCTGTGTCTGGAGCCCCTCGTCCACGAGCTCATCGAGCGGCACCGCGGCAGCCAGCTCGGGGTCTCCATGCCATCCCTGAAGGTGGGGGCCCTGACCCCGGAGCTCATCGCCGCCGTCGGCCGCACCGGGAAGTCGGGCTTCACCATCGCCCCGGAGGCCGGTAGCCAGCGGTTGCGTGACGTGGTCAACAAGGTGGTCACGGACGACGAGATCCTGGCCACGGTACGCGACGTCTTCGCCGGCGGTTGGGACTCCCTGAAGCTCTACTTCATGATCGGCCTGCCCACCGAGACCATGGCCGACATCGACGCGATCGCCGACCTCGCCCTGCGCTGTCTCAAGGTGGCGCGGCGCGAGAACCCACGCATGCGCACCCTGACGGTGAGCTGCTCCACCTTCGTCCCCAAGGCCCACACCCCGTTCCAGTGGCACGCCCAGATCTCCCTGGAGCAAACGGAGGCCATCCACCGCCACCTGCGCCACCGGCTGCATGACCGGCGTATCCGCTTCCGCTGGCACGATGCCCGCCTGACCTGGATCGAAGGGGTCTTGTCGCGCGGCGATCGCCGGGTGGGGGCGGTGATCGAGGCGGCCTGGGCCAACTCCACCTACCTCGACGGCTGGAGCGACCACCTCGATCTGGGTCGCTGGGATCGCGCCTTCACCACCACCGGGGTGGTCGCGAGCGAGTACAACACCCGCGCGCGCGACCTCGACGAGCCCCTGCCGTGGGACCACATCGACGCCCTGCTCCCCAAGAAGTACCTGCGCAAGGAGTGGCACAAGGCCCTGGCCGCCGCGACCATCGACGATTGCCGGGTGGGCAAATGCACCGTGTGCGGGGTGTGCGACTTCAAGGAGGTGAAGAACGAGCTATTCGATACCCTCACCCCAACGCCGCACCGGGCGCCGGCCACGGCGGCGGGCCTCGCCCTCCCGGGCACCGGCACCCCGGAGCGGGCGAGCCTGCCGCGCCTGCCCCACTTCCGCTACCGCCTCGGCTTCACCAAGACCGGCGCGACACGGCACCTCTCCCACTTGGAGCTCGGCACCGCGATCCACCGCGCCATGGCCCGGGCCGGGCTGCCCCTGCGCTACACCCAGGGGTTCAACCCGCGACCGCGGGTGGTCTTCGGCCCTGCCCTGCCGGTGGGCACCGCCGGCCTGGACGAGGTCCTCGACGTGGAGCTACTCGAGCCCCTTCCCGCCGCCGATCTCCTCGCGCGCCTCGCCCCGACCCTACCGTCCGGGATCACCGTCACCGCAGCGCGCCGCCTCTCCGGCGACGCCCCGACCCTCGGGGAGGTTCTCCACCAGGCCGTCTACGAAGTTGAATTCGACCCGCAGTGGCGCGGCGTGATGGCTACCTTGGCACCCCGCCTCGCCGCCAGCGAGCGGCTGCCGGTGGTTCGCGAGCGCAAGAACGGGACCCGGGAGATCGACCTGCGGCCCTTGATATTGGACCTCGCGCTCCCCGACGACGGGCCGCTGCGCCTCACCCTGACCGTGGGCAACGACGGATCGACCCGCCCGACGGAGGTGGTGGCCGCCCTGCTCGGCAGCGACTACCCTGGCGATACGCACCTGCGCACCGTCCGCACCGCCCTCCTCGACGTTCGAGGTGCCCGACTCCTGGAGGAGTCGGTCGACACCGACGAGGCGGGGAAGAGCTTGCCCATGGCGTGTTAGGGATAGCTGTTAGCGGTTAGCTATTGGTTGCTGGGCGGCCGGCGGATCGCGACCGGGACACATCACCTCACCGACCGATACCGGACAGATGACATTCGATCCACCGCCGAAGACAAGAGCCGACAGCTAACCGCTACTCGCTAAGAGCTGATCCCCCATGTCCACCCTGCTCGTCGTCAATGCCGCCACGGAAGAGACCCGGGTCGCCCTGGTGGAAAACCGGGTCGTCACCGAGATCTACATCGACCGGACGCGCTCACGCGGCACCATCGGCAACATCTTTAAAGGACGGGTGAGCAAGGTGCTTCCGGGGATGGAGGCGTCGTTCGTCGATATCGGCCTGCACAAGGCGGCCTTCTTGCACGTCGACGACATCCGTGACGCGTCCACGGCGCCGCCGCCACGGGCCTTTCACAAGTTCGACGTCGGCGAGGAGACCGCGGACGACACCATCGAGACCGACGATATCGCCGACATCGACGATGGCGACGACGTCGCCACCCGGACAGCGCTGCCGCCGCGAATCATCACCGATCTGATCAAGGAGGGGCAGGAGCTCCTGGTGCAGGTGGTGAAGGAGCCGATGGGGACCAAGGGGCCGCGGGTCACCACCTACCTCACCTTTCCCGGCCGCTACCTGGTCTACATGCCCGACATCGACCACGTCGGGGTGTCCCGCAAGATCGAGAACGAGGAGGAGCGTGAGCGCCTGCGCCGCCTGGTGGAGGAGACCCGCCAAGCGACAGAGGGCTACGTGGTGCGCACGGTGAGCGAGGGTGGCGACGGCCGTGAGTTCGAGCGTGAGGCGCAATTTCTTCGCAAGCTGTGGGCCAACGTCATCGCCCGCAGCGAGAACAGCCCGGCCCCGGCCTTGCTGCACTCCGACCTCGACCTGATCACCCGGACGGTCCGCGACCTGCTCAACGACGACGTCGATCGGCTGATCATCGACTCCCCCACCGAGTACGATCGACTGCTGCAATTCGTCAACAACTTCCTGCCGGAGCTGGCACCGCGCATCGAGCTCTACGAAGGCGACGAGCTGATCTTCGACCACTTCGGGGTGGAGATGGAGCTATCCCGCGCCCTGCGGCGGCGGGTGTGGCTGCGCTCCGGCGGGTACATCGTCATCGACCAGACCGAGGCCCTCACCGCCATCGACGTCAATACCGGTCGCTTCGTGGGCCAGCGCAACCTGGAGGATACGATCCTCAAGACCAACCTGGAGGCGGTGGACGAGATCGCCTACCAGCTCCGCCTGCGCAACATCGGCGGCATCATCATCATCGATTTCATCGACATGGAGATCCTGGAACACCGGCAGAAGGTGTACGAGCAACTCGTCGCGGCGACCGCCGCGGACAAGGCCCGCACCACCATCTACCCGGTCTCGGAGCTGGGACTGGTGGAGATGACCCGCAAGCGGGTCCGGGAGAACCTCGGCCGCACCATGATGGAGCCGTGCCCGCAATGCGACGGCACCGGCTACGTCAAGTCCGGCACCACCATTGCCTACGACCTGTTCCGCGAGGTGCGGCGGGTGGCCGGGCGACACACCGGTGGCACCATCACCATCACCGCCCACCCGGACATCGTCGACCTGCTCTACGGTGAGGAGCGCCTCACCCTCGACGAGCTGGAGCTCGCCTTCCAGTGCCGCATCCAGGTCGAGGCCAGCCACGACCCGTTCTCCGACCACTTCAAGGTCGAGCGCATCGCGTGACGGAGTCCTGTCACCGCCGGGCCAAGAGGCAGGTGACCTCCCGCCCGGCCCGGTGGCGTTCCTGACGGATCTCCGCGAACCCGACCTCGCGCAGCAGCGCCTCGATCCGGACGACCTCCGCCGGTGAGTAGCCGGGAGCGGCGAAGCGGCGCGATACGTGCGCGCTCATGCGCAGGCACAGGAGTAGGAGCCCGCCGTCCGCCATCACCCGACGCACCTCGCGCAGCCCTGCCATGCGGTCCGGCCAGTGGTGGAAGGTGTTCACCTCGAAGACCTTGGTGAAACGGCCCGTTTCGAAGGGCAGGTCGGTGACACTGCCCAGGCGGATCTCCACCCGGCCCTGCTCCATGAGCCGCCGGTTGCGCCGCGCCGCGTGGCGCACCATGAGCAGGGAGTGATCCACCCCGGCCACGTAGCCGGACCTCACCCGCCGGGCCGCCGCGGCCAGGGCCCGGCCCGGACCGAAGCCGATCTCCAGCACCGCGTCATCCGGCTGGACATCGAGGCAGTCGACCGCCAGGCGGCCCATGGGCGCGTTCTTCACCGCCATGAGCCGCCCGATCAGCGCGCCGGCGAGGCCGGTCGGGCGGCCGAATTGCCGCCCCAGCCACGACTCCCGGCAGGCGGTCGCCGCAGCCGAATCCGCGGCCCGCGACGGTGTCGATGATGGAACGCTCATCGCCTCTCTCTCCCTCCGCCGTCCGGCGCCATCAAGTCGGTCGGCCAGACCGACTTTCCCCACACCATTCTCGCACACGGACGGGGAGAAACCGCCTCCCATCATCGGCAGCCCACTGGAAGTCACTCGACGCGGGCACCCAGGAAACCAGGGAGACAGGCGTTAGAGGATTGGGATGCAACGCTCTGCTTGGTGGGCCTGGCGCCAACCTGTAGGGCCGGTTTCAACCGGCCGATGCCCATTTCGAGACATTTGGGCGTCCGGCGGGCTGAAGCCCGCCCTACGCACCGAGCTGTCTCCTGCCCCAATCGGTATTTCCGCTGATCCTCTCAGCGGTTTGTGCTCCTGGTTTCCTGGGTTCCCGCGTTCCACCAGCCGCCTGGCGCACCGGTCGCGCCGGTCACCGGCAGGGCGTGCCGCTACTTGCGATCGCCCGTGCGCCAGAACGGCGAGGCCTTCACCTCGGCGCCGCCGTCGACCACGCCGCTGTGACGCAGGGCAAAATCGGCCGGGCGGGTGGCGTGGCTCAACGCCTCGTCGTAGGTCACCTTGCGTGCGGCGACTAGTTCGGCGAGGGACTGGTCGAAGGTCTGCATCCGGTACGGCGTCCGACCCTGGGCGATCGCCTCACGGATCTCGGGCAGCCCGTCGGGCGCGGTGATCAGCTCGCGGATCCGGTCCGTGGTCACCATCACCTCCACCGCCGGTACCCGCCCCTTGCCGCCGTCCCGTGCCAGCAGGCGCTGGCTGACGACCGCCCGCAGGGCCGCGGCGAGCTGCACCCGCACCGCGTTCTGGCGCTCCTCGGGATAGGTCATCAGGATGCGATGCACGGTCTCGACCGCGTCCGTGGTGTGGAGGGTGGACAGCACGAGGTGGCCGGTCTCCGCCGCGACCAGCGCGGTGTTGATGGTCGCCTGGTCGCGCATCTCGCCGATCACCAGGACGTCCGGGTCCTGGCGCAGGGCCTCCACCAGCGCGCGGCTATAATCGACGGCGTCGAGGCCGATCTCCCGCTGGGTGATATGGCACTCCACGTCGTGGTGGAGGAACTCCACCGGATCCTCGATGGTGGCAATGGTCCGTGCCTGGTGACGGTTGATCTCGTCGACCATCGCCGCGACGGTGGTCGACTTGCCGCTGCCGGTGGCACCGGTGATGAGGATCAGGCCGGTGCGCTCCTGGCAAAGGTCCGCCACGACCCCCGGCAGGCCGAGGGTCTCGAGCGGCGGCACGACCTGGCGAATGTGGCGGAAGACCAAGGCCGGGGTGCCGGACTGGCGAAAGGCGGCGAGGCGGAACCGCTCGCCATTGGCGAGTTGGTAGGCCGTGTCCACCGCCACCCCCTGCTCGAAAGCGCGGCGCTGTACCTCCGAGAGCAGCCCATCGAGCCAGGCGTCGGTCAGCGCCGCACTCACCAGCGGCTCCGGCAGGCGCTCCAGCCGCCCCTCCAGACGCAGCATGGGGCAGGCACCGAGCTTCAAGTGTACGTCGGAGGCCCCGCATCGGGCGGCCTCCTCCAGGAGGCAGATCAGCTCTTCCA
>Ga0210096_1000817_pt1 | contig 10482 bp, 8 predicted proteins | sample China_Galinas_PW_4_FD_184864 | JGI IMG/M metagenome (GOLD analysis project Ga0210096, IMG submission 184864) | Wetland microbial communities from San Francisco Bay, California, USA, that impact long-term carbon sequestration - China_Galinas_PWA_D2... | ecosystem: Environmental > Aquatic > Marine... | reverse complement strand
CGCCCCATCGGGATCGAGGATCACCGTGGGACCGGCGGGCGGTCGTCAGGATCTCGTGCTCGGGCAGACCTGGACGCAGGTCGTCGGACTCTGGGTCGCTTCCGGTCAGACGCTCGGAGGCTGGAGCCTCGATGTGCACCATGCCTACGATCCACTCTCGCAGACCTTGTACTTCGGCGATGGCTCGCAGTCGAGTACGGCGGATCTGGAAATCATCACGACTGTGGCTGGCCGAGAAGGCGCGAGCGGATTCTATGGTGATGGTATCCCCGCGATCGAGGCCGCGATCGGGAATCCGTCTGGGATCGCATCCGGTCCCGACGGGAGCCTCTATATCACGGGGAACCGCCGCGTTCGCAGAGTCAGGCCCGACGGCATCATCGAAACCGTCGCGGGCTCGGGGCTGGTCGGCATCACCGGGGACGGTGGATCGGCTCTCCTCGCACGCTTTCGAAGTATCAGCGACGTCGCAATTGCTCCCGACGGAAGCATCTATATCGTGGACAGTGCCGCGCAGACCGTTCGTCGAGTCGGGCTCGACGGAATCATTCAAACGGTGGCGGGAATCCCCGATTCGGCCGGCTTCAGCGGCGACGGTGGTCCGGCGAGCGCCGCCGAACTCCACACACCCTTCGGGATCGACATCGCTCCAGACGGCAGTGTCTATATCGCCGACGTAAACAACCGCAGGATTCGGCGCATCGGTCCCGACGGCATCATCAGTACCGTTGCGGGAAGCAGCGTGCTCATGGTCTTCTCGGGCGACGGTGGACCCGCGACGGAAGCGACCGGCACCTTCTACGACGTGGCACTCGGACCCGACGGCAGCCTGTACCTGGCGGACCAGCCCAACAATCGCATTCGGCGGGTATCTCCGGACGGCGTAATCGACACCTTCGCGGGATCCGGACCGGGTGGCGGCGCCGGCGGCTTCGGCGGCGACGGCGGCCAGGCCACGGAGGCCGTGCTGAATGCACCGGGCCGAGTCACGGTGGGTCCGGACGGCAGCGTCTACCTCAGCTACACGGCAAACCATCGCGTTCGAAGGGTGACGCTCGACGGCATCATCAACACCGTGGTGGGGAACGGTCTCTGCCCTGGGAGTTGTCAGGATTTCACCGGCGAAGACGGTCCCGCGACGGCCGCGCAGTTCGCTCCCCTCGAAATTGCCTTCAGCCCGGACGGCGATCTCTACGTCGTCGGGAGCAATCGTGTCTTTCGCGTGGGAACACCGATCTCGGGCTTCGACCCGGACGACATCGGAATTCCTTCCGAAGACGGCAACCTGCTCTACCACTTCGATGCCAATGGGCGCCATCTCGAGACTCTCGACACGCGCACGAGCGCGGTCTTGCACGAGTTCGGGTACGACGCCGCGGGCCGATTGATCAGCATCATGGACGGGGATGGCAACGTCACTGCGGTCATGCGCGACGGCGCAGGGGACCCCACCAGCATCGTCGCACCCGGTGGCCAGGAAACCCTGCTCTCGCTCGATGCGGACGGCTACATCGATTCGATTACGAATCCGGCGGGAGAGGTCACGACGTTGACCTATCAAGCCGGGGGTCTACTCACCTCTCTGACCAACGACAACCAGAACACTTCGCAGTTCACCTACGACGACGCCGGCTTGTTGATTCTCGACCAGGATGCCGCCGGAGGTTCGCAGGCGCTCGCGCGCGAGGAAGACGCTGCGGGCCATACCGTCACGCTCACGACCGCATTGGGCCGCGCCACCACGTTCCGATCGGAATCACTTGCTACGGGCGATCAGCGCTGGCTCGTCACGAACCCGGACGGCAGCGAGGCCGAAACCATCGCCACACCCGATGGCCGCAACATCGTGACCTACTCCGACGGCACCGTGGCCACCATGCAATACGGTCCCGACCCGCGATTCGGCATGCTTGCGCCGCTGCTGGAATCGTTGACGATCGAAACGCCCGCGGGCCTGGTCAGCGAGACGACCCAGACCCGAATTGTGGAGCTCTCGGACCCGAGCGATCTGTTGAGTCTCCTGACCCTCGAAGACACGACCTCAACCAATGGCCGCACGTTTACGAGCTTCTACGATGCGCTAACGCGAACACAAACGACGACCACACCCGTAGGACATCAGACCTCCGCGACGACCGACCTGCTCGGACGGGTCACGGAACTGGTGCTGCCGAACGGGCTGGACCCGATCACCAAGGTCTACGATTCGCAAGGGCGCATCACGGAGATCGCGCAGGGTCCGCAATCCTTCACCTTTGCCTACGACGCCCTGAACCGGCCGATCTCCAGAATGGATGCCGCCGGACACGTCGAGACGTACTCCTACGACGATGCCGATCGCGTCGCGAGCGTGGAGCTCCCGGAAGGAGATACCGTCGCGAACTTCTACGACGGCGCCGGCAACCGCACCCTCCTGCTGATGCCGAACAACCAGGCGCACTCCATCGGTTTCACTGCGCGCAACCAGCTCGAGAGCTACATCCCGCCGAACAACGTCGGAATCTTCCGGAGCTACGATCTCGACGGGGCGCAGATCAGCAAGACGCTGCCCAGCGGCGCAGTCATCGCGAACAGCTTCGATGCGAACAGTGGCGAGTGGACGAGCACCACCTACCCGCAGGGAATGGTCGTCTACATCCATCGACCCGCGACAAGCCAACTCGCGAGCCTCACCCACACGCCTGTCGGCGGCAATGCCGAGACGGTTTCCTACGGCTACGACGGCGCGCTCGTGACCAGTATGGATTGGACCGGCGTCGCCGCTGGAAGCTACGCCTACACCTTCGACGACAATTTCTTCCTGATCCACATGACGCTCAACAGCGGCTTGGAATCCATCGACACGCCCTTGTCGTGGGACGACGACGGCCACCTTACCGACTACGGACCCTTCGTCTTCAGCCGCGGCGGACCGGGAGGTCGATCGAACCAGGTTTCCGACGCTTCGCTGTCGATGGCGATCGGTCACGACGGTCTGGGACGCGTGCAGACCCGCAGCGCGACGGTCGGCGGAAGTATGGCGTACAGCTTCGCGTTGACCCGTGACGACGCGGGTCGCATCACGCAGAAGGTCGAGTCCGCCGCCGGGATCGGATCGACGTACGACTACGTGTACGACGACAACGGCCAGCTCACGAGCGTCGTGCGAGACGGAAGCACGCTGGTCGAGAGCTACTCGTACGACGTGAACGGCAATCGGCTCACCGCGCCGAGCGGCGCAGCGACGTACGATTCCCAGGATCGAACCGTCACCGCCGCCGGCTTCGCCTACGGGTTCGACGTCGACGGTTACCTCGTAAGCCGCGGTGGTGATGCCTTCCAGTTCAGCGCGCGCGGCGATCTGCTTGCGGCGACCGTTGGCGGCGATGCGATCACCTACGACTACGATGGACTCGGGCGTCGCGTCGCACGAACCGACTCCTCCGGTACGACACAGTATTTGTATGGCATCCCCGATCAATCCTTCCAGGTGACCCAGGTACGCGATTTCGCCAATGTGCTGACGACGTACTTCTACGACGACGACGGAATGTTGTTCGCGATGGATCGCGGCGGGGTCCTGTACTACGTCGGGACCGATCAGGTCGGAACGCCGCGCGTCGTCGCGAACGCCGCCGGCACGGTGGTGAAGGTGCTCGAGTACGACAGCTATGGTGTCCTCTCGAGCGACAGCAACCCGAGCTTCGAGTTGCCCATCGGATTTGCCGGGGGCCTCGAAGACGAGGCGACGGGCTTGGTGCGGTTCGGTTTCCGGGACTACGACCCGGCGTCGGGCCGCTGGACGGCACGCGATCCGGTCCTCTTCGACGCCGGCCAGGCAAACCTCTACGGCTACGTGGGAAATGATCCAGTCGGATCGCGAGACCCGCTGGGCGTGTGGTGCGTCGGCGCCTCGGGCTATGCGGGACTCGGTGCCGGAGCGGAAATCTGTTGCAGCGGCGGCAAATGCTCGCTCTGCGTCGAGGCCGGGATTGGGATCGGCGGGGGCGTGAGCGCGGGGTCCGGCAACGCCGCGGAAGACAAGACGACCGAGCTGGTTGGGGAAGCCGGCGCGGGCTGTGGGCCACTGAAGGCGGGCGGTGGCTGCAAGAAGAACACGTGTGGGAAGGTGGATTGCAGTCTGAAGGGCGAAGCGTTTGGGTACGAAATCGACTCGGAAGGCGACGTGAAGGCCAGTCCGTTCACGCCCGACTTCGAACCCACTTGCTCGTTCGAGGGCAAGCTCGCCGCCAAGTCTTGCATCGCCTACTGACGTCCACGTCAAGGTCTGAACCGCCCCGGGATTGCCGGAAGCTCTGGTGCGTCGCGGTGCGCCTCTGTCTCGTCAGGGGGCCTCCGGTCGAGGTTCCCGCCGGATTTGTTGTCACGCCTCGCCACAGGGTCCCGACAAAGTCCCCACAGCGTGCAAACGCGCTGAAACGAAGAAACCCCCATGAGGTGGACCCCGGCTTGCTGGACTGGGCGGAGTTGATCTTCGTGATGGGGAAGCGCCATCGGAAAAAGCTTGGCAAGCAGTTCCGAGCGCATCTGGGCGGCAAGCGCGTCGTGTGTCTCGACATCCCCGATGAGTACGACTTCATGGATCCGGTATTGGTGGTCCTCCTCAAGGCGAGGGTTCGTAGGTACCTGCTTGACAGCATCGCCGCGCAGCGGCCGTGAAGAAAGGTTTCTCCCGACGAGCGGCCTCCTCATGGAAGACCCAGACTTTGTTGGTCGATCAGAGAAAGGCTTCGTGATGCAGATCACCATCTCGAGAAGGTTTCAGGTGGTGATTCCCAAGGTCCTCCGGGAACGACTCGATCTGCGTCCACAGCAGAAACTGACCATCCTCGAGAAGGGTGGAATTCTCTACCTGGTGCCCGACCAGGAGGTGAAGGCACTGCGCGGCATTGCCAGCGGCGTCGCGGTGGACAATTACCGTGATAAGTCCGACCGCACGTGATGCTCCTGATCGACTCCTGCGGCTGGCTGGAGTACTTCATCGACGGCCCGTCGGCCGGCAAGTACGCCGCGTTGATCGAAGGCGAGGAACGGCCACTCCTTCCGTGATCGTGCTCTACGAGGTCGAAGTTCCTTCGGCGCACGCAGGGAGAAGGGACTGAACTCGTGGTCGCTGCGCAGCTCCACAAGCTGGACGCGCCTCTGGTGATAGAGGCCGCGGATTTCTCGCTAGATCATGGACTGGCGATGGCGGATGCCCTGGTCTACGCGACCGCCCGACACCACGGTGCCGAGCTCGTCACCTCCGACGCCGACTTCCAAGGGCTGCCGGGAGTCCGCTTGATCCCGAAGCCGTAGTCGCCGTTGCCCTCGACTCCGGTTGCACCCGGTCGACAGCGAGGACGTGCAGCACGGCCAGCGCATCGACGCCCTCCATCGCAAGCCGTTCGACCTGTAGGCTCGGCCTTGAGAGTGGGCCAGGAGCTACGGCGGTGAGAAATGCGGGCGAGGCGTGCCTGCGGCTTGGTGGCGGGCGTGGCGAGGTTTGTTCGCGACGCGGTGCGATAGGGGAGTGAGGCATTGAAAGGAGCATCGATTGATGTATAGTCAATGCATCTCGCGGAGGGAGGATGACCATGCGCACGACTATCAACTTGGATGATCAGCTCGTCGGGGAGGCCCAGCGCATCACCGGCATGAAGGAGCGCACGGCCTTGATCCACGCGGGATTGCGCGCCTTGATCGAGCGCGAAAGTGCTCGGCGCCTGGCGCGACTCGGCGGAACCGAGCCCCAGCTACAACCCGTCCCTCGGCGTCGCACCAAGTCCACATGATCCTGGTCGATACCTCGGTCTGGATCGACCACTTGCGCAAAGGCACCCCGGTGCTGGCTGCGGCGTTGACGGAGGGCCAGGTGCTGATGCACCCCTTCGTTCTGGGTGAGCTAGCCTGCGGCAATCTGAAGAACCGGAGGGAGGTGCTGCAGCTCCTGGGCGACCTTCCTGCCGCACCCACCGCGACCGACCCGGAGGTCCTGCGCTTCATCGAGGCCCGTGTCTTGATGGGCAGGGGGATCGGTTACCTCGACGCCCACCTGCTCGCGTCTGCGGTCCTTGCGGCGTCCGCGCGACTATGGACCCGCGACAAACGCCTTGCCGCCGTGGCTGCGGACATGAAGCTGGCCTTCGCAGAAGAGGCGTGAGCGGCGCATCAGACCGGCGATGCGATGGCGTGCGCGCCTCTGCCTGGGAGGGAGTCGCTCCGACCTGCGCCGGGCGGCGAGGCGCGCGCGTGGCGTCTCCCTCCATATCAGGGCTACCCTGCTCCTCGGTCTTGAGAGCCACCTCGGCTCTGCCCCTGGTGAGGGGTACGGTCTACGGTGACACGGGCGACGTCACTGCGGAGAACGGGAAGAACACCGGCACCAGGACCACCAGCAGCACGAACAGCAGCAGGGTGAGGGGCGTGCCGACCTTGAGGTAGTCGCGGGAGCGATAGCCGCCGGCACCCATGACCAGGAGGTTGGCCTTGTGGCTGAAGGGGGTCATGAAGGCGGCGGAGGCGGCGAGGCTGACGCCCATCATCAACGGGTACGGGCTGAGGCCGAGCTTGTCCGCGGTCTCGAACACCACGGGCGCCAGCAGGACCACGGCCGGGGCCCCGTCGAGCCCCTGGCTGAGCAGGCTGGCCAGCACCACCAGCGCGGCTAGCACGGCGTGGGGGCCAAGCGGGCCGGCGAGGGCGACGCTTTCGGCGAGCAGCCGCGCCGCGCCGGTGCGCTCCATGGCGACGCCCACCGGCAACACCGCCGCCACCAGGAAAATCGCCCGCCATTCGATCGCCTGGTACGCCTCGCGCATGGTCAGGGCGCCCACCAGGATGCTCAGGGAGGCGGCGGTGAAGGCCGCCACGTGGATCGGCTGCCAGCCGCTCGCCACCAGACCGATCATCAGCAGCAGGCAGCCGAGGGCGTATGGCGCCCGGCCCGTGCGGCGCGGGGCTTGGGCCGCCTGAGAGAGGACGACGAAGTCGGGCTCCGTCGCCAGGCGCCGGATCTTGTCGCGCGGCCCCTGGAGCAGCACGGCATCGCCGAACCGCAGGGTGACCTGCGCCAGGTGGCTGTGGACCACCCGGCCTTCGCGCCACAGGGCCAGGGCGAGGAGCCCGTAGCGGTCGCGGAAATCGAGCTCCGCCAGGGTGCGGCCGGCGGCGGCGGAGCGCGGCGCGATGGTGACCTCGACCATGCCCACCTCCTCCGACTCGAAGGCCGCCTCCGGCGGAACGGCGTTGAGCTCCACCTCGCCCAGCTCCCGGAGGGTGACCAGGCCCGACGGATCCGCGGCGATCAGCAGATGATCCTCGGCGCGGATGGTCTCGCTCGGCGGCACCGCCAGATGGGTCTCGCCGGCGCGGACCAGGCCGACCACGGTCAGCCCGACCAGCTCCCCGAGGCGGCTGTCGCGGATCGTGGAGCCGGCCAGCGGCGAGCCCTCGGGGATGCGGATCCAGGAGATCCGGTCCTGAAGCTTAGCGAGGGCCGCTAGACCGACCTCCTCGACCTCGAACTCCGGGCGGGCCGCGAGGCTCTCGATCTGCTCCGGGGTGCCCAGGGCCAGGATGGCGTCGTCGTCGCGCAGGACGACCTCTGCCAGGTGCGCGCGCAGCATCCGCTCACCGCGGCGAACGGCGATCACCACCACGCCGAAGCGGTCGCGGAAGCGAAGCTCACGCAGGCTTCGACCCACAAGACGGGAGCCCGGCGCCAATCGCATGCGGACGCCGTGGACGCCGCCCGGCGGCGCCGGCACCTCGCCGGCCCGGATCGATTGCACCTCGACGCCCTGGAGCCGCAACAGCTCCCGGACGTCGGCCGGCCGCCCGGCGACGTACAGCAGGTCGCCGGCGTGCACCGGGGTCGAGCCATCCGGGGCCAGCCGCTTGCGTCCGGCGTGAATGATCGCGACGACCTTCACTCCCAGGGCCTTGCCCAGGTGAGTCTCGGCCAGGGTCCGGCCATGGAGGGCGGAGCCTGCGGGAATGCGGATCGAGAACAGCCGCTCGTGGAGCTGATAGACCTGGGAGAGATCGTCGGCATGCCGCAGGGTCGCACCGTGCTGGTCTCGCACCGGCAGCAGCTTGCGACCGACCGTGACCATGAACAGGATCCCGAGCGCCAGGATGGCGATCCCCACGGGCGTGAAGTCGAACAGGCCGAAGGGCTGCAACCCGTGCTCGCGGAGGACCTGGGCGGCGAGGATGTTTGGCGGGGTTCCCACCAGGGTCGTGGTGCCGCCGAGGATCGCGCCGAAGGCGAGGGGCATGAAGAGACGCCCGGGTGCCAGCCCCGCACGCGGGCCGATGGTCGCCACCGCCGGCATCAACACCGCGGTGGCGGCGATGTTGTTCATGAATGCCGACAAGACTCCCGCGACCAGCATCAGGGTCACGATGAGCCGCGTCTCGCTGCTCCCGACCAGGGTGTGGATGCGGGCGCCGATCAGGTCCGCGACACCCGTCTCCAGCAGCGCGGCACCGACGATGAACACCGACAGCATGGTGATGACGGCCGGCGAGGAGAACCCGGTGAACGCCTCGGCGGGAGTGAGATAGCCGCCGAAGATGAGCACCACCAGCCCGAGAAAGGCGGTCAGATCGACCGGCAGCTTCTCGGTCAGGAAGAGAACGATCATCCCGGCCAGGAGCGCGAACAGGAAGCCGATCTCCAGGGTCATGGCGCCAGTCTAGTGAGGGCCGGGTTGACCCGCGAGCCCCGAGCGGCGGCGGATCGTTCACGGGGCGGTCCCGTGGGGGATCGCCCGTGCCTGCGTTGACCTGGTTCAGCGGCATAGGGGGCGTGTTCGGGCGCAGTTGCTGCCGTGGCTCTAGACTGGCTCCATGTCCATGGATCGAGAGCTATCGCGGCGGCAGGTGTTGGCGGTGGGGATCGCCCTCGGGGGTGGGGTGCTCGCCGCCGGCCACGGCTGGGCGGCGGAGCTATTGGCGGGGACGCCGCGGCAGACCGCCGGGCCGTTCTATCCGCGGGTGCGGCCCCTGGAGGCGGACGGGGATCTGACGACGGTCGCCGGCAGGCCGGGGCAGGCGCAGGGGCAGGTGCTCGATCTCATGGGCCGGGTCCTCGATCGGCGCGGGGAGCCGGTGGTCGGGGCGCGGGTGGAGGTCTGGCAGGCCAATGCCTTCGGCCGTTACCGCCATGCGTGGGACTCCAATCCGGCACCGCTGGATCCGAGCTTCGATGGTTTCGGCGTGCAGACCACCGATGCCGAGGGCCGTTACCGCTTCCGGACCGTCAAGCCCGGCGCCTACCCGGCATCACCCGAGTGGACGCGCACCCCGCACATCCACTTCAAGGTGATCCGCGGGAGCGACTCCCTGGTGACGCAGATGTACTTCCCCGGGGAACCCCTGAACGAGTCGGACTACCTGTTGCAGGCCGTCGGCAACCAGGCGGCGGTCACGGCCGCGCTCCAGCCGCCCGCCCTGGGCGTCGACGCGGGCCCTCTGCGGGCGATCTGGGACATCGTGCTCGCCTGAGCACACCGCCGCGTAAATACGGTCGTGATCCACGTAGCGACCAGAGGTTTATGAGCGGGCTTTTGAATCCACAGATGAACGCAGATCACCGCGTCGATCTTCATGGGTCGGGTGATCTGTAGGGGTACGGTATAAGTGCCCCTACAGCGGTCGCGGAAGGCCGCCGTCGGCCCGGGGCCTGACGGCAGATCGCGGGCAGCGGCGGCGCCGTAGGATGGGGGCGCGGTGGGTCCGATCACATCGCGCTGGGGCGTTGTCGGGCACGGCATGCCGTGCCCCTACGGCGGTGCCGAGACGAATCACGCCGGCCCCGGTGCGGCACGGCAGATCGCGGCCGGCCCCGGTGCGTCGGGAGCAGTCCCTCGCGGATCTTTGCGGCCTGGTCGACGATCCGTGCCGCGGGCTAGGTCAGGAGCTTGAAGGCGTGGGCCCAGTCGTTGTGCAGCAGGCCGGGAATGCACCACAGCATGCACAGGGGCTCGATGGCGCGCGCCGCCTCGGCCCGCCCCATGTCCGCGGTCTCCCAGCCGAGCTCGTCGAGGAGCCCGCGCACGGCAATCTTTGCCTCCTCGTCGTTGCCACAGATGAACATGGTCGGCCTGCCGCCGGCGAACTGCGGATTGACCATGCACGCGCTGCCCACCGAGTTGAAGGCCTTCACGAGCCGCGCCCCCGGAAATTCGTGCTGGAGCCGCTCCATGAGGGATTCGTCGAGGGTGGTGAAGAAGCGCAGTACGCCGTGGATCGGCGGCGCATCGGCAATCGGATTGGTCGCGTCGATGACCGGCTTCGCGGCGAAATTCTCCGCCCCGGCCAGGCGCAGGGCCTCGGCGGCCACCTGCCCGCGCACGGCAAGGACCACCAGCTCCCCGAAGTGCGCCGCCTCCGCGAAGCTTCCCACCCGCCCGGTCGGATGGTCGGTCGCCCACTCCGCGAGTCGGCTCGCGGTCCGCGTCCCGAGCACCACCGCGTGACCGTGCTTGAGGAATC
>Ga0210096_1000816_pt1 | contig 10499 bp, 15 predicted proteins | sample China_Galinas_PW_4_FD_184864 | JGI IMG/M metagenome (GOLD analysis project Ga0210096, IMG submission 184864) | Wetland microbial communities from San Francisco Bay, California, USA, that impact long-term carbon sequestration - China_Galinas_PWA_D2... | ecosystem: Environmental > Aquatic > Marine... | reverse complement strand
GCCGAAAGACAGAGTATGGTATTTGTTCCGGCCCCATTTGATGAAGGCGAACTTCAATTTCAATTCCCAGCCCTCGGCTCATTCTCCGTTTCCTCGGTTTTCTTTACGCATAACGACCAAGCTCACCCGTGCGAAGGGCGCGGTAGCGACCGTAGCATCGGGTGCAGCGCCATGTTATGTAGCAGGTACACCATGCAGCTACTCAATTTTCCATAACCGCTCGTCAGGCCATTGGGTTGATGCATCTTTAAAGCTCCTTACTCCTGCAGTATCGCGAGACTGTAGGCGTATATGAAGCTCTCCGTGCGTGGGGCTATTGGTCCAGTAGGTGCCTTTTAACACGGAATTACCATCCAAGAGCGCTAAATCTCCCGCGCCATTTGTCAATCTGTTCATGCCGGAATATTGAGTTTTTAATTCAAAGACATAACCTAGCCGTGTCGCATCTGTGCGAACGCTCCGAATCAACGCCTCCATTTTAGATTCTCCAATCTGTTTCTCAGTAAAACTTTGAATAGATATCGTCAAGTACGTTTGTCGTACGACAAAGACGATGGGAAGCACTAATGGCGGTTACCCAGCCACACACCGTATAAGACAGGTCTCCTCATCAATCGCGCCACCCAACTGAAGCGCCATGCCCATTGATGAAAAACGTAGAACAACGTCGATACTATGAAAAGTGATGCCGGAACAGAGCGAAGAGTAGCGATAATTACCGAAGCGCCGAGGAATTTCCATTGAACAAGCGTCGCAAGAGACAAAATTGCCAAGAAAACGAGCGCAAATGCGTTTTTAAGTCGGCTTAATTCGTCGGCCGTAAGTGTGAGATTTTCCATCTAATGTCCGGATCGCATAAATACTTGCTTGCCGTTACGAAACACCAACGACTGTCCTGTCCTGTCAACTAAAGCAGCGTATTCAACGGACAGGATTGTAGAACCCGCCAACGCCGCCATTTGTCTTGCCCCGATCGGAGTCGCACTTGAAGAAGAAGCCTTTATAAGTTCAATTGGCGGAGAAAAGAACTGAGACAGATGGGTAAGAGAAACCGCATTGCCGTCCACCAAGTGAAAGCCGTCATGCCAAGGTGAATCAAAAGTTGAAATTGCCGCCAATATTCGAGCTATATTGTCGCGGCCTTGAATCGGAAGTGAAGGCCGAAATAAAGTTTGATCACCCAAAGAGGCAACCGGCAGACGCATAGGTGCGTCGTATAGGATAATTCCTATACCCGTAAATGCGCTAGGAGCATTTCGTCGAATTCGGTTGAGTAACTCGAATACAAGTGTTTCTAGATCATACATACTGTCCATGCTCTGTCACGATGATGTTTTAATACATAACGGTTCAGTTCAGCCGAGCGCGCAAGGAGCGGAAGCGACTGAAGCGGTCGGCTGCAACTAACGGTTAGGTGTTACCCTCGGTCTTGACTAATGCTACAGCTTCGTAATCTCTTAGCACATCGACTCCGATTTCTTTGAGATGCTGCCGGTTACCTAGGATTCCGCCGCGCTGAGACTTTGAGTCACCATCGTTTGTCACAAGTGGGTAGTTCATTTCCCTCGCGGTCACCAATATCCAAATGTCGTTCTTCTCATTTTGGTTTTTAGCGCCGTCTGGGAACACGATATTCTCAATGACTTTGTACCAATATTCTTGGTCCTCTGTGTGCGTAATCCCTATAAAATAATAGTTCCAAGTCTTGCTTTTCCGTTTTATATCTGTCCCGGCTTCGGCTTCATCCCATGAGACCATTGGCATGAGCAATTCGCAAAAACCGTCTGCCGCCAATTGCTCCAACTCATTCATATGGACGCAGCCTTGCTTTGCATTGATGCGATTTGTGTCGAGAAAGAATGTATACATTTGCGCCACCTAACGCGCCAATAACCGGACCGTAAACTGCGCAGCAGTTTACGGTCCGAGTTTATTGGAATGTTAGGCGTCTATTCAGGGTAATTTCATGATAAACGCAAGTTTGTAAAAGCGCGGAACAATAGGGATAGGCTCTGGAGGTTGTAATCCATATTCACCTGTAGTGCCGGAATGGTCCGACACTTTGCCCGTGATTTTGAGTGTCTCAGGCGTCGTTGGCACGCTTTGTCCTGCGTATAGTCCAATCTGGTCGCCTGGTGCAATTTCATTGGTTCTTGAAAAGAAATCACTGGGTTTCCCGTTAATATCTGTTCGCCGGTAATTATGTTGATGTTGTTCGGGGTCAATCGACATGTTGTCTTGGTGGCCGTGCGCCATATTATGGCTATGAAGTGGAATATTCTTTTCCGTAAGAAAAAACTCTCCTCCACCTGTACGCTGCGTGCCGTTGACTTCTTTGGTTGTCGCTAAAATAAAGCGGTCGGATAAATCCGGTGTATTTTTTGTCCCATCACACAACGCCCACCCATCAGGTATATCGTTGATAACTCCGCCCCACATCACTATAACGTAAGGGGGGAAAACATATACAGGTTTTTCAGCTTCTTGAATGCTGGTTAGATCGTTTATTTTGTTCTGCAAACAAGCGATTGCTTTTTTAGTACTATTTGAATCCAAACAATCTGCGTTTGTTTGACCAAAAAACAGAAATAGTACAGCAAAGCCAATGATTCGCCTCATTTTCATTCACTCCAATTTACAATCTAAAGGGCGCTCAAACTCATCTTTGTTGATGCATGGGTCAATGGAAACACGAACCCAATAGCTAAAATCCTCCCACCACCATGGTAAGGAACTACCAACGAACAGCGCAACGATAACTGCTACCAGTACATCACGCTTTAGTCTTTTGCCTCTTTGCTCCTCTAATATTTCTTGAGCGGACGCCCGAACCTCTGAAGCGAGATTGCCTTTTACGGATAACATTGTCGTGCCAGTAAGATACTTTGGAATCTCCGTTGTTGGAATTTCCTGAAGGTTAACAGGCAATACCCTGCCTATTGGACTCCGCCATTTTTCACGAGCAAATTTCAATTCTGTTAATGTGTACTTTCCTTGTGCTATGGATGCTTTTGATATCAAAAATATGAACAAGTCGCATGCTTTTATAGCTTTCGATATACGATCATGATAGTCACCGCCAGGAGGCAAACTACTATCATCATAAAACACTCTATGCCCGGCATTAGACAAAGCTACCTCGACGGATTCCGCAATTGGCTTGTCTTCAGACGCGTGACAGAGAAAAATCTGACTCATTTATTATCCATTTTTGGCGACGCTGTTGATGCGTCCTTCAGCCTCTCGCGGTAGGAACGCCCGTTACCGGGCGCCCCCCGCACAGTCCCGGACGTGCGGTTTTCCCGCATCCGGTTCTTCGGTCGTACTCGCTTTCGCGCGAGCGATGCCCTTATGCAAACGCCACATGCTGCCGTTTCTGCTCGGTGATCCGCGGTTTGGCTATACCCAATAGCTGCAGGGCTCGGCTGAAGGCTTTCCACGTAAAGCTCTTACGCTTGCCACCCCTCCGATTCAGCCATTTGAACGCGCACTCTGTGCTCCACTGATAGAACCGCCACAAAGACCGAGAGTTGCCACGCACACCATAGTAATTGTAGTGGCCGATCAACCGCCTGTTCAGGGCAACAATGAACTTTCGCCCCGGCAAATGTCGCTCCTCCTTGATCCACTCCTTAATCCTGCGACACGCGCCTTGCAGCTTCTTGCGCGACGTGCGCCGCATCACCCGCACTACACCTTGCCGATCCGGGAACCAGTATAGCTCGAAGCTCAGGAAGGTGAAGCGTCGCTTCATGCTGGGGTGAAACCGGCTGAAACGCAGCATGCGGGTCTTCTCCTCGGCAACCTCCAGCTGGAACTTTCCCAGCCGTTTCGGCAGCACTCGGTAAAAGCGCTCCGCATCGTCCTGGTAGCGAAAGGCGCAGACGAAGTCGTCTGCGTAGCGAACCATCAGTGCTTCGCCCCGACAATGGGCTTTCACTACCTTCTCGAACCACAGGTCCAGTACAAAATGCAGGTACACGTTCGCCAGAATCGGCGAAACGATTCCCCCTTGCGGCGACCCAGTCTCTGGCTCGATGATCTGACCATCCGTGTCAAGAATGCCCGCTTTCAGCCATTTGCGGATTAGTTGCAGAAACGCCCGATCGTTGATACGCTCACCCAGCATCCTTAGCACCCACTCATGGTCGAGATGATCGAAAAAGCCTTTTATATCGGCCTCGACAATATACCCGAACACGCCATACTGCAGGTTGAAAGTCAGCTCCCCGATCGCATCCAGCGCACTGCGCCCGGCTCGGTAGCCATAGCTCAACTCCAGAAAGTCCTGCTCGTAGATGGCATTGAGCACCTTCGCGCAGGCTAACTGGACCAGCTTGTCTTCCAGCGCCGGGATTCCCAGCGGTCTTTGCTTTCCATTCTCCTTTTCGATGTAGCAGCGCCGCACCAGCTTGGCACGGTACTTCTTACGCTTCAGTCGCTCCGCCAGCCTCTGTAGGTTGCCCTCCAGATCCTCGCTATATTGCTCGGCCGTCAGGCCGTCCACGCCACTGGCAGCGTCCTTGTTCAGGTCGCCCCAGCAGCAACGCAGAAGCTCTACGTCCAGCAGCCGGTAAAGGTCTCTGAAACGGTGGTGCTTGCAGGCTTTCGCCCGTTCGGCTATTCCCCGCAGTGAGGTTGGCTTGTCTTGTTCCGATCCGACAGTGTCCGGGACAAGTTTCCTTTGCGGGCTACGTACTTCCGTCAGGTCCTTCCCCATGTAACGGGCTTTCCCCGCCTCCAGAGTACTATGCCTGATAAGACACCCCGCGGGCATGTAGCTTTCCGTCTCTCCGACGGCACTGCATCGCCCACCTGGCTCGTGGTTCTCAAGAATCGGGGCAGATTCCAGCCTAGCTCTGTTTGCGGGTTTCCCCATCATTGCCTCAATAGCTGTATATCGTTCCAATTCCGTCCCCACGACAGGAGCCCCTCGGGGCTTCCCGGGTTCTCTGACGTATCTCTTCCTGCATGCCACGGCCTGAGGACTCCGGCGGACCTCCACACCCTCGCCAAATCGGGCGCTTCGTGTAGCCTTCGGGCACGTTAAAACCCTCGGCATCCGCAACAAGCTTATTTCGAAGCTGTTCCAGCACTTCAGGGTGCGCGACCACCCCTACGGCCTACAGGATTCTCTGCCTACGCTTAGCCCATCTTGTTCGTCCTGCTTCCCTTCAAGACTCCGCCATGGACCCAAGGCTCGATACGGGTGGGTGGCTAGCCCTTGCGAGAATGCATCGCTACATCCTCCCCCGACAGGGACTTTCACCCTGCAAGATACGCCGAGCTTTTCCCGGCGCGATAACGCCTAGCTCACCGGAAAAATGCGAGCGCAGCGAGTATTTTGTCCGGTGGAGCTATTTGTTATGCGAATTAGTGCCGAAATCAAAGCAAATCACCTCTGTCCGGCGGATAGTCTTTCGAGCAAATTTCAATTCTTACATCGATTTTTATTCTGCTTGGTTCTTGCAAAGAATTTGCGTCACCTGGGCCATTGAGGCCGATAGATGTTTCTTACGGAACTACACGCTCTATACGTTGTGCTGTTTTAGTGGCCAGTTCATGGCGTTTACTGCCCATGCGTTTTAAAAGAAACTTTTTCAATTTTTCATGACCCTGACTTTCTAACCATGCCTCTTTGAGCGTTTCACCAAGGGTTTGCTGTAATACCCAAATGGATAAGCCTGCTACAGATGCCGCAACGATGAGGGAGCCTGGCCGAAGCTCATTTATTAATACCGATGAGTTTCGATGTTTTCGTAGACGGAACATTGCTGCATCGAAAGCAACATTAGGAAGATCTGGGAATTCATTTTGAATTGCTCTGAGATCCTTCTTCTCCGACTCGTATACTGCGGAATTGACAGCATCAGTGATTTGCCGAAAGACAGAGTATGGTATTTGTTCCGGCCCCATTTGATGAAGGCGAACTTCAATTTCAATTCCCAGCCCTCGGCTCATTCTCCGTTTCCTCGGTTTTCTTTACGCATAACGCCTTGCTCACCGGCATGGGAAAGTTGGCGGCATTTTTTGCATAAGCAAAAATGCTGACGGCTTTACCATGTCCGCGTGTAGCATTTTGTTAGGCATACATTCATTATTTAGATTGACATTTAACATCATAAATACTGTCTCCACATCTACCACCTGGTACAGTCGATATGACGGTCAATTCAGGTTTAGGTTGTGGCTTACAAATAGATTCAATCAAAGACTCCATTTGACCGTTTTCACAATTGATATACTTATCAATTCCTGAATAGTTTTTATTGTATTCACTTCTAAGAACTTTAAAAACTGTACGTGTGTCTTGATTTTCTACCAATTCTTTAAGCCTATTTTCAAGTTCTTTGAGTCTGTCATCAGGCTCTGTATCTATTACAGGTTTGATGGGTGCTTTATCAAAAACACCTAGAATATTTGCAATCGTAAATCCACCTACAGCGATACCCATGACAATACTAATGATTATCAAATAACTTTTTGGACTAGGTCCCTTAGCGCTTTCATTTTGAATTACTTGTAGTCGACTATTGGCTAGTTCGCTGAAACTACCGTTTTCTCCGTATTTATCAATGTACAGTTGGTATTCGTCTGCAGTTTGCTTTGCTGATGCACTGATAGACATCCAAAATTCGACTTCGTGTTTGGGCCGTTCTAGTGCATCTTTAACTTCTTCGTCGGTGAGCCTTTCCGGTGTTTTTCTAGACGGCCCAATCCTTCGTGAAACAGCGTCTGCTAACGCATTTAGCTTTCCCTTATCCTGATTTAGAAACCAAGACGTGAGGTCTAGCGAATGTAATGTATTAAAAGGGACCGGAATTTCTGTTTCGCGCAAATCAACTGGAAGTAGGGTATCGTTTCTTAATCCAACAGTGGCTTCTGATTTAACCCAATTAGACCTTATTGATTCAGGCGTCCATAAAACAACGATAAGTTTGGCATCCTTTAAAACCATATTGATTTCGTCGGCAAACTTATCACCAGGTAGCAGTTCTATATCCCACCAAACACTGTAGCCTTCAGAAATCAAGTATTCTGCAATTTTCTTGGCACAACCTCTGTCCTCTCGTTTATACGATATAAAAATGTCTGTCATATTGAAATCCGTATATTAACTAAAAACCTGAGGCTTTCATTTTCAGTGCCTAACAGTGTGAATCAGTGGAAAAGTTTCCACGTACCGCGGTTATAGGGCGCCAAATTTTCCACCTATCACGTTATTGAGCACCCAAAAGTGGAAAATCTGCCCTCAGAGAGTCCACTTATCCAGCTCAGGACGCCACCCAGCGGAAGCCCTGCCCAGGTTTTCCACCTATCACGATATTAAAATGGCAAACATGGAAACGTCAACCCAACTCAGCGGCAATTGTAAATGCGAATAAGAATCGCTCGCAAACGCTGCGCGCCATGGAGAGCGAAGCAGCGGAGCCGGCATCCAGCTTGCGAGGATGTCGGCGGGCAAAGAAATGGACAGGCGTGTTTTTTCGTCGGGGTGTCCCAATAGTCGGGGGCCACCAGGCAAAATCCAGAGCCCGACCCCGCTGAACCCACGGACAGGGGGCCGGTGTGGGCCGGGCTGGCACCGGGAGCCAGGGGGCTCTCTTAGCGGTCGGCCCCCTGGTGGCCGCTTCGCCGCTGAGATGCGCGTTTTTGGCCCCTGAATGTGCGTTCTAAGCGGGATTTGCGCCCGATGTTCATGTCTTTTCGTAATCCGTTCACTAAGATAGCCTGGTCCGACCCCATTGGGTGGATGGTGACGAGGAGCTGAAGGTCTTCGAGTCCCTAGCCTGGCCCCCAACGAGGCCTACACGGAGCTCTTCTGGCTCCGCAACACCAACGCCATCGACGATTACGTGGCCAAGAAGCGAGCCGAGGAGAAGGAAAAGCGGGCAGCCATGAGGGCGGGCGCCGGTACCACCCACCAGGGTAGCCTGGACCTTTTTTCGTCGTGACGCGCGTTGAGGAGCCAGCCCCGTGACCAACAGCGACTTCAAGGCCCTGGAAGGGCTGGACCCGGATATCCGCGCGGCCCTGCTGGCCCAGATCCGGGATCTGTGGACCCATGGCTCCACCGCCATCGAGGGTAATACCCTGACCCTGGGCGAGATCAAGTTCGTCATCGAGGAGGGCCTCACCGTCTCTGGCAAGCCGCTCAAGGACCATCAGGAGGTGGTGGGACATGCCCGGGCCATCGAGCTGATCTACGGCTGGATGGGCGGCGACCTGACGGAGGCTCGTCTGTTCGACCTGCACAAGGCGGTGCAGACCGAGGTGACCCGGGACATCTTCAAGCCCTTCGGCGCCTGGAAGCGGGAGCCGAACGGGACCTATGCGGTAACCCCCGACGGCCGCCAGGTCTTCATCGAATACGCCGACCCAGGGGAGGTTCCGGCCCTGATGGGCGAATGGCTCGGTGAGCTCAACCGCCTGTCCCATGGGAGTCTCAGCGAAACAGAGGCCATCGATGCCAATGCGCACCTGCACCTGGGGTTCGTCCACATTCATCCCTTCTGGGACGGCAACGGGCGCCTGGCCCGGCTGCTGTCCAATCTCCCGGTGCTGCGCACCGGGTATCTGCCGGTGGTGATGGATGCGCGGGAGCGCAAGCGTTACATCGACACCCTGGCGGAATACCAGATTGTCGTTGGGCAGTTGACCCCGCGCAGTGGCATCTGGCCGAGGCCGGACCTGGAGGGTTCGTTCCGCGCCCTCTGTCAGGAGGCCTATGGCGCGACCCGGGCACTGATCGCCCAGGCTCAGAGTCAACAGGCTCACCACCGCTCCGCTGGACAAGGGTGACGCGCGCCCTGAAAAGCCGGACCTATTCGCCGCGACCTCCCCGTAGCCCCGAGGGAGCCTTGGCGGAATCCGGGGGCGGCCTTTTCAGCGCATCGCCGATCCATAGGAAGAAACGGACATCCATGTCTTGGAAGCCCCCGAAAGCGGGGGCCAGAGCGCGCCCGCTTATGACCCTATCTGGGACTAAACGCGGCTTCAACGCGGAGAAATGCCTGCCCTATTGTTTCCATCTGACCAGGCAGCGCAAAGGACACAGAGCGACCCAGCCGATGTGGAAACCTTGGCCTATGTCGGAGAGGTGCCTTGGCACAAGCTGGGCACAGCGGTTCTACTGTGCGTCAGGGCGAACGAGATGGTCCATAAGGCACGCGATGAATCCGCCCATCGACGTCTGGATCGTGTCGGGCTCGCGAGGGGCGCCGACCTCGACGTGAGGGCGCTGAACAAAGCCCCGCGCTTGGCGGAGTAGCGCGGGGCGCATTGGTTTAAGATCGCCATCAGTCAGGCAAAGATATGGAGCGACAGCCCATGAGCACCGCACCCGGTACAATGACATCCCTTGAATACCTGGGCGGTCGGATTACCGTCCATCCGGACATCTGCAATGGGCATCCGACCATCCGCGGCCTGCGGATTACCGTCGAGACGGTCCTTGGCTTCCTGAGCGCCGGCGATTCGCAGGCGGAGATCTTGGACCAGTACCCGTCGCTGGAGCCGGAGGACATCGACGCCTGTCTGCGCTTCGCCGCTGAATTGATGGCACATCGTTACACCTTACAAGGCGTGGCTTGATGCCGCGTTTCCTGATCGACGTCAATCTGCCGTGCCGGTTTTCGCTCTGGGCCGGCGAGGGCTATGCCCACATGCGTGACGTTGGCGAGTCCTGGACGGACACGCAGATCTGGCAGTACGCCCGGGACAGGGACATGGTCATCGTCTCGAAAGACGCAGACTTCTCGGATCGGGCGATGGTCAGCACGCCACCGCCCCGCGTCGTCCACATCCGCTTTGGAAACATGCGGATGCAGGGCTTCCATGGGCTGCTCACCAGTTTCTGGCCACGGATCATTGATCTGAGCGCGGCGAACAGGCTGGTCCAGGTCTACCAGGACCGAATCGAAGCCATCGAGTGATGAGCATGACCGATCTTGAGCACCTGCTCGACGGGGATCGAGAAACGGCGATTTACAACCGTCACGACCTCGCGGCGCCTTCGGTGATGCTGTGGACGGACGGAGAGTGTTTGTGGTCGAAGGTCATTCCTCTGCGGGAAATAAGTGGACAGTGATCATTTGGCTGGGGAACAGTCGTCGGCAAGCGCGGATGCCACACGCCCAGTGGTGCCCCCATCGCTCGCAGGCCTGCTCGACGTACTCGGCCCGACCGATCCAGCTGCAGAAGTGGGTCTCGAAGTCCTCGGCCAGCTGCAGCCAAGGGGCTCGGGTGATGCCGATCCGCTCCAAGATCGGCGGCAGATCCTCGGCGATGGCCCCGCGCTTGTCGTCGCGCACCGCGCACCGCGCGCCCTGTCCAGCTGACCAGGTCCAGGTAGTCGGCGAGGTTAAACGGTAGCCCTTCGGACCCGCCGTCGCGGATGTCGCCCACGAAGGGGTACAGGTCGAGCGGCTCGGTGGGAGCCGGTGCGATATCTGGCTCGGCGTTCTCGCCATCAGTGCAAAACGCGGAAGCGGCTTGCA
>Ga0210096_1000814_pt1 | contig 10501 bp, 14 predicted proteins | sample China_Galinas_PW_4_FD_184864 | JGI IMG/M metagenome (GOLD analysis project Ga0210096, IMG submission 184864) | Wetland microbial communities from San Francisco Bay, California, USA, that impact long-term carbon sequestration - China_Galinas_PWA_D2... | ecosystem: Environmental > Aquatic > Marine... | reverse complement strand
ATATTGGTTGATTGTGCTCTGGGCCTACGCGGTGCTCAGCCTGGTGCGAGCCTGGTCGCAGGCCAGAAAACGCCATGGCTCGATCTGGTCCGAAATCCATCTGCATCTGTTTCACTGGCTGGGTGCCTTGGTGGCGCTGCACATCATTTTCGGGCTCGAGCGCCACGACATCCTTTCCCGGGATGCCGCGTCCAATGTCTCGATGGTCATTCTGGCCCTGTCCAGCTACCTGGCCGGGCTTCACTTCGACCGTATGTTTGTCCTGATCGGAATTATATTGGCGATCATGGCCGTCGTCGGAGCCGTCGTCGAGCAATACACGCTCTGGATGATTATCGTTCCGGCTTCGCTTCTTGCCGCCTGGGTGTTTCTCAGGAGCAGACACCCGCAAAAGGATTCCTGACGGTGCTGTAATGCCCGGCGAATGGCTTGGTGCCGTCCCCTGGGTGAGTGTGCTCGGTAGGGGGCGCCCTGTTGGTTTCAGGCGATTGGCGGAAAACGATACACCGGAATGCGCCGGATTCTCGTTCGTATTCAAGGCGTGCCGGCCAGCGCATGGCAGGCTATGTTACAGCGGGCACAACACAGAAGACGGCCGAAATGACAAGCAGGCTGGACTGTCATTTGACGGAAATCGCCGCAGTCTATGCGCTGCAGGACCTGTTTTACGTCATTCTGACGACCTTATCTGTTGTAGTTCGTCGGATCGTTGTCGGGCTCGATACCCGGCCTCACCCCGGGCAAAAGAGAGCAGGGCTAGCAGGTTGGATCACCCGGGCGAGCTTCGCCCACCCCCAGGCAGATCCTGAGATCGGTTTTTTACGTCGGCCACGAGCGTGCCGAGCGACTACGGTGAGCGATGAACTGATCTAGGGTGGGCCGGCGAGCGAGAGATTCTGACCGATCGAGTCTGACCCCAATGGTACTTACTTTAGTGAATCTGCCCCGCGGCATTCGATCCGAGGGGCGCCGTGAATCCGTCCCTGGAGGCTCGAGCGCAGCATCCCTGCTGCACACGCCCTCGTATCGAACACCCCGGAACAGCTTCAACTCCCGCGTGGTGCCGTTAAGTTAAGTGCCAATCGAGTCTGACCCCATGGATCCGGCAGGGTACAAATGTACCCGGCAGATTGTATAGAGTGACAGACATGGTCAAGTAGGCGTATCATCAATCGGACACGAGGTCAGTTGTGATTCGCTTACCCTGCCTGCCAGGGAAATTCGGGGTTGCGGGTAAGTAATGTAAGGAACAGACGGGGTGTTTCCCGGGGAAACCGGGTATCGCGCAAGGTGCGCAAGGTGCCCCGTGTTATCACTCAGCGACGACATGGGGTGCCTCCATGGCCAAGACCGTTATTATCGGTGCCGGGTTCTCCGGACAATACGCGGCGTTGATCCTGCAGAATGCATTGAAGAACGTGGATGGTGATCATGAGATCACCGTGGTCAACCTCCATCCCAGGTTCACGTACATCCCCTCGCTGATCTGGGTGGGTATCGGCCAGATCAAACCCGCGAAGGCCCAGTTTGAGCTGCAGCCCGTCTACGACAGGCTAGGGATCGAGTTCATTCAGGGGCGAGCCAGGTCGATTCATCCCGACGACGAATACATCGTCGTCGAGACCGACGACGGCGTCTCGCAACGGGTGTCGTACGATTACCTGCTCATCGCGACCGGTCCTTTTCTCAACTATGCCGCCACGCCGGGACTGGGGCCGGAAGACGGTTTCACGCAATCAATCTGTACTCCGCCACACGCCGAACAAACCGCCGCGAACTACCGGATCTTGCTGGAAAAACTCAAAAAGGGTGAGAAGGCCAAGGTCGTCGTGGGGACCGGGCACGGAGGCTGTACCTGCCAGGGGGCGGGGTTCGAGTTCATCTCGCTGCTGCACAACGACCTGAAGGACCGCGGTCTGCGGGACCGGGTCGAGATGACTTGGCTCTCCAACGAGCCACGGGCGGGAGACTTCGGAATCGACGGTTTCGAGACGAAACGCGGCCCTGTCATCTTTTCCTCGGAAGACATGGCCACTGCACTGTTTCAGGAGTACAACATCCACCTGGAATTGCAAAGTCATGTGCATAGTATCGATGACAAGGCGATCCATACCGAAAACGCCGACGGTGAATTCAAGGACATCGACTATGATTTCGCCATGTTGATTCCCCCGTTTCGGGGTCAGCCGATCGAATACCTGGACAAGGAGGGCAACGACATCAAGGACCGGATGTGCAATCCGGCCGGCTTTGTCAAGGTCGATGCGTTGTACGGGAAAAAGTACGAGGACATTGGCTGCTTCGACTGGCCCAAAACCTATCAGAGCCCCGAGTACGCGAACATTTACAGCTGCGGGATCGCATTTGCGCCGCCGGGGTGCACCTCGCGTCCCCGCACCACGCCCAATGGTGTTCAGCTGATGCCGGCGATACCGCGCACCGGTTACACCTCGGAACTGACCGGCAAGGCGGCCGCGTTGAACATTGTAGAGATGATCCAGGGGCGGGAACCCAGCCATAACGCCTCGCTCGCCGAGACCCCTGGCATGTGCATCGCCTCGCTCAAGAATTCCTGGCTGCGGGGTTCGGCGGCGACGATCGGCATCTACCCAATCGTGCGAAACAAGGCAGCGTTTCCGGACTCTGGTGGGCGGGACTTGGATTTGGGCAGCGTTGAGATCGGGCTGGCCGGCGCGTGGCTGAAAAAAGGCCTGCACCACGGCTTTCTGTACAAGCTCAGTGCAAAGCCAGGCTGGCGGCACATACCCTGACGGGGCTTTGCCGAAAAATTTCCGGTCAGGTGTTAAGGCCGGACTGAATCGGGAGAGAAAACGCAGATCAGACTGACGCAATAGCAGCCAAGGAGATACATCCCGGTATATCGCGACAAGGGTACAGATGTATACCAAAGGTAAAACGATATACCCCAGCAACCCGGGATGACATCAAGTGGAGGTAAATCTCATGCAATACGTGATGACCGATAGTGAAAAGCGCAAGCAGCGGAACCTGTTGATTCAGGTATGGCGCTTCGCTACCCTGTCCAATCGATTCGTGAAACTGCTGAGCTGCGGGGGCTGCAAGTATCCCGAGGGGGAGCAGAACGCCGCGGACCTTCAGTCCGATACCGGGCAACCCAGACGGGTGGTCTGAAACTCGGTATCGTGCTGCCCGGACCGGGAGGACGGAGAAAAACGGACGCGACGCACAACACACTGCACCTTGCCAGCCCGCGAGGAGCGTGCCAACGGGCTTGGAAGGGTGCCTTGACCCGAAAGCCGGATAGCGTGCTCGCCGGCACGGACCCAGGGGGGGGGGGCGTGTGCGGGACACTGGGCGTGAAGCTTGCTTGCTGTGCTTCCGCAAAGGCTAACTACTCCCCGGTATTCTCTGCCGCATCGTCCTCCATCGAGTACTCCAGTAACTCCCCTGTCCAGGGATCCAGACGAAGCTTGACAGGCTGTCCCCGGTATTCGGCCTCCACCTCCCAGTCGTAATCCTCTCGCTCGATCTCGACGATAGGGTCGAAACCGGCGAGTTCCAGCTTGCGAACCAGTCTGGACAGCGGCAGCTGTCTGGGCGCCCGAGGCAGGTAGGCCAACGGGGGTTGTTGACCCAGGGGAACGGACATCGAATCCGCTGTGGTAGGGGGACAGGGATATCCGCGTGCCGGATCGCAGTCGGATAGCGAATCCGCCAAGGCCGTTGCGGGCAGGCCGATCACCACTAGCAGCAGGAGGGTACGCATGGTCGGGCTCCGGTCAGTGTGTTCAGTCGAATACCATACCACCGAATCGAACAGAGTAGGATGCGGTGAGTGCGCCGACCTGGAGGCGGGTTACGCGGCACAAAATATGGCGACAGACGGTAGCATCCGGATCCGGGGTGAGTATCCGAACGTGACCGCTATGCGACGCTGAAGCGGTTACCTCGCGCCCCTGACGGTGATGCTGGTGATTCCTACGGCTCTTGGTCGGCGTGATGTTCGGCCACCTGGCCCTGGGGCTGGACATGAGGATGCCCAGTATCATCAGGATGGCCTCGATGTGCTGATAGGTCGCATAGGGTACGGCGCTTCCAGTTTCCCGGGGCGACCTTGGGTAGACCCGGTTGACCTGCGGATCAATTTGCCAGCACGAACGGTCCGTTGCTACTGGGTTTTTTTTCCCTACCCCCCGAGGCGTCGTTGATTGCGAACTCGGATCGAATGTCCTTTGTAAGATATACGCGGTTTGCCTTCTTGCTGGGGGCGGCCAGCACATGGCGCTGCCGGTGGCGAAGTCGCCTGACGAGGGACTGGCCGACAGGGGTATATTTCTGGGAAAGGTTGGCGCCATGGCCCTTATGGTAGATGAGTCCGCGGAAAGGCAGGACTTCCAGGGGTTTTCCGGCCTGTGCCGTGACGGCCTTCATATTCCTGTGGCCGCTGTTCAGGAAAGGGCAGCCCGATTGCACGAGACTCAGTGTCGTTGGATCGATCTCGAGCGGTACTTTCTCCGGTAGCATTTCATAGAAAACCTTCGCGACCCAGCTGCTGCCGGACATGGACGTGAGATGGTCTGTCCGCTGCATGTGTTCGGACTTTCCGTCCCAGACATAGCCCTTCTCGATGGACCAGCCGTTTGCCTCACCGTTGCCCGCGACGAATTCACAGAGCCGGTTGCTGACCAGGTCGTCCGCCTCGAGAACCATCACGAAGTCTGTCCGGTATCGGTGCAGGGCCTGGGCCGCGACGCGTACCTTTCGTGCTCTGTCCAGGTCGTTCGCCCGCCGGCAGACGGCACGCTTGACCTCGGTGAGTCGGGCGTCTTTTGGATACTTCTTGGCGGGGGGAAAATCCGCGGGTACGAAGACGATTCTGTTTTCGATGTAGTCGATGTTCGGGCGTGACTGGCTCACCACCAGCGCTCGCCAGTCCGCGTTCGTCTGATTCCCGACCGACGCCAGGGTCTTTCCGAGATTGGTCAGTACCAGGTTGTAGTTGTCAGAAATCTCTTCCGCGATGACAGGGATGATAAATGTCAACATGTGTCCCGTACCTCAAATGCATAGCGGACAATCCATTGAATATGCTGAAAGGGCTCTAGCCCGTCGGCGACAGTACTCCTGTTTCAGGACGTACGATCGACTCACTGGCTGCCTCGGAAATCGGAAAACCGTACCGCCGGATTCCCAGGTAAGCCCGTCTCGATGTCTCGTCCGCAAGACGTCGATTCCGCAGGCTCGTGTACTGGTGCCGAGACCGGTTTGTCATTTCTCCGGAGATCGATCGATCACCAGTATGGGCGAATTGTAACCTTTCAGGTTTAACCGGACCGTGATCCAGGTCACTGTCGAAGTGCATGAACTGTCTCGGCTAGCTATCGGTCACGAGTTCGTTGGTCCACTGGATCAGGCATTTCGCCAGTCCCGCAGACAGTATCGACGCCATTTGAAGTGAATCGTCGGAACTCGGGAATGCCACCCGAGTTGCGGCCGTAAACACATTCGGTCCATCGCCGATTGCAACGCAACCCTTGATCTCGACAGAGCTCGTCGTTTCCGGTTTCTCCAACCGTCAGTCGCGAAAGGCCGGCGACACTGAGTTCGAGTCGGCGCGGCTGAACAACGACAGCGGTGCGTGTCGTCACCTCAGGGGGTTGCGGTAGCTTCAAGTCGGTGACGGTCATCATAAGGATCTTCTCTCCTAGGGAACGAAAAGTACGCACATGCTCGCAATGGCTATTGTGCTCGCCAATCTCGAAGGACCAATCGGAACGCCCTGGGATGAGATTGACAGAGTCACGTTAGCACACCGACGTCCCTTTCACATCGAAAACGGACCGTTCGGCGAGATCGGTAAAGTTGGCGTTCAGCCAGTCCTCGTCGAGCAGTGGCAGGGTTTCCACGAGATCGCGTCGCACCACCCGGGCTCCCGGGTGTCGTTTACGAAGACGCTGGATGAGATCGTCTGCGAGCCGGCGGGTGACCGATCCCTCGGTTCGTGCACTGGCGTCGATACGTAGTATGTTCATTTCGATGTTCTCCGCTGTGTCATGTGTCTAACGGGCCGGGATCGCGGTCCGGGTTTCCCCGAAGGCGCTCGACGGACCAGGCCCCCGGTCCGTGTAGGACCACCATGAGCAGTCCACCGGCGATAGCCAGGTTCTTCATGAATAGGATCGACTGCATCTGGTCGGCGAAATCGGCGTGGAAGAGCAGGGCGGCCAGCAGACTGAATCCGGCAAGCGCCGCAGCGGCGATCCGTGCGCCGAAGCCCAGCAGCAGCGCCAATCCGCCGCCGAGTTCGAGTGCGATCACCAGTGGCAGCAGCATACCGGGCACTGCAGCACTCTCCATGTAGGCCTGTGTCGCGGCGTACCCGCCGATCTTGCTGATTCCGGCGCTGATGAATATCAGAGCCATCAGCGCGCGGGCGAAGAGGGTTCCCGGTGGGTTCAATATGGATGGATCCATGTTTCATCTCCTGAATGTGGAACTCGATCAGCCGTTCCGATCGATGGGGGGAATTTTCTTCGTTGCCAATGAGGCGATAAAGGAGTATAGAAGGGAAATATTTTCCCAGATTGAGCAATAATTAGGAATGAACCGCTACGAGGAACTGTCTGCCTTCGTCGGCGTTGTGGAGCACGGGGGGTTCAGTGCGGCGGCCGAGCGTATGGGGAACGCGAAATCCGCTGTCAGCCGCCGGGTCGGTGATCTGGAAGCGCGTCTCGGTGTGCGACTTCTCAATCGCACGACCCGTAGACTGAGTCTCACGGACGCCGGTCGCGTTTTACACGAACGCGCGCTGCGAATCCTCGCCGATTGGGAAGAGGCAGAACAGACGGTGTCCGCCGACAGCACTCAGTTGTCAGGACGACTCAAGATCGCCGCGCCGCTCTCGTTCGGTATCCGCTATCTGGGACCTGTCGTGGCGGGGTTCGCCACGGCGCATCCGGAGGTGCAGATGGAGGTGGACCTTGGGGACAGGGAAGCGGACCTGGTGGAAGAGGGCTTCGACCTCGCGATCCGGATCGGCGAACTTGCTGATTCCACCCTGGTGGCGCGCCGGTTGACCACGGTCGACATGGTCTGCGTGGCCAGTACGGCGTATTTCGATACCCATGACCGACCCGAAGCGCCGGAGGAATTGAATCGGCATCAGGGACTGCGATACACACACGCAAAGCGCGGTGCGACCTGGCGGTTCCGCGATCGTGATGGCAGGGTACATCAGGCCCGGCCCCGGACCGTGCTCGTAGCCAACAACGGCGATCACATCGCACAAGCGTGCGAAGCGGGGCTCGGCGTTGCGATGCTGCCCCTGTTCATCGCGCACGACGGCATTCGGCGCGGGACCCTGGAGCGCGTGCTGACGGACTACAGGCTCGATGCGGTCGGCATGTACCTGGTCTACCCACCAGGCCGATATACCTCGCGGCGCGTGCAGGTCTTCTCGGGACACATAGCCGATCACATCAGGGAAAAGCCGCCGTGGGAGGATTGTCCGGCTGTGAAGGAGGGGTCCTGAATTCCTTTCCCGCAAGCGGCAATCACGCGTAAGGGGCGAACGGATAGCGCGGCTACCGTCGAAACTGCTGATGGGCGATGGAGCGGGATCGCCATCCCAGCGTACCCGGCCCCGGTGCCTTACGCTGCATCGTCGTGCCTGTTGCGCACTGATTGGTCCGGCAGCATTCCTCGCAGCATGGGTGTCGCGCGTTCATTCGATCCGGCTCTCCCATGCCATGGACGAATTTCGTGATGTCGTCGGCGACGGGTGCCCAACCCTGGAAAGGTTCGGCGACGGCGCCAATAATTCGCATGTGTCCGATGCCCGGGTAGTAGACGGTGGTTACGGGTACATCATGCTCCAGCGCTCGCGTGGCGAGGTTGCGTGTGTTTCTTACCCAAACCGTATTGTCTTTCAGGCCGTGCATCAGCAGCATGGGCGGTGTCCTGAAGTCAACGAAATTGATGGGTTGAGATGCGGGTTGAATATCTTCAGGCCCGAATATCTCTATCAGGCCATCATCGGTCAGTGGCAGGAAGTCATAGGGCCCCGCGAGGCCGATGAATCCCGACAGCCAGCTCCTGTCACCCCCCACATCACGCAGGTACCGGCAGTCGGTCGCAAGCATCGCGGCAATGTGCGCGCCGGATGAATGTCCCATCAGGAAAAGCATGTCCGGGTCACCACCATATTCGGAAACATTCCCGTGCGCCCACGCGACCGCCCGAGCCCCGTCTTCGACAAATGCCGGGAAGCGTACCTCGGGGTATTGCCGGTAATCTGCGATGACCGTCAGGATACCGCGAGCGGCGAGGGCCTGCCCGACGAAGCGGTAGTCGTCGCGGTCGCCGAAGGTCCACCTGCCACCGTAGAAGAAGACGACAGTCGGATATGGGGGGCTTCCCGAATCCGGCATGTACACGTCGGCTTTCTGCCGGGGAAGGTGACCGTAGGGAATTGCGGATTTCAGCCTATAGCCGGATTCGGACGTCAGTCCGTCGACGATCGATAGGGCAGAGCACCCTGTGAGGGCGCCAATCAGGATGGTTACAGTGAGTAGTTTTGGGCCTGACTTCGTCAATTCCGCTTCCGCATCTGCTCATATTCCTGTCAATCAGGAGATCGTCCGTTCCCGGCGGGTCGGTCAGCGGGTGAACCGTTGGGCAGCTCGATCCGTACTCAGTACAAGCTATACGTCCTGGACACCAGGTCGGATTGTCTTGCTTAATGAAAGACCCGATTGGGGTGTCGAGATAAGGCGATTCCTGTCGAACGACATACCCCCCTGCTTGACGTTCCATCCGTCCGCCGTGTTGCTACGACCGTGAGACAGTTCGACGATGCGCCTGTTGTCGCGCCTTCATGGCAAACGAAAATCCGGCGCGATCGAGTATGGCATTTTCCGGCAATCGCCTAACACAATGAAATTATCCAACGAGCAAGCGCCGGATCCCGAGGATCGAGCGGGTCTTCGCCTGGTATTCGGGGCAAGCGGGTACGTCGGCTCGCATCTCGTCCCGCGCCTTCTCTCCAGGGGCATCAACGTTCGCGCTGTCTCGCGGCGCCCGGAGGTGCTGAAGGCGCGTAACTGGCAGCGTGTTCAGGTTTGCCAGGCGGATGCCCTTGACCCGCAGACGCTACTCCCGGTGCTCGAGGGTGTCGACACAGCCTATTATCTGGTGCACTCGATGGCTGCGGGGAGAGCATTCGGTCGCCTCGATCTGGAGGCGGCATCCAATTTCGCCAGGGCCGCGGCCAGTGCCGGCGTGCGGCGTATCATCTATCTCGGCGGGCTGGTGCCGGACGACGCGGATTCCGAGCACATCGTATCGCGCCGCGACACCGGCAGGGTGCTCCGGGAGGGCTTGGTTCCCGTCACCGAAGTACGTGCGGGTATTATCGTGGGCCCGGGTTCGGCAGCCTTCGAGGTCATGCGTGACCTCGTCTATCACCTGCCCGTCATGATTACACCCCGCTGGGTCAGGGCAAAATCGCCGCCTATCGCGCTCGACAACCTGCTGGAGTATCTGATCCGGCTCCCGCAGCACGACGAGTCGGCGGGACGGACCTACGATGCCGCCGGACCGGAAACCCTGACCTACGAGGAGATGATGCACATCCTGGCGGAGGTCGCCGGCCGTCGTCCGCCGACGATCGTCCCGGTATCCGTACTGTCGCCGCGCTTGTCGTCTTACTGGCTGAAGTACGTTACGTCGGTGCCTACCAATGTGGCCAGGGCGCTGATTGAGGGTCTAAGGCACGACTTTACGGCCCACGGCGATCCGCTTCGAGCGCTCGTGCCCCAGCACCTGCTGGATTTCCGGTGCAGCGTCGAGGCCGCGTTCGCGGCTGAGCGGCAGAGCGCCGTGGAGTCACGCTGGGTGGAAGGGGCGTTCAGTCTGCGAAACGACCGCATCGACTACGGCTATTACGCCAAACAAGCCTCCGGGAGCGCGGTATCCACCGCGTCACCCGCGGCACTGTGGAAGGTCGTGTCCGAGATCGGCGGGGACAACCGGTACTATTTTCTCAATGGCTTATGGACCGCACGCGAGCTTGTCGACTGGGTGGCGGGAGGTTCCGGGTTGCATCGAGGCAGACGTCACCCGACGGAACTGAGGACCGGGGACAGGATCGACTCTTGGGAGGTGATCGGTGTCGATCCGGAGCGCCGCTTGACCCTGCGTTTCGGTATGCGCGCACCGGGGGCGGGTGTACTCGAGTTCAAGCTCAGTCCCCTTTCGACAGGTCTAACGCGTGTGACCGCGACCGCCTACTGGCACCCGGCGGGTGTATGGGGATTGATGTACTGGTTCGCGCTCGAGCCGGCGCATCTGGTGATCTTCAAGGGTCTTACGCGTGAGATCTGTCGCCGAGCCGAGGCGCTGGAGTCGACGGTGTCAAGGGTCACCTGAATCTCGTACCACTCGGGGGGGCCGGGGCTATCGGCGTGGCTCGAGTCGTGACGGCTGGCGCCCGGTATTGTGCGTTGCCGCAGGCACCCCG
>Ga0210096_1000808_pt1 | contig 10538 bp, 9 predicted proteins | sample China_Galinas_PW_4_FD_184864 | JGI IMG/M metagenome (GOLD analysis project Ga0210096, IMG submission 184864) | Wetland microbial communities from San Francisco Bay, California, USA, that impact long-term carbon sequestration - China_Galinas_PWA_D2... | ecosystem: Environmental > Aquatic > Marine... | reverse complement strand
CGGGTGATTCAGTTCATGCTCGATACCGAGATCCTGCATTCGGACCAGGGACTGCTCAGCATTGGCCAATCCGGGGAGCGGCAGTTTGGCCAGAAGCACTTCATGGAGCTGTTCTCGGTTTTCACCAGCCCACCGATGGTGAAGGTGTTTCATGGTAAACAGGAAATCGGGGAGGTCCACCAGTCCACCTTCATCCTCAAACAGGACCAGCCATCTGTCTTGACCCTGGGCGGGCGTTCCTGGCAGACCAAGTACATCGATTGGCCACGGCGCAAGGCCTATGTGGAACCCACCGACCTGCGCGGCCGCTCCCAGTGGCTGAGCGCCGGACAGCCACTCCACTTCGATCTGTGCCAGGCGATTACCCGGGTGCTGACCCGCGAGGGCGCGCCGGTCCGCTTCTCGCAACGGGCCGCCGGGCTGATGGAATCCCTGCGCGAGCAGTATGAGTGGGTGGAGCCGGGAAAGACTTTTCTCATTGCCTACGACGAAGGCCCGATACTGTGGTGGACCTTCGCCGGGAAACTCGCCAACGCTGCCATCGCCGAAGCCCTGGCCGGTCAAGCAGAGAAGGTCGTGTCCGACAACCTGGCTATTAGTTTCTCGGGCGGAACCGAGTTGCAGGCGCTACGGGATGCCATCCGGGGGCTGATCCTGGATCGCTCCGCCGCCCTGGAACTGCCGCTGGATGCGGACTTCATCGCCGAGCTGAAGTTTGGCGAGTGCCTGCCGGAGAGCAGCCGCGAGGCCGAGCTGTCCGCGCGGTACGATGTTTCGGAAAAGCGCAGGCGGCTTGAAGGTTACGCTTTGAGAACCATGGTGTTCCGAGACGGATAAGGATAATCTCTTTGGGAATTCCGAAGGATCAGCACCCCGGACACTTCTCCCGCTACTTCCAATGACTGCCCGGCGCAGACTCAGTCTGTTTCCCCACGGTTAGCGGCAGTTGACCGAGTCCTACTTGCGGTCGAACCCCGTGTCCACCCAGGCACTCGACGAAGCGGCATCGCGTGGCGGATGAGCGGACGTGATGTCGTGATCACCCATCCGCGGTACGGCGAGATGGACCTTGTGAGCGCCACCGGGACGGGCTTGCTGTAACCGAAGCCGACAGCCACGGATGGCCCTCCCAACCATCAACCCCAGAGAGATTTACCCATGTCTGAGCCCAGCGATACCAACCCCGGGATTGCCGGACGTTTCGGCAGATGGGTCTGGTCCGGAGTTGAACGAAGACGTAGCTCGTCCTATGCTCCTGCTTATCATCTCGGAGGCCTTACCTTCGTCATGCAGGGAGAAGCCGGACAGGTTACGTTGGTCCGTAGCCAAAGGCAGAAGCCTGGAAATGAGCCAGAGCGGGGAGGCGGGAGGAGTGATGCGGATCTTTCTTAGACTCGCGGCGATCAGCTTAGTGGTTGTTCCGACAGTAACTGTTTCGCAGACCGTGTATCGGTGTACGGACGAGCAGGGGCACCCAGTTTTCAGCCAGCGTCCATGCGGTGCCGATGCGGTGGAAAAGGAACTGCACCCTGTGCCCCCAGTGTTTTCTGGTGAGACTGCTCCAGTTGAGGATTACAAAGCGCTGAATCAGCGCATGGGCCAGGCGGCAACCCGTCGGACGCTGATGGTGAAGATTCGGAACATCGAGCGGCGCATTGACGCGTTGCGGGAAGATCGGGACGAGAAGATCTCCGCTTACCGCCGGGAGATGTTGCGCAGTGCCCCTAACGCCGCTGGGATCGTGAGAAATCAGAAGTACCAATCACTGATCGAGGCGGCTCAGGATCGGTATAAGGAAGAAGTCGCTGATCAGGAGCGGGATCTGATGGTGTTGCGCCAAGAGCTGAGATCCTCGGAATAAGGCCGCTCGGATAGCGATGGCGAAAGTTCCTGTAGTGGCCGACGGCGAGGGTCCGCTGGAGGCCGTGGCTTGGGTGCTGGGCGATGAGGACTCCGTCGGAGGGCTATGGGGTGACGGCACCAGCCCGGATCCGCCGGACGAGTATCGGCTCGGTTGATTGGATCGGTGTGGCGAATCGTCAGATTCTGCCCGGACTTCGCCGCCTGCAGGCAGAAGGCGTGGATCGCGGTCGCCTTTTTCCCAGAACCTTCGCCTCGGACGGCTGTTCGATACTGCTCGCGCCCCGTCCGCTACGATCCGAGATGCTTCCGCGCCAACCCGAGGCCGGGGCGAACGGCTATGCTAGCTTGGTAAATGCAGAAGGGGGCGACCCTGAGAGTCCGACACAGTGATAGGGGAAACATCGATGAGGACCGCGATTCTGGCCATAGCTCTCGCATGGGTGACGACACCCTGTCCGGGCGCCCAGTTGGAATTTATCGGAGAGCCCGCTATCAAGATCGATATTTCCAACGGAGTGAGCTCATCAACCTCGATAGAGCCCCTGGAAGCAAGGCAATATCGGGCAATCGTCATTCGGGAAGGGGATCAATATTTCTGGGCAAGCAGGGGCAAGGTTCCAATGATCAGGGTGGAGTCTGGAGATTACGTGACCTATGTAGCAGCAACGGGCGAGGGGTACATCCGGACACTATCGCCGGCTGCTCGTGAGACGTTCGACCGACTGTCGGCCGAGAGCCAGGCCAAGGAATTCACCTACACCGAGCACTTGGTCCATCAACTCGGGTCAACAACGTTTTTCGGCAGATAGCCGATCGCGCGGAGACGCTGAGCCTTTCGGCGGTATCTGGGTAGATCAGCAAGGTAGTAGCTCTCGCATTCGTCCATGGCCTGCTCCTTGGCTGCCCGCGGTACGCGGAGAGTAGTGACTCTGAGCCCCACGACCTGGTGCTAGCCCTCTTGGGCGTCGAATTGGAGGGTCATCATATCACCCAATCTCCAACAGAGACCCGCGCCCGGTATCATGTGAGTCCGTGCAAATGCATAGAGAGGCGCTTCTGGATGCGGTCTACCTTCATGGCCAAAGTCGGCCGAATCGCGGTGGTCTCCGCCCTCGCCTTGTTGCTGGGCGCGTCACCCTTGTGGGCGGCCGCGCAGCGACCTCTCCGCGTAGCGGTGGTCGGTGCGGGCGCCGCAGGACTGACCGCCGCCGATGAGTTGACCGCGTTGGGGCATGAGGTCGTGGTGTTCGAGAAGGAGAACCGTGCCGGCGGCAAGGTGTCCTCCATCCCTGTCGGCGATATCGCCCTCGAATTTGGCGCAGTGCTGGTCACCGAAGACGATTACCCCATCACGCTGGGCTATGCCGAGAGATTCGGGATTTCCAGCGTGCCGACGCCGGTCGGTTTTACGCTTCTCGATGAATCCGGCAACAGGATCGCATTGCAGGATTTTTTGCAAGCCCGTTACAGCGCGACAGAAATTGACGCGGCTGCGAAGAATTACGCGGCAATGCTGGATCGATTCGCGGCGTTCATCGATGCACCTGGGCTGGTCTCGGTTCCGGACGACCTGACTCTGCCATTTTCCGAATTTGCCGAGCGCTATGGAATCGGCCCGGTAGAGGACTGGATGCAGGCCCTGCTGACCGGATTCGGCTACGGCTATTCCGAAACCGTTCCGCCGGCCTACTACGTCAAGTTCTTACCGTTTCTGGTGAAGCTCGGGCCCTCGGGGCTCGAAGCGAGGTCGGGTCGTATTTTTCCGGGCGGCTTTCAGTCGGTGCTCGATGCCCTCGCCGCCACCTTGGACGTACGGCTCGGTTCCGAAGTCACACACATCCAGCGGCCCCCGTCCGGGTGCCCATCCTGCCAGCTGCGCATCACGGTAAACGGGACCAAGCAGTACTGGTTCGACGCGGTCGTGATTGCGACTCCGCTCAACATTGTTCCCCGGTTTCCGGCCTAGAAAATGCGACATCTTGGTTGACAACCTCCGGTATCTTCTCTCCCTCGGCCAGAAGGAATGGCCGAATTACTTCCCTCATGTGGGCTCGCGGGCCCTCGAGTTCGGCTTCTATGACGTGATCGACCGTATGCAGGGACACCGAGGAGCCTACTTCGTAGGCAGCAGCCTCACCTTCGAAAAGGTCGAGCACGCCGCCCGCCAGGCGAAGAGCGTGATCCTCGAGCACTTCGGCTCCTCAGCGACGGGAGGGCGCAAGGAACTCGGACGCTGTTCCGCTCCGCTGGGTTGACGACCGCTCTGGGTCAAGCTTCGTCATTCCGCCCAGGTCTCGACAGCCGAGCAAGCCAGCCAGACCAAGCTGGTGCGGTGGCAGGGGGAGGGGGTGACTGGATCGGGTGTGCACGGACCGGTAGCATCCGGTCAAGCAGCTTCGACGAGCGGTTGGTCAGATGGCACGTGAGAGTCAAAAGTGGTTGTTCCGGGCGCACTTTCGTGCGCGCGCCTTCAGTTGGCGGGGGTCCAAGTTGGCCGCCCAACGAATGAAGGAGGCGGTTTCGGAGATCAAGGCGGTCAACCGGAAGGCGCCCGCGTCGGCGGCTGAAGGGGCCATCTTGCTGATGGAGAAGCTGTGGCCCGCGCTGCAGCAGATCGATAGCTCCTCCGGGGCTCTGGGCAACGCTGTGAACAAGACGGTTCACGAGCTGCTGAGCATCGTGGTCGCGGCGCCCATTGAAGAAGACGTGCGCGAGCGGTGGCTGGAGCGGCTATGGACAGCGATGGAGGAGGACGGGGTCGACTTTCTCTGGGAAGTGAGTGAGCGCTGGGGCGAGCTGTGCGGGACCCCGAGTCGGGCATCGAGGGTGGTCGACGAGCTGCTCCCCAGCGTGCGGCTGAGCTGGAGCAGACGACATTTTGCCTATTTCCGTGGTACGCCGGCCTGCCTCTCCTGTTTGCTCGCCGCCGGTCGTTACCAGGAGCTTCTGGAGTTGGTGGATACTGCCCCCTATCTGTCCTGGCACCATAGACGCTATGGGGTTCGAGCACTGGCCGCCATGGGCCGGACGGACGAGGCGATCGGCTATGCCGAGGCCTCCAAGGGTCTGAACGACAGCCCCATCGCGATCGCCCAGGCGTGTGAGGAGCTGCTGCTGGCCGCGGGGCGTCAAGATGAGGCCTACGGCCGCTATGCCTTGGAGGCCAGCCGCGAAGGAACCCATCTCGCCACCTTCAGGGCCATCAAGAAGAAGTACCCGTCGAGAGATCCGAGGGCGATACTCGGCGACCTGATTTCCACCACACCGGGAGAGGAGGGGAAGTGGTTCGCCACCGCCAAGACTCTCGGCTTCTTGGATTTGGCCTCAGAGTTGGCGAGGCGATCGCCCGTCAATATCCAGACACTCAATCGCGCTGCGCGGGACCACCTGGACAAGAATCCGGCGTTTGCCCTGGATTCGGCGACCGCCGCACTTCGATGGATGGCGAGTGGGGATTTTTACGAGATAACCGCCTTGGACGTCTGGCAGGCGACGGACTACGCGCTGAAAGCGGCCGAAGCGATGGGGCGTCTGGAGGGGGTCAGGGAGGCGGTTCGCGCATTGGGTGACAGCGCGGAGACCGACTCATTTGTCAAAGACCAGCTGCGAAAACACCGGGACCTGTTGTCCGCGAGCTGACTCGCCGGATCGGCAGCCCAAGCGCAAGGCGCGTCGCCATGGCGTTAAATTAGCGCTTGGGGGCCGCCGACGGAGGCTTGTCCGGGGCCTGCTACAAGGGCGTCTGCGGTCAGGGCGAGGCGCAACCTAGGCTTGTCTTGTGAACATTTCTCGCGCCGAACGGGTTTGCCAAGAAAGACAAACCCTGGATTGCCAGCGCCAACGGCGAGTACCTGCCCAGGCGAGTGACGAAGGGCTGTTGGGGAGACGTGCCAGCCAGCATTCGAGTGTGAGCGTCCCCCAATGACCGAGTCCTAGTCCCAGCCATTCTGCTGGATGAAATCGGCGAGTGCATTATTGTCCAACGTCAAAGGTGGGAGCCAGATTCCGATGAGCTGGCGGCTCCAAACCGGCTTCCCCGACCACGGCTTGTTGAGCTTGTACCTGTAGTATTCGATACGAATCTTTTGCGGCGCAGCGTCGGGAAATGGATTGTCCGCGAGCAAGCCCGTCGCGAGAGGATCATTCTTCAGGAGCATCCACACAAAATGGATAAGCCATGGCTCATTTGCCGGAGTCGACATGGCGGCGAACCAGATCTGCCAGTCGATGCGAGGTTGATACGGCGCGATCTGCCGCAGCGGCCTGTCCACCGGCCCCGGTTTCCCAATAAAGTTATATTCTTTCCACTCATGCCCGTCGAAGCCCTCGATGATGAGCTCGTAACGCTCCTCGTTGACAGATCCAAATGCGCCGTAGCTGTTTACGATGTCCCACGGGTTGAAGGCGACGTTCATTGCCTGATTCGGCGATGCGAGATTGCGCACGACGGGAATGCTCAGTAACAGGGTAACCACAAAGAACGCCCATGCGAGACCTTCGTGCCACTTGTGCTGCTCGGCCGTCGTATCGGCCTTTTTTGCATTCTCGGCGAGCCGCTTCGGCAGGAATCGCTCGAGAAACGCATCATCGAACAGCGAGAAGATCGGAAGGATGGTCAGCCAGTTGAAGAAGGAATAATTTCCACTTACGGTGATCAGTGCCTGCATCAAGAGTGTGAGGAGTCCGGCGATGATGCGCAGCATACGAGGGCCGAAGAAGAACCACGGAGGAATGAACTGGGCAAAGAACGTGAATAGACCTCCGAACTGAAGAATGGGCTTCGGCAGAAAGTGGAACCAGGGGGAGAGGGGGTTGGGGATCGGATTGGTTTCGAAGTGATAGTAGAGGCAGGTAAGGGTCTTCCAGCACCCGTCGGCTCGCCACTTGATGAGCGACGTGCCCATCTCTACACGAAACAACAGCCACCGAAACAGCCATATCACCGCGATCGGGGTCGGGCGCTTCGGGAAGGATCTCCCATCCAGCAGGGGAACGAGAAATGCCGCGAGGAGGCCCGTTTCGATCATCTGGATCTCCCAGCCGTAGCCGTAGAACAGCTGGCCGATATGGACATACGACATGTAGAGGGCCCAGAGGACGACAAGAATGATTGCGTTCGCGTAGCCGAAAAGGACCACCAGAGAGAGAACGACCCCAATCCATGCGCCGACGACGAGCGCCGTATCATTGATGCCGAGCCAGAATAGCGACGGCAATTTCCAGAACCCACCGCCGACAGCGTGCACTTTTTGCAGGAACTGGTCGGCAGGAAGAATGCCGCTATGGCCTATCAGTGCCCGCACCTGGAGCGCAAGCGAGAGAAAGGCGAACAGATAGACGAAGCCGAGAAGCCGTAGAAGGACGAATCGCGTGAGCCAATAGGTCTCCTTCGGCTTGGCTCGCCGATCCCGGTTGCCTGTTACGATGGCGGCGAGTCGCGTTCTGAGCTCTCCCATAGCGTCAGGGCCGCACAAGGGGAAATGTTGTAAATCTAGCTCAAGATCGAGGCGTTGCCATCGAATGTGGCGAGCGTGGGACCCGTGGGCGCGCGATACCGAGCGTAGCCCCGGCGCTCGCCCGACCGCTTTGCCAGCTGGGGGGGCCTGGGGAAGCCGTCGAGGGGAGGTCTCGAGCCTGCCATCGCAAACGGTACGCGTGGTGCGCCGAGCGTGATCCCACTCAGGTCGAGGGTCGGCGCCGGACCATCACCCTTGGGCGGATTCGGACTACAGTGATTAGGTAAGATCAGTCTTCCTCCTCCCAGCCATGAACGCTACGGACCGGATACCTCCTCTGCTCGCCTACGACGGCGACTGCGGGTTTTGCGCCTATTGGGTTCGTTACTGGCAGCGGCTCACGGGGGAGCGGGTCCAGTATGCGCCTTACCAGACGATCGCCGTCGATCATCCGGAGGTTCCCGAGGTCGAGTTTGCCGCCGCGATCCAGCTCTTCGAGGCCGATGGCGGGCGCAGCAGTGGCGCGGAAGCGGCCTTCCGGGTACTGGCCTTGGCCCCCGGCGGGGGCGCCAGCCTGTGGCTGTATCGCCGCTTGCCCGGATTCGCCGCCCTGTCCGAGGCGGCCTATCGCGTGGTTGCGCACCACCGCGTAGCGGCCTACCACTGGGCGCGGCTGCTTTGGGGGGCCGAGCGCTACCCCCCGAGCTGGCACCTCGTGAGCTGGCTGTTCCTGCGCCTGCTGGGATTGACCTTCCTCGTCGCATTCGTGTCGATCGGCACCCAGATCCTCGGCCTGGTCGGCTCGGACGGCATCCTGCCCCTGGCGCATTCCCTCGAGACCCTGGCGGCCCGGTATGGGCCGAACCGGTACCTGGCTGCTCCCACGCTGTTCTGGCTCGACCACTCGGACACGGCGTTGATGGGGGCATGCATCGTCGGTGCCGTGGCCTCCGCAATGGTCGTGCTGAAGCGGCTCACGCGCACGATGCTGATCGTCGCCTTCGTCCTGCACCTATCGCTCTGGGTGGCGATGCCTGTGTTCGGAGACATCCAGCCCGATGCCTTGATCCTCGAGGTGGCGCTGCTCGGGATCTTTCTCACCGCGGGCTCGCGAATCGTTGTTTGGCTGTTCCGCTGGCTGGTGTTCCGCTTCATGCTGCTGTCAGGCCTGGTCAAGCTGCTCACGCAGGACCCGAGCTGGCCGCACCTGAGGGCGCTCGATTTCCATTACGAGACCCAGCCGCTTCCCACCCCGCTGGCCTGGTACGCACACCAGCTTCCGGAGTGGCTCCAGCAGCTCTCCGTTCTGACGATGTTCGGCATCGAGCTGGTGCTTCCCTTGCTGATCTTCATGCCGCGACGCCTGCGCTTCGTGGCTGCAGGGGGCTTCTTGGTGCTGCAGATCGCCATCTCCCTGACCGGCAACTATTATTTTCTGAATCTGCTCACGATCTTCCTGTGCCTGTTCCTGCTCGACGACCAGGCGTTGGCCGCACTGGTGCCGGCTCGCCTGGTCAAACGGGTGAGCTACCGCTTGCCCCGCCCGGGGCGCCTCGCGACCGGAGCTGCCGGCGTGCTGGCGGTCGTCGTGGTACTGATCAACCTCGCCTTCACCTGGGGCCGCGTCGAGCACCAGCCCCTTCGGGGGCCGCTGGCCGAGGTCGTTGCAACGGCGTCGCGTTTCGGGGTCACCAACTTCTACGGGTTCTTCGGGGTGATCAACACGGTCAGGCGCGAGATCGTCATCGAGGGCTCCGCGGACGGCCGGCACTGGAAGCCCTACGAGTTTCGCTACAAGCCGGGTGACGTGCACAGCTGTCCACGCTGGAGCATCCCGCACCAGCCACGCCTGGACTGGACCATGTGGTTCACCGCCGCCGAGCCGCCGGAGCGCAATCCCTGGCTCGGCGACCTCCTGCACAAGCTGCTGCAGGGTTCTGGGCCCGTGCTGGCCCTGCTGGGCTCAAACCCCTTTCCGGACGGACCGCCCACCTGGGTGCGTGCCTCGCTCTACCGCTACCGGTTCACGACGCCGGCCGAGCGAGCCAATACCGGCGCCTGTTGGGAGCGCGAGCCGCTCGGAATTTACGTCCCCCCGATGAGGCTGTCCGACTGGGGCTCGGCTGACCGGTCGGATCCGTAGGGTCGCGGCAAGGCATCAGTACCCCAGCTTGCCGGTCTCGGGCCCCGCTTCGGCGTTGCGGCAAGGGTTACATAGTCCGGGCTATGTGCCCCGCGCCGCGCTTCGAATCCCCACAAGCTGGCAGAGCGCCGCGGGTGGATGCGGCGCATCGGGCAGGGGCGAAGGCTCGCAGAGCCGGGGCCCGCCGACAACGCCGACGCTCGGTCCCTTCCGAATGACGGGGTCCGGTTGGCAGCCCTGCGCCCTGGCGGGTAGGCTGCTGGGTCTGGACATCGCGAGAATACGCCGATGGCGAAAACGAAAGACCCGGTCACGCAGGCGGTCCGTCTGCTGCGGGAGCAGGGAGTGGCCTTCGAGGGCCACCCCTATTCCTACATCGAAGGCGGCGGCACGGGCCAGTTCGCCCGGGAGATGGGGGTGGATGAGCACCTCGTGATCAAGACCCTGATCATGGAGGACGAGACAAAAGCCCCCCTGGTGGTGCTGATGCACGGCGATCGCTCGGTGTCGACCAAGGCCCTGGCGCGGGAGATCGGCGCCAAGTCGGTGCGGCCCTGTGATCCAAAGGTGGCCGACCGCCACTCCGGCTACCAGGTGGGAGGCACCTCGCCTTTCGGCACTCGCCGGGCCATGCCCGTCTACTGCGAGGCGTCCATCTCCGAGCTGGACCGGATCTACATCAACGGAGGTAAACGAGGGTTCATCGTCTCCATGACCACCGCGGATATGCTCAGGGTCCTGGCGCCGCGGCTGGTGTCGGTGTCCACGGACTGACCGACCAGCGGTCCGGTCTAGTCCGGGGCGGGTCTCGGGGACTTCGACAGCGAGGACGTCTCTGGACGCCCAGCACTTCACATCTTCTTCGGAGGGATTACAGGGAAGGAACAGAAGCAAAACAGATGCCGCATAAGGAGGGCCTTTCATGCCCAAGCCGTGGTGTCCGCGAAGGTGAGCGTGATCACGATAAATGATGTGGTCATGTTCAGGCTATTTGATGGGACGTGTAACGACCGAAGTAGCAAGCGGCCTACGTGTGGATAAAGCGTGAATGCCGCAAGCGGACGTGTGGACAACTC
>Ga0210096_1000806_pt1 | contig 10548 bp, 7 predicted proteins | sample China_Galinas_PW_4_FD_184864 | JGI IMG/M metagenome (GOLD analysis project Ga0210096, IMG submission 184864) | Wetland microbial communities from San Francisco Bay, California, USA, that impact long-term carbon sequestration - China_Galinas_PWA_D2... | ecosystem: Environmental > Aquatic > Marine... | reverse complement strand
TGGCGCGGGCGCAGCAGATGCATGGTGAGAAATGCGGGCTAGCTGGTCGCCCCCGGCACGAGAGACCTGCCTACCAGCCGGGGCTCGGTTTGTGGGTCGGCCGGACCTACGGCCGGCCGCAGCGCGTCGCGACGATCCGAGACAGCGGCCTAGAACCCCCCGCCGATCTTCTTGAGGTAGGTCTGGATCTCGTGGCGCGCCATACCGTCCAGATTCTTCGCTTCCCGGGCGAGGGTGGCCAATACCGAGGTGCCGTGGCCGATCGCGAGACCCGTGGCGATGCTGCGCAGCACCTGGCTGCCGTACCGTTCGACGAGAGCGTGCTCCTCCGCCGCCCGGAATGCCGTGTCGGGTCCGGCGAGCATCGCCCAGCTCTTGATCACCGCCACCTCCCGCGACTCCCGGAAGCGGATATCCTCGAGGCGCTCCATGTAGGTCCCGGGGTCGATCTGCCCGGACTCGTAACGGTCCACGAGCTGGGTCAGGCTCTCTTCCTCCGAGTCGAGACGGGCGAGGATATAGTCGAAGAGCTTGCCCTCCAGCGTCTCCTTCATCTTCGGGATGTCCCACACACAGTGGAACTCCGTGTGCTCGGACAGTTCGTTCCCCGGCTGGCGCCCGATCTTGCGGATACACGGCGGACACCGCTTGCCGCCGTCGCGGACGAACGGGGCGCCGCAGGGGCAGGGGGCGAGGTAGGTCTCGACCGCCAGAGCCAGGGGCTCGCCCTCTAGAGCGAGGACCTCCCGCAACGCGACACGCACCGAGTCGGCACGCGTGATCAGCACCGAGCGGGTGCATGAGCTGCAGTAAATCGTGTAGCCCTGCTTGCCCGCCTCCGGCTCGCTGGCGGCGGAGTACGGCTGCTGGCACACCCTGCAGGTGAAGTCTTTTGCGAGGAGCTCACCCATGGTCACCTGTCCCGATCGTGGAATGGACCCGGCCGAGCACGCCTCATCCGCGCCGGGCAAGGCAACCACGAGCCTGGCGGATCATGGTTGCCTGCCGGTGGGCGGTCTAGCCGGCGTAGGCCTGGCCGAGGCCGGCAGTCTCGACCTCCTCGGCATCCAGGATGATCTCGCCGGTAACCAGATTGACGGGATGCATGGAGATGGCGTTATGCGTGCTGCACACCACCTTGCACAGCTCACAGCCCTTGCACCGCTCGGTGACCACCACCGCCTTCATCTTGGTGGGATCGAGGTGAATCGTGTCTGCCTCGGGGCAGTACATGATGCAGATCACGCATCCCTTGTCGGCGATGCACTTGCTGTCGTCCACGAACGCTACGTTATACACGGCGAGTCGCTCCTTTGATGAAAAGTTGATCGTCCTCGAAGCGCCACCCGCCTAGACGGCCGCCGCGTAGGTCCCCACCGCGTAGCTGGCCGACTTGGCCCATTCCTCCCCGATCTCGTACGCCTTGTTCATGGTATCCATGTTCTTCTGCAGCAGCATTTCCTTCTTGGCGTACTTCTTCTTGATCGCCTCGTCGAGGGTCGCCGTGCCGCCGGAGGCGACATACTTCTTGCCGAAGCGCTCCCCCAGCGCCTTTTCCAGGGCCGGAAGGTCGACGACGTGGGTGATACCGGCGCACGCGCCGATCATCGCCATGTTGGTGGACAGCTCGGTGCCACCGATCTCCAGGGCGAGATGTGTAGCGTCGATATTGAACACCGAGACGTCGTCGTTAGCGAGCCGCTCATGGTCTTCGGGGCCCAGCAGATCCTGGTCGGTGTTGATGATGACCAGGCCGCCGGGCTTGATCCCCGAGTAGAACGGCGCGGTGTAGCTCTTTTGCATGGTGATCACCTGGGCGTGAAACACCATGATCACGTGCGGGTAGACCAGCTCGCCGCGGTCGTAAATCTTGTCGGGACCGATCCGCACGTAGCTTTCCGCCGGGGCCATGCGCTTTTCCGCCCCGAAGAAGGGATTGGAGATGGCGTACTTGCCCATGGCGTTGCCTGCCATCGCCAAGATGTGGGCTGCGGTCACCGCCCCTTGGCCGCCGAGGCCAGAGATCCGGATATTCATCCGCTTCATTGTTCCGGGTGCATGGAGTGCTGTGGTCATTACGCTCTGGTCCTCTTTAGATTTATGCGGTGACTGCAGATTTACGCGCTGACTGCCTGTTGGGCTGCCTTGCGCTGGACCTTCTCTTCGCCTTCGATCTCCTTCAAGAAGGCCTTCACGTCGTCGGTCATGAACTCCTTCATGACCCAGCGACCGTCGCCGGACTCGGAATCCTTCATCTCGTCCAGCCCCTCCATGCTCTGCTTGCCGATCTCGAGGATGCACGGGGTATAGAGCTGCACGTAGGTGGGGCCGAACTCCCGGGCGACGTGCACTGCTCGCCGGATCGCCTTCTCCACTCGCGTGGGCTTGCTCACCGTCAGCATCGCCACGTAATGGCAGCCGGACTCGAAGGCGATCTCCGGGAGGCGGACCTTCTCGAAGTTTTTCCCGGTCGGCGCCATCTTGGCCACAAACCCCTTCTGCATGAGGCCGCTCTCCTGGCCGCCGGTATTGGCGTAGAGCTCGTTGTCGAAGCAGATCGTGGTGAACCGCTCCTGGCGGAACCACGACTGCATGGTCATGTCCAGGCCGATGTCCACGGTGGCGCCGTCGCCGGCGAGGACGATGACGTCCTTCTGGCGATCCGGAAACCGGTAGGTCAGGGCGCGCTTCAGGCCCGAAGCAACGGCGTTCTGATTCCCGAACAGGGAGTGGATGTTATGAATGCCCACGTGCGGGAACACCAAGCTGGTGCAGCCCGTCGACCCGACAAAGACGGTGTCCTCCGGGGCCGGGATGCTCGACATGATGAACCGGAAGGCGATCGCCTCCGGGCAGCCGGCGCACAGGGAATGCTCTTCGATCAGCTCCTTCTTGCTGCCGATGTCCTTCCACGTTCGCAGGGGCTGGCCATAGCTCGCGTTGGCCACCAACTCCTGATACTCGGGCGGCATGATGTCGGCCAAGTCCTCACATAGGGCGATCTTTTCTTTGCTCATGGCGTCCTCTCGAGATGCTCACACCCCGAAGGTGTAATTGGTTAATCGCTGTGGCCCGTAGGCGGGCGGCTCAGCTCCCTCGCTGGGACAGAGAGTCGACCTTCATCCCCAGCTCTTTCATGACCTCCTCGACGATCACCTCGGAAGGCAGGGTCATGCCGCCGGCGACGTGGGGCCCGGCCACGACCCGCTCGTTGTTGGGCAGGCAGGCTTTGATCTCGCGGGCCAGCCAGCCGGCGACGTTGAACTCGGGCACGAAGATCTTCTTGGCGTTCTTGGTCGCCTCGCGCAGCTCCTCGTGAGGGAACGGGCGCAGGGACTTGATCTTCACGATGCCGGCCTCGATGCCGTGTTCGGCGAGGAGATGAATCGCCTCGCGCGCCTGGGAGACCGCCGTTCCCGAGCTGACCAGCAAGATCTCGCGGTCGGTGTTCTGCGTCTCGATCAGCGAGCCGCCCATGATCGCCTTGGTGTGCTTACGGGAACGCTCGATGGCCGCCCGGACCTCCTGTTGCCAGGAGGCGTGGGTCGCGTAGCTGATGTAATTCGACTTCATGATGAACGGATCGCGCATCATCCGCACCGGCGGGCATTCCATGTCCATACACGGCACCGGCGAACGATACGGGTCGTAGGACGGCAGGCACATGGAGGCGTCGGTCAACATCACGTTGTCCTTCGTGTGGGTCACGAAGAAGCCGTCGCAGCACAGGGCCAGGGGCAGGTGGACGTCCGGCTGCTCCGAGACCATGAAGCCGCCGAGGATCCAGTCGAACAGCTCTTGTGCCGTCTCCGCATGCCACACCAGACAGCCCGTCTCCAGCATGAAGTAAATCTCCAACGTGTCGGGCTGGATGCTGAGCGGGGAGTTGATCCCGCGGCAGGTCACGCAGACCTGGATAGGCAGACGCGCGCCCGCCCACATCGGGAAATTCTCCATCGCCCGCATGGTCCCCGGGCCGGCGGTGGTGGTGAACACTCGCGCCCCGCCAAAGGCGGCGCCCGCGCACTCTCCCATGACCGCGAACTCGCTCTCGCCGCGGAAGTAGGCGCCCACGTAGCCCTCGGCGTACAGCTCGCCGATCAGGGCCGCCGCCTCGCTCTGCGGGGTAATCGGGTAGGCGATGGACATGTCCAGGTTGGTCCGCTTGATCGCCTCCTTGATCACCTCCGACCCGGTGAGAAATGCCGGGGTGCGCTCGGCCTCGAAGAACATGTGATTCGGATCGGTGATCGTCTGGCCGGAGCGCGCCTTCTGCCCGATCTTGGCATCGGCGGGCACCAGAACTCTTTGCCTCTCGGATGTCACGACCTGTGTGCTCATAGGATCCCTCTCTCAATTTTCTGGAAGAGCGCTACGGCTAGCGCTGCAGTTGCCATTGGGATGACCCCCGGAAGGCCACGCACGATCACGTAACCTTGCCGCTCCGGCTCATGATGAATTGATGGAAGGGAGTGGCCTGACTCTCGACCCCCTCGCCCTTGAGGCGCTCCACCATCGCCGTCAGCCGATCGATCTTTTCCGGCGTCGCATCGCGGAACGATAGGCAGGCATCCTCGTGACCCGCCTGTGCGCACATGGCGATGGTGTAGCAGTTGGTGCCGCCGCGGATCATCTTCAGGGCCAAGTTGGCCTGGTGACAATGGACGCCGACGAAGACACAGACATCGATCTTGTTATGCCAGATGGTGAGATTCGGGTGGTTCGGGTTGATCTCCACATCGGGATTGATCTTGGGGTACTTCGGCCGGTAATCGGCCATCGGGATCAACCGCGCCGGCAGGGCCTCGGCGAGCCTGCGGACGGCCGCCGCCTTCTTGGCCGCCTTCTCATTCCATTTCCACAAGACTAGCGGTCCGGGAAAGATGGTCGGCACCTTGGCGCCCAGGAGCTTGCGGGCAGCCATCTCGAAGGCCTCCTCCTCATCCACGAGCCGGCCCGCGATATGGGCCTGCCCGGGGTCGGGCAAGACGATTCCCATGGTCGCTGCCGCGGGGGGTAAGAAGGCTTCCGGCCCGGGCAATACCTGATACAGTTGCTCCATCCCATAATCCTCTTATTTCAAAGGTTTACGCACCAAAACGCAAAGAGACGCGGACTATATCCCCGTCCCCCGAACTGGACAAGCGCCCTGACTGCAAGGGGCTACCGGCGAATGCGCACACTGCCTCATGAGTCATCATTATAAACACAGACCACCCACTATCCCGCAGTTCTGACTCGGTCCCGCTACCAATGTTGTTTTTGGCATCAGATCTTCGTGTGGAGCCCTGAGACGATCCCGAAATGGCGACCTTCGGAGACCCGCCGGGTAGCGTGCGCGCTCGTGTGGCCGACCCGATGGCGAGTCGCGGCCCGTGTCGTCGTCGCCCGCATCGCGAGTCTCAGCGATGACCGCCAACCCAGGCGGGAGCAGAGGACACCCGGACCGGCGACCTCCGGCCGATGCAGCCCAAGCGAGACGCTCTTCTCGTAACCACCCAGAATCGTTGACGGCCGGCCACCCGAAAAGACCCACTCCCCCACCGGGCTTCTAGACCGACAAGCCATCTTCTTGACCCTCAAAACAGGTCGATGGTACAAGCTCACGCCCTTTCACGGGCCCTATTCCCCGATAGCTCAGTTGGTAGAGCAGCGGACTGTTAATCCGCTTGTCGCTGGTTCGAGTCCAGCTCGGGGAGCCAAGATCAAAGGGCCACCGCACCCCGCGGTGACCCTTTTTTTCGCGGACATGGCAGGTGCAAGCCGCGCCGGTCTCACGGCAACCGGCCCACGGCGGCCGTAAACCGACCGTCCTCTCCCCTCCCCTGGCAGGGAAGGATCAGCGTCCCGCGAGCCACCCTGCGGGGTGCGAGCCTCGACCGGCCGACCGGAAGATCGCGCCACCGGCCACCTCACTTGCCAGCCGCGGCAACCCGATATGCCCAAAGGATCCGCGGCCTTTCCGTTCGACGCCAGTGGTGAGCAGATCATGGACGATCACGCACCCGCACAAGCCCGACCACGCAGGGCCCGCATCTGGACCGCGGCGTGGAGCGTCGTCGCCACCACCCTCGTCTTCTGGGCGCTCTTCTGGACCCTCGATAGCGTCGTCGACTATCTGTTCTTCAACGAGGAAGACGAGACCCTCCGCTCGATCCTGTCCGCGCCCAGCGGTGTCGAGACGTGGATGCGGCTGTGCATGCTCGCCGTCATGCTCGCGTACGGCACCTATACCCGACTCCACTCCTACCGCCGATGGCGGGCAGAGGAGGAGCACCGCCACGCCGCCGAGACGGCGGCGCACCTGGGCATCTTTCCGGACCACAACCCCAACCCGATCATCGAGACCGACCCGGCCGGGCGCGTCACCTATGCGAACCCGGCGGCGTACCGTGCCTTTCCCGATCTCGCGGGAGAGGGCGCGACGCCCGCGGTCCTGGCAGACTTTGCGGCCATGCTCGATGCGTTTCGTGCCGGTCGGGTGGAGCCATTCCTGGCCGAGATCGCGGTGGGAAACCGCTGGCTGGAGCGCCAGGTAGCGTGCTTTCTCGACAAGGGGTTCGCGCACGTCTATTGCTACGACATCACCGCTCGCAAGTTGACCGAGGCGGCGCTACGCGAGGCGGAGGTGGACGCGCAGGCGGCCAACCGCGCCAAGAGCGAGTTCCTCGCCAACATGAGCCACGAGATCCGCACGCCGATGAATGGCGTGATCGGGATGACCGGACTGCTCCTGGAGACCGACCTCGATGCCGTGCAACGCGACTACACCGAGACGATCGAACGCTCGGCCGACGCCCTCCTCACCGTCGTCAACGACATCCTCGACTTCTCCAAGGTGGAGGCCGGCAAGCTCGCCCTGGAAGAGCTCGAGTTCGAGCCCGTCGCCATGGTCGAAGATATCGCGGAGTTGCTCGCCACGCGGTCCGCGAGCCAGGGGGTGGAGCTGGTCTGTGACATCGATCCGCAGGTGCCGCCTAGCCTGCGTGGTGACCCGAGCCGCATCCGCCAGGTCCTGAACAATCTCCTGGGCAACGCCGTCAAGTTCACGGAGCAGGGGATGGTCGTCGTCGCGGTACGCGTGGTCTCGCGAACCTCCAGGGAGGCGATCCTACGATTCGAGGTGCGCGATACTGGCATCGGCATCCCCCCGGAACGGATGCATCGTCTCTTCCGGTCGTTCTCCCAGGTGGATCCCTCCACCAGCCGGCGATACGGCGGCACGGGCCTCGGCCTGGCCATCTCGAAGCAGCTCGTCGAGCTCATGGGCGGCGAGATCGGGGTGGAGAGCGTCCCGGGCGAGGGCTCGACGTTCTGGTTCACCACCGTCCTGGAGACGCGCCCCGACGACGCACCGGCACCTTCCCCGGCGAACATAACAGGCCTGCGCGTCCTCGTCGTGGACGACAACGCGACCAGCCGCAAGGTGCTCCACACGCAGCTCGCGGCCTGGCAATGCCGGCCGACCGCGGTGGAGACCAGCGCGGCGGCCCTCGCCGCCCTGCGCGAGGCCGCGGCGGAAGGCGATCCGTTCGGGCTTGCGCTCCTCGACCACGACCTTCCCGACACGGACGGTGAGGCGCTGGCGCGTGCGATCCATGGCGAACCCACCCTGCGGGAGACACCCCTGATCCTGCTCCGCTCTCCAGGGTGGCGAGAGGACGCCGGGCGGCTCCGGCAGCTCGGCGTGGCCGCCGACCTCACGAAGCCCGTGCGCCAGTCCTGCCTGTTCGACGCCATCGCGCAGGTGATCGCAGGCACGCCCGCCCGACCTCCCGGATCCGATGTCCCCACCCCCATGGCGTCGCCATCGGCCGACGACGCCATGCCCCACCTGCGCATCCTGGTCACCGAGGACAACGTGGTGAACCAGAAGGTCGCCCTTCACGTCCTGCAGAAGATGGGCCACCGCGCGGATGCCGTGGCCAATGGCCGCGAGGCCGTCGACGCATTGCTACGCATCCCCTACGACCTCGTGTTCATGGACTGTCAGATGCCGGAGATGGACGGCTACGCGGCGACGGCGGAGATACGTCGCCACGAAGGGACGGCACGGCGCACCCCGATCATCGCCATGACCGCCAATGCGATGGTCGGCGATCGAGAGCAATGCCTGGCCGCCGGGATGGACGACTACCTCAGCAAGCCGGTGAAGCCCGAATCCCTGCGTGCGGTCATTGAACGCTGGCTCCCGGTCTGCCCACCGACGACGGCACCGCGACGAGAAGCCGTGCGCACGGACCGGTAACCGCGTACCTCCCCGAGCCGCCGCCGACGCAGCAAGGCAGGCCGGCGCTGGACGCAGAGGCGGCGTGCTCCGCCACGCCATCTGTTGATCGCCGTGGCGTTGGACTAGGTTATTGGATGTCCGCAATCGACCGCGGTGACAGCGCCTCCGACCCGATGTCTCGGCTGACGGCGGCGCTCGACCACGCATCCCACCTGCTGCCGGCACAGGGACCGATCCGGGTCTTCATCCACCACAACACCCTCCACGCCTTCGAGGACCGACCCTTCGAGACCGCGGTCGTCGAGGCCGGTGGCAAGCTCGGGTGCGAGCCGTTTCTCTCCGAGGAGCGCTACCGCGCCGAGTTCGACCGGGGTCGTATCGCCGAGCACGACCTCGACGCGGTGCTGGCGGCCGACCTGGGCGATGGGGGCGATAGAACGATCGCGGCGCGGGTGACCCGCCGCGACCTGCGCCGGCGGATCCTCCTCCACGGGATCCCGGAGGCGCGCGGGATCCCGTTGACGTGGATCCTGGACGAGACCCCGGTCCTCACCCGCTTTCGCGGCGATCTCCCCCACGACGTCCGGGAGACCTTCCTGCCCGGGGAGGGGCCTCCACTGTCCACCCGCGAGGAGGAGACCCGCCGGGTCGACGCGCTCTGGCAGGCATGCCTCGCGGCCATCGCGCGGTCGGAGCCGGTGCCCGCCGCCCCGCCCGCCCTGCTCCACCGCCACCGCGATCTACTGCGCGCCGCCTGCGGCGTGGACACGGACGACTGGATCCATCCGGTGTTGATCCGCTTCGTCGCCGCTTACCTCGACCAAGGTCTCGCCCACTCGCCCATGCCGCACCGGGAGCACGGCATGTACCGCTGCTTCCTCGACACCTACGGCGGGTGGCTGGTGTGCGGGTGCGCAACCTGGGCGACCGACCTGCCGCGCCTCCTCGCCGAGGATCGCGCCCACGACCGCGACGGCCTCGCTTCCCTTGACCACTCGCTCCGCGCGCTCGCCGTCCCCGAGGGCGAGTGGGAGGAGTTTCTCGCCCAGGAGTCCCTCGCCCTGCGCGGCTGGGCAGGCATGGTGCACCAGATCGAGAGCCGCCCCGACCGGGTGCCCACGTTCGCCGTGCCCGCCCGGCTGGCAGACTTCCTGGCGGTCCGGCTCCTCCTCACGCGGTCGGCGGTGGCACACGCCGCGCACCACCACGCGCGCCTGACCGGCCCCCTCGCGGACCTCCGCACGACGCTGTCAGCCAGGATTCCCCCTGCCGCCCCGCCGACCGCGGTGGATCGCGCCTGGCCCCTCTTCCACGCGGCGCAACTCTGCGGCCTGGCGGCGACGGAGGTCGCGGCGCTCGCGGACGGAGAGGTCGCGGCCCTGGAGCGGGAGCTGACCGAGTTCGATGGTGTCGCGCGTCGCCGCCTCCTCCACCTGGCGTACGAGCGCCACCTCCGCCACCGGTTCTACGATGCCCTGGTCGGGTACCGGCCCGCGCCACCGCCGCCCGACCCCGCCTTTCAGGCCATCTTCTGTATCGACGAGCGGGAAGAGTCGTTCCGTCGCCACCTGGAGGAGGTGGCGCCCGAGGTGGAGACCTTCGGGGCGGCGGGTTTCTTCGGCATCGCCATGTACTTCCGCGGTTCCACGGAGGCGCACCCTAGCCCGCTGTGCCCGGTCGCGATCCGGCCCGAGCATTACATCGCCGAGACGCGCGCGGACGGTGCCGGTGCGCCGGCCTCCTGGCGCCGCCTGCGCGACCGGGGGGCCGCGCTCGTCAACAAGAACATCCACATCGGCAGCCGGACCTTCATGCGCGGCACGTTCATCATGGCAACGATCGGCGTGCTGTGGGTCATCCCCCTCGTCCTGCGGGTCCTCTTCCCCGGGCTCAAGCAGCGCCTCGCCGGCACGGACGCGCCGTTCGCCTCCCGCAAGCGGACCCGCCTGCGCCTGGATCGCGACTCCACCACCCCACCGATCGGGCGCTACACCGGCTTCACCGTGGAGGAGATGGTGGAGATCGTGCACCAGCAGCTCGTGGCCATCGGCATCGTCGACCGGTTCGCCCCCCTGGTGTTCGTCGTCGGCCACGGGTCGACCAGCCTGAACAATCCCCACGAGTCGGCCCACGACTGTGGCGCCTGCGGCGGCGGGCGGGGCGGCCCCAATGCCCGGGCCTTCGCGCAGATGGCGAACGACCCCCGGGTGCGCGCACGGCTCGCCGAGAGCGGCCTCGCGATCCCTGGCGGCACCTGGTTCGTGGGGGCGCAGCGCAACACCGCCAACAGCCAGGTGGTGTTCTTCGATGCGGACCTC
>Ga0210096_1000803_pt1 | contig 10559 bp, 6 predicted proteins | sample China_Galinas_PW_4_FD_184864 | JGI IMG/M metagenome (GOLD analysis project Ga0210096, IMG submission 184864) | Wetland microbial communities from San Francisco Bay, California, USA, that impact long-term carbon sequestration - China_Galinas_PWA_D2... | ecosystem: Environmental > Aquatic > Marine... | reverse complement strand
GCATCTTCCACTACCTCGCCCAGGAGGAGGCGGCGATCCGCAGCAACCCGATGGCGCGGACCACGGACCTCCTCAAGCGCGTGTTCGGCCAGTAGCCGCGGTGGCTGCCAGCGGCGCCGTGCGGGGCGCCGGCGGGCCACACCGGATCCGTATGGATCAAGGCCTGACAGTGGACCCCGCGGGATCCCTGACCTTGGCGACCACCTGCGATCTTGCCGCGGCGCCTACCTACTGCGTGACCGGCGCGATCTGGATATTCACCCGGCGGTTCTGGCTCCGGCCTTCGGCGGTGTCGTTGGAGGCAATGGGCTCGGTCTCACCCCGGCCCGCCACGAGCAGTCGCTCGACCTGGACACCTTGACTGGTGAGATAGCCGGCGACGCTCCGCGCCCGGTCTTCGGAGAGCCTTTGGTTGTACGCCGCGTCACCGGTGCTGTCCGTGTGCCCCACCACGTCCACATAGGTCTTCGGATACTCCTTGAGCACCACCGCCACGGCATTCAACACTTCGTAGAACCCCCCGTTGATGTTGGGTGAATTCGTCGCGAAGGTAACGTTGCCGGGCATATTCAGGATGATGTTGTCGCCCTGTCGGGTGACACTCACACCGGTGTTCTGGAGCCGCTGCCGAAGCTTGGCCTCCTGCACGTCCATGTAGTAGCCGGCGCTGCCTCCGGCCACCGCGCCGATACCGGCACCGATCAACGCGTTGCGTCGACTGTGCTTGCCGCTCGCCGTGAGCAGGCCGATCACGGCACCGCTCGCCGCGCCGATTCCAGTGCCCATGGCCACCTTGCTGACCTGCTTCTCCTGGGTGTACGGATTCACGGTCGTACACGCGGAAACGCCAAACGTCGCGAGAATGGCTCCCACCACAACGCTCTTCATGTTCAGGATCACGATGACCTCCCAAGGGTTCTCGGCGCGATTATCGCCTTAGAATCGACCGGATCACCAGGAGGATGGCATTCCGGTGCGAGCCATCCTTTTCGAACGGATCGAGCCGGTGCGTGATCCGATCGGTCCACCTGCGTCGCATGCGCACCGTGTGCGCAGGTCGCATTTCACGATCCTCCATCGCCCCCGTTTTTGAGAACCGATTCGGTTCACCACCCGACTCTCGGTTAGCAAACGCCCGGTCAGGCCCACGGCCACCCATGCCGCGGGCCGAGGGTCGAAGACTGCGACCGACCCCATCTCATTATGCGGTGCACATCGTTCAAGTATGAGACAAGGTCCGACCCGCCGCGGGCCGCCGACCGCGCCGCGGTGCACCACAGGAGAACGACCGTTGCCTAGATCCCTGCGAGTCCTCCTTGCCTACCTGGCCATTCCCACCCTGCTGCTATTCAACACGTGGCTGTTTCGGGCGGTGCTCGGTATCGACTACTACGGTTGGTACCTGGACGACGGGGCCTTGATCGGCGTGACCACCGGCTTCATCGCCCTGATCTGGAAAGAGCTGGAAGGATATGACGGGCTGGTTGCGCTCAACCCGGTCGCCTACTTCGGGGCGGCGCTGCAGGTGGCGGGGGTGTTGCTCTACTCGGCCGGCACGAGCCAGCGAGCGCCCATCCACCGGCAAGTGACCGAGGCCCGCAGCGCCTGGACGCGGGTGGGCATCCTGTGGGATGCGGTGGCCTCCACCGGGCTGGGACTGATGATACTGGTGGCGGTGATCATCTGGATCGTGGTGGTAATGCCGATGCAATGGCTGGTGATGGTCATCGCCGGGGCGCCCATCCGACGGCAGCTTCGCGACGGCCTGCGGCGCACCGTGGTGGAGAGACGCGGCTCGCAGATCACCACCGAGCCCGGCGCCGGTCAGCAGCCCGGCGGGGCTCTCATCGACGTGACCCTGGCCCGCAAGCCGTTCGCCGTGACCCAGGCGCTGATCGCCCTGGTGCTTTTCGTCCTGAATGCCGCCTGGGAGTGGATGACCTGAGCCGCGATCCCAGTGCTGCGGATCGGCAGCGTGGCCGCTCCCGTCCCGGAAGCGGTCCGGAGTGAGCGGGACGAAAGGGCGGCGCGGCGCGGAGCCACGGCGAAGAGAACTCGCGCCACCGGTTACGTGTGCAGGGCCGTTTCGGGTATAAAGCGCGCGCTTCGTCCCTTGTCCCGCGGCGTGGAGGAAACCATGGAATTTCGTACCGAATCCGACACCATGGGGGAGATGCAGGTCCCGGCCGACCGCTACTACGGCGCCCAGACCGCCCGCTCCCTGATGAACTTCAAGATCGGCGGCGAACGCTTCCCGCGCGAGGTGATCTACGCCCTGGGTACCCTCAAGAAGGCGGCGGCCCTGGTGAACCAAGAGCTGGGCACCCTGCCGGCGGACAAGGCGGAGCTGATTGTGCGTGCGGCGGACGAGGTGATCGCCGGCCAGCTCGACGACCACTTCCCCCTGGTGGTGTGGCAGACCGGCTCCGGCACCCAGACCAACATGAACAGCAACGAGGTGATCGCCAACCGCGCCATCGAGTTGGCCGGCGGGGTGCTGGGCTCCAAGGACCCGATCCACCCCAACGACCACGTCAACCGCGCCCAGTCCTCCAACGACACCTTCCCCACCGCCATGCACATCGCGGCGCTGCGCCAGGTCTACGACCGGCTGATCCCGATGGTGACCAAGCTGCGTGACGCCCTGGCGGCCAAGGCGAACGAGTTCGCGAGCATCGCCAAGATCGGCCGCACCCACCTGATGGACGCCACGCCCCTCACCCTCGGAGACGAGTTCTCCGGCTATGCCCAGCAGCTCAGCAACGGCCTGGCGCGCATCGATGGCTGCCTGCCGCGCCTGTGCCAGCTCGCCCTCGGCGGCACCGCCGTGGGCACCGGCCTCAACACCCACCCGGAGTTCGCCGAGCGCGGCGCGGCCAAGATCGCCGAGCTCACCGGCCTGCCCTTCACCTCGGCGCCCAACAAATTCGAGGCCCTCGCGGCGCACGACGCGGTGGTGGAGGCGAGCGGGGTGATGAAGACCCTCGCCTGCTCGTGCATGAAGATCGCCAACGACATCCGCTGGCTCGGCTCCGGCCCACGCTGCGGCCTCGGCGAGATCTCCCTGCCGGCCAACGAGCCGGGCTCGTCGATCATGCCCGGCAAGGTCAACCCGACCCAGGCCGAGGCCATGACCATGGTGTGCTGCCAGGTGATCGGCAACGACACCGCGATCAACGTGGCCGGCGCCTCGGGCAACTTCGAGCTCAACGTCTACAAGCCGGTGATGATCTTCAACCTGCTGCAATCGATCCGCCTGCTGGCCGACGCCTGCGAGTCGTTCGCCGACCACTGCGTGGTGGGGATCGAGCCCAACCGGGAGCGCATCGAGGCGCTGCTCAACCAGTCGCTGATGCTGGTCACCGCGCTGAATCCCCACGTGGGCTACGACAACGCCGCCAAGATCGCCAAGAAGGCCCACGCCGACGGCACCTCCCTGAAGGAGGCGGCGCTGGCCCTCGGCCTCCTGACCGCCGAGCAATTCGACCAGTGGGTCCGCCCGCAGGACATGCTCGGCCCGCACCGCTGAGCCGATCTCCTTGCCACGGCCAGCCAATGAGCGCATCGACGGTGGCAGAGGGGCGGGTGTCCTAGATGAGCGGCGAAGCACTGACGATCCCTGTGAAGCACAACCTGCGGGTGGCGATCCTCGCCTACGGCTCCCTCGCGGAGGATCCTGGGGAGGAGCTGGCGGCGCTGATCGGTGAGCGCATCCACCCCTACCCCACGCCGTTTGCCGTCGAGTACGCGCGCCTCTCACCCCACCGCGGCCAGGGGCCCGTGCTCACCGTGGTCCCGGCGGAGGAGGGCGAGCCGGTGGAGGGCTACCTGCTGCGCATGAAGGAAGGGGTCTCGGTGGAGACCGCCACCCGCGCCCTGTGGCGCCGCGAGACCCACCAGGTCGGCAGCGGCAAGCTCCCCCTCGGCGCGGAACGCCGTGACATCCACCTCATCACCGACCTCCCCGAGACTGACGCCGCCCTCTACTGGGCCGCCCAGAGCAACTATCCGCGGCCCGACGCCGCCGGCCTGGCGCGCCGCGCCATCGACTCGGCGCGCGGCCCGGCCGGCGCCAAGCGCAAGGACGGCATCTCCTACCTGGCGCAGGCGATGAAGGCGGGCATCCGCACCCGTCTCACCGACGCCTACCTCGCCGCCCTCTTGGAGCAGACCGACACGGCCGACCTGGAGGCCGCGTGGCAATGGTGCCGCAGCCAGCCGCGCAGCGAACCGCCCCCGGAGGCGGAGCCGAGCACGGCGACGGAGGACTGAGCCGGGACAAGGTTAGCCGCGTATGGACGCAAATGAACGCGGCGACAACAGACTCATAAGGCACCCGAGATTTGCTCTCGCCAAGACGCTAAGCCGCTAAGGTCTTCGTTAAGTACTTTGCGGCTTCGCGCCTTAGCGAGAGACTTTGCTGTTACTAGTCTTCGGTGGACACCGCTGATCCCGCATCGACGCCGAACTCCTCCACGAGTTCCTCGAATGCGGCTCGGACTTTGGGCACGCGTTCGTTGAGCAGCATCCAGAGCTTTTCTTGGAGGATCCCCGTCACCTCGTCCAGATCGAGGTCCGTATAGGCGCTGCCTTTGAGCCACGTCTCCCCGAATAGCTGATGCCACTTCGCCGCTAGCTTCTTCATCTTGCCGAACGGCTGCGGGTGTTCTCCTGCCACGTCGTACAGACGCTGACGGATGGTCGGGTCTCCAGGTCCAATCAAGACGTTCAGCTTCACGTTGTCGCCGTAGTTCTTCAGCACGAACAGAAGCATACGACCACTCTGCACCCATCCCTCGCCACGCCGTGGGAGGAAGTCGAGCGTTTTCGGGATGAAACGGATGGACGACTTGATGTGGCCGTCGATCTCGATCTTTTCCCTCTCCAGCTCGAGCAGACCAACGAGCACATCCCTGATCTCCCCCTGTCGATCCGGCCGGTGCTCGAAGATCAGGTCGAGCGCTCGGCGGTGGTTCTTATAGATCCGGCGACACAGCTCTTGGATCTGTGAGTCCTCCACGATGTACCTCCTCACCATCTCCAAATATTGACCGAGAAACAGGCGAACCTCGTCGCTGAGCTGGCTCCGCCGTCGCTCCACGAGCCGATCCAGAAGCTCGGCGAGGTCCCGGTAGCTAAACGCTATGTACGCCTCGTGGGACGGCTCCTCATCCGCGGCCGTGAGATAGATGAAGAGCCGGCGATAGTTCGGGTACTTCTCGTGGACCAACTCGTAGTACCGCCGCAGTTGATCGCCGTGCTCGGCAGCGTCGATCTTGTTCTCGACCACGCAGACGAATTTGTTTGCGTCGTCACACACGAGGACATCGATGTTGCGCCACTCGCGGATGACCTCCGCCTGGCCGAGATCCCAGTCGTCTAGATCGAACAGCGACGGAGCGTTGCCATTACCGGGCTCTGCCTTACGAACGACGGTCTGAAGAAAGAGCTTGAGGAAGTAGTCCCCCAGACCGTGGGTTTCGGCCGGGTCCAACAGCCAGCGCAAGAACGTCGAGTGGCGCAGCTCGTAGCGGGTGAGATCGAGCGCCCGAAACAGGTTGAAGTCGTCGATAATCGACTCGACCTGCTCTAGCTCCTCATTCTGGTAGACAAACCGCTCGAGCGCTTCGCGGTCGGAGATCGTTTCCACCAGCAAATCTCGAAACGGTCCGTCCATGTCAACGATGATGGTGGGCGTCCGCCCGAGATTCAATCAGAGACACAAGGTAGCCCCGAAGCACTAGGAGCATCGCGGTCTGCGCCGCGCTCTCTCCAGGGCTCCGCGACAAAGTGGCCTGTTGTCTCTCGATTCCTCTAAGGAAAGCAGGAAGAGGTTGGTGAGAAACGACGCGCGACGGACTCCTGGTTTCCTGCCTTCCTTAGAAGCTTTCCGCAAAGCGCACCCCTATAGCGCGTAGGGTGACACACCGACTTCGTGACCCTTCGTGTAGCCCGCAGGGCCTTCGTGGATTCCAAACGGGATGGTCCACGAAGTCACACGAAGCGCGCTGCGCGCCTCACGAAGGGCGGCCTGCATCCTGAGCGGATCCTATGTGGCCGTTGCCTCCGGACACAGGAGAGCGCGGATCTGGTCGAACACCGCCTCGAACATCGCCGGGATGAGGCGGCGGGTGTTGAGGTTATAGCGGCTCGGGTGGTAGCTGCACACCGCGGTCGGGCCGTGCCGGGTCAGCGATCGTGAAGTGCGGCGTCGAGGGCGGGCACGGCGGCCATGAGGCCGGCGATGCTGACGCGGTCGCAAATGGCACGCAGGGCCTTACGGCTGGCGGGGCTACGGCTACCGCGGCCGTGGGCGGCCAGGGCCCGGGCGCGGTCGATGAACAGGTCGGCCCACGGTACGGGCTCCTGCCGGGTGTAGTCGGCCAGGGCCGCGGCATAGCGCTCCACCTCGTCCCAGTCATGCAAGACGAGGGCGGCCTCCATCGCGCTCTGGTAGAAGTTCAGATAGTTGTGGCTGATCCCCCCGTCACGCAGTAGCGCCTCGCCCTCCTGCAAGGCGCGGCCTCGCTTGTCACCATCGTCGGTAGCCAGGGCGAGGGCGCCGAGGACGGACGGCCCGGCGAACGAGATGCCCGTCGCACGGCTCAACGCGAGGGCTTCGTCGAGCAACCGCTCGCTCTCCCCGCGACGTCCCTGGGCGAGCGACGCGAGGCCGAGGTTGTACAGGTTCTCCGCCACGAAGCGCCGGGCGCCCAGGTCCCGCGCGAGGGCGAGCCCACGCTCCGCCTCCGCCTCTGATGCGGCGGAGTCGCCCGCGTGGTAGAGGACGATCGCCAGGACGTCACGGGAGAGGATCTCGGCACGCCGGTTGCCGACCGCCACGGCGAGCTCGATCGCGGCGCGGACATCGTCCAGCGCGCCAGCCACGTCGGCCCGGTAGAACCGCGTCAGGCCGAGCATGGGCAGGTTTGCCACCTCGATCCGGCCGAGACCGTGCTCGCGACACAGCACGACGCAGCGCTGGAAGTGGTCCTGGGCGGTCACCATCTGGCCGCGCTGATAGTAGGCATCCGCCAGACCGCTGAGGGCGCGCGCCACCAGCGCCGGGGCGCCGGCCAGGGTGGCGTGCCGGTGGGCGAGGCGATGCTCGGCAAGGCACTCGTCGATGCGGGCGAGGGGGAAGAGGATGCTGCCGCGGTGGTAGTGGAGCTGCGCCAGCTCCTCGGCGTGGCCCTCCGCGGGGATCGCGGCCTGCGCCTTGTCGAGGGCCGCGAGGGCCTCGTCGTGGCGGTCCTCGACCCGCAGCCCTGCGGCCATGCCGATCCACGCGCGGCCACGGCCGGCCTCGTCCGGGGCGTGGGCCAGGGCGCGCTCGAAGGCGGCGACCGAGGCCGTGAGGGCGCCGGTCTCGCGCAATAGGTCGCCGTGGAGACAGGCGAGCCGGAAGGCGTCGTCGGGCTCCTTGGCCACGGCCATCCCGCGTCGCACCAGCGCCAGGGCCCGCTCGTACCGGTACGCCGTGGCCTGGTGGCGCGCCGCCACGAGGTAGGCCGCCGCCGCCCGCGGGTCCTCGCCGCGGTCGAGGTGCTCCGCGTGCAGCACCGGGTCATCCGGCCCGAACCATGCGGCGGCTCGGCGGTGCAGCTCGCGGCGCGCCGATCTCAGGAGCGAGGCGTATACCGCGTCGCGGATCAGGGCGTGGGTGAAGAGGTGCTCCTCGCCATCGGACCGTACGAGGCGCTGCTCCACCAGGCCCCGACAGACGTAGTCCGGGTCGTCGATCAGATGTCGCAGGGCGACCAGGGCGAAGCGCTGGCCGAGCACCGCGGCGGCCTGGGCCGCCCCCCTGTCCCGCGGCGCGAGGTGATCGACACGGGCCCAGACGATGCTCTGCACCAGATCCGGCACCCCCTCGCCCGGCTCCTCCCCGGCGCGCAGGAGCTGCTCCAGAAACAGGGGATTGCCCCCGGCCCGCTCCACACAATGGCGGGTGAACTCGGACTCGGTCCCCGTCACCTCCGTGGCCAATGCGCGCGCCTCCTCGTTGCGTAGCGGGCCGAGGTCGATGGTGGTCAGCGGCGCCCCGAGCATGGCGCCGCGCCAATCCGGATCGAGGGGCTCGTCCTCGACGCGTGAGGTCATCACCAGCAACGCGGGGCAGTCATTCACGATCGCGGCGAGGTTGGCGAGGTGCGCCAGGGTGACGGGATCGGCCCAGTGGATGTCCTCCACCGCGAGCACCACGGGCTGGCGCCGGCCGACGGTGGCCGTGAGACGGGCCACCACCGCGTGCCGCCCTAGCTCCCGGGCCGCGGCCCCCATGGCGTCGCACAGCGCGACCAGATCCGGGGGTTGCGGGAGGCCCAGGAGATCGTTGAGAAACGGTCGCTGGTCCGGGTCGATCAAGGCCATCGCGACCGCCTGATCGACCGCCGCCGCCCGCGTGCCGCGATCGGGGGACGGCGGCAGGTCGAGGAGGCCGGAGACCAATGCCTGGATCGCATCTCCTGCCACCGCGGCGCCGAAGTCGAGGACATGCCCCACGTGGCAGCGGAAACCCCGCTCCTCGGCGCCGGCCGTCAGCTCCGCCAGGAGGCGGCTCTTGCCGATGCCCGCCTCGCCACGCACCAGGAAGTTCTGACCACGCCCGAGCTCGGCGCAGAGCTGGGCGGCGAGGTCGAATTGCCGCTGCTCGACCGCGCGACCGACGAAGCCGGGCTGGTCGGTCTCCACCGCGCACACCTTGTCGATGCGCCATGCCTCGGCGCCGGGTGACTCCGCGGCGTGCGCCGCCACGCGCCCGACGACGGCACGGTGTACGGCGTCGGAGGCGAGGGTCTCACCGGCGCTCCCGCGGCCCGCAAGGGCCGCCGCGTCCTCCATCGCCGGGCCGGTCACCGTGTGGCCGCCGTAGTGGGTCGCATCCTGGCCGCTGACCAGGACCCGCCCGCTGGCAAGGCCGATGCGGGCACGTACCGTTTGCCCCTCGCGGTCGCACTCCACCAGGCGACGGTGGATCTCACACGCCGCGCGCACCGTGCGCTCCGTGTCGTTGCTGCGCGCCGTCGGCAATCCAAAGAGCGCCGTCACCGTCGACCCATCGTGCTTGAGCACGACGCCGCCATACGCGCCCACCCGCGCGGCCACCACGTCGAACAGCAACGCCGCGGCCTGGTGGCGTTCCTCCACGTCCGGAGACTCACGGTCGGTGGTGATCTCGGCGAGGCCGACACACAGGATGGTTGCCTGGCGCAGGGTCGTCTCGCCCCCGGGCGACGCCGCCGCCGGGACCGGAGCCCGAGGCGCGGCGCTGTCCGTCGCCGCCGCGCCGACCGCCGCCACGTTTTCATCGTCGCGTTCCGGGGCGGTCTCGGTCACGACGCGGCGCTGTTCGGCGATCTGCCGCTGGAGCCTGGTGGTCTCGGCCGCCGGCCGCATGCCCAGCTCGCGCTCCAGGATCCGGCAGCAGACCTGGTATTGCTTGAGGGCTGCGGCGTGGCGTCCCTGACAGGCGTAGAACTCCATCAGGGCGCGATGGACCGGCTCCCGCAGCGGGTCGAGGGCCAGCACCCGGATCGCGACCCGCACGGCCCGGTCCACCTCTCCGGCCTGGCGATGGTAGTCGAGGAGGGCGGCCATCGCCTCCACCGCCCGCTCCCGCAGGCGGTTACGCTCACCCATCAGCCAGTCCTCGAACACCACCGCGCGCGGGTTGAACCCCTCCAGGAACTCGCCCTGGTAGAGGGTGACCGCCTGTTCCTGGGCGTCGCGGTCGCCCTCCTTCACCAACCGGTCGAACTCCATCACGTCCACCGCGATGGCGCCCGGTGTCACCACCAGGTCCTCGCCGTCGACCGCCAGGACCTCCGGCATCACGCCGGGTAGGGCCTTACGCAGGGAGGTCAGGGCCTGGCGCAGGCTGTGACGCGCCTGGGCGTCCTCGCTGTCGCCCCACAGCAGGGTGGCGAGCTTGTCACGGGAGTGGGGACGGCCGGGGTGGAGGGCGAGATACGCCAGCAACGCCTTGGCCTTCTTCACCGGCACGGCGACCGCCTCGCCGGCCGCCGAGCGGACGGCGAACCCCCCCAGCAGGGTCAGCTCCAGCGCCGCCATCGCGCCCTCGGCACCGGGGATCCCATCGAAGATCGCCCTGTTCGGTCAATGGTTTCCATTTTGACGGCCCTTTGACGCCCGCGGCCACGGTGGCCTGACGGGGCGTCGGTACGGTAGCGCAAAACGGTTACCGAAGGGCGACTGCCACACCCCATCCCAGCGACCCGCAGCGAAAGGAGACCCCCATGTGCACCCCGGTACTCGAGCGACCCACGAACGACGCCTTCGCCGATCGGATGATCGACCTGCTCAATGACGGCGCCCTCACCCTGATGGTCTCCATCGGCCATCGCACCGGCCTGTTCGATGCCCTGGCCGAGCTGCCACCCGCCACCAGCGGGGAGATCGCCGCCGCGGCCGGGCTGAACGAGCGGTATGTCCGCGAGTGGCTCGGCGCCATGGTGAGCGGGGACATCGTCCACTACTACCCGGAGGCCGCGACCTACCACCTGCCGCCGGAGCACGCCGCGGCCCTGACCCGGAAT
>Ga0210096_1000799_pt1 | contig 10579 bp, 6 predicted proteins | sample China_Galinas_PW_4_FD_184864 | JGI IMG/M metagenome (GOLD analysis project Ga0210096, IMG submission 184864) | Wetland microbial communities from San Francisco Bay, California, USA, that impact long-term carbon sequestration - China_Galinas_PWA_D2... | ecosystem: Environmental > Aquatic > Marine... | reverse complement strand
AGGAGCTGGACACCGGTGAGGTGCAGATCGAGGAGGCCGCCGTAGCGATTGCGGTCGGGGTCGTAGACGACATAGCCGCCGCCTCGTACGGGGGGACAGTCCAGCTCCACCCCCATACCCGTCGGCCAGACCCACGCGACCTCGGCTCCTCCGCCACCGCTAAAGCCCGCTTCGAACTTGACCTCGAGTCCAAAGCCGTCGGCGATGAGCCGCACTGGGCCGATCCGGAAAGCAATCCCCAGAAGGGTGTAGACCTTGCCGCTGAGCCCTTCGTCATCACCGTCGATATCGAGACCCATGCGGATGTTCAAGAGGTGGAAATCGACCGTGCCATCGTCCTGGTGATCCGTGAACAGCAGCATGGTCTCGAGGCCGGCCGAGTAGTTGAGCAGCAGCTCGGAGGGGACCCGATAACCAAGTTGCAGGCCCGCAGTAATGCGGAGCCCTTCGTGCATCATGAAGCTCGTGACACCGAGGTCCCGGAAGTACCGGTTTGCCAGGACGACCTCCATATCCTCCAGGCTCAGCATGATCTCGAAGACCGGGTCGGCGGGACGCAGGCGGACGTAGAGCGCCATGTTGCCGATGATGAAGCGGGTATCGTAGGGAGGGCCGACCAACAGGTCCGGCTCGCCGGGGGGCATCTCCCGCTCCAGGGCGATCTCCAAAGGGGTCTGATCGCTGATGGCGCTGGCGTCGCCAACGGTCACCGCGCGAAAGTCCGCGTGCCAGTCATCGGCACCGCCATCGTAGCCGAACCCCGCAGTCAGGCTGGGGCGCAGGACGATCCTCCAGCCCGAGCCAAGAGGGATCGCATATTCGTCGGCGTCGACTCCAAGGCCCAGCCAGGTCTCGAAGTCGGTCACCTTGGAGCCGTTCGCCATATAGCGGCGCGCGCGGAACGCAAGTGTGGCGGAGAGATCAGGCTCCAGGCCAGCAGGCAGGTCAACGAGATCGAAGGCACCCGGCGGATAGGGGGGTAGGGCAGGGCGTTGCTGGTCTGCGCTTTTCGCCGGGTCCGGTAGAGGGACGGTCACCGAAACCCAATCGCGGCTCAGGTTCCAGAAATCCCGCCACAGGGTGCCCGTGGCGCCGGAGGCAGCCCGTTCCGGTGCCCGGAATCTCATGTTGCCGGCGACGAGGGCGTAGATCGCTTGGGGCGCTAGGATAACCATCGCGACAAGTACCGCGATCGAATGACCTTGCTCATCATCGGTCAATCCTTGGAGCAGATTGTCCCAGTACGCGTTGTTGATGATGCTCTGCGGGTCCTTCAGCAGAGCCGCGACGCGCTGCCAGTCCAGGTACAATCCACCACCGCTGGCCTTCTGGATGGCTCCGGCAAGCGAGAGCGCTGCGGCGACCCGTGGCACGCGGGATTGGAGGACGCGCAGCCACAGGGCAGAATTTGCCTTCGTCGCCATGGTGGAGTAGGCGCTGGTAGCTACGGCGTCGAGGGCGGCGGCCCAGCTTTCGGCGGCTGATGGCCAGCCCAGGAAGTCGGCTGCGTCGGCCGCGGCGGCAGAGGTTCTCAGTGGCTCCAGGTTTGGGGGGACAACGGGCGGAAGGTGGGGATCGCGATCCGTGAGGGCATCGCAGATGAGCTGCGTCAGGGTGGTAAAGATAGCCATGATCCTGCTTCCGAATCAGCCCCAGACGATGACTTCGGCACCCGAGCGGTGGGACGACACATGCATATCCTAAGGTCTCATGGTGCCTCGGCGCAGGTAATCGGGTTCAGACCCTGCGGTCACTGGTTCGGATCCAGGCTGACAGTGGTGAGCGTGGTCGCGGTTGGTCGGGGCGTGTCGGGGCCACCAACCTCGGAGCCATGGCTCAGGTAGAGGACCTGCTCCACCGTGTTGGAGTCCACGAAGCGAATCCGGGCCAGATTGGGCAGCCCGGCGATTTCCCGCCCCAGACGCAGCAGGTCGCGGCTGCGCAGACCGCGGACGACTGCTGCCGATACATCGGCATTCCACCCCTTCGAGGCGGTGGAGCCTGCCTGGCTGGCTGCCGCCCGCATCGCGTTGGCGTGGGGATGGGAGTCGGCAGGCTCATCGGCTACCGCGGTCCGCGTGTCGCTGACCGGAGTGACGGTATAGCTCCAATCCCAATTGGAAGCCGAGAAGCCATATGCCTCGGCCACTTCCCGTGGGATGGAGGGCTTGTCCTCGCGAGCCGCGCGGGCGACTCGCCCCAGGGCGACGTCCATCCAGTCGTCATAGACCAGGGACGCATTGCTCGGTGCGAGCAGAAATTTGTTCTTATCGGATGTGCTCAGAGATTCAAAGCCCACGAAGCTTCGCTCGCGGATGATACCCAGGTCGTTCATGGTTTGGCCTGCCAGGTGCAAGGCCACTGTCTTGCCGGACGTGTTCTTGGCTGCACTGCTGACAAGCTGGGCCGCACGTCCCTCGATCCCGCGCGCGGGATAGCTGTAATGCAGGCCCCGGGTGCAGGCGAAGTGCACGTCACCGGAAAGGATCACCACCCGGCGATACTCGGCGATCCGCTGCAACAGGTGCTGGAAGCTTGGCCCGTGGGCAGTCCACGGCTCGTTGTCGACGAACAGCCGGCCGCTGGGAAACAGGCTTGCCGCTGGCAGCACGAGGTGTTCGTAGGCGTGCAAACCGAGCACCGGCGCTGAGGCGACCAGGATTACCACGGTGTCGGATGTCGTTCCCGGCGTTGACCACATGGTATCGAGGGCTGTGGCGGGTACCCGGCCGATGGCGCCTTCGTCGTTCAAGTAGCGGCAGGTCCGCTCGTCGAGCAGAATCAGCTCCACGGGCCAACCTTCGGCTGCGCCGATGCGGAAGTCCCAGCGGATGTTGCCGTCGGATGGACTGCGGAGCGTGACCTCGCTGCCCGGTGCCTGCACGACCGTCGCATCGGGGAGGCCCAGCAGGGTGTGAACCGTGCTGTCGAGACCGGGGCTTGCGGGCGCGCTGGGCTCATAGCTCAACCCGCCGAGCACCGTGGCCTCCGGTGTATTGGTGGCTGCGAAGCGCTCCGGCGTGTTGCCCCAATGCTGGAAAAGGGCATATGCGGCCAGGCCGTTGGCAACGACCTGTCGCCCCTGGCTCCCTGCTGCGTACACGTTCTTCACCCAATCCAGGCCCAGATTCCAGTCGTCGGTCACCTCGTGGTCATCGAAAACCATCAAGGTAGGAACATTGGCGAGAAGACGCTGGACCCGCGGGAGCTCCTGGTGGAACGTACAGAGATTGAGCCATTCGGCTTTGTATTCCTCCTCGTCGAAACGCACGTCGTTCTGATCACTGGCGGGGACGCCGCCCAGCGCTGAAAACGACGGCGGGTCCCCACCGGGTGTGGTCCGATCCAAGGCCGCGGAATAGCCCATCTCGCCGTCGGTTGGCCACAAGGTCGGCGAAAAGGCGAGGAGGTACATGGCGCAGAATTCGCCAAAGGCCCAAAGGTGGTTGCGGCCGTAGGGGTCGTCCACGGTAAAGCCCATGTCGATGCTGGCCTGGTGACGGCCGGCCAACGAAGTTCCCTGAATCGTGCCTCCAAGGTCCGCGCCCTCGTTGACGCCAACGAGGTGCTCGGCGATCCCCTGGATGCGGGCAGCCAGGAACGTGGCGACATGGTCGGCGTAGATCTGATCGCCCGAAAGGAGCATCAGGTGCGGGCGTCCACCCGATGGTTCGTTCAATAGCGCATCGCCGTGGGCGAGACCGTCTCGCCGGCCGCCGTGGGGGCACCGGCAGGATGCGTGAAATAACCGGAGATCTTCTATGTCGATAGGCGGGCCGAGGAATGACGGTGTGTTTCGGCCTGCGATTCCCAAGGACGCGTGGTCGATGCTCCAGCCATTGGATGAGTCTGCCGATTGAATCCGATAGGTATAGACCTGGTCGGCAGAGAACCCATCTCCCGGCCACTCCAGGTCGAGGAGGGTTGTATAGAGGTGGGCGCCGACCCGGATCGGTGCCGCTGAAACGGAGTGGCTATCGCTGGTGGTCGCATCGGTGACCGTAAGCTCGACCATGCCTCCGTTGCTGGTGGCCAGCCATACGGCGATGCGATGGCGGGTGAGACGTCGCAGGATTGGTCCTGCGAGAACTGCTGGCAACCCGGAAATATCGGCTTGGGAAAACTGGACGGGCAAAGCCCCCTCCTTTGCATTCCAGCATCACAGTGCGGACCAGGTCATACCGTGATAAACATTCGGCACTTCGAATGACCGATGAGGAATCCTAAGAACGAAGCGCGATACACAACAAAGTCAGCGCACTTCGTCCGGCATGCAATTCCATGGCGCTCGAGCTACGAACGCAAAAAAGTATCTTCTCAGGCGATGGGAAAGTCAATTCACACATCAATCCTCACGGTATTCTGTGTTCGCCGGGGGCCTGGCGCTGGCAGGGGCTCCAGGGTTACACCTCCGCAGGAGCCGGCTCCTGCATCGTACCTGTGCGCTACAACAGCCCGTCGGAAATCCCAGCAGCACTGCCGCAATGCTCGTCGCGATCACCGCGCCGACCAGACCGCGCACCGTCGCCGAGCGTCCCAGCAGACGCCGCCGTCGCGGAATCGCAGACCTCCGTCGAGCGGCCAGTCCCAACGCCGCCCCAAGAGATCCTCGCGCAGGATCCGCACGCCGTTGGCCGTGACGATCGGCAGAAAAAGCTCTATCTTCTCCACCATCGTTCCGTTAATGGCAATGCGATGAAGTCCCTACCGACGATTATCCTGCTAGCTTCGCTGATCCCGATGTCGGACGTCCATGCAACGGACAGCGAGCAGCCGGCTGCAAGCGAAGGTGGCTTGGGCGCCTGGGAGCGCACCGAAGAGACCGCTAAGGAATGGTGGCAGCGCTCCCGCGAGTCCGCCGGAGACGCCTGGAGTGATACCCAGGACACCGCCGAAAAACTCTGGAAGGATACGCGCGAGGGCGCCGGTAGCGCCTGGGACAGCACCCGTGAGCTGCTGGAGGGTCAGGACGCGGGTTCTTTCGGCGAGATCTGGAACCAGGTGCTTCCCAAGCTGGAAGAAACCCTCACCCTGCAGGAACGCCAGGACGAGCTGCCTGAGAGCGCCTGGCTCGGCGACGACCAGGAGTCCAACCGGGAGGCCATCAACGCCCTGCTGGACGAGGCGGTCGATATCCTGTCGAGGTCCGACCTCCAGCGTTATCGAGAGCGGATCCGTGTCCTCCAGGCTCGGATCGCAGAGGCGCGGCAGGACATCGCCGATGACCGTCAACGGCGCGTTTCCGCGCCCGAGAGCGCCATGGTCCAGCGTACCGTGGAGGATATCGACCGCGCGCTCGAGGCACGCCGGGCCGACATCGCGCGCTACGAGAAAGAGCTTGCCCAGGTCCGCCGCGCCTTCGCCGTAGATCTGCGCGTGATGGGCGTCGAGTTCAGCGACGAGCAGGTTGGGCTGCTGCTATCCACGGTGGTCGGCGACAACCTCGTCGACCTCGGAACCGTCTTCGACAACGTCAAGGCCATTACCGCCCAGCTCGAGCGGCTGGTACAGGAGAGCGGCGAGGACCTGCAGAGCGCACGCCGCTACTACGGGATGTACGTGGTGCTGCTCAAGAGCCTCAAGCAGATGCATCTGCACGTGGAGCAGGCGATCGCGAAGCGCTACGTCCCCCAAATCGACGCCATCATCACCCGCGCCAGGGAGCTCACCGCCGAGACCCGCGCCCTGCAGGAGCGCTCACCCGACAAGGCGGAGCTGCTGGCGGCCAACCTCTCCGCCCAGCAGCTGACCATTCAGGCCGCCGGCGTCTACCGCGACTACTTGACGGACCAGGAACGGCAGATTGCAGCGGCGCGCCTGGAGCTGGAGCGGGATATCGCGGCCGCCTGGAACACTTACGAAACCGTCCGCGTCTCCGGTGAGCTGGTCGGATTGGTCAGATCCAGCCGCAAGCTGCTGGACGGACTGCTCGATCGCCAAGTCCCGGCCTTGAGACCCTTTCAGAACCTGGAGATGAAGCGGGAATTCGAAAAGCTGACCGCCCAGCTGCGAAGCACCGAGGAGTTGTGACAACCGCTTCTGAGCGTAATCACGATAATGGATGTCCATCTGAGCAGGCTATTTGATGGTTTGGAGCATAACGACAATGAGGTCTTTGTGGCGGGTGTAACGTCCCACCTTATCTCATCGCCTAGGTCGCGACCTAAATGAGGTGGGGCAGAAAGGATTGTCCCGCACTGAGGGAGGAGGTGCATCGGCCATCGGCCTGCCTCAGTGGGGGACAGCTTGGTGGGTCGGAGAGAGGTCTATGCTCAGAGCCAAGGAGCGTCGGGGTCCTTGGCGGGCGATGCCCGTCGAGGTAGCGGCGGATCTGCGAGGCGTGGTTAGCGTCCCAGCGCTGGCCGATCGGGCGCAGCAACCCGCCCGAGGGTGGAGCGGCAGACATCTGCTCGCCTACTTCCGTGACCCGGCAGCCTACCCGTGATTCGTGCATATCGCTGCCCTGCCCGGAGACGTCTTGCTGGAGGGCAGCGGAAAGAAATACACGAAATAGTTGCCAAACCCGACGACGAGATTGAGAGGTCTTTAGGTGATTACAAATCGCTGACAGCTGATCGCTGTTAACCTACAGACGCAAGATGATCGGGAGATTAGTGGGCCGCTGGTAGCTGGTAGCTGGCCGCTGGTTCCAGCTCGAGCTCTTTCAACCGGTCAGGACCGCAGATTTGCCCAGCCTGCGCGGCAGTGAGCGCCGGGGCATGCTACAGTAGCGGCGGTTTGCAAGACCCCTACTCGTCCAACCGTCCTAGGAACCCAAACGATGAACGCGATTTCCTGGTTCGCCATCCCCGTGACCGATCTCGAACGCGCGCGGACGTTCTACTGCACCTTGCTGGGATTCGACGCCATGCCGGACATGGTGACGCCTGGCGGCACCTGCGCCATCTTTCCCCAGGCCGAGACCGGAGTTGGCGGCTCTCTCAACCCTTTCATGGGGTTCAAGCCCACCGCCGACTCCGGCGTCACGATCTGGCTCAACGCCGGCGACGATCTCCAGGTCGCTCTCGACCGGGTCGAGGCGGCCGGGGGGCAGATCCTTCAGGCCAAGACCCCGATCTCCGAGGACTATGGTTACATGGCCATGATCCTCGATACCGAAGGCAATCGGATTGGTCTTCACTCGATGGGGTAAGGGAAATGAAGAAACGCGTGGACCGGCACCCCCCGAAGAACACGACGGACGAGGACCTGGAGAAGCAGATCGGCGAGCTTCGAGAGCAGCTGCAGGCGCTGTCGCCGGACGGCGTCGTCTTCGGCACCGCCGAGAACTTGACCGCGGAAACGGAAAAGGCTTTCCTGGAGCGGGTCGTCGCCTGGGAACAGGCCCCATCGGTGACTCCATTCGACCTGCTACGGGACTCCGGCATCACCTTGCAACCGGAGCAGGAGCTGAACGACGAGCTGATCCACACCCGCCTCTGGGAGATCATAGAAGCCCTGGCCCTGTTGGGTGTGCACCTTCACAACACCGACCATTTGAGCGACCGCGAGCTCTATCGCTTTCTTTGGGCAGAGGTACTTCCCGAGTCTACCGAACTCCTACCGGAGGGATCCGGGTTTCTATGCCACTGGGACTGTATCGGCAGCGGAAGTGAAGAGGATCTCCGGCTCTATCTCGAGTTCTACGCCGACGAAAGCCAGCGCCGCCAGTGGGCGCGAGACGAGCCGGGCCTGGAGCTGCCGGCGGCGAAACCGCGCCCTTATGACCGCGACCGCCACCTCCCCGAATCACGCCCGGAAAGCAACCGCGGCCACGCATAGCGATAGCAACAAGTGGACACACACCTTTTCCGCTTGATCGAAACGGAAAAGAGGTGCGCCTGGCGCTCCCAAGCCGGCTGGACCGGGATATCCAGAAGCTACCTGATTTGCTCCCGGCTTGGACACTCCCTAGCGTTCGGCAGGCCCATCTGTACTCAGGGGGGCCTATGAACCTAGAAAAAGCAGTCAGCCTTTAGCTTAGGAAACTCCGCAGGTTAGCTCACTCGGAGTCCACCGCAAGCCTCACCCGCCGGGTGAGCGGTTTGAGTTGCCATTTTGACAATTTAATCAACAGCTAGCGGCTAATCGCTGACAGCTGACTGCTCTTTCTAGGATGAACCGGAGAGACTCCCGCTCACGACCTCCCCCGCGCGCGGCAGAAGCCCGGAAGTGTGTAGCAAAGTGACGCGCCTCGTGCCTTCGGCACACCCTACGCCCGCGCTCCCTTCTCGCGACTCTGTCGCGGTCATGCTCATTGATGCGCCGCAGCGGTTTTTTCCGGTGTGTCGAGCAATGGCTCATAGCGCCGGTCGGTCAGTGATTTCAGGAAGGCGACCAGTGCGTCGATCTTGCGATCGGACAACGGCTGCCCTTTCAGCTCCTCCTTGTCGACGGTGGCCGGCACTTCGGGGTCACGCCAGGGTTTGCCCGTTTCCGGATTGGTCGTGCGCTCGGCGTTGTTGTACTGGTCGTAGAAGGCCACCACCGTGCGCAGGTCCTTGAACACACCGTTGTGCATGTAGGGTCCGGTGACCGCGACGTTTCGCAGGGTCGGGTTCCTGAACTTGCCGTCATACTTCTTGTCATCGACCGCCGGGTTCTGCAGCAGCCCATGGTCGACGTAGTCCTTCGCCAGCTGGCCAAGCGCCAGCAGGTCGGGATTGGGGGGCACGCCGATATTGCGGTACTGATGGTTGGTGAAAGGCTCGTTGGCGCTGTCTTCTGGCTTCAGCTTGTGGCAGTCGCCACAATTGACGTTGTTGTTCGAGAAGAACAGGGTGCGCCCGAGATCCTCCAGCACCGTCAGCTCGTATTCGCCCTTCAGAAAACGGTCGTATTTGCTGTCATAGGTCGAAAAGGCGTCGGTCCTCTCGAACGCCTGGATTGCCTTGCCGAAGGCCGCGTAGGCGGGCGGCGTGGCGTCGGGGGCCTGCGGGGCGTCAAAGATCCGTTCGCCATAGATCCGGGTGAATGCCTCCCTATACACGGGGTTCTCCTGCAGGCGTCGGACGACCTCGGCCGCGCTCGGCAACGCCATCTCCAGGGGATTGAGCGGGGGTCCCATCGCCTGATCCGCCAGCGTCGCGGCGCGTCCGTCGAGGAACTGGCCTCCGACGTACTCCTTCAGCGTTTCGTCGAAGTGGAATTTCGGTGACGTCGCGGCATAGGCCGCCGTCGGGGCGTTGCGGTTGCCGGTGGAGTGCCTGTCGTCGCCGAGGGAGACCATGGCGTTGCCGATGTTCCGGCGATGGTCGGTGAACGCCTTCTCCGGGTCGTGGCAGGTGGCGCACGCCATGGAGCGGTTGACCGAGAACGAAGGGTCGAAGAACAGGACCCGGCCCAGCTCCGCCTCCGAGAGGGGCGTGTCCGCCAAGGCCTGGCCGCTGAAATGTACTACCAGGAATAAAGCAACTAACCTTTTCATGGGCTTGTCCGACGAATACTCGCGTGGATCTCCAGGAACGGATGTATGAGGATCTTCATCACCCCGTCGTAGTGCCGCCTGCCTCCTCGCCCGAGCCCATATCGATGTATCTGCGCAACGTCGCGCGTATGTTTGAGCGTTCCGAACAGCCAGTCCCACAGCGCGAGGGAGCTCCCGAAGTTGCTCTGCGTGTGCCGGTGGTCGTGATGGATCTGGTGCTGGGCGGGGGAGATCAGAAGATGCTCCAGCCAGTGACCGTAACGGAGGCGAATATGGCTGTGGCGCAGATTGCTGGTGAAGGCGGAGAGGCAGACGATGAACAGGTTGCTGCCGAAAATGGTGTAGAGGCCCAGACGAGCCCCGAAGCAGTGGATGAATCCCCCGGTGACGATGCCGGCGACCACCGCGTGGCGCAGGGCGAACAGCGCGTTCTCCAAGGGATGCAGTCGGTAAAAGGTGAGTGGATTGAGGGCCTCGGCACTGTGATGGACCTTGTGGAACGCCCATAGCCAGCGGTTGCGGTGCATCAGCCGGTGCAGCCCGTAGCGACTGAAGTCGCCCGCGACGAACAGGGTCAGGGTGTAGGCCAGCACGATATAGCGGTAGCCCCACGGCAGGAAAAGGGGCTCGGCAATGGCGTTCAGCCAATCCAGCGTCCACAGGGCAAGGCTCTGGGCGGACAGGATAGCCGGTGCGATCCACAGGCTCTTGATCAGCCAGTTGACAAGGAAGTAGCGAAGGTCGAGCTGCGCATCCGCGCCCCAGAAATAGGCCTTCAGCCGCGCGGGAGAGATCTCTTCGCGCTGACGCAGTGCGAGCACGAGTGCAATGAGCAGGCTGACCAACAGGTAGCCCCAGAAGATCCGCTCGCGCCCGTCGAGCAATGACTGAAACGGCGTCTGCACGAGCCCCTGTCCGCTAGTCGCCATCGGCATCGATGAGGTTGGCGGTCACCCCGATGCTCCCGACCAGCTGGCGGTAGAACGCATTCTGCACATCCAGCAGACCCTGAACCAGCGGGATCATCTCCCCGGTGCCGAAGGCGTGATCCGGTGGCGTATCGCGATACGCCTGCTCCGTCATCCGCAGGGCCTCCTGGATGCTGGCGAGCCCCTCGTCGGCCTTTTTCCGGTGGGCGATGGTGGCGATATT
>Ga0210096_1000795_pt1 | contig 10603 bp, 7 predicted proteins | sample China_Galinas_PW_4_FD_184864 | JGI IMG/M metagenome (GOLD analysis project Ga0210096, IMG submission 184864) | Wetland microbial communities from San Francisco Bay, California, USA, that impact long-term carbon sequestration - China_Galinas_PWA_D2... | ecosystem: Environmental > Aquatic > Marine... | reverse complement strand
GCGAACGGCGCTGCGTTCGTCGCAGCCGCCGCCGTACAGCTCCTGGTATAGCGGCTGCAAGCCGGTGATGGCGATCAGCGGCTCCCAGCCCGGCGTGGTGCCCGGCGGTAGGTCCAGGAGCAGGAAGGCGTTGACGTTGACCAGGCGGGCGGTGTTCTCGGCGCGCTCCACGTACCGCGACAGCCAGTACAGATTCTCCGCGACGCGCGACAACATCAGCCCTTCTCCTCCGCGACGATCCAGGTGTCCTTACTGCCTCCCCCCTGCGACGAGTTGACCACCAGCGAACCCTTGCGCAGCGCCACCCGGGTCAGACCGCCCATGGTCACCTGGACCTCCTTGCCACTCAGGATGAACGGCCGCAGGTCGACATGGCGCGGCTCGACGTGGGAGCCGACCACCGTCGGCACGGTGGAGATGGACAGGGTGGGCTGGGCGATGTAGTTGCGTGGGTTGCGACGGATCAGGCGGGCGAAGGTCTCGCGTTCGTTGGCGGTGGACATGGGCCCCATCAGCATGCCGTAGCCGCCCGACTCGTTGGCCGGTTTCACCACCAGCTCGTGCAGGTGCGCCAGTACGTACTGGCGCTCCTCGGGGTACATACAGCGATAGGTCGGGACATTGGGAATGCCCGGCTCCTCGTCCAGGTAGTACTTGATGATCTCCGGCACGAAGGCGTAGACCACCTTGTCATCCGCCACCCCGGCGCCGGGGGCATTGGCCACGGCCACCTTGCCGGCGTGCCACGCACGGAACAGTCCCGAGACGCCGAGGGTCGAGTCCGGGTTGAAGGTCTCGGGGTCGAGGAACAGGTCGTCGATGCGCCGGTAGATCACGTCCACGCGCTGCGGCCCGTAGATGGTGCGCATCTGCACACAGTCGTCGTCGTCGACGAACAGGTCGCGACCCTCGACCAGCTCGCAGCCCATCTGCTGTGCGAGATAGGCGTGCTCGAAATAGGCCGAGTTGTAGATCCCCGGCGTGAGCACCACCACCTCGGGGTTGCGCACCCGGGGCGGCGATAACGCGGCCAGGGTGTCGTAGAGCTGGCTGGGATAGTCGTCCACCGGCATCGGCGCGTAATCCTCGAACAGCTCGGGAAAGACGCGCTTGGTGACCTGGCGGTTTTCCAGCATGTAGGAGACGCCGGACGGCACGCGCAGGTTGTCCTCGAGGACGTAGATGGTGCCGTCGGCGTCGCGCACCAGATCCGAGCCACAGATGTGCGCCCAGATCCCCAGCGGGGGATTCACCCCGACGCATTGCGGGCGGAAATTTCCGGATTCCGCCAGCACCTCCGCGGGAAAGACACCGTCGCGGACGATCTTCTGGTCGTGGTACAGGTCGTCGATGAACAGGTTCAGGGCCTTGACCCGCTGCTTCAGGCCGGCCTCGACCGCGTCCCATTCGCCTTTGGGGATGATGCGCGGGATGATGTCGAACGGCCACGCGCGGTCGATGGTGCCCTTCGCCGCCTGGGAATAGACGGTGAAGGTGATCCCCATCTCCTTGATTGCCAGGTCGGCCGCCGCCTGGCGCGCCGCCAGCTCGGTCTCGTCCATCTTGCGCAGGTGGGCGGCGAGGTTCTTGCCATGGCCTCGCGCGCGGTTCGGGCGCACCAGTAGCTCATCGTAGGCGCGGCTGACGTCGTACTGGCTGAGGTCGATAGGCATACGGTTCGCTCCACGCGGCGCATTTTTAGAACTATTTGGGCGAAGCCACCACAGAGAAACCGAGAGCACCGCGGGTGGGCGTGGTCGGAGCAACCCATCCGGCGCCGCCGGGGGGCGAGGCCGCGCGAGTGCGGTCGGCCACCAGGTCGGCCGGGTCGCGCGACCAACCCGCGCCGCCCCTGGGGCTTTCCGCCGGACCCGGACGACTCCATACTGACCGTCCACGGAGATTCCTGAGCGCCCGAAATGACCTATTGCCTCGGTCTCTGCGTCGACGACGGCCTGGTCTTCGCCTCCGACACGCGCACCAACGCCGGCGTCGACTACGTCACGAGCTACAGCAAGATGCGCCTGTTCACGCCGGCGCCCGACCGGCTGTTCGTGTTGCTTTCCGCCGGCAACCTGGCCACGAGCCAGGAGGTGATCAACCACATCCAGCGTGACCTGGACCACCCGAGCGACGCCCCGAACCTGGCCAACGTGCGCTACCTGTTCGAGGCCGCCGAATACATCGGGCGGCTGTCGCTACAGGTGCAGACCGAGCACGGCGCGGCCCTGTCGTCGTCGAACGTGAGCGGCGAGACCACCCTGATCCTCGGCGGGCAGATCGCCGGCCAGCCGCACGGCCTGATGCTGATCTATCCGCAGGGCAACTACATCATGGCGTCGCCGGAGACGCCGTACTTGCAGAGCGGCGAGAGCAAATACGGCAAACCGGCGCTGGACCGCATCGTCCACTCGGCGCTACGCCTGGAAGAGGGGGCGCGCCTGGCCTTGGTGTCGCTGGACGCCACCGCCCGTTCCAACATCACGGTCGGGCCGCCGTTCGAGCTGGCGATCTATCGCCGCGACCAGCTCGTCCTGAGCCACCGGTACAAGTTCGAGGAGCACGACCCGTACCTGATCCAGTTATGCGACGCCTGGAACACCGGCATCCGCGCTGCATTCGACAACCTGCCGCGGTTCTCCTGGGAATAACCCGGAACGGTCGATTCCTAGGGCCGATAGGCCGATCACCGACACCCGCCGCTGGCCGGCGACGGAGGCTGCGCCGAGCTATTCCAGTCGGTACTGGCGCAGTCGACGGTAGAGGGTGCGCTCGCTCATCCCCAGGGCCTTGGCCACGTGCCGCCGGTGGCCGTGATAGCGGTGCAACAGCTCACGGATGTAGCGGCGCTCCGTGTCCGAGTCCGGCGCCGGAGGCCCGGTCTCGTCGGAGTCGGCGAAGGACCGCTCCTCCTCCGGGGCGACGTCGAGGGGGTCGGCCCACACGCGGAATTGTCCCACGGCCTGGCGCACGTCCTCGGCGCCGATGTAGCTACCGCTGGTGGTGGCGGCTACCTGCAGGAGGTTGCTCAGCTCACGGATGTTGCCGGGGTAGGTGTAGGACCGGAGGAGGGCCAGGGCGCCCGGGCTCAGGGTGGGTGGCACACCGTCGTGCGAGTGCGGGCACCGGCGCAGGATTTCCTCCGCGAGCAGCGGCAGGTCCTCCAGCCGTTCCCGCAATGGCGGCATGGGGATGGTGAAGCAGGCGATCCGGTAATAGAGATCGTTGCGGAAGGTGCGGGCCTGCACGCCGTCCCACAACGACCGGTTGGTGGCGCAGACCACCCGCACATCGACCTTCACGGTGTGCTCGGCACCTATGGGGCGGAACTCGCGGGTCTCCAGGACCCGCAGCAGCTTGGCCTGACAGGAGAGGGGCATCTCGCCGATCTCGTCGAGAAAGATGGTGCCGCCATTGGCCATCTCGAACAGCCCGCGCCGGGTTTTCTCGGCGGTGGTGAAGGCACCCCGCTCGTGGCCGAAGACCTCGCTCTCGAACAGGCCGTCGGACAGGACGGTACAGTCGAGGCAGATGAAGGGACGGTCGCGGCGATCCGACTGGTGGTGAATGAAGGCGGCGGCCAGCTCCTTGCCGGTCCCCGTCTCCCCCTGGAGGAGGACCGGGCTGGTGGTGCTCGCCGCCAGGCCCAGGCGTTCGAGCATGGCGAGGTAGACCGGCGCTCCGCCGACCATCTTCGGCCCACCGTGATGGTCCTCCTCGACGGGCTGCTGGGCGGCGATCTCGCACACCCCCTCGCCGAGGAAGACCTCCCCATTCGCCGAGAGGACGCGGTGCCCGGTCACCCGTACCCAGCGCGGATGCCCCGTGCCGTCGAAGTGGGTGTGGAGACACTCGTGTAGCTGCTGGCCGTCGAACACCAACTGGTGGGGACAGGCCTCGCCGTGCTCGCAGCAGGGGGAGGAGTGGCGGTGGGTGATCTGATAACAGTGGCGGCCGATCACCTCCTCCGCGCTCACCTGGTAGGCGACCTCGTAGGCCCGGTTCACCCCGACGATCCGGTAGTCCTTGTCCATGACCGCGAACGGGCGGTCATGGGTTTCCAGCCAGCTCGCAATCTCTTCCTGGGCCGGCATCGGCTTGCCCTCGACTGGATATGGTTGAAGCACCCACCCTAGGCCGGCGCGCCCGTGAGGGTAGTTCACCGACCATTATGACCAGGTTACAACAGGTTGGCATAGAATTGCGCCACCGGGCTGCCATACCTGACAAATACGGCCGGGAACCGTGTCAGAAAGTAGCCGAACCGCTGGCAGATTCCCCGATTTCCCAATCAGTTGCGGCCACAGGGCCGGATAGACAGGGCTGGCACGGCTAATGCTTTAGTAGCCGTCATATGGGCAGAGGGGCCAACCCCGTATCCATTCCATCGGACAGGCTGCTCGCTTGTCGCTCTCGCCAAGGAGGTCATCGTGGCTCGTATCGTCATCCTGGGGGCCGGTGTTGCCGGCCATACCGCCGCATCATTCGCCAAGAAGTGGCTGGGGAAGGAGCACGAGGTCATCGTGGTCAGCCCCAACAGCAAGTACAACTGGATTCCCTCCAACATCTGGGTCGGCGTCGGCAAGATGGCCCCGGAAAAGGTAGTCACCCCGCTGCGCCCGATCTATGACAAGGCGGGGGTCGACTTCCGCCAGGCGAAGGCCACGGCCCTCCACCCTGAGGGTGACGCGGTCGAGGGGCGACCGTACGTCGACGTGGAATACACCGAACGCGCGAGAGCGGGTCTGAAAGAGCGAATCCCCTACGACTTCCTGATCAACGCCACCGGCCCGAAGCTCAACTTCGGCGCCACCGAGGGGCTGGGACCGGACAAATACACCCACTCGGTGTGTACCTACCAGCACGCCAAAGCGACGGCAGATGCCCTCAGCGAGTCGATCGAGCGCATGCGGGGAGGTGAGCGGCAAACCTTCCTCATCGGCACCGGTCACGGCATGTGTACCTGTCAGGGGGCGGCCTTCGAGTATCTCTTCAATCTCGAACATGTGTTGCGGCAGGAGGGCGTCCGCGACAAGGCCCAGCTGCACTGGTTGTCCAACGAGTATGAGATGGGCGATTTCGGCGTTGGCGGCATCCACATCCGCCACGGCGGCTACATCTCGAACAGCAAGATGCTAACCGAGTCGCTGATGACCGAACGCGGCATCGTCTGGCACATGCGCGCCCACACCAAGGCGGTCGAGCCGGGCCTCGCCCACTACGAGACCCTGGACGGAAAGGAGCACGAACAGCGGTTCGACTTCTCCATGCTCATCCCACCCTTCTCCGGCGTCGGCTTGAACGCCTACGACCACAAGGGCGACGACATCACGGGTCGTGTCTTCAACCCGGGCGGGTTCATGCTCGTCGACGGCGACTACACCCAGCGTCCGTTCGAGGAGTGGTCGGCGCGGGACTGGCCGAAGACCTACCAGAGCCCGCTCTACCCGAACATCTACGCGGCCGGCATCGCCTTCGCCCCGCCCCACGCGATGTCCAAGCCGATGAAGAGCCCGAATGGCACGCCGATTTTCCCCACCCCGCCGCGCACCGGCATGCCGTCGGCGACGATTGCCAAGGCAGTGACCGCCTCCATCGTCGACAGCATCAAGCATGGCACCACGGAGCCCTCCCATACGGCGTCCATGGCGGAGATGGGCGCCGCGTGTGTCGCGTCGGCCGGCTGCGGCCCGCTGTGCGGCACGGCGGCAGCGATGGCGATCTATCCCGTCGTGCCGGACTACGAACGCTATCCCCGCTATGGCCGCGATCTCGACCTCAGCTTTGCCGAGATCGGCCTGGCGGCCCACTGGATCAAGTACGTCCTGCATAGGATGTTCCTCTACAAGGCGCGCCTGAAGACCGGCTGGCGCCTCATCCCGGAGTAACCAACGCCCACGGATCGTTTACCCAACCAGCGTCGTTTCGCACGGGATTGGCGAAACGCTGCCTCTGACCCACGAGGAGATCGCATGGCACCCCCCACCACCACCATCACCACCACCAACCAGAGCCCGTACGAGCAGGCGTACTTCCCGATGGTCCCCACCAGCACCGTCCTGCATTGGCGGCAGAACGTCGTGTGGCAGGCGTGGCGTTTTCTGATGATCAACTGGAAGATGATGCGGGTGGTCCGCCGCGGCCACCATTGAGCACCGTGCGACGACGACTACCCCTATGAATAAGGGGTAGCGTGCGGGGTAGTCGTCTCGACACGGCCATGGAGTGGCCGCCGAGCGCATAGGGTTTGCGGCGGGGAAGGATAGCCCCGCCGCCGTCTCTCGGGGCGTCGTTTCTCCCGTTGCTACTGTAGGGGCACGGCATGCCGTGCCCGCGCCGACGGGGACCAACGCCGCGGGTCGCGCCCGCCCTAGCGGCTCGTCGTCGGGACCGGTGAGCCGGCGCGCGTCGGCACCTCGCGCACCGCGCCCTTGGCGGCGCTGGTGGTCATGGCGGCGTACGCCTTGAGGGCCGCGGTCACGTGCCGGTCGCGGTTGGCCTGCCAGGCCCCGTCGCCCTTCGCCTCCATGGCGGCGCGGCGCCGGGCCAGCTCGTCGTCGCTCACCGCCAGGTGGATCGACCGCTCGGGGATGTCGATCTCGATGGTGTCGCCCTCTTCCACCAGGCCGATCGCACCGCCCTCCGCCGCCTCCGGCGAGACGTGGCCGATGGACAGCCCCGAGGTGCCGCCGGAGAAGCGGCCGTCGGTGATCAGGGCGCAGGCCTTGCCCAGCCCCTTCGACTTCAGATAGCTGGTCGGGTAGAGCATCTCCTGCATGCCCGGGCCGCCGCGTGGCCCTTCGTAGCGGATCACCACCACGTCGCCCGGCTCGATCACACCGGCGAGGATCGCGTCCACCGAGGCCTCCTGGCTGTCGAAGAGCCGCGCCTTGCCGGCGAACGTGTAGTTCGAGGCGTCGACGCCGGCGGTCTTCACGATGCACCCTTCTTCGGCGAGGTTGCCGTACAGCACGGCGAGACCGCCGTCCTGGCTGTACGCGTGCGCCTTGTCGCGCACGCAGCCCGCCTCCCGGTCGAGGTCTAGGGTGGGATAGTGTGCCGCCTGGCTGAACGCCACCGTGGTGGGGATACCGCCGGGCGCGGCGCGGAAGAACTCGTGGACGGATTCGCGGTCGGTCCGGGTGACGTCCCAGGCGGCGATCGCCTCGCCCATGCTGGGGCTGTGCACCGTGGGGACGTCGACGTTGAAGACGCCGGCGCGGCTCAGCTCGCCGAGGATGCCGAAGATCCCACCGGCGCGGTGCACGTCCTCCACGTGGTATTGCTGGCTGGAGGGCGCCACCTTGCACAGGTTGGGCACGCGCCGCGACATGCGGTCGATGTCCGCCATGGTGAAGTCGACCTCCCCCTCGTGGGCGATGGCGAGGAGGTGGAGGACCGTGTTGGTGGAGCCGCCCATGGCGATGTCCAGGGCGATGGCGTTCTCGAATCCCGCGAAGGTGGCGATGGAACGTGGCAGCACCGACGCGTCGTCCTCCTCGTAGTAGCGCCGCGCCAGGGACACGATGCGGCGCCCGGCCTCCAGGAACAGCGCCTGGCGGTCCGCGTGGGTGGCCACCAGGGTGCCGTTGCCTGGCAGGGCGAGTCCCAGGGCCTCGGCGAGGCAGTTCATAGAGTTGGCGGTGAACATGCCGGAGCACGAGCCGCAGGTGGGGCAGGCGGAGCGCTCCATCGCCATCACCTCGTCGTCGGTCACCGAGTCGTCCGCCGCCTGCACCATGGCGTCCACCAGGTCGACGTGCAGCTCCTGGCCGCGCCATTGGACCTTGCCCGCCTCCATGGGCCCACCGGAGATGAAGATCGCCGGGATGTTGAGGCGCAGGGCGGCCATCATCATGCCCGGGGTGATCTTGTCGCAGTTGGAGATGCACACGATGGCATCCGCGCAGTGCGCGTTGACCATGTACTCCACGGAGTCGGCGATGATCTCCCGCGAGGGCAGGCTGTAGAGCATGCCGCCGTGACCCATGGCGATGCCGTCGTCGATGGCGATGGTGTTGAACTCCTTGGCCACGCCGCCCGCGGCCTCGATCTCGCGTGCCACCATTTGCCCCAGGTCCTTGAGGTGGACGTGGCCGGGGACGAACTGGGTGAAGGAGTTGGCCACGGCGATGATCGGCTTGTCGAAGTCGTCCTCGCCCATGCCGGTGGCACGCCACAGGGCGCGGGCACCGGCCATGTTGCGGCCGTGGGTGGTGGTGCGGGAGCGATATTCAGGCATGGCGGTTCCTCGCGCGGGATCTTGACGGTGGACTGCGACTTTACACGACACCGGGGCAGTGAATGCGAGGGGGAAGTTCGCGCCGCCGGGCCGTGCCGCCATCGGGCGCGGATGAACCCCGCCCCTACGACAGGGTGTCAGACCCTCGCGTAGGGGCACGGCGGCCGCAGTACGCTAAGAGATGCGTGGCGGTACGCGTCGGACCCTCGCGTAGGGGCACGGCATGCCGTGCCCACAGGGCGGCCCCAACTCGAAGGGTAGGGTAGGGACGGGCGGGGACTGATCCCGACCCGGCCATGCTGTGTGGGAGACGTGTAGGAGCGAGCTTGCTCGCGAACCGACGCATGGTTTCGAGCGACCAGCGATTCGAGGTTCGCGGCCAAGGTCGCTCCTACGTGAGGATGTTTCAGGCGGCTGCGTAGGGGCACGGCATGCCGTGCCCTCACGGCGATGTCGGTTGAGCCCCCGGCGATTCTGCATGGTCCAAAATGGCCAGACTGGCGGCCTCGGCGGCGATCGGTTAGAAACTCTCGGCGATCGCGCGCGACGAGGAGGCGTCCAGTGATGGCGAAGAACACGGGAGAGCAGCCGGTCTCGAGGGTGCGGGCCCAGTCGCGGGCCGACCAGATCGCCGCCTTCCAGCAGGAGCTGGCCGCGCTGGAGGGAGAGGGGGTCCTCACCCTGGATGAGGCCCAGCGGGTCGCGGTCGCCGACTACCACCATTCCCTCGTGCGCGATCTCGCCGAGCGCTTCGACGTCGACCTCGACGCGGGCGACAAGGGGCTCTCCCTGGGGATGCGCGTCGCCTCCTTCCTCGGCGCCCTGGCCCTGGGGGCGAGCGTGCTGTTCTTCTTCTTCCGTATCTGGGGGCTGATCTCCACGCCCGTCCAGGTGGCGATCCTCTGTGCGGGCCCCTGTGTGGCACTGGTCGCCACCGATCTCGTGGCGCGACGCGAGCGGGGCGCGTACTTCACGGCCATGGTGGCTCTGGTCGCCTTTGCCTGCTTCGTGCTCAACATCGCCGTCCTCGGGCAGATCTTCAACACGACCCCCGCGGATACCGCCTTCCTGATCTGGGGCGGCTTCGCGCTGATCCTCGCCTACGCCTATGGCCTGAGACTCCTGCTGGCCGCGGCGATCCTCTGTCTCGCCGGCTTCCTCTCCGCGCGGGTGGGCGAGTGGTTCGGGTGTTACTGGATGAGCATGGGGGAACGTCCGGAGCACTTCCTCCCAGCCGCGGTCGCGGTCTTCCTGGTGCCGTCGCTGTGGGCGCATAGGCGATTCGCGGACTTCCCGCCCATCTACCGGATCTTCGGCCTTCTCGGGGTGCTCCTGCCGGTGCTGGCGCTCGGTCACTGGGGGCCGGCCAGCTACCTCCCCTTGGACGTGTCCACCATCGAGGTGGTGTACCAGACCGCCGGCTTCGTGCTCAGCGCCGGCGCGGTGGCCGTCGGCATCCGCTGGCGGTGGAAGGAGGCGGTCAACATCGGCGTCACCTTCTTCGTCATCTTCCTCTACACCAAGTTCTTCGACTGGTGGTGGGAGTGGATGCCCAAGTACCTCTTCTTCCTGGTGATCGGTCTCACGGCGATCCTCGCCCTGCTGGTGCTCAAGCGGTGGCGCTTCGTGCCCCGTGCGGCGCAGGAGGTCCCGGCGTGACGTGGCGTCTGACCAGGCGATGGGGCGTGGTGGCCGGGCTGGTGCTGGTGGTCGCCAGCAACGCGGTGGTCCTCGCCGGTGCGGCATGGAATCGCTCGGGGACGCCCGACGCGACCCTGGTCCTCACCCAGCGGGAGGCGATCCTGCCGTGGCGTCGGTTCGCCGACGACACCGGCCTCTCCCTGCGCCTAAACCTCGGCGGCGACGACCAGTGGTGGGAAGGCGAGGCCACGCCCTGGCTGGGGCAGGAGAAGCTCGCCGAGCTGGGTTTCGACGTGAGCGTGGCCGCGGACGACCGCCATGCGTCGCAATTCTACAGGGGCATGTTGCCGCGCACCGTGTTCGTGGCCCTGGAGTACGACGGGCAGGCGTGGCTGGACTGGCTGGGCGCTCAGGAGAAGCGGCCGGACGAGGAGCGCCACACCGACTCACACCTGTTCGCCGTCGATGCCGCCCAGGCCGCCGCCACCCTGCGGCAGCGCTACCCGGACCGTTCCCGCTACGCGGTGGTCCGGGCCGTGGCCCGCCTCCACCACCGGGCGAAGCACAAAGAGAAACCGGCACGGTTATTCGGCCACATCGAGCGCCTGCTTGTTGCGAGCGTCCACGTGCCCTTGGCGCTGCGCTCGGAGCTGGACGCGGCAGCGGAGGAGAAGCAGGCAGAGCGGCGGTACACGGCGACGATCGCCTTCGGCCGTCGCC
>Ga0210096_1000794_pt1 | contig 10604 bp, 5 predicted proteins | sample China_Galinas_PW_4_FD_184864 | JGI IMG/M metagenome (GOLD analysis project Ga0210096, IMG submission 184864) | Wetland microbial communities from San Francisco Bay, California, USA, that impact long-term carbon sequestration - China_Galinas_PWA_D2... | ecosystem: Environmental > Aquatic > Marine... | reverse complement strand
CGACGCCGTGCGTGAGGATGTGGGGAATACCCTGCTCAAGGAGACCTTTCCCCAGGCCCTCGAGGAACACGCCTTGAAGGCGATCGGGCCGCCGGCCCTGGAGGAGCTCACCCTGGAGGAGGGGAGCCCGTTCAGCTACTCGGCACAGGTGGACGTGTTGCCGGAGGTCGAGCTGGGGGAGGTGGAGGGGCTGGAGATCCCTCGCCGCGAGGTGGTCGTCTCGGAGGAGATGATCGAGTCGACCCTGGAACGGATGCGCCAGGATAATGGCCAGATCCGCACCGTGGATGACGCCGCTGCCACGCTCGCCCGCGGTCAGATCGGGGTGATCGACTTCGAGGGCCGGATCGACGGCGAGACCTTCGAGGGGGGGAGCGGCGAGCGGTATCCGGTGGAGGTGGGTGCCGGCGTGCTGTTCCCCGACTTCGAGAACGGCATCGAGGGGATGACCCCGGGCGAGACGCGCGAGATCGCCGTCACCTTCCCGGAGGACTATCGGGAGGACTTCGCGGGCAAGGAGGCGAGCTTCACCGTCACCCTGCACGAGATCCAAGAAAAGGTGGTGCCGGAGCTCGACGACGAGTTCGCCAAGGATCTGGAGTTCGAGAGCCTCGCCGCCTTGCGGGACGAGATCCGCACCAAGCTGGCGGAACACATCGAGCGCGGCAACCGGCGCGCCCACCACCAGGAGATCGCCGACCGGCTCCTGGAGCGCCACACCCTGGAGATCCCGCCGACCCTGTTCGAGGGGCAGCTCGACCTCATGGTACGCAACCGGCTGGTCGCCCTCGTGCAGCGGGGCGAGAAGATCGAGGATGCCGAGGCGCAGCGTGCCACCCTGCGCGAGGAGCTACAGCCGGATGCGCGCAAGCGCGCCCAGCTCACCTTGATCCTGGACAAGATCGCCGAGCTCCACCGTCTGGAGGTGGACGACGCGGCCATTGAGGAACGATTGAAAAAGGAGGCGACGGACGCCGGGGTGGCGCCCAACGTGATGCGCCAGTACTACGAGTCGCAGTTCGGCTCCCTCGACCCGATCCACGACCAGCTCCGGGAGGAGGCGGCTCTGGACCATGTCCTGCAGCACGCCGTCTTCGTGGAGCCGCAGCCGACCAGCGGCGAATAGCGACCCGACCTTGCACTCTGGATTCCCGACTTCCCCAACAAGCAGCGCCCCGCGCCCGTGCGTCGTCGGGAGCCCTGTTGATCGCTCAGGAGAGCCTCATGGCACGTCCCCCCTTTGGTCTTACTCGTGATGGGATGCCGACGCCGGTATCCAACAACCTCGTGCCGATGGTCGTCGAGCAGACGCCCCGGGGCGAGCGCGCCTATGACATCTACTCCCGCCTGCTCAAGGACCGGATCGTCTTCCTCGGCACACCGATCGACGACTATATGGCCAACGCGGTGATCGCCCAGCTCCTGTTCCTGGAGGCTGACGATCCAGCCAAGGACATCAGCCTCTACATCAATTCTCCGGGTGGGCTGGTGACCGCCGGGCTGGCCGTCTACGACACCATGCAGTACATCCAGCCGAGCGTCTCGACGATCTGCATTGGCCAGGCCGCGAGCATGGGGGCCGTGTTGCTGTGTGCGGGCGCCCCGGGTAAGCGCTACACCCTGCCCAACTCGCGGGTGATGATCCACCAGCCCCTGGGCGGTTTTCAGGGCCAGGCGACCGACGTGGAGATCCACGCCAAGGAGATCCTCAAGACCCGGGAGACCCTGAACAACATCATCGCCAAACACACCGGGCAGAAGGTTAAGACCATCGAACGCGACACGGAGCGCGATAACTTCATGTCCGCCGAGGAGGCCGTGGCCTACGGATTGGTGGACAGCGTCGTGGAGCGCATCCCGAAGGCCCTCCAGCCGGAGGAGTAGGTCCTGACAAGATTGGTGGGCGATTCGGAGAGGATCTGGTTACACTGAGCGTACGCGCCATCGCCTCAACTTACCGCGAGTGACCCGGATGTCGACCTCCAGCGCCACATGCTCGTTCTGCGGCAAACAGCAGAACCCCCTCGCCCTGCTCAACCCGCCGGCCTCCCACGTCGGCCCACGGCTGATGATCTGCGATGACTGCTTCTCGCTCTGCCAGCAGCTCATCCATCAACCAGCGAAGGCATCGCCCGCAGCGCCCCGGGCGGACATTGCCCAGCTCAAGCCGCGCGACATCCACGCCATCCTTAACCAGTACGTGATTGGCCAGGAACGGGCGAAGAAGGTCCTGTCGGTAGCGGTCCACAACCACTACACGCGCCTGCGCCACCGCCATGAGCCGGACGAGGTGGAGCTGTCGAAGAGCAACGTGTTGCTCATCGGCCCCACGGGCACGGGCAAGACGCTCCTTGCCCAGACCCTGGCGCGGATTCTCCAGGTGCCGTTCACCATGGTCGACGCCACCACCTTGACCGAGGCGGGCTACGTCGGCGAGGACGTGGAGAACATCGTCCTCAAGCTCCTCCAGGCCTGCGACTACGACGTGGAGCGGGCCGAGCACGGCATCATCTACATCGACGAGATCGACAAGATCGCGCGCAAGTCGGAAAACCCCTCCATCACCCGGGATGTGTCCGGGGAGGGTGTGCAGCAGGCCCTCCTCAAGCTCATCGAAGGGACGGTAGCCAACGTACCCCCGCAAGGCGGCCGCAAGCATCCGCACCAGGAGTTCCTGCAGGTCGACACCACCAATATCCTGTTCATCTGCGGCGGGGCCTTCGTCGGCCTCGACAAGATCATCGCCAGCCGCTTGCAGACCAAGGTGTTGGGTTTTGGTGCCGACGTCCGGGTGAGCGCCACCAGTAGCCGGGATCTGCTCAAGGAGGTGCAACCGGAGGACCTGCTCAAGGTTGGCCTGATCCCGGAGCTGATCGGCCGCCTGCCGGTGCTGGCGACCCTCGATGAGCTCGACGAGGCGACCCTGGTGTCGATCCTCACCGAGCCGCGTAACGCCCTGGTCAAGCAGTACCAGCGGTTCTTCGAGTACGAAGGGGTGAGGCTCACCTTCGCGGCCGACGCCCTGCGCGCCGTGGCCCGCGCCGCCCAGGAGCGCAAGACCGGTGCTCGCGGTCTGCGTGCGATCCTCGAAGAGGTGATGCTCGACATCATGTACGACATCCCCTCCGAGTCGAACGTCGTCGAGTGCATCATCACTCAAGAGGTGATCGAGGGGCAGGAGCTGCCCTTGCGCATCTACGAGCACCAGTCGAAGACGGCGTAAGCCAGCAGCTAGCTGGTAGCGATTGGCTGTTAGTGGCGGTCTCCCGCCCGCGAGGACTGGCGGGCGCGGCGATGAGGTGTGGCCCGCTCCCTGTGCGGCGTGCCTCAGAGGGGCACCCTTGACGTTCGTGGAGCCCGCGCCAACGCTCTGTAGGCTAGCCCCTAGCCCCTAGCCCCTAGCCCCTAGCCCCTAGCCCCTAGCCCCTAGCCAGATGACCACGCCACGCAAGCGACCGCGTTTCTCCCCGCAACGCATCGCGGTGCTCGTTCTCCTCACCCTGCTCTCGCTCGGGGTGTTGGCGCTGGTCGACCGCGTGCGCCGCGGTGGGCTCAGCCTGCCGATCGCGGACAACGTCGCGCTGGTCCTTCTGATCAACCTCGACGTTCTCCTCATCCTCCTGCTGCTCTTCGTCCTCCTGCGGGCGCTCATCACCTACTATTTCGAACGCCGCCAGAGCCTCGCCGGGTCCAACCTCAAGACCCGCTTTCTGCTCGCCTTTCTGGTGCTCTCGGTGCTCCCCTCCCTGGCCCTGTTCGGGGTCGGCAGCCTGCTGCTTACACGCAGCATCGACAACTACTTCTCGTACAACATCCAGGCGCCGTACAAGACCAAGTCGCGTGACCTGAAGCGCACGCTCGGGCGGGTTCAGGTGGTGCTCGATGCATCGCTGAAAGAGAGTCGCGACCGGGTGGAGGTCGCGGCCCGCGCCCTCGCCGACCTGCCCGAGCGTCCGGCCAATCTCGGGGAGGTGAACTCCCTGCTGGCAACCTGGCTGGCGCAATTCGACCTGAGCGGTGTGCGCGTCGTCGATGGTGCCGGCGAGGTGGTCGGCCGGGCGACCACCGACCCGTGGTACACGACCAAGAGTCGGCCCATGCCGCCCGAGGCGGTGCTCGAGGAGGCGCGGCGCGGGCACATCGGCTACTGGACCATCGACGACGAGCGCGCCTGGGGGAGCGGCGCGGTGATCTCCGTCCCGGTGATGGCCGAGAACGAGGAGGCGTTTCTCCTCCTCGACGCGCTGTTGCCGAGCGACCTGGTGCGGACCCACGTCGGTGTGGATGACGCCCTGAGCGGCATTGCCAAGGTCGAGGGGTTCCGCGGCCTGGTCCGCGGGACTTATCTGCTCAACCTCGGCGTCGCCACCCTGCTGGTCACCTTCGCCGCGGTCTGGCTGGCCTTCTATCTGGCCGGGAGGATCACCCGGCCGATCCTCCATCTCACCGAGGCCACGGAGCGGGTAGCGGACGGCGACCTCACCTTCGATGCCGGCGCCCCGGCGGGGGGCGAGATCGGGCGCCTGGTGCGTTCCTTCTCCAAGATGGTGGAGGATCTGAAACGCTCCCATGCGGCGACGCAGGCGGCCCATGAGGAGTTGGCGGCAAGCCTGCGGGTGCTCCAGCAACGCAAGGAGTTCATCGAGACCATCCTGGCCAACGTCGGATCCGGAGTCATCTCGCTGGATGCGACCGGTGCGTTGCTCACGATGAATCCGGCGGCACGCGAGATGTTAGGGGTTGCCCCCGAGGAGACGGCGGAGGGAGAGACGTGCCAGCAGGCGCTACGGTTTCCCGCCCTGGTGGAGATCGTGCGGCGCGTCAATCAGGACCACCATCCCTCGAATGAGGGTCACGTCACCCTCGACACCCACGATGGTGAGCGCCGCCTGCGGGTCACCGCCCGCGCCCTACACGACGAGGACGGCAGCCACCTGGGGGCGGTGGTGGTCCTCGACGACTACACGGAGCTGGTCAGGGCGCAGAAGATGGCCGCCTGGCGCGAGGTGGCGCGGCGCATCGCCCACGAGATCAAGAACCCCCTGACCCCGATCCGTCTAGGGACGGAGCGCCTGCGGCGCAAGCTGGCGCGCGGCGACGACGACTTCCCCCAGGTCTTCGACGAGGCGTCGCGCATCATCCTCGATGAGGTCACCGGTCTGGAGCGGTTGGTGAGCGAGTTCTCCGAGTTCTCCCGCATGGCGGAGGCGAAGCTTGCGCCGACCGACCTCCACCGGACCATTCGCGATGCGCTCAGGTTGGTGGCGGTCGAGCCCGGCATCGTGGTGCGCGAGGAGCTCGACCCGGCCATGCCTGAGGTGCGCGTCGACGGTGCGCAGCTGCGACGGGTGGTGGTCAATCTGGTGAAGAACGCCGTCGAGGCGATGGACCACGGTGGGGTGATCACCATCACCACCCATTACGATCCCGGCGCCGACACCTTTCGCGTGGCGGTAGCGGACACCGGTGCGGGAATCGCCCCCGGGGCGCGCGACGATCTCTTCCTCCCGTATTTCACCACCAAGGAGAACGGCACCGGGCTCGGCCTGGCGATCGTCAAGCACGTGGTCACCGACCATCGCGGCTACATCCGGCTGCGTGACAACCTGCCGCACGGGACCATCTTCGAGCTGGAAATTCCCGCGAACGGGTGAACTACCCTAGGCAGTAGGCAGCGCGAGCTCCCGGCCAGCGCGACGCTCGGGGGCGTGCAGGTGCCCGTAGATCCTGGTCGGCTCGGAGGCCGGGCGACGCAGGCCGGGGTGGTACGTCGAGGAGCACGGCCGAGAATCCGGCCAGGAGATGCGGGAGCTGCGCGCCCGACTACCTGCCCCGGCCGCAGAGGACCACACCGATGGTCGCGATAAGGATCTTCAGGTCGAGCCAGAGGCTGAGGTTCTTGATGTAGTAGAGGTCGTACTCCAGCTTCTCGCGATGCTCGTCGAGGGTCAGGGCGTAGTCGGCATTCACCTGTGCCCAGCCGGTGATCCCGGGCCGGACCGCGGTGCGGTACCGGTAGAAGGAGATCTGGGTCTCCAGCTCTTCGGCGAAGCAGGGGCGCTCCGGCCGCGGGCCGATGAGGCTCATGTCGCCGGCCACGACGTTGAAGAGCTGGGGCAGCTCATCGATGCGCAGGCGCCGCAGCCAGTAGCCGACCCGGGTGATGCGGTCATCATCCTTCTCGGCCAGGCGCGGCCCGTCCTTCTCCGCATCGAGGTGCATGGAGCGGAATTTCCACACCGTGTAGCGCCGCCCTCCGTAACCCAGGCGCTCCTGCCGGTAGAACACCGGCCCGGGCGAGTCGAGCTTGATGGCAATGGCGACGGCGGCAAACAGCGGCAGGCCAATCGGCAGGAACAATAAGGTAAGGATCAGCTCCCAGGCACGCTTCACCTGATGGGTGACCCACCCCTTCTCGAAACCGTCGGCGAATACCAGATGGCAGGCGAGCAGGCTGGTCAAGGGTAGGCGACCGTGCAGGCGCTCGTGAAAGGCGTGAAAATCAACCACCTGTGCGCCACTGATCCGGCAGCCGAGCAACTCCTCCATCGGCAAGGCGGTGTGGGCGCAGGGGCGGGTGACGACGACTTGCCGGATCCGGTTCTTGCGCACCACCTGGGAGAGGGGGTCGCCGTTGCCCCAGACCGGCAGGTCGAACTGGCGGTTTATCGATGCCCCGGCGTCGAAAAAGCCGGCGACCGCGAAGCGGCGGCGGCCGCTCTTCTGGATGGTGTGATACAGGTTGATGGCGTCTGCATCGGTCCCCAGCAGGAGGATGCGGCGTCGTGGGCGCAGCCCGCCCTTGCCCCAGGCGAGGACCATGCCCCAACCGAGGAGTAGCACGTTGAAGATGTACTGGAAGAGCGAGTGGGCGCCAGGGACATCGTCGACCAGCACGCCGACGTTGGACCATCCTGCGGCCTCGGCCCTGAGGATCAGCCAGCCGTTGACGGCGCCGGCAATGACCAGCAGGACGATGAGAGGCACTCGTTTCATGGATGAAATGTTCCAGTTGAGCTAGAGGGCGGTGTGGTGGAGCTCTCTGGCAGGAGGCGCCGCTCGCGTTCGCGCCCTCCCAACGCAGGAAGCGTGCCAACGGGGAGATGTCGCGAGGGTGTGGCGGTATCCCATTGGAAGAAAAGGGATTCCCCGTTTCGTCTCGGCGCCGGGCACGGTCTCGGGCCGGCGCGAGTCTCAATTCGGGACGGTTAGCTCAGGCCCGGGGCGCTGGGTCCGTCTCACTTTGAGAAAAGGAGACTTGTTCCGTGCGATTCCCGGTATGGGGGATCATGCGACCCGATTGCGATCCGCGCCGGCAAGGTGGGCGCGAATGTTTTCCGCCAGCTCGGTGATCAGCCGCTGCCGGGCTTCGCGGCTCGCCCAGGCCGTGTGCGGGGTGAGGATGAGGTTGGGGACGGTGGGGTCGAGTAGGGGGTTGCCGGCGGCTGGGGGCTCCTCCGTCAGGACGTCGAACGCCGCACCGCCGAGCCGACCGCTGCGCAGGGCGTCGGCCACGGCTGCCTCGTCCACTACCCCGCCGCGGGCCATGTTCAGCAGCCACGCGCCTGGTTTCATGAGGGCGATCGCGGCCCGGTCGATCAGGTCGGCGGTGTCGCGACTCAGGGCGATGTGGACCGCCACCACGTCGGCGGCGGCCAGGACTTCCACCAGCGGCCGGCGCTGGTCCAGCGGGTAGGCGACCCTGGGACGGCTGGCGGCCACCAGGATCTTCATCCCCAGGGCCCGGGCCACCTGGGCGACGCCGCGGCCGATGGCGCCGAAGCCGACGATGCCGAGGGTCTTGCCGGCCACCTCGACGATCGGCCAGTCGAGGAGACAAAACTGTGCGGCACCTTGCCAGCGACCGTCGCGTGCCGCCTGGTCGTATTCGCGCAGATGCACGGCGAGGGCGAGGAGGGAGGCGACGGTGTGTTGTACCACCGAGGGGGTGGAGTAGCCCGCCACGTTCGCCACCGCCACGCCCGCCGCCTGGGCGGCCGCCAAGTCGATGTTGTTGACGCCGGTGGCCGCGACGGCAATCAGCCGGAGCCGCGATGCCGCCGCGATCTCCCCGGCGCCGAGGCACACCTTGTTCGTGATGACCACCTGCGCCTCGGCGATCCGCTCCGCGACCTCCTCGGGTCGGGTGATCGAGAACGAGGTGATCGGGCCCAGGGCCTCGATCGGGGCGAGATCGAGATCCCCCGAGTCGAGGGTCGCACGATCGAGAAGGACGATGGTGGGGCAATCCATGGGGGGCTTGGCGGGGGAGGGGAGGCGCGCACTTTGCATCGCGCGCTGCCTCGGGAAAACCCCGCCCGGCGCGCCCACCCGCCGCCGGTAGCCGTCGACCTCCCAGGGACCAAGTAGCCTCGACACCAGATGCATGCCACCGGGCCCGGACGCGCCGGGATTGTGGCGTCGCGATGCGCGGATCTCCTGTGAGGAACCGAACAAGGGGGGAAGGGATCGCGATGCGGTGGGTTGGGGGCGCACCTCTCGGCTTGCTGCCGTCGATGCCTTCCGCCGAGGGCCGCGTCGCGACGCCCCCTCCCCAAGAAGTAGGAGAGTGGGGGCGAGCGCCAGGCTATGGCACACGAGCCTGGTCAGGCTCTCGGTCGTGCGGCAGAATGAATTCCCCGGTCGGTTGTCCCGACACAGGGCGAGCATCGGCGTGACACCACCGCCGGTCCATCCGGAGAGAGACCATGACCCCCGATACCCCCCCAGCGTCCCCCTTTCCTAATCACAGCCCGCGTGCCGACGAGGAGGCCCTCGCCTACCACCGCGACGGTCGTCACGGCAAGATCGAGGTGCGTCCGACCAAGCCGTGCTCGTCATCACGCGACCTGTCTCTCGCCTATACCCCGGGCGTGGCCGTGCCGTGTCTGGAGATCGAGAAGGATCCGGATCAGTCGTTCAACTACACCGCCCGCGCCAACCTCGTGGCGGTGGTGACCAACGGCACGGCAGTGCTGGGCCTGGGTAACATCGGCGCCCTGGCCGGCAAGCCGGTGATGGAGGGCAAGGCGGTCCTGTTCAAGCGGTTCGCGGATATCGACGTCTTCGACATCGAGCTGAACCTCTCGGATCCGGAGCAGATCGTTCAGGCGGTGAAGGCGCTGGAACCGACCTTCGGCGGCATCAACCTGGAGGATATCAAGGCGCCGGACTGCTTCTACATCGAGGAACGGCTGCGGGAGGAGCTATCCATCCCGGTATTCCACGACGACCAGCACGGCACCGCGATCATCGCGGCAGCCGGCTTTCTCAACGCCTTGGAGATCACCGGTCGCGCCATCGAGAACACGAAGGTGGTCTTCTCCGGCGCCGGGGCGGCGGCCATCGCCACCGCCAACCTCTTCTTGAGCCTCGGCGTCCGGCCGGAGAACATGGTGGTGTGCGACTCCAAGGGGCCGCTCACCCACGCGCGCCTCGAAGGCCTCAATCCGTACAAGGCCCGGTTCGCTCGCGATCTGCCATACGCGACGATGGACGAGGCGCTGGCCGGCGCCGACGCCTTTGTTGGCGTGTCGGTGGCGGACATCCTGTCGGAGGCGGCGGTGCGGTCCATGGCAGAGCGACCGATCATCTTCGCCCTCGCCAATCCCGATCCGGAGATGGCTTACGCGGAGATCAAGCGGGTGTCACCCGATGCGATCATCGCCACCGGCCGCTCGGATCACCCCAACCAGGTCAACAACGTCCTCGGGTTTCCCTACATCTTTCGCGGGGCGCTGGACGTGCGTGCTACCGCCATCAACGAGGAGATGAAGCATGCGGCGGTACGCGCCCTGGCGGCCCTGGCCAAGGAGGAGGTGACCGGCGAGGTGATGCGTGCCTATCCCGGCCGGGACTTCATGTTCGGACCCGACTACATCATTCCAACCCCGTTTGACAGCCGCGTGTTGCTCAAGGTCGCGCCGGCGGTGGCCCAGGCCGCGATGGATTCCGGCGTGGCGCGCCACCCCATCGACGACATGACGGCGTACCGTGACCGGCTGGAGCGGATTCTCGGACCGGCGCGCGAGCTGCGGCGCTCGCTGATGCGTCAAGCCCAGTCGAGCGGGGAGCACCGCATCGTCTTTCCCGAGGGGCGCAACCCGGCGATCTTGCGCGCCTGCCAGATCCTCCGCGATGAGCAGATCTGCGAGCCGGTGTTGCTCGGCGACGAGGAGGACATCCGCCACCGGATCGACGAACTCGGCCTGGACCTCGCCGGTGTGACCATCATGGACCCGCGGCGCGCGCCCGAGCGACACGCCTTCGCCGACACCATGTACGCGCTCAACCAGAGGCGTGGGCTCACCCGTGCCGGCGCCATGCGCAAGCTGCGGCGCAACCGTAACCTCTTCGGTCTGATGTTGGTGCGCCAGGGGCTCGCAGACGGGCTGGTCACCGGCGCCACCCAGCACTACCAGGAGGTGATCGGGCCGATCCTCTCCATCTTGCCGCCGGAGGAGCGACCGCAGCGAATTGCCGGCGTCTATTGCATGGTGTTCAAGAACCGCGCCCTGTTCCTCGCCGACACCACCCTGCACATCGACCCGAGTGCGGAGCAGCTCTCCCAGATCGCCTGTGCCGCCGCCAGCCTGATGGAGTCG
>Ga0210096_1000793_pt1 | contig 10610 bp, 6 predicted proteins | sample China_Galinas_PW_4_FD_184864 | JGI IMG/M metagenome (GOLD analysis project Ga0210096, IMG submission 184864) | Wetland microbial communities from San Francisco Bay, California, USA, that impact long-term carbon sequestration - China_Galinas_PWA_D2... | ecosystem: Environmental > Aquatic > Marine... | reverse complement strand
AGGTGGAAAACCTGATCCGCGCCGGCGACCGGGAGACGGCCCTGCGCCAGGCGACCGAGCTCTGCAACGAGTTTCCGAAGCTCGGCCGGGCCCAGTTCCTGCGGGGCTTCCTGCTCCTCGCCAAAGCTGACGTGTCCGCCGCTACCGAGGCACTGACCGCCGCCACGGCCCTCAACGACAACGACGCCTCGGCCCATTTCTACCTGGGGGCTGCCCACCTCGCGCAAGGGCAGGCGGAGCAGGCACGAGCTCACCTCTCGCGCGCCCGGGAGCTACGTCCCGATTTCGCCCTCGGCCGTGCGTTACTCGTGGAAGCCATGATCGCCGTCGGCGACGTCACGACGGCCCTGTCGACGGCCACCGCCCTGGTCGCGGAGAAACCGGACCTGGCGATGGGGCGTCTCGCCCTGGCCGACGCGACCGCCAGCGTCGGCAGCACCGCGGTGGCCGTGGACCAATTGCAGAAGCTGATCGCCGCGCAGCCGGACTGGTCAGAGCCAGCGCTCCACCTGGCGCGGCTCTACCGCCAGACCGACCAGGGCGACAAGGCTGCACCGCTCTATGCGCAGCAACTGGAGAAGACGCCGAACTCCCTGGCCCTGCGATTGGAGTACGGCGACCTCCTCACCCGAGAGAAGGCGTGGCAGGATTTACTGACGACGACGGTGGCAGGACTCAAGCGGACCCCTGACTCCCCGGCATTGATAACTTTGAAAGGGGTCGCCCTGGACGGTCTCGGCCAGACCGACGCGGCGAAGACCCTGTTGTCGGCCCTGCACGCCGACCACCCGGAACAGGCCGCCGCCGCGGTGAACCTCGCCCGTCTCTATGCCAATGAAGGCGACATCGCCGCCGCCGTCACCGTGCTGCGTGAGACCACCACCGCCAATCCCGAGCCATCCCGCCCGCGCGCCTTGCTCGCCCACCTGCTGCGCCAACAAGGCCACCGAGACGAGGCCATCGCCCTGTTCGAGGAGGCCACCAAAAAGGACGCCCGCGCCCAGGACCTCGCGACCCTGGTGGCCCTCTACGTCGAAGCGGGCAACAACGACGCGGCGATGCGCACGGCGCGGCAATTGCGCGCCACCTACCCCGACCTGCCCGCCGCCCACCTCCTCCTGGTGCAAACCCTCGCCTCCGCCGGCAACTCTGAGGAGGCGGTCATCGAGAGCCAGGCCCTGGTCACACGCAATCCCAACTCCCCACAGGCCCTCAACCTCCACGCCGCCTTGCAGGTGGTGACCGGGAAACCAGAGGCGGCGATTCACACATGGGAGCAATCGTTACACGTCAATCCCGACCAGCCGGCAGTGCACATCGACCTCGCACGCCTGCTGCTCAAGCTGGGACGTCCGGACGAGGCACGCCACCATGCCGACGAGGTCATACGGGCCCTGCCCGAGGCGGCCACCGGCCACCTCTTGCTCGCCAAGGTGCTGGAGGCCCAGGGAGACCGCGCGGGTGCCACCGCGGCCTATACCCGCGCCCAGTCCCTCGATCCGGAGCGTCCCGAGGTGTTGGCCGAGGTCGCCGCCTTCTATCTCAAGACCGACGATCTGGAGGAGGCCGAGAAGCGGTTTCTCGCCATCCTGGAAATCGCCCCGGATTTTGAGCCTGCGCTGCTGCGGACCGCCATGATCGCCGAACGCCAGAAGCGATTTGACGTCGCCGCGCAACGCTACGAACGATTGCTCGCCGCCCATCCCGACCACTTGGTCGGCCTCAACAACCTCGCCTGGGTGCTGGCCGAGGACCTCGGCAAACCCACGGAGGCCATCGCCCGGGCCGAGGCGGCCAACGCATTGCGGCCGAAGCAATGGTGGATCCTCGATACCTGGAGCTGGGCCCTCGCCAAGGCGGGTCGTGACGAAGAGGCATTACGACGGTTGGACGAAGCCCAGAAGCTCCGCCCGGATGCGGCGGTTCTGTACTACCATCAGGGCGCAATCCTGGCCGACCACGGCGACGCGGTGGGTGCCGTGGTTGCCCTCAATCGGGCACTGAAGATCTCTTCGGAATTCCCGGAAGCGCCCGCCGCACGGTCCTTGCTGGAGAAGCTCAAACAATGATTCGCCGACGGACCGACGAGCACCCGTGGCGGAATCAGGGTCGATCATGAAATACATCGCCGTCAGCCGCACCGACGTGCTCCACGGCTTTCTGACCGCCCAGTTTGACCGCGGCGACCAGATCCGCTTCCTGGTCACGGCCAAGCAGGCGTGGGACCGGATGACCCGGGCCGGTCTCGATGTCCGCCACGTCCGTATCGACGGTCTCAGCTGGCTGCGCCAAGCGGAGGTCGCACCAGGGGACGTATTCATTCTCTACCTGCCGCGCCCCACCAACCTTCAGCGGCTCGTCGCCCAGATCGTTAACCTCGACGTCGACTGCTCGGTCATCCCGATTCTCCATTCTCACCAGCAATACGAGCTGCCGGAGAGCCCGCGGGTGCGCCCGGTCTACACCCGCGACCTGTTCGAGCCCCACGGCGACCGCATCCTTCATCTGCAGGTGACCCGCAGCCGCGTGCAGGCGATCCGCAACCACTTCGCCGATGCCGATCGCGTCCTCATTTTGCTCCATGACGACCCCGACCCGGACGGCATCGCCGCCGGTCTAGGGCTGCGCACCCTGTTGGGGCGCAAGCCGCAAACCTCCCCGTTGGCGAGCTACAAGCCGGTCACCCGGCCCGAGAATCTGCAAATGCTCGCCGACCTGTCCATCGACATCACGCCGATGGCGGAGGTCGATCTCTCCCGATTCCAGCGCATCGCCATGGTGGACGTGCAGCCGCCTTACTTCGGCGATCGTCATCTGAAGGTGGATCTGGTGATCGACCACCACCCCGAGCTGCGTGGCTACCAGGCCCCGTTCCGGGAGATCCATACCAGCTACGGCTCCAGCTCGACTATGGTGACTGAGTTTCTGCGTGCCGCGGATGTGGAGATTAACCAGCGCCTCGCCACCGCCCTGTTCTACGCGGTGAAGACCGACACCCAGTACCTGCAAGGCACCCACCACAGCGCCGATCTGGAATCGTTCTTCTATCTCTATGCACGGTGCAATCGACGTGCGATCAGCCGCATGGAGAGGGCACAGTTGCCCGCCGCGGACATCGATCGCATCGGACGTGGCCTCCTCGAACGCCACCTCATCGAAGGCAAGCTCTTCGTTCACCTCGGCGCGGTCCAGCGGGACGACGTGATTACCCAACTCGCCGATTTCTGCCTGCGCTTCGAGGGAGTCTCCTGGTCCTTCGTCTCCGCCGTCCTGGAAGGCAACCTGGTGGTGGCCGTGCGCAATGTCGGCTACCTCAAGAATGCCGGGGAGATCACCGCAAAGGCCTTTGGGGAGGTAGGCAATGCCGGCGGGCGCAGCACCATGGCGAAGGCGATCATCCCGATCAAACCGCTGCGCGAGCACCTGGGCGGTACCTCCACCAAGGCCTTGCGCGACTTCGTCGAACGGCGTGTCATCGCCCTGAACATCGAAGTCGAGACCTAGCCTGCATCTTCCACCATGACCCTTCGGTGCCTCGTTTCCTGCTTGCTTATCTGGACCACGGGCGCCGTCGCCGCGCCGCTGCCATACCCCCCACCGGCGGGGCTGGACGCGGCAGTGGAGGCCCTGTGGGCGGACGATCCAGCCGCGGCCGTCACACGACTTGCCGATGCAGAGGCTACCCTGCCGGCCGCCAGCCGACCGGCCCATGACTTGCTTCTCGGCTACGCCGAACTCCTGCAGGGGGAGGGCGCCGCGGCCTTGCCGCGACTCTGCGCAAGTATCGACGCCTTTCCCTCGATCCGGAGTACCCTACGGTTGCTCGCCGCCCAAGCGGCCCTCGCCGCCGAGCAACCCGCGACGGCGGCGGCGCTGCTGCAATCGCTGTTGTCTGACCCCAACCCGCGGCTGATCCCCGTCGCGCTGCGTCACCTCGCGGCAGCCCAGGAGGCCCTCGGCCACACGGCCGCGGCAATCGACAGCCTCGACCAATACCTCAAGACCGGCGCCGAGGAGTTCGCGGCGCAGGCCGTGTTCGACCAGGCCCGGCTACACGAAGGGCTGGGCCACGCCGCCGCCGCACAGTCCCTCTACCAGCGCGTCTGGGAGGAGTATCCCGGGGACGACCTCGCCGATGAGGCGGTCCGCGCCCAGCAACGTCTCGCGCCCCGCGCGCCGATACCGCGGGCCGGGCGCGACACCCTCCTGGCGCGGGCTAAACGGGCGGCTGCCGGTTTCCACCACGACGCGGTCATCCACACCATTCAACTACTTCTCAGGCGCGCGCCCGATGTCGCGCCGCGGGACCGAGTCGACCTCCTCCTCGGCAAGGCTCAATTCTACCGCCGCGACTTCGCCCACGCCGCGGCGACCTTCCGCCGTGCCATACGCCGCGATCCGGATAGCCCCCTCGCCCCGGAGCTGCTGCACCGCGAGGCCGAGGCACGCCTCCGTGTCGGCGAACGCACCCGCGCCGCCGCGGTGATCGATACCCTGGTGCGGCGCTTTCCCAGCGATCGCGAGACCGGCGCTGCCCTATACATGCTGGGCAAACACTATGATCTGCGCGCCAACCTAGGGGAGGCACGGCGACGCCTCCACCAGCTCGACAAGCTCCAACCGACCGGTGCGAGCACCGACGACGCCCTCCTACGTCTAGGCTGGATCGCATACGAGGAGCAGGATTGGCATGCGGCGCGTCGCTGGTTCACCACCCTGGTGGAGCGCTACGGCTTTACCTCCAACCACCGCATCGAGGCACTCTACTGGGCCGGTCGGTGCGCGGAGCGGCTCGGTGACCCCGAGGCCGCCCGACACGACTATCAGCGTACCCTTGCACCCAACCGCTGGGATTACTTCTCCCAGGAGGCTGCTCACCGGCTGGCCCTCCTCGGAGAGCCAGAAGCGGAGCGGAGCTTCCATCTTATCGCGCGCAGCGACGCCCACCCGGTCCCGCCACCGAGCCCCTATCTGGAGCGTGCCCGACTGTTCGCCAGTCTCGGCCTCCGGGATCAGGCCCAGGGCGAGATCGGCTATGCAGTCTACGCCGACAAGATCCCGACCGACGCACGCCTCTCCTACCTCCTGCTGCTCAGCGAGCTCGGCGGCCACGACCTCTCCCTGGCCAAGCTCCGGCGCCAGTACGGAAATGCCCTGATTCGCGGCGATCAGGAGCTGCCCACGGCCGTGTGGCGTGCGGTGTATCCCCTTCCGGAGCGCCCCCTCCTGGAGCGCGAGGCCGCCCGCTACGGTGTGGATCCCTACCTGCTAGCCAGCCTCATCAATCAGGAGAGCGCGCATGACCCCCGCGCCTACTCTCCGGCCGGGGCGCACGGCCTCATGCAACTCATCTGGCCCACTGCTCGGCAGGTGGCGAGCCAATTGAACATCGCGCTCACGGACCGCCAGCAGCTCTTCGATCCGGAGACCAACCTACGCCTCGGCGTCCGCTACTTCGCGGATCTTCTCGACCTGTTCGACGGCAACATCGCCGCGGCCCTCGCCGCATACAACGCCGGGGAGCGCCGCGTGGCGCAATGGCTCGCGGCCCATCCGGAGAGCGATACCCCGGAGTTCATCGCCACCATCCCGTTTCGCGAGACCCGCGGATACGTGGAGCGCGTGCTGAGCCATTACGGCGCCTACCGGGCGATTTATGACCTGCCCCCGGGCGGCGGCGCCACGGTCGACGGAAAGCACGCCGCACCGGCCCCACCCCTCGGGTAGCCGATCTCCCCACCACTGGCCGGGTTCCCGGACAGGTGCCGGACCGATCGGACAGCGCAACATTCAGTGCACCGTGGGTGCGAGCCGGGACGCACATGTTCTTACAGGGTCTTCCTGACCCCGCCCGGGCCAAGTCCGGCTGGCATGCCAACTGCTCTATCGATGGCACAGCCAACCGTGACCCATGAAGACCTTCGCCCTCCTCCTCTCCCTCTTGATAGCCTCACCGGCCCTCAGCCAGACGGTGAAAACCTCCTCCCTAGACCCGGGGACCTCCACCGACCTCCAACGCAGCTACCGAGGGGAGGAGGAGGGCGATGGCACCACCCGCGCGCTCAAGCGTTATTTGCGCCGTGAGCTGATCGACGTGGGGCTGCGCGGGACCTATCGGCGAATGCGCCACCTCGGCTCCGGCGTGGCGCGCGTTCTGGGCATCGACGACGACCCTGAGGCCCCTGCCGTCCGACCCGGCCATCGCGTCACCTGCCGCTGGGAGGCCGACCCCTTCGACCTCAGCCTCACCCTGGACGTCATCCACCGGCACGGCGTGAGTACCAACGTCGAGGTGGACCTGGACGACCGGCGGATCGCCCTGGAGGTGGAAGGGCGGCAACGGATCAACTACGGGATCGCCTACGAGGACGAGGGGAACATCCTCCAGGCGATGGTCACCGTGCCCTTCTAGCGGGCGAAGAGACTCCTTCGGCGGTGTTGCAATGCCGGGAGCTGCCGGCGGATCCGCCCCAGCTCCTTCAGGTTGAGGTCGGCCACCGCTACCCCCTCCTCCGTACCGAGGCGGGCGATCGACCGGCCCCATGGATCGACGATCAGGGTGTGGCCGAAGGTCGGGATGCCGTTCTCCATCGGCCCGATGAGCGCCGGCGCCACGACAAACGCCTGATTCTCGATGGCCCGCGCGCGCAGCAGCACCTGCCAGTGAGCGCGGCCGGTGTACTGAGTGAATGCGGCAGGCAGAAAGATGATCTCCGCCCCGCGGTCTGCCAGGGCGCGGAACAGCTCGGGAAACCGCAGGTCGTAGCAGATCGCCAGCCCCAGCTTGCCGACCGCACTCTCCACGACCACCGCCTGGTCCCCCGGCAGGATGCGCTCCGACTCCCGCACCACGACGCCATCGGCCTCCAGGGCGACGTCGAACAGGTGGATCTTGCGGTACTTGCCCAGGATCTCCCCCTGAGGGGAGAAGAGCAGGCTGGTGTTATAGGACCGACCTTTGTCACCCCGCTCCAGGATTGAGCCGCCGAGGAGAAAGATCTGGAACCGCCGCGCTAGCTCCGCCAGCGCCTCGCTCTGCGGTCCGGGGATGGTCTCGGCATGGTCGCCGTACTCCGCGCCACGACCGCGCCAGAGACATAGCTCGGGCAGAGCCACGACCTTCGCGCCCTGGCCCGCGGCGTGTTCGATCAGCCGGGTGGCGCGGCGCAGATTGTCCGCCTGGTCGGGGCCGGCCGCCATCTGCACGGCGGCGACGCGTAAGGTCGACATCGAACCTCCTGTAACGGTGAAAACGGCGCGGTTTCCCACTATCGTGGGGTGATGATCGGAGATCAACCCACCGCCGTCGGGACGATGTGCGGCTCCTCCCTGGATGGGATCGACGTCGCCTGGGTGCAGGGCGCCGACCTCCTGCACTTCTCGACCGCTCCCCTTCCCGAACACCTGCGCGAGAGACTCCGTCCCCTGCTGCGGGACGAGCCACTCGCCCCGCACGAGATCGCGGCCCTGGAGGTGGCCACGGCACTGGCCTTCGTCGACGCGGTGCGGCGCTCGGGGTACCGGGGCCGCCCCGACTTCGTCGCGTGCCACGGCATCACCGTGGCTCACGACCCGGCCTGTGGCTACTCCTGGCAGCTCGGCGACCTGGCGACCCTGGCCCGCGGGCTGAACACCACGGCCGTCGGCCACTTCCGCAGCCACGACGTGGCGGCCGGCGGCCAGGGCGCCCCCCTGGCGCCCCTCTTCCATCACCACCTGTTCGGGGCAGCCGGGGAGGACCGTCTGGTCCTGAACCTCGGCGGCATCGCCAACCTCTCGGAGCTGCCGGCGACGGGCCCGATTCGCGGCTACGACCTCGGCCCGTGCAACCTGCTGCTCGACCCCCTCTACCGCCACCTGACCGGCGGCGCGGGATTCGATCGCAACGGCGACCTGGCCGCTGGCGGCCGGGCCCGCGCGGACCTTCTCCCGCCCTTCCTCGACCACCCCTTTCTCCGTGCCGCCCCGCCCAAGTCCACTGGCCGCGAAGTCTTCGGGCCAACGTTCGTGGAGGCGTTTGCTGCGGCCATCGCCGCGGCGGACGGCTCCCCAGCCGACGCCCTGCGCACCGCCACGCGTTACGTCGCCACCAACATAGCCGACCACATCCGTCGCGCCGCCCGCGGCGCCGCCTGGCGGCGCCTCATTCTGTGCGGCGGCGGGAGCCATCACCGAACCCTGGTGGAAGAGATCCGCACTACCGTCGCCCCCCTGCCGGTGGAGATTGCGGATCACCATGGCCTCGACCCCGACGCGGTCGAGGCGGTCGGGTTTGCCCTCCTCGGCGCTGCCTGCCTACGCGGCGCCGGCCAGACGGTGGCCCCGATCACCGGCGGCCCGGGCCAGCCGATCCTCGGCCAGATCCAGCCCGGTCCCGGCTACGCCGACCTCCTGCCCCGGCTGGCGGCGACCACGGCGCCCTGAACTCGAGCGCCCCGCCACCTTTCACACCACCCCGGCGTCTGGTATCCATGCGCCCCGCCTTCCTCCACAGGTTTCTTGTCATGCACCGATTGTTGTCGCTGCTCGTTGCAGCCCTGCTGCTCACGCCCGTGGCGCGCGCCGACGAGCTCACCCTCCCGGTCCAGGAGCACCGCCTCGCCAATGGCCTGCGGGTGGTCAGCCTGGAGGACCACAGCGCGCCGGTGGCCATCATCCAGGTCTGGTATCACGTCGGCTCCAAGGACGAGATCCCCGGCAAGACCGGCCTCGCCCACCTCCTGGAGCACATGATGTTCAAGGGCACCGACGCCCACGGTCCCGGCGAGTTCAGCCGCCTGGTGGCGCGCGGCGGCGGCGACGACAACGCCTTCACCAGCCGCGACTACACCGCCTACTTCGAGAAGTTCGCGGCGGACCGCCTGGAGCTTGGCCTGCGCCTCGAAGCGGAGCGGATGCGCGGCCTGCGCCTCGACCCGAGCGAGTTCGACCGCGAGCGCGCGGTGGTGAAGGAGGAACGGCGCATGCGCACCGAGGATGATCCCCAGGCCGCCCTGGTGGAGCAGGTCCAGGCCGCGGCCTTCGTCGCCCACCCCTACCGCAATCCGGTGATCGGCTGGATGGACGACCTCGACCGGGTCACGGTCACAGACCTGAAGGCGTTCTACGACCGCTATTACCAGCCCAACAACGCCACCCTGGTCCTGGTGGGTGACTTCGACACCGCCACGATCCTGCACCAGGCGGAAGCGGACTTCGGTCCGATCCCCGCGGGTCCTCCCCTCCCCGCGCGGGGTTTTTCCGAGCCCGCCCAACAGGGCGAGCGCAACGTCGAGCTGCGGCGTGAGGCCAAGTTGACCTTCCTCTATGCCGCGTACCACACCCCGACCCTCGACGACGCGGACGGCCACGCCCTCGAGGTCGCGGCCCAGCTCCTTTCTGGCGGCAAGAGTGCCCGTCTCTATCGCTCCCTCGTCCAGGAACACCAGGTCGCCCTCTATTCCGGCGCGGGCTATGACGGCGACGCCGAGGACCCGGCCCTGTTCACCTTCTACGGCGCGCTCCAGCCGGGCCACACCACCAGCGAGTGGCACACCCTCCTCGCCGAGGAGCTGCGCCGCCTCGCCGAGGAGCCGGTAACGGAGCGCGAGCTGGCCAAGGCGAAGAACCAGATCGAAGCGCAGTTCGTGTTCGCCCAGGACTCGATCTTTTATCTCGCCATGACCCTCGGGCGGCTCTACACCACCGGCCGCACCGTCGCCGATCTCGATGACTACCTGCCGCGGATCCGCGCCGTCACGGACGCGGACGTACAGCGGGTCGCAAAGACCTACTTTCAGCCGAGTAACCGGACCGAGGGGATCCTGATACCCCAGGCCGCGGGCGTCGCCGAAGCACCACCGACCGGTGCGGCGCCAAGCCCAGGAGATGCCCAGTGATGAGCCAGCGGATGCCGAGTTTGCGCTGGGTTCCGGCCCTCCTGATGCCCTGCCTCTTGGCCTGCGCCACGATCGCGCCGGCACCCGAAGCCCCTTCGCCACCGCAGGGGCCCGTGGCCCAGCGCACGGTGCTGGAGAATGGGATCGTCCTGCTCACCCTGGAGCGTCCCCACCTGCCCGTGGTGGCGGTGGAGGTGGAGGTCGCCGCAGGCTCCGCCGAAGACCCGGCAGACCTACCCGGCCTCGCCAACCTCACCGCCAGCCTCCTCGATGAGGGCACGGCGACCCGCTCCGCGAGCGAGATCGCCGAGGCCCTCGAGTTCATCGGCGCCTCCCTGTCGGTGAGCTGCGACCAAGACAGCGCCACCATCTCCCTGCGGGTCCTGAAGCGTCACCTCGACACGGGCCTGGAGATCCTCGCCGACATCCTCACCCACCCGGCGTTTCGCCCCGACGACGTGGAGCGCGTGCGCGCCCTGACCCGTTCCTCCCTCCTCTCCGAGGAGGAGGAGCCCGATCAGATCGCCGCCAAGGCGTACCGCCGCGCCGCCTACGGCAGCCACCCCTACGGCCACCCGGTGGAGGGCGACCTCGACTCCGTGGCGCGCATCGACGTGGACAGCCTGCGCCGCTTCCACACGGCCTTCTACGGGCCGCGGCGCACCGTGATCGCCGCGGTGGGGGCGATCACGACCGACGAGGCGACCGCCGCCCTCACCCGCCACCTCGTCC
>Ga0210096_1000790_pt1 | contig 10625 bp, 12 predicted proteins | sample China_Galinas_PW_4_FD_184864 | JGI IMG/M metagenome (GOLD analysis project Ga0210096, IMG submission 184864) | Wetland microbial communities from San Francisco Bay, California, USA, that impact long-term carbon sequestration - China_Galinas_PWA_D2... | ecosystem: Environmental > Aquatic > Marine... | reverse complement strand
CGGGCTGCTGGAGAAGCGTTCTTCAGAGGCGGTGGCGTAGGGCTGGGCAATCCGGTCAGAATTGTATTTCTCTTCGATCAGCCAGCGCAAGCGCCCGGGCACGATCCGCGGTTTCCAGCACACGGCCCCGCCCCAGGGGGCACGCGTCGCTCCATCTCCGCGACGCCGGCGAATTAGGTGCACAGGTCCTGCGTGACCTCTCGGTTGAACGGGTTGTCGGAGGTGACGACGCAGTTACGGCAAGCCACGGCCACGAGGAGCGAGGGGTCGGTGCCTGCCACGGCGTGGGCGTGTAAAGGCGTGGCAACGATAAGGCTGGGAGGAAGTGCGTCCTGATCGAATATGGTGCCGACGAATCGCTCGGGCTCGCCGCGAGCAGCGTAAAGCCAGCCGTGCCGGCTTGGATACCCTCCATCCGGTCTGTAGCGTCGCCCATCACCAGTACCAGTTTGCCAAGGGAGGGGGCTTCCTCTTGGATGCCTCCGGAGTCGGTTAAATCCAGGTGGCTCTTGTTCATCGGCCAGATGAGCGCTAAGTAGTCGATCGGACCGAAAACGTAAACGCGCTTCTCGTTGCCGAGGATCTCGTTTACAGGGGCCTCCACGTTGGAATTCAGGTGAGCCAGACAAACGATTTCGACGTCTTGATGCGCTGGCGCTATGTCCCTAATGTCTTGCAGATCTGCGGAAGCGGCGCACCGAAGCTTTCCTGTCGGTGGCCAGTCACGAGGATGATCCGGCGAGAGAAATCGACCGTGCTTACCACCCATGTGTATGCTTCGTCGCCCTGCTTCTTGAGCTATTTCAAGCACAGGAAAAGCGCGTCGATAACAATGTTGCCGGTGGCGTAGACATGGTCGCTGATGCCCTCCGGCGCCAGATTGTCGCGCGCGGCCGGCGTAGGCGCGAAGTGGATATCGGCGATATGGCCGGCCAGCGTACGGTTCATCTCTTCGGGGAACGAAGAATGTTTGTTCCTTCTCACGGACGTGTGGTATCGATTCGGTTCGACGGTGAAGACTGCTTGGGCTTGGTGTCGACTTCCGTGCCTGCTCCGTTTGCCGGAGGCGCGATGGTGCGTCCGGTCGATGCGAGGCCTAGCGCCCGGAGCGGCACACCACTGCGATATCGGACAGAACGAATGATTGCCCGAGCAGGCAAATAGGCAGCGCGGCCGAGCACACAAAGGGCTCTTTTCCAGGGCTCGCCAGCGATCTTGCTTGAGAGGAGAACGTGTCCACGAGCCACGTGATACTCGTAAAAGAGGCTGCCACGGCTGGACGAGCCAGACCCTTCATGGATTGCAAGCAAGTGATCGGCGCAGATCATTGACCGGCCCGCGCGACTAACCCGGGCCGTCAGCTCGGCATCTTCTCCGTACATGAAGAAGTCTTCGTCGAAGAGCCTGCCGTCTTGCGCAATTCCGGCGTCGACGAGGAGGCAGCAGCCGCTCAGATAGGGAAAAGAGCCAGGTAGTGCCCCGACGGACACGTGTCCCAGGTACCGATGGTACCAGAAATAGCGAATGTCCCGGCCGGCCCAGCGGACGCGCGGGGCAATCAGCGCGCGATTCGGATCCTCTGCGGCGGCAGCGAGCAGCCCCGGCACGAGGCCCGGGGTGGCCAGGGCGTCGTTGTTCATCAGGAGGTAATAGTCGTGACGATAGGAGTCGCGGTCGGCCCGCAAGACGGCGTTCATCGCTGCGCCGAAGCCGAGGTTCTTGTCGTTGAGCAGCAGGTCGATCGGGAACCGAACGGTTGCGAAGACGGAATCACCCAGCATGGCGCTGAGCTTGCCGGCCTCTGACTCGTCTGCGGAGTTGTCTACGAGGTAGAGCCGGTCCAGGGGCTCTGCGGATAGCGAACGCAGGCACTCTCGGGTCTTTTCACTGCCGAAATAGTTCAATACGACGGCGCATATCCGATTCTTTTTGGCATCCGAAGCGCCGGTCATGGCCTAGCCCAGCCTTGCGCACCGCCATATGGGCATGGTGTCGCACCGCAGGATTCGTTTGATAGGGAGAAGTCGCCATGTGCTGAAACGACAAGCGCTTTAGCGCCATGACCGGCGCGGACCTGGGATGCCCCTAAGCTGTTTGCGCGTTCCCGGCTGGGGCGCCTCTGCGCAACGCGTTGAAGGTCCGCGCTTGAAAGAGGGCTGCGACATCGGCCAGGCGCGCGGCCGCTCTTTGGGGCTCCGGCACAAATACCGGTAGGCGCGAATACGACTAGGGGCAGTCGAAAGCGGCCAACGCTGGTACGGTCAGGCATGAGAGATGGAAGCTGGCGGGCCGGACTTCTCATAACCAACACGGCATGTATCCTGTCACTGGGGATCGGGCTTGCGGCAACAGGAGCTAGGCGCTCGATACCTGCGCGTCGCCCGTCGCAGCGGCAGAGCGCTCGAGCAAATCGCATAAAATGTGTCCGATTAGGATGTGGACTTCCTGAATTCGCGCCGTGCTCGCCGACGGAACGCGGATACAGAGGTCGACATGCGCGGCTAAGCGACCGCCGTCCGCTCCGGTGAAGGCCGCTCGGTAGATGCCGAGCCGAGCGGCGACCTTCATCATTTCGACAATATTCAGACTATTGCCCGATGTCGAGATGCCGATAAGGACGTCGCCTTCCGCTCCATGCGCTTGCACCTGCCGTGCAAATATCCTCTCGAACCCATAGTCGTTCCCCAGTGCCGTCAGGATCGAGGTGTCCGTCGTAAGCGCAAGCGACGCTAATGCCGTACGATCCCGCTCGAAGCGGCCCACCAATTCGGCTGCCAAGTGCTGGCTGTCCGCGGCACTTCCTCCGTTACCCGCCCAAAGAATCTTGCGACCTCGGCGCAATGCATCGGAACAGGCGCTGGCCAGCTCGCACACGATAGGAATCAGGTGCTGAGCGGATTCCACCACTTGAAGGTGCGCTTTGAAGGTCGCGTCGGCGATCTGGGGATTGGATGCGGGCGTCGTCACTGTCCTTCGCAGGGTCTGCTGGCTGGAAGCGTGACAGAGCGGAAATGCTGCGCCGCCGAATGCCAGCGCCCCTTGGCAATGGCAGTCGCCAGGGGGTGCCGACTGGCTTCGGCGGCGGCGCTTATCACGCCGTGAAACCGTCCTGCCAAAGGAGAATAATAGCATCTCCCAGTGCGCCCGGGTAGTCTTTTCAACCCCGAAACGAGCTTGGGCGAGGGGGTGAAGGTGCACTGCCAGCCGTCGCGTTGGCGCACCTTGCTGACAGCGCTGAGCGGGTAACTGACACGACGTAGGCGCCAATTGCGGCTCAGCGCTTTTTGGCGCAGACGTAGCAGGCAAAGCCAAGAGCATCCCAGAGCGTCGACTGAGCGGGAGCGCGATCACCCGAGAAATTGGAGCAGGAATTTGAACTGTCTCAGCCAGCGCCGCAAGCGATCACGCTGTGTTCCGGGGCTGCCGATGCTGTCGGCGGTCGAGCAGCGCGTCGACCAGGGGCTTGTTGCGAAACAGCTCCTGCCACTCCCCCTAATCGAGATGGGTCGTAATGAGGGTGGTCTTGCGGGCGCAGCGCTGTTCCAGGAGCTTGAGCTCACTATCACGAAAAGCTCTTCAGCTACTGCGGGCCGCAATCTCACGTCAAGAAGCTCACCTGGTGGAGAGATGCGCTTCCTGGCTGTGATTGACGAGCCTTTGATCATCGAGCGCAACCTGGGTCACCTTGCGTTTTGCGACCCTCGCTCGCCCGTCCAGGTTCCACCGGAAAACGCTGACTGGCCGGTCAACGACCCGATCCCCCCGACCTACGCGTCCCTGGCCGGCGTTGCGTGAGCTGCAAGCCTTGACGCGAGGAGCGATTGGGCTAGAATCGGGCGCAAGTTGTGTAGATCGATCGCCGAGGCATCTGCTGCTCCGGTCGTGCAGGCTTTACGTGGAAAAGAGACGGTTTCGGCAACCAGGGGCCTGTACCATCTGAGTCCTCAGAGCGAGACGACCTGGTTTGCGTTTGCCTCGGCAATTTCCGAATCCATATCGACACGATGCGAGTTGCGCCCAATTGGTATATCAGCGTACCCAACGCCTGCAAAGCGGCCTGCAAATCCCAGTTTGGTAAGTTCTCTTCGCGCTAGTACGTTTGGTATCCGTTTGCCGCATTGGCGGCAGTCGTTGGCCGATTGTCTCGCTCGGCAACAAATTCAGAGCTAATTGGGGAAGAACGTCAATGTTGCCAAATCTTGTCATTATCGGCGCCGCGAAATCTGCGACTACAAGTCTTCACCGTTATCTCGACTTCCACCCTGATATTCATATGGCAAGAGGAAAGGAGCTTGATTTCTTTATCGAGGAAAAAAATTGGGTGAAGGGGCGGCAATGGTACGAAGCCCAGTTCGATAGCAAGGCAAAGATCAGAGGCGAATCATCTCCGAACTATACGGTCCGTCCCTGTTGGAAAGGGGTTGTAGAGCGCATGCATTCGCTAATACCAGAAGCCAAGCTGATTTACCTCGTTCGAGATCCAGTTGACCGCGCAGTTTCCCATTATATGCAAGCCCGCTTGGGTGGATACGAAGATCGCGATATAGAGGAAGCATTTGCTCACACCGAGGATAACCACTACGTGAGAACGAGCAAATATTGCTATCAGCTCGAGCAATATTTGCCGCTTTATCCAATGGAAAGAATCTTGGTCGTGTCGAGTACCGACTTGCGGACTAAGCGCCCAGAAACTTTGCGTGCGATCTATTCGTTTCTTGGTGTTGATGTCGACTTTCAACATCCCGATTTGCGGGTAGAACATCACAAAGCGAGCGATAAGGTGATTCCGAATTGGTTAGGAAAGAAATTACTGGCCGATGTGTTTCCGTTAAAGCAGATAAGGCTGCACATTCTGCCGGCGCTCCCGAAATCTATTAAAAGGCTTTATCACCCATTGGTGGGCACCAAAGCGCAACGACCTGACCTTGGAGAAGATGCTCGAAAGCGGGTTGCCGAATCGCTCAAACAGGATGTCGAATGTTTTCGAAAGTTGACCGGACAGGATTTCGCTGATTGGTGCCTTTAGCTGAGTTGTATGGTACCACATGCGATAACCGTCTCCGAACTGTCTGCATCGAAAAATTCTGCTAACGGATAGAGCCAAACTATGCTAAGAGATAAACTCCTAGGGAACCGCTGAATAAAGTGGCAATTTCGCCCTAAATTGTCGGCCCAAGAATATTTCCATGCGTCGGTAGGCCAGTACGGGCAGATTTGCCTTAAGGCTCATTATGCATTCCAGGTTGGCGCGAAGCTGCAGGCAGGTTAACGCCCCGCCGGACGAGGGTCGACGAGGCGCGTATGTTCTTGTGGGAAGAACCATCTGGGAGGAAAAGTCATGTGCCGCAAGCAGTCCGTCGTTCCTGGAGCGGTCAACATCCAAGCTATTGTCAGTGAGGCCAAGTGCTTCGAGGTCGTTCGGGATTTACGTTGGCCCGAAGGCCCACACTGCCCGTTGTGTGGCGGTGAGGACGTCATCGAGTTCGGACATGACGAGAGGCAGAAACATCGTCAGCGGTACCTGTGTAAGTCCTGCGAGCGGCATTTCGACGATCTGACCGGGACTGTTTTCGAAGGTCATCACCAACCGTTGCGCGTGTGGATTTTATGTTTGTATTTCATGGGGTTGAACTTGTCCAACACACAGATCGCGAAGGAGCTGGACCTGAACAAAGACGATGTGCAGCGCATGACCGGCCAGCTGCGAACCGGGGTGGTCGAGCGCAAGCAGGCGACGGTCCTGGAGGGACCCGTCGAGTGCGATGAGGTGTATATCGTGGCGGGCCATAAGGGGCATCCGTCAGCAGTAAAGAAAACGCCGTAAGGGGCGCCGACGCCGTCTGAAGGGCGCGCGCGGTCGTGGGACGCTTGAGAAGGAGAAGCCACCCGTCTTTGGTCTGCTCCAACGGGGCGGTGACGTCGTGATACGCATGCTCGAGAATGTCCGCCAAGTCACGATCCAGCCGCTGATCCAAGGCACGATTCTACCCGGCGCTCTCGTACTGACCGATGAGTATGATATCTACGCCCGACTGCCGGAGTGGGGCTACGACCACAAGTCGGTGTGCCACGGGGCGGGCGAGTATGCCGGCGACGAGGACGGCGACGGCTTCCATGAGGTTCATGTCAACACCATCGAGGGTTTCTGGTCCCTGCTACGATCTTGGTTGCGGCCTCACCGCGGGATCTCTCAGGAGCACCTTCCCGCGTACCTCGGCTTCTTCGAGTTCGTGCACAACGCCAGAAACCGAGGAAAGCGACTCCTCACGGCACTCTTGGGGCTGCTTCTAGGCTAACAACCTGGAATCCATAATGAGCCTTTCGATATAGGCGACCGTCCCATCTGGCTGCTCCTGTTTATGCTCAACTTTCAGAGCTGCTTTAAGTCGTTTGTCGATAGCTGGCAGGAGGTCACCCAGGGTATAGCGCCCGCTGGCGCGACGAGGTACATGGCACTCATAGGTTAACGTCAAGAACTCGAGTGCCGATTCGAGCAGCACACCAGCCTTCCCGCAGATCGACTGAAGATCAGGAGGCTCCTCCTTCAGAAAAGCTCTCAATCTCTCAATTTCTGGAATGCTTCGAATCAACGATACGCCGTCATCCTGCGTCCATCGCTTCAGCTCGATAAACTGACATTCGCCATTACGGAGCCAGCCCAGCGAAACTTCTCCCGCCACGGACGATAGTGCGTAGTGATAATAGATTGACGAAACTTACCAGCTTTTTCATAGAGCATCTCTATGAGCCGTTCAACATGAGGTTCATCCATGCTGCCTAGCACGTCATCGAGCACCAGTATCGCTTCACCCGGTGTTTCTCGCCGCGCCAACGCCAGGAACACACACAATCCCAGTGTATCCAGATGGGAATCGCTGAAATAGGCCTGGGGTGGCGCACCTTGCTGTCCCTGGAAATCTGCCGCGATCTCCAGCGAGGCTCGTCTAACCGGGTCCAGGTCAAGGCTGATCTTGTTCAACCCTTCTCCGGGGTGCACTTTCTCGTAGAGCCTGCTGACATCGTCAGCAATGTCATGCAATATCTTGTCGGCGTACTTTTTACGTTCGGATTCTACGACCTCCAGTGCACGCTTTAGCCGCGGCATCAGAACGTCGAGGTCCTGCCGTATCAAACTGCTCGACTCCAGGTGTCGAGTGCCACTTTCAGGGTATCGATAAAAAGCTTTCTGTCGGCGCAATTATCCGACAGCACTCTCCATTTTTCGGGTAGCTCAATCGCATTAGCGAGCCAAGCCTCCCAGTCTTCGACGTTGTCAGAGCATGGTAGCTCGGGCAAATCGATCTCAGCGGGCAGCGCATCGTCTGCGGCAGCTTCAACAAGCTTGTCCGCGTCGTGTCCGGCAACGTCCTTCAGCCCATTGAGCGCGTGCTGCTTCTGTTTCAACAGGCTATTCTGTTGAGCCAGTTTGGTTTTGGAGGCCTTGAGCTGGGAGGCGGCCGCCTGCGAGTCGATCCTTTGCGTGACTGTCGCAGGCAGGCCGGCCACCTTTTCCGCGCTTTCGCACAGAGCACAGACCTCAGGATCGGGATGATTCGCAAAATGAGTCTGCGCGGCTTCCAGGATATCGAGTATCTCGACATACTCACCTGCTATTTGCTGATTCAAGGCAGCGACATTTTTCTGCAAAGCCCCGATAGTTGTCTCGATATTCGAGATGTTATCTTTAAAAGCACGAATGTTGTTCGGGTGGCTTGCTAGTTTGGCGAATGCTTCTCGCAGCAAATCAATCGCCGTCCTCGTCACTTCGAACGAGGATATGTCGCGCGCGACTTGGTTTTGCGCCCACTGGTTAGGGTCGTCTTCCGGCATTCCCGCCTGCTGCCAGAAGCTTGCTATCGTATCCCTGTTTTCCTGTACGCGAGCAATGGCAACTTCCGCCTGACCTTCAATGTCGCGGATAAGCGCGCGCAGGCTCGTCTCCGAAGGTTCAACGGCCGCCACGTCGATGAAATGTCGGACGGAATCATATCGTTTCGCAGGTTGCGCCTCGACCAGATCGAGTATCTGGCTCCTCCTGAAAACAATAACATGTGGGAGGTGTTCTTCTGGATCTACCTGTACAGCACGTCCGGAGAGTATCGCTTTGCAACGACCGCTTGATGATTCCAGCGTTACCGGAGTATCTGTCGGATTCTTGCCTATCGTGTGCCAGTATTTACCGGGCCTTCCGAGCCGCCTGTTATCAAGCGAACCGACCTTGCCATTGCCGATGAAATCAAAAGCATCGCATATCGTTGACTTGCCAACACCGTTCTCTCCATAAATAACCGTCAGCTTCTTATTTCTCTCGAATTGGATGGTGAAGGGTGTGATAGCCCCCCTCAAGTACTCGACAGTCAAGGACTTCAGTGGCGAGCTACTCATCTTCCTTCTCCCGGTCGATCATTCTTTGGATCGCCACGCGCCAGTCTTCGGCTTTGGCTTTTCCTGATGATATTGCCAGCGTCATTCCCTTGACATCGTCTTCGTGCAAGAGTCCTTCTTTTGAAAGTGTTGCGACAATAAAACCGGTCAGTTCCTCTGATGGCGTTTTCGTGCTTTCAACGTCCTCGCTCATATCAGCCTCCATTCGATAGTGAATAAACTTTGCTCTTCTGCCTTCTGTGTGAGCTGTTTTTCCAGCTCACTGATCAGCGCGTTGCGCCTTTCTTCCACCTCGTCCTGCCTGTCGAAGAGTTCCCGCCGCAGGCGGTTTCGTTTCTGCTCCAGCTCGCGCTGTTGTTTTTGATAGTTAAGCTTCTCTTCCAGCGTAGGTGCGGTCGCCGCAGTCCGGTGGACCTCCTTGATCTGCCGGTCGATCTCCTTGATCTCCTGCTCCAGGCCCACTTTGAGGTCATCTGCCCAGGCATCGAGTTTCTGGACCTCCTGCTGGAAGTAGCAGAGACTGCGGGGTTTGATGTTTTCGGCCAGGAGATTCTTGCGGTCGGATAGGTCGGTGGTGAGTTGTCGGATTGCCCCCTCTCCCCAACCCCTCTCCCGCGCGGGGGTGAGAGGCTTTGCCTCCCCTCTCCCGTTTGCGGGAGAGGGGTTAGGAGAGAGGGTGGTTGCGGGCAGGCGGAGCAGTTTTTTCGGGTCATCCTCTTGGAGAACGTCTCCATTGTGGGTAATGGCCGAGACTAAAAGGTGCTGCTCGACCCCCCCTAGCGATTCGATGGTGAGCAATTCCGCCCGGAGAATACCGCCCTGGCCGCGCCAGGGCTCCAGGGTGCTGAGACGCCCACCCGTATAGGCCGCGTAGTCGAAGACCAGACGGGCCGCCGGCAGTTGGCGCGACTTGGCCTGCGCCAGCACATATTCGCCCAGTGGGTGGCCGAGGCGGTAAAGATGCGCGTCGCCGCTGCGGCGCGGGAGCTCGTAGCGGCCCAGAGGGGCTTTGGCGCGCAGGGTGGCATCCGGCAGGCTCTCGAGTATGAAGCCGTTGTCTCCGTCGAAGCGGGCATAGCCGTTGAGCTCGGCGCGCGTCAGCGCCATGAACAACTGCTCGTAACGGCTGCGGGTCTCGAGACTGTCGATGCGCAGCTTTTCCAGCACCTGGTCATCGAAGTGCTCGAAGAGGATGTCACGGGTCTTGACCATGGCCTCGTCGATCTCGCCGGCCAGGTCCAGTTGCAGTTGGTCGAAGTTGTCGCGGATGGTCCGCGGGTCACGGCAGCGTTGGTAGATCTCGGCGATGCGGCGCTCGAAGTCCACGCCCGAGCCGATGGCACCCAGCACCTCGTCCGAGGCTCCGAAGACCCCACTGAAAAGCTGAAATTTCTGGTCCAGCAGTTCATAGACGCGCCGGTCGGCCTCGTTGCTGCGATCGACGAAGTTCACCACCACCACATCGAACTTTTGTCCGTAGCGGTGGCAGCGCCCGATACGCTGCTCTACTCGCTGGGGATTCCAGGGCAGGTCGTAGTCGATCACCAGGGAGCAGAACTGCAGGTTGATACCCTCGGCGCCCGCCTCGGTGGCGATCATCACGGTGCCCTGGTCGCGAAATTGCTCGACCAAGGCGGCGCGGGTATCGGCGGTTTTGGAGCCGGTGACCCGATCTGAGCCAGCATGTCTTGCGAGCCACGCCTTGTAGATCCGCTGGGCTTCCTTGCTGGTATTGGTGCCGTTGAAGAGCACGATACCATCTCCGTAGGGGGTGTCCTCCAGCAGTGAGAGCAGGTAGTCCTGAGTGCGACGAGATTCGGCCAGCAACAGCACCCGGCGGGCGCCGGCGAGCTTGATCAGGCGGTAGATGAAGCTGATGGCGGTGAAGGTCTTGCCCGAGCCGGCTTCTGCGCTGCGCAGTCCTGCTTCGCTGGAAGTCCAGCCCGCACTTCCGTGTGCAGGCGTTCGCGACGCTGCGTTCGTCCACTGGACAAACGGTCGTCGCTCACCCATCTGGATGAGGGCGCGCGGGCGGTTCTCCTGCAGGGACTGTTCCAAGTTGTTGATGGCCTTGACTTGGGCGGACCAAAGGCCTTCGGTCTGGAACTCTGGCATGTTGCGCAACCGTCCAAGGAAGGTCTTGCCCCGCTCGTGGTAGTCGGCGGGCCCTCCCGTACTGCGTGCTCGGCCGAGTCGAGCCATTCGCCGAGGGCGTCGGGGCGGTGAAAGGCGAAGACGGA
>Ga0210096_1000789_pt1 | contig 10644 bp, 9 predicted proteins | sample China_Galinas_PW_4_FD_184864 | JGI IMG/M metagenome (GOLD analysis project Ga0210096, IMG submission 184864) | Wetland microbial communities from San Francisco Bay, California, USA, that impact long-term carbon sequestration - China_Galinas_PWA_D2... | ecosystem: Environmental > Aquatic > Marine... | reverse complement strand
CGCCGAGCTCCAGGCCCTGCGAGAGACCGTCGAGGCGCTCAAGACAGGAAAAGCCACTGCATCCCCCGCCAAGAAGCCGAGCGCCAAGAAGCCGAGCGTCAAAAAGAAGGCCAAGGCCATGCGCCGCCCGAGCAAAGAGGACTGAGCCATGATTCCGACACCGATCCGCCCCGACCAGATCATTACCGAGGTAATGGGCTTCAACGCCAAGATCGCCAACGGGCTCACCACCTTGCGCGACATCGGCGACGTCGACGTGGGCGTCAGTCCCAAAGAGCCTGTGTACAGTGAGGACAAGCTGGTCCTCTACCGCTATACGCCCAGGGTGGAGAAACCGTCGCGCATTCCCATCCTGATCGTCTACGCCCTGGTCAACCGTCCCTACATGACCGACCTGCAGGAGGACCGCTCCCTGGTGCGCGGGCTGCTGGACGCAGGCCAGGACGTCTACCTCATCGACTGGGGCTACCCGGACGGGGCCGACCGCTTCCTGGATCTGCGCGACTATATCGACGGCTATATCAGCCACTGCGTGGACTTCATCCGAAAGTCCCACGGGCTGGATCAGATCAACTTGCTGGGCATCTGCCAGGGAGGCACCTTCAGCGTGTGCTTCTCGGCCATGTATCCCGACCGAATCAGGAACCTGGTGACCATGGTCACCCCGGTGGACTTCCACACCCCGGACAATGTGCTCAGCACCTGGGCGCGCAACCTGGATGTGGACCTCATGGTCGACAGCCTGGGCAATGTGCCCGGCGAGCTGCTCAACTGGTCCTTCCTCTCCCTCAAGCCCTTCCGGCTGACCGGGCAGAAGTACCTGGACATGACCGACATGCTCGACGATCCGAAGAAGCTGCGCAATTTCCTGCGCATGGAGAAGTGGATCTTCGACAGCCCGGACCAGGCCGGCGAGGCCTTCCGGGAGTTCGTCAAGTGGTTCTTCCAGGAAAATCGTCTGATCAAGGGGACGCTTGAGATCGCGGACAAGCCGGTCAAGCTGTCCAACCTGACCATGCCCGTGTTCAACGTCTACGCCTCCCAGGATCACCTGGTGCCGCCCGACGCCTCCATCGCGCTGGGCGAGCAGCTGGGCACCCGAGACTACACCACCTTCGTCTTCAAGGGCGGGCATATCGGTATCTACGTCAGCGGCCGCGCCCAGCGGGAGATCCCTCCTGCCATCGCCCAGTGGCTGGACGAGCGGGGCTAGGCTCGCCCGCCGTCACTCGGGAGCACCCCGATTTGACCCTCGCCCTGATCAGCCACCCGGCGTGCCTGCTGCATGACATGGGCGACTGGCACCCCGAGTCCCCGGCCCGGCTCCACGCCATCCAGGATGCCCTGGTGTCTGCCGGCTTGGACTTCGCCGTACGCCAGATCGATGCGCCCCGGGCCACACGCGAGCAGCTGGAGCGGGTGCACGATCGCGCCTACCTAGATCTGGTGGACGCGACCGCCCCGCGCCAGGGTACGGCCTTGCTCGATCAGGAGACCCGCATGAGCTCCCACAGCCACGAGGCCGCTCTGCGTGCCGCGGGGGCGGTGGTGGCCGCTGTGGACCTGGTGATGACCGGAGAGCTAGTGGCCGCCTTCTGCAGCGTGCGGCCGCCGGGCCACCATGCGGAGCGGTCGCGGTCCATGGGGTTCTGCATCTACAACAACGTGGCGGTCGGCGCCGCCCACGCCCTGGAGGTCCACGGCGTCGAGAAGGTGGCGATCATCGACTTCGACGTACACCACGGCAACGGCACCGAAGACATCTTCCGTGACGAGCCTCGGGTGCTGCTCTGCTCGTCCTTCCAGCACCCCTTCTACCCCAACTCCGGGGCGGACACCGACCTGCCCCACATCCTCAACCTGCCCCTGCCCGCGGGCACGGACGGCCAGGCCTTCCGTAAGGCGGTGGAAACCCACTGGCCCGAAGCCTTGGATGCCTTCCGGCCGCAGCTGATCTTCTTCTCGGCCGGCTTCGATGCCCACGCGGCGGACGACATGAGCCAGCTGCGCCTGACCGAGGCCGACTACCGCTGGATCACCAACATCGTACGCTGCGCCGCCAACGCCCACGCCCAGGGCCGCATCGTCTCCACGCTGGAGGGCGGCTACGACCTGCACTCCCTGGGCCGCAGCGCGGCCGCCCACATCGACGCCCTGCTCGGCCAGGGCTGGCGGTCTATCTACGGGTAGAAGGTCGGGCTGCCCGCCTTCTGGGCAACCCGACATCGGCCTCAGCCCACTGGCCGGGCGTAAGCCACCGCTACCACCAGATAGACCTGCTCTCCGCCTGGGGCGAGCACGGTCACCTCCTCATCAACCGCCTTCTTGAGCAGTGCCCGGGCTACCGGCGAGTCCGGGCTGATGTGGCCCCGTTCGGGGTCCAGCTCGTCGGAGCCCACGATGCGGTAGCACAGCTCCCGTCCGGCCTGGTCCTCCAGGGTCACCCATGCACCGAAGAAAACCCGGTCGGGGTCTGCGGGTCTGCCCGCCACCACCTTCAGCTCGGGCAAGCGCTTCTGCAGGTAGCGGATGCGCCTGTCGATCTCCCGCAGCTCCTTCTTGCGGTAGATGTACTCGGCGTTCTCCGACCGATCACCCTCTGCGGCGGCCGCGGCCAAGGCCTTGGTCACCTCGGAGCGCCGTGCCCAGAGATCTCGGGACTCGCACTGGAGCGCCTCGAAGCCCTCGGGGGTGATATAGGGTGACTTCTTGGGCTGGGGGGGACGGTATCTGGTCACGTCGGAATCGCGCCAAGTGCCCGATCAGGGGGAGCCCCAGGGCGCGAGGGCCGCCTTGGCGCTCCACAGACTCAGGCTGTCGCCACGGTAGAGCTGGGCATAATCGGCCTCCGCGGGAACGTCCTCGCGGCTCCTTCCGTAAATAATGACATAGCCGTCGGGATGACTGGCCACCCAATCCAGGACCGATTTCTTCGAATCCGCCTGATCCAGGGGATGGGTCAGTCGGCCGAGAAACTGGTATTGGCCGTGATACTTGCCGACATTCAGCACCGGGTGCCCCGAGCTCTGGTACTCCGCTATTCGGCGGGCCACCTCCGACAGGTCGTAGGCCCGTTTGGCCACCCCCGCCAGCGCCACGCTCAGGATTACCAGACTCAGGGTGCCGGCAACCAGGGTGGCTGGCACTAGGCGCTGGAGAGGCTGACGCGGCAGGCGCATCACCAGCATGCCGAGCGCGATCAGCCCCAGGCCCCACCACACCGACATCTGCGCCAGCCACTTGGCCGCGCCCAGCTGCGGCAGCAAAGGCCCTGCCGCCGCTGCCAGCCCCGGGACGACAAGGCACAAGCCCGCCAGCCACGGACTCTCCCTGCTCTCGGCGCTGTCCGCGGTGTCCAGCCATCGGGCGGCGAGCAGTGCAAGTGCGGGAACGACCGGCAAAAGGTATTTGAGCTGCTTGCCGCTAACCAGGCTCAACAGCCCCAGGACAGGCATGGCCCATGCCAGCAGGAAACGCACTCCGCGATCGCCTAGCAGCCCGCGGCGGGGAATCGCCCGCCACAGCCTGGGCCACAGGGACCAGGGCAGCAGTCCCAGGGGTAAGAGCGGCAGATACCACCACCAGGGCTCGGCGTGGGCAAAGGAGTCCGTGACCCGACCCGCGGTCTGGCCCCAGAAGATGGCATTGCGGTAGGCCTCGCCGCCCGCCCAGCCCGCCGGCAGGGCCCAGGCCAGAGTCACCCCGGCGCCGACCACCACCGCCAGGAGCAGACCCAGATACCAGCGCCCCCAGCCTGCCTCGCGCTCGGCCCAGAAAGGTGCCGCCAGGGCGGCGGGCAGCACATGGAGCAGGATCACGGGCCCCTTGGTCAGCCCGCCGAGACCGAGCGCCAGCCCCACCCCCAGCCAGCCGAGTCGGGACCCGCCCGCCGCATGCAACAAGGCGAGCATGGCCAGCAGGGTGCAGACCACCAGCAGCAGATCGAACTGGACAGCCGTCAGAAACAGCAGCCACACGGCCGTGCCGAACACCAGCCCAGGCGCCAGGGCCGCAGGGCCCTCCGCCTCGGGCCACAGGCGGCGAGACAGCCTCAGGGTCAGCCACAGGGCTAGAGCCCCGGCAAGCGGGTGGACCAGTCGTGGCCACCACTCGCTCACGCCCCAGAGCCACCAGCCCGCCTGCATCAGCCAGAACAACAGGGGCGGCTTGTGACTGTAGGCTGACCCGTTGAGATAGGGCACGAGGAAACCCGCCCGCTGCCACATCTCCCAGGCCACCGACAAATAGCGGGTCTCATCGATGGGGAGCAACGGCCGGGTGAGCAGGCTGGTGATCACGAGCACCGACCAGACCAGGGCCCAGAGCAGGCCGCGTGAGATCATAAGGTCCGGCCCCCCCGGGCTGGCGCCTCGGGGATCGCCTCCAGCTCCGCATCCAGCTCCCGCTCCACCTCCGGAGCCCCCCGATGGTGGCGGCGATAGCGGCCGAACAGCTGCACCCCCATCAGCCCCGAGCCGAAGAACAGCAGGATGGCCAGCACCGAGCGAAATGCGGGGTCCAGAGTCTCGCCGCTGCCCAGGAGGGAGAACATCAAGGTCTGAGGAGCAAAGCCCAGGGTGGATCCCGCCAAGAAGGGCATTGCGCGCACCCCCCCGGCCCCCGCGGCTAGATTGGTCAGCAGGTTGTTGCCAAGGGGAAGAAAGCGCACCAGAAGGGTGGTGGTGAAGGTGTTGTCATGAATGAACACCTGCAGTGCGCGTATCCGCTTGGACATTCGGCCCACGACCCACGCGCCCCCGACCACACGCGCCACCCCGAAGGACGCGCAGCACCCGAGCACGGTCGCGCCCAGCGCGAGCAGGCCGCCCAGCACCAGGCCGAACCCGTAGCCACCCAGGAAGCAGACCAGCTGCCGCGGAACCCCCACCGCCGTGAAGGCAGCACCGAGGAGGACGAAGAGCAGCTCGCCGGTCAGTCCACGCCCCCTCACATAGGCATCTATCCCCGCCTTGTCCAGCAGCCCGGCCTGATGGCTGAGATCCAGGACAAAGGCGATGCTCGCCAGAACGAGGATCAACGGCAGACCCCTGAAGAGGATCCTGCGCGTCACCCGATCTGCTCCCCATCCCCCCGAGTGCCTCCGATGACTTCGGTCACCTGGGCCAGCCTGGCACGTCGCTGCAGCCAGGCGACCCCAAACAGATCGACGATACCGACCCAGAGCCGGTTGTGCAGGCCATACTTCGAACGCCCCCTCTCTCGCGGCCGATGGGCGACCTCCACCGAGCAGACCTCCCCGCCGCTGCGCAGAACCAGGGCGGGCAGAAAACGGTGCATATGATCGAAATAGGGTAGCTCCAGGAAGGTATCGCGCCGAAACAGCTTGAGGCCGCAACCGGTATCCGGCGTGCGATCCCTGAGCAAACGACCGCGTACCCCGTTCGCAATACGCGAGGACCAGCGCTTGGTCCAGCTGTCTCTTCGGTTGCGTCTATACCCGGCGATCAGCCGCAGATTGCCTGCCCCCTCCGAGCCCGAGACACGCTCGAGCAAGCGAAGGAGGTCCGCGGGATCGTTCTGGCCATCGCCGTCGAGGGTCGCCACCCAGCGGGCACGGGCCGCCTTCACGCCCGTGTGCACCGCCGTGCTCTGACCGCAGCTTCGTCGGTGACGCAGCACCCGCAGGCGGGGAAAGCCGCTCGCCGCCTCGGCCAGGCGTTCCGGAGTGGCGTCATTGCTGCCGTCATCCACATAGACCACCTCATAGTCGAGCCGACCGTCGAGCGCCGCGCGTATCTCGGCAACCAGCGGCAGAACATTGTCCTGCTCGTTGTAGACAGGGATCACGACAGAGAGATCCATGGCGGCGGAAGGCCCGATATGCGATGCTAAAGGGACGGTCACGGCACGGCCAGTCCCTCCACGGTTGGCCAATATACCAATACAGCGCCCGAATGAGCCAGCCTGAGTAGATGGCGCAGTTCCTGCTTGCCGCCTACCCAGGTCCTATTACCCACGGGTCCAGACCCTGAAATGGTGCATACCCGCACACTCCCATGTCCGCCGCGGGTGCGGCCATGACAGATCCAGCCGTCGCTTACACCCAGGCGGAGATCCGACATAGGCGCATCCTGGCCAGACTGACCGCGGTCTACGGCGCCGAGCGGGCCGCTTCCCTGGCGGAGCGCCTGATCGCCCTCGCCGAGACCCACCGTGAGCGCCTCCATCGCGCCCCGAGGGGGTTCTACTGGACCCAAGAGGACATCCTGCTGATCACCTACGGCGACATGGTGCAATCTCCGAGCGAGCCTCCCCTGCAAACCCTGCGGGCCTTGCTGGCCAAGCACCTGAGCGGGCGGCTGAGCATGGTGCACATCCTGCCGTTCTTCCCCTTCAGCTCAGACGACGGCTTCTCGGTCAGCGATTTTCGCAGCGTGAACCCGGAGCTCGGCAGCTGGGAGGATATCGCCGCCCTGGCCGAGGACTGGGACCTGGCGATGGACCTGGTGCTCAATCACTGCTCCCGGGAGCACCCCTGGTTCTTCGATTTCCTCGCAGGCAATCCACCCGGGAACGAATACTTTATCGAGGAAGACCCGGCGACCAACCTCAGCCGAGTGACCCGCCCCCGCAGCACCCCGCTGCTTAGCCCGGTGCGCACCCATCGCGGGGTCACCCATGTCTGGACCACCTTCGGCGCAGACCAAGTGGACCTGGACTACCGAAATCCCAAGCTGCTGGTCGAGATGGCCGACACCCTGCTGGAGTATCTGGGCCAAGGTGCCCGCATGGTCCGGCTCGACGCAGTGGCCTACCTGTGGAAGGAGATAGGCACCCCCTGCATCCACCACCCCCTGACCCACGAGCTGGTCAAGCTGCTTCGAGACCTCATGGAGCTGGTGGACCCCACTGCATTGGTGATGACCGAGACCAACGTCCCTCACGCCGAGAACATCAGCTACTTCGGCCGGGGCGACGAGGCCCATGTGGTCTACCAGTTCAGCCTCCCGCCCCTGCTGCTGCATGCGATCCAATCGGGCACCACCCAGTACCTGCGCACCTGGGCCCAGACCCTGGAGCAAGATCCCCTCCCCCGGGGCTGCACCTTCCTCAATTTCACCGCCTCCCACGACGGTGTGGGCCTGCGCCCCCTGGAGGGCCTGGTCCCCGCCGATGAGGTCCAAGCCATGCTCGACGCCATGCGTCGACGTGGCGGCTACATCTCCACCAAGCGCAACATGGACGGCTCGGACAGCCCCTACGAGCTCAACATCAGCTATTTCGACGCCTTCCGCCCCGGCGACGAGGCCGACCAGCATCTGCACGTCCCCGCCTTCCTGCTGTCCCAGATAGTCTCCCTTTCCTTCAAAGGCATAGCCGCCGTCTACTTCCACTGTCTGACCGCCACGCCCAACGACTACCTCGGGGTGGAGCGCACAGGCATGACCCGCTCCATCAACCGGCGCAAGTGGGACCAGAGCGAGCTGGAGTCCCTGATCGCTGACCGCCAGTCCGACACCGGACGGGTCTTCGCCGCCTACCGACGCTTGCTCGACATCCGTCGGCGCCAGCGGGCCTTCCACCCCGAGGGCCCCCAGCGGGTGGTGGACCTGGCCGACGGCCTCCTCGGCCTGGAGCGCATCGCCCCCGATGGCAGCCAGCGCATCCTCGCCCTCTACAACTTCCGCCCCGAGCCGGTCCGCGTCGACCTCCAGCCCCTGCCCAAGGGACTGCTCGGCTGGACGGAGCTGCTCGGCATGACCGGCGTACGCCTCGACCACTTAGGTCTGCACCTGCCACCCTACGGTGCCTGCTGGCTCAGGAAGGATACCCCGCAGTGGCCGGCCACCGCGCGGGAGAACGCCGAATAGCCCGAATGTCGGGTTGGCAAACACCGCCAGCCAGACCTGAGTTCGGGATCACCAAGAGGAATCGAATGCACCCCGGTCCTGCTCCACCGTATCCAGCATCTGCTGGCCGAAATCGGGGATGGCGCTGAGGACGCGGTTCCAGTTCGGAATGAAGGGGGGCTCCATCGGGTTGGCGAGATAGAGCTCTCCGGCGGTCATGACGCTCTGGGTGAAGAGGTCGATGCTGCCCTCCTCCACGTGGCGGTCGAACACCAGGCCGTTGATCATTGCGTCGTAGTAGTACTGCTCGACCTGCTCCAGGGCAATCCGGAAGTAGGCGGCTTTGACCGAGCGGATGTGCTCCATGGATAGGGTCACCCCCTCGGTGGCCAGCTTGCGGTAGAGGGACTTGGCGATCTCGACGCTCATCTTGACCAGGCCGCCCTCCATGTCCGCCTTGGAGAGGGTCTGGTGCTTGTGGTCGTACTCGTCGGCTATGTCCACCTGGCAGATCTGGTGGCGCGAGAGGTTGCGGTAGACCTCGGACAGGACGCCTATCTCCAGGCCCCAATCTCCCGGGATGCGCAGGCTGCTGATGAAGTCCCGGCGCAAGGAGAACTCCCCGGAGAGCGGATAACGGAAGCTGTCCATGTAGCTCAGGTAGTCCAGGCGTCCCACCACCTTCGCCAGGGCCCGCACCAGGGGGGTGACAAACAATCGGGTGAGCCGACCGCTGAGCTTGTTGCCGTGGATGCGGGTGTAGTAGCCCTTGCAGAAGGAGAAGGGAAAGTTGGGATGGGCGACTGGGTAGAAGAGCCGGGCGGGCAGGCTACGGTCGTAGGTAAGGATGTCACAGTCGTGCAGGGCGATTGCCTCGCACCGCTCCAAGGCCAGAGCATAGCCAAAGCAGAACCAGGCGTTGCGTCCCTTGCCCGGATGGCTGGGCGACAGGCCTTCGGCCTGGAGCTGGGCGTCCAGGCCCCGCAGCTTGGGGCCGTCGTGCCAGAGGATATGGGTACGCTGGGGCAAGCTGCGAAAGAACTCCCGGGCATGTTGGAACTCGCCCTCGTCCGCTTGGTCCAGGCCGACGATGATGTCGGAGATGTAGTCCGCGTGACCCAGCTGCTGGACGATCTTGGGCAGTGCCTCGCCCTGAAGCTCGCAGTAGAGGCTGGGCAGGATCAGGGCCATGGGCCGCTGCTCTCCGAACTCGCGCAGCTCGTCCTCGATGGAGCCCAGTGGGCGCCTGCACAGCTTGTGCAGGGTGGTGATGTCGCCGTTCTGGAAGAAATCCGCCACTTCTCGTCTCCTCTCCGTACCCCAGACCTACGCCTGTCGCGCGCCCACCGCACGGGCCGGCATGCGGCCGAAGCCCAGCTCGTCGAGCACCTGATGCACCATGCGGCTCCAGCCCTCGGGACCGACCGCATCGCTCACACGGGCGCCTTTCAGGGTCATAGCCTCTCCATATTTCGGCCGTATGACCACCGCAATATCGGCTGTCTCGAGCATCGCACGATCATTGGGACTGTCGCCCAGGGCCAGGGTAGCCGGCAAGACTTGGGCTCGCTCCTGGTAGCAACCTTTGAGCCTCCCCATGGCAGCAGCCTTGTCCCAGGGGCCCACCACATGCCAGTAGCGGCCACCTCGGGTCAGCCCCAGTCCCTCCGCTTGCAAGCAGCTGCGAAACCGCCCCAGCGCCTCGTCGCTGTCCTGCCAGATCAACGGCTCCGAGCAGAGCCGCTCTCGCGCCCGCGCAGCCTCGTCCAGCGACAGACCTGTGTCGGCCGCCACCTCCTCGTCGCTCATATCGGCGAAGCCTCGGAAACCGAAGCCGTGGGTCCGGCGCAGTCGGACCAGGAAGCCCTGTATCCCCTGGTAGGCCGGACCCTGTAGCCACACCCGATAGCCCTCTCGCGATTCGAACGCGCCCGGCAGATCGAGACGACCCTCTGGCGCGCAGATGGCGCCGCCGTTCTCGACGATACTGGGATGGGGATTGGCCAGACGGCGGCTCAGCTCCCGCATCTCGGCCAGGGACTTGCTGGTGGTGGGAATCAGGGGGATGCCGAGCCAGAACACGCGATCCAAAGCAGAGCGTGCCGCGGCGAAGCTGTAGCTGTCCGAGTCCAGCAGAGTGCCGTCCAGGTCGGTGAAGATCAGCAAAGAAGGCATGCGCTTGATCCTAGAAGCGGCAGTTGGACGGCCGCCAGGGTGCGTGCGGCGTGATTCCGGGGCCATAGCCTGCGCAATTCTTGAAAATCGATATCTTAGCGCGACCCTGGATCGGTTTGCCCGGGCAAGACCGATGCCGACCCTGTCGAAGCTACGTGTTTTCAGGGTGTTGAGCCAGCCTTGACAAGCCGTCCCCAGGATCTGCCTGGAGGAATGCACCAAGTAGGTGCAAATATGGAGCATTCCAGGGTCAGCCGCCCCAAGATAGACCTCTTCCCGGGTGATAGGATTCCGAACTCCACCCCAAGCCGCCATGCCCCGAGCCCCAATTGCCCGCCGACACGACGCCTGACCCAGTCGAAGACCTGGCCCGTCTGGCCTCGACCCTCGCGCGAGAGGCACGCCAGGCGGATCAACGCCGCGCCTTGGTGCTGACGGGCACGGCCGAATGGGGGGGCTGGTGCGCTCGGCTAATCCTGGACACCGTCGGCGTCGAGACGCCTCTGTGGCTCGATGGCTCTGCCGACAGCTCCCGGAATGCGCGTCAATGGCTCGGCAGGGAGCTGGACGCATTGGTCATCGATGCCCACGGAGGCCTGGACCCGGAAAGCCTCGGTGCAGCGGGCGGCAGTCTCACGGCCGGCGGCCTGCTGCTCCT
>Ga0210096_1000788_pt1 | contig 10644 bp, 11 predicted proteins | sample China_Galinas_PW_4_FD_184864 | JGI IMG/M metagenome (GOLD analysis project Ga0210096, IMG submission 184864) | Wetland microbial communities from San Francisco Bay, California, USA, that impact long-term carbon sequestration - China_Galinas_PWA_D2... | ecosystem: Environmental > Aquatic > Marine... | reverse complement strand
GTACGACCGTGCCGAGGCCGACCAGCGACATGCCCAGGCCACCCTGCACTCAGCCAACTTCGCGGTGCAAGTCGCGGAATATGAGCTCGACGCCGCCCGCACTGCCCTAATGTACTCAGCGGCAAATAGCAATCATCAAGGCCTGAAGAACGTTAGCATCACGTCTCCCGTGGACGGCAGCGTGCTTAAGGTGCTTCACAAGAGCGAAGGCAAGGTCGAGGCCGGAGATATTCTTCTCTCGGTGGGAGACCCCGGAGCCATAGAGGTCGAGACGGACGTGCTCTCGGACGACGCCGTTCGCATCAAGCCTGGCATGAAAGTGCTGTATGAGCGCTGGGGCGGTGACAAGCCTCTTGAGGGCGAGGTTACGCGTGTTGAGCCCGGAGGGTTTACCAAGGTCTCGGCGCTTGGCGTCGAGGAGCAGAGAGTATACGTGATATCGGACTTCACCTCGTCCCGGGAGCTTTGGGAACGACTTGGCGACGCCTATCGCGTTGAGGCCAACTTCATACTATGGGAAGGGCAGGACGTCCTTCAGGTGCCCGAGAGCGCGCTGTTCCGGAACGGTGGCGACGGGTGGGCAGTCTTCGTCGCAAGAAACGGTCATGCCGTTCTGTCGCCCGTGAAGCTCGGTCACCGCAGCGGACTTGCCGCCGAGGTGGTCTCGGGAGTCAAAGAAGGAGACCTCGTCCTGACCCACCCCGACGAGTCCATAGAGGACGGCTCCAGCATCCGGCTGAGATAGCCCCACTTACTAGGGACTACTTTACCTTCGGCTTCCCCCTGAAAATATCCTTCCTGAGAATGCCATATGGAGTGAACGCCGACCGCATAGTGAGCTCTATGCCGCAAACCACGGTTATCGCCGTCCCCGTGAATATGGATATCATTATCGCGATCTGGTATTTTATTGCCGCCGAGGGCGCCACACCGGCCATGAGTATACCGGTCATCATGCCCGGAAGCGAGACAAGCCCCACGGTCATCATCATGGCTATGGTTGGTGCAAGCGCGTCGGAGAGGGCATTGCTCAGGAAAGGCCTCACCGCCTCTCTCAGCGTGGCGCCCTGCCCCAACGAATACAGGAACGCGCCCTCCCGTTCCTTCAGCGAGCGATAGAACCTGCCGATGCCGATAACGTTAGCCCTGAGGCAGTTTCCCATTATCATCCCCGCAATCGGGATGGCATACTGCGGCTCCATCAGATGCGGCACTCTCAGGATAACGAGGATAAAGTAGGCAAGCGGAACGATAGTGCCCGCAAGAAGCGCCGCAAAAAGAGAGAATACGAAACGCCGCGCACTCAGGCCCGCGCCGCGAGCCACGGAGAAATCGGCCACGACTATCATCACGATGAGCCATAGGGCGGTGAGCCACCATAGGTCTAACCTGAAGACAACCTGAAGATACAGCCCTACGAAGAGGAGCTGTACGGTCATGCGGACTATGGACGTCACAAGGTCGAACGCTACCCGCGCCCTGTAGTAAAGCACAAGCGCAAGAGGTATTATCGCAAGCACGTACCCAAGTGCAAGCGACGAATACGATATATCGATTATCTCTCTCAATCCGTCTCCTCGTTCCCGCTGGGCGCTGACGCAATGGGCTCAAGATAAACTACCTCGTCGGCATATCCCATGAAGGTCTCGTCGTGCGTGGCCACGAGGGCGGTGATATCGCTCCTGCGCTTGAGGTGCTCGAGCATGGCACGCTTCCGTTCCGGGTCCAGGCCGGTCGTAACCTCGTCGAGCACCATTATGGGCCTCTGAAGGAGTATTGCGGATACGAAGGCCAGCCTCTGCTTCTCGCCGCCCGAGAGTTCTCGAACGTCCTGCTGAAGAAGGTCCTCGCCGAGCATGAACTCCGAGAACAGTTCCTTGACCTGTTTTTCATCCCATCGAAGAGACGAAGACGCCCTGTAGTGAAAGAGCCGCCTGAGTATTTCCTCCGCAGTTCCATCGCCCATGTCTATCTCCTGCGGAACGTAGGCCATGCGCTGACGCACCCTCCAGACCGAATGCCCGTCGAGGCGCACGCCCTCAACGGAGACCTCGCCCTGTGAAGGCTTCACGAATCCCATTACGGTCTTAAGAAGCGTGGATTTGCCCGAACCGGATGGGCCGGATACGACTACGGTCTTTCCGCATTCGAGGCTGAGCGAGAACGGACGAAGGATAAAGCGGTCTTCGAGGCGCACCGCGAGGTCCTTTATCTCTACCATGCTCATAAAAGGACCCTGCGTGGTTTAAGTATCATGACAGCCTCATTTTAACAAAGCGCGGCCGTCATGGGAACTTATTCCTTATTGGTAGTGTGGTCTTCGCTATCCGGTCTTCAGTACTTGACCAGCCAGCCGATGATCGTTTCCGCCCTTGTGGTGTCGTCGGGATAGAGGTGCTTCATTTCTCTTTCGATGCGCGTCATCATCTCATCATCGGCCGGAGAGAACCCCTGAAGTATCTTGTCGAAGACCCTGTTTCTCGCACAGGCCGATTTATCCGAGAAACAGTACCTTTTCTTGTAGCTTTCGACCATCTTGGTCATGGACGTCATTTTCTTGTTGAAAAAGGAACACGCCTCCGCCCTAATGCATGTGTCCATATCGTCCCCCACGGTTGAAGTTTCGCGTACGCCTCGCACAACTATATTGAGTATTGTCTCAGGTTATCACAACCGTGTCAAGAAGTTATTGAATTAATTTAGAAAGTCAAGACTTGCTTTATTGTCTTACGCAGAATGGAATGCCGATTGCTCAGGCAAGAACGAATGGCGGAGAGGGGGGGATTCGAACCCCCGGTGGAGTTGCCCCCACAACGGTTTTCGAGACCGCCGCTTTCAACCGCTCAGCCACCTCTCCTCGAACTAAAAAACTCCCTTAAGAGCGCCGCGCATTCTTCTTCGAGCACTCCCGGGAGGACATCAACCTTATGGTTAAGCTTCCCGTCTGCGAGCAGGCCGTATATGCTTACAGCGCCACCCTTCGTGTCGGAACACCCATAGACGAGCCTGCCAAGCCTCGCGTTTATCATGCTGCCCGCGCACATAACGCAGGGCTCCTTGGTCACATAGAGCGTGGCCTCCGTCAGCCTCCAGCCCTCACCCGAACTCGCCCCTTCGCGAAGGGCCAGGACCTCGGCGTGCGCCGTGGGATCTCCAGAGGTCTCGCGGAGATTATGCGTGGCCGCTACAACCTTTCCGTCGACCACGAGCACCGCACCCACAGGAACCTCGCCCTTTTCGCCGGCCACGCGGGCCTGCTCAAGGGCCATCTTCATGAATTGCTCGTCTTCTCCCATGAGCGGCTCTCCCACAAAGTTTGAATTTACAATATGTTACGGCTAAAAATCAACTCGCGCGCCCCTTGCTAAGCTTAACGATTAGTGATATAAAATAAGTATGAGACGAATATTGCTGGCCCTGATGGCCGTAGTCATGATGTCTTCGTGCTCCCATGTTATCTCCGAGCAGACACGAAAGAGCGCACGCCACGACGTCACCTTTACTCAGGTAGCCAAGGACCCCCTCATGTACGATGGATCGCTATTTATCTGGGGCGGCGTGATAGTTAAGACCAAGATTACCGATTCCGGCGCCACCATTGAGGTCAGACAGTCGCCTCTCGACAGCTACGGCACTCCCAAGGATACCGACGTATCCGAGGGGCGCTTCCTCGTAAAATCTGACAGGCACCTCGACCCGCTGATATTCGAAAAGGACAGAGAGGTAACGGTGGCCGGTGTTCTCACAGGCACTGCCAGGGGCCGCATAGGCGATACGGAGTACGAGTACCCGGTGCTTGAGGCAAGAGAGATATACCTTTGGAAAGAAGACGAGTATTATTACTATCCATACTACGACCCATGGCTGTTCGGGCCGCCCTATTACTACGACCAGTGGGGCTACGGACGTCCGTACAGACATCACCGCGGGCACAGGCACGAACACTGGCATTAATTCAGGAGTGAGAGGCTTTTCCCCGGAGTCCGTAATTTGAGAGTCGATTAACTCTGCGGTGCCTCGGCGGCCTCGCCGCTCATCTCAAGGAGCTTCGCCCCATCGTTATGCATGGCTATTCTGCCGTCCACCGAACCGCCGTCGGCCACGGTAAGCTTTGATGTGATTATATCGCCCTTAACGCGGCCCTTCTTCTGTATATCCACCATCCCCTTGGCAAGCACGTTGCCCTCAATGGTGCCGCCTACCACCAAGCTCGTTGCGGTAACGTTCCCTTTGATGTAGGCCTTGTCGCCTATGATGAGCCAGTCGGCATTGACGTTGCCGTCGACGTTTCCGTCGATACGCAGGGTCCCTTTGGTGGTTATCTCTCCTGTGAAGGTCGTATTGGTTCCGAGAAATGATTCGAGTTTTTCGCCCTTAGCAAACATTATTTCGCTCCTGCAATTAGATATGAAGTTGGGTTGACCGGCTTTCCGTCCTTCCAGACCTCGTAATGAACGTGAGGTCCCGTTGAACGTCCGGTTGAGCCGAGATACGCTATGATATCGCCCCTTTGCACAACGTCTCCCACCTTAACGTTAATTTTCTTGTTGTGTGCATAGTAGGTCCTGAATCCGTGGCCGTGCTCGATGGCCACCAGCCTGCCGTTCGCGCCGCTCCAGCCCGCGAAACTGACGATGCCGTCGGCCGTAGCCCTGATCGCAGTGCCCGGGTCCTGGGATATGTCCACCCCGGTATGGAAGTCTCTCTTGCCCGTGATCGGGTGAGTACGATATCCGAATCCGGAACTTATCCAGCCGCTGACTGGCCACCCTCGAGGCGTAGCCATGAACAGGTCGCGCTGCTGGCTCAGGTAGTCCTTGATCTCACCAACGTTGTCGATGGTCTTGTTAATCTGCTGTCTCAGGACCTCCATGTCGATGGCACCGGCGTCGGAGAAATTCATGCTCTCAAGTACTTCTTCCTTGGAGTCAACCGAGAACAGCTTATCGAACTCAGTCTGGGCTTCCTTGAGCGCGGAAATGGTGGATTTCAGGTCGTTGAACTCTCCCGTGTAGTAGTCGAGCTCTTTCTTGGTTTCCTTGTACCTGATCGCGTCGACGGTGACGTTATATATATAAACGCCGCCGACTATTGAAAGAACTGCCACCTGGATGAGCACCAGCGCGGGCACCCTAAGCCTGACGGGCTTAGAGCTCGAATGCGGCACAAACATTATGGTAACGGACGTAAAAAGCCGCTTAAAAACCTTACGCCACATACTGGACTCCTCTTTCCCCCTGTAGTACAGTGCCTATTATACACGAAGGGAATCCCGTTTTGTCCAGCAATTTTAGGGCCTCTTTAGCGTTAACTTCATCCACAACTATAACGAAACCCACGCCCATGTTGAAAGTGCTTCGCATATCTTCGCGAGGCACTCCGCCCTTGTCCTGAATTAGCTTGAAAATTCGCGGTTCTGGCCAGGACTTCTCGTCCACCCGGGCACAAACGCCCTCCGGAAAGGCCCGCGGCAGGTTGCCGGGGATTCCGCCACCCGTAATATGCGCCATCCCCTTGATTTTCATCTTCGATTTGAGCGCCTGGACGGCCTTGACGTATATTTTTGTTGGTTTTAAAAGCTCTTCCGAGAGCTTGCAGCCGAGTTCGGGCACATCGGCGTTGGCGTCGAGTTTCAAGTGGTCGAACAGAACTTTTCTCACCAGAGAGTAGCCGTTGCTGTGGATGCCGCTTGAGTGAAGGCCAATGAGCGTATCGCCGGGCTTGATGTCCGCGCCATTGATTATCTCGTCCTCATCGACCACTCCGACTGCAAACCCCGAGAGGTCGTACTCGCCCTCGCCGTAGAAGCCGGGCATCTCGGCGGTCTCGCCGCCTATGAGGGAGCATCCAGCCTCCCTGCATCCCTCTGCTATGCCCTCAATGACTCTTGCGGCCCTGCCAGCGCTGAGCTTTCCGGTGGCGAAGTAGTCGAGGAAGAAAAGCGGCTCGGCGCCGCTCGTGAGGATGTCGTTCACGCACATTGCCACGAGGTCTATGCCCACGGTGTTATGAACGTCCGCGAGGAACGCCACCTTGAGCTTCGTGCCCACGCCGTCGGTGCCGCTTACGAGAATGGGCTTTTTGTACTTGCTCATGTCGAGCCTGAAAAGCGCGCCGAACGAGCCGATATCGGTGAGAACCTCGGGCCTGAAGGTCTTCTTTACGATGGGCGCTATGGCATCGACAAGCCTGTCGCCCTCCTCGATGTCCACACCAGCTTTTTTATATGTGAATTCCGGCATATTCCCCCTTGAGCAAGTATCTATTTTACACTCTACGAGAGGCCAGCGCCATATGTTTTTTTGTTAAAATAGGCATATGCCCATCATTCTTGTCACCAACGACGACGGAGTACATGCGGAGGGCATAAGAACGCTCTACGAGACCCTCCGCAAGATGGCCGATACATACGTAGTGGCCCCCGACAGGGAACGCTCGGCCGCCGGCCATTCGCTGACCATACACAGGCCCCTGAAAATTCAGAATATCTCGGACCGCATCTACAGCGTTTCGGGAACCCCCACCGATTGCGTTGCGGTGGCGGTGGAAAAGCTCCTGCCGGAAAAACCCGCGCTCGTGGTCTCGGGCATTAACATCGGCCCTAACCTCGGCGACGACCTCACGTATTCCGGCACGGTCTCCGCCGCGCTTGAAGGCACGATAATGACCATCCCCTCAATTGCAGTCTCTTTGGCCGTGGAAAATGGCGCGGAGCCTCTGTTTGAGACGGCCGCCAAGATAGCGGCCGAGGTGGCGGAGTACGTCCTTGAAAACTCCCTGCCCTACGACACGCTTCTGAACGTCAATGTTCCCAACCTCAAACCTGTTGAATTAAAGGGCATACGCTTTACCCGCCAGGGCAAGCGCCTATACGAGGGCTCCATACAGGAGACGTTCTCGCCGTGGGGAGAGAAATATTACTGGATAGGCGGCGGTATCCCCCGCTGGGAGCACGCCGAGGATACCGACATCACCGCCGTAACCGAAGGCTACGTCTCCATAACACCTCTTCACCCAGACCTCACCAATTACAAGGCCATAGATTTCCTGCGCGAGAGGCCGGGCCCGTGGAACACCAAGAGCTAAGAGACCGGATGGTCGAACGGCAGATCGCCGTTCGCGGAGTCAGCGACAGGCGAGTGCTCGAAGCCATGCGCGGGGTACCGCGACATATCTTCATCGGCGAATCAATGAAGGCGCGAGCCTATGATGACATGGCCCTTGCCATAGGTGACGGCCAGACGATATCTCAGCCATACATGGTCGCCAGGATGACGGAGCTCTTAGCCCTCGATGGAAACGAGCGAGTGCTCGAGATAGGCACCGGCTCGGGCTATCAGGCGGCGGTGTTGGCCGAACTCGCTCACGAGGTATTCACCGTAGAACGGAATGGAAGCCTGTCGGCAAGGGCCAAGGAAGTGCTCAACGGTCTCGGTTACAAGAACATCCGCTTCCGGGTCGGAGACGGCACGCTCGGGTGGCCTGAGGAGGCCCCTTTCGACAGGATAATCGTAACCGCCGCAACACCCGCCCTGCCCCAACCCCTCGTGGAGCAGTTAGGCGAAGGCGCGATAATCGTCGCCCCGGTTGGTGATAGGTTATCGCAGATACTTGTCAAAGGCACAATGAGCGGAGGGACGTTGTCCACTGAATCAAACACGCCATGCGTCTTCGTTCCCCTGCTTGGAGACCACGGGTTCAAGGAGTAAATACTAACCTCTCATTTCTTGACGACTGCCTCGAAAAGCTCCCTGCACCGTGCCCTGTCCCCGCTGCCCAATTCCACTCCTCCGAAACGAGCATCCTCGTATAGCCGAACCAACTCGTAAGCGCTCTCGACATCCATCTCGAGCCTCCCGGCCTCCAAAAGCACTTCACGTGGGGATGAAGAAGGTTTCAAGACTCCGCCCCTTCGGGCTATGGTTCTCCTGAGCTTCATGTATGCGGCTGTCTCAAACGATCTCTTTGGGGAAAATCCAAACGCCAGGCATTTCATCGCGACAAGGATCAACAGCCCCGCGATGACGATGAGATAAACGGGCCTGACGTGCAGACTAATGCCCGATATCTCCGGCAAAGTTAAAGACGGAGCGGTGACGGAGCTGAATATCGTCCGCTGATCGGCGGCGTCGAATCCAACTACATAGCGATACCAGCTCATCCTTATGGAGTCGTACATGAGCGCGAAGGAGGACAGAGCACCTTTCGGAGCGGGCGGTGTCGGGTCGAAGCGAACCCATTTTCCTTCTATCGCCGCCTCCACCCATGAATGGGCATCCCTCTGTCGGACTATGACATAATCGCCGTCGGTATTCCCCTCGCCACCCGAAAAACCATTCACTATCCTCGCGGGTATTCCAAGCGACCTCAGCATGAGCACCATGGACGTTGCGTAGTGCTCGCAATACCCGGTCTTCGAGTCGAAAAGAAAGTATTCTATGGGTGTCACTCCCTGAGGCGGCGGAATGGTTTCCAAGGAGTATTGATAATTCGTCTTCAGGTAGTCTTCTATCCGGCGCGCAGCATCATGTTCAGAAACGGCTCCGGCAGTAATATCTTTGGCCAAAGCAGCTACTCTCTCCATGCCGGCAGGTAATTGCAAGTAGTACTCCGTATATCTTCTCCTGACGCCCAAATCTCCCCCGGGGATGCTGTAGGCGGTATACGTAAATCTTCTGTCGTTCTTGAACGGCAGCTTGACTCCCATAGCAACGTCTCTCGATATGTACCACCCGGGCGCTTCGACGGCCACTATCTCTCCAAGGCCGAAAACTACGTCCGTATCTATGGGTTCGAGATGTATCTTCTGGATGGTCTCCACTCGTGGAGAACCGGGGTGATGGAAATCGAACTTACCGCCAGCCTTTCTGACGCGAACACTCCGTTTCATTGTGTCCTTCCAGGAATAGCCGTCGAAGTAATCAAGCGTGATACCACGCCAGTAAAGCGGCAACTTTGGTCCCGATATAGATACCCTCATGACCACCCGGGAGTCCTCGAGGGCTCTGCCGAAAGAGCCGAGATCGACCTTGTCCGAAAAGCCGACGGCGCGTATGCTCGTGGATGACTTCCGCTGCCAGATGCTCCCCCTCGCCCTCGGCACCGCCAGAAAGAATATCGCCGTCGTTGCGAAGGCCGCAAGAGTTATTATGGCCACCGGCCTTTTAAGCGAAACCGAACCCAGCGTGTCTTCCTTCATGAAATGCGAGAGCACGATGGCAGTAACGAATATCACTAGGAACACAACGAACATACCTCCGACCGCCATCGATATCGCAAGCTCCGAGGCCATTATCAGCTGAAGCAGCGACATGAAATATACCTGCAGGTGGTCCCATGGCTCCCTAAGGTCGAAGCTCTTGAGGGCCTGGAAGATTATCGTCATATGCGCCACGGCAATGAAGAAGTCACCCGAGACGGTCAGGGTGTCGAATGCAACGAGTCCCGCGGTAAGCAGCGATAGCACAGCTATCACCCACCGCGGCGCCGGCTCAAGACCCTTCAAGACCCTGTAGTAGCCGGGGAATATCGCCAGCCCCGGTATCATGAAGACCGGCATGAGCTCGCCCGTGATGACAAGGCTTATGCAGCCCGTAAGGGCCAGGAGCGCCGTCATTATCCTGTAGCTACGAGGCATAGACCACCATGTCGGCCCCTATGTTTTTAATTGGAGAGGCCGCCGATTTAAGGACCAGAACGCTCGTTCCCGAAGGGTCGCTCTCAAAGTTTGTCAGTGCCGACTCCGTCTCTCTAACGACAGCGAGAACGTCGAGTATCTTGTAGAGCTGCTCCATACCGCTTCCGTATGGCAGCCTCTTTGCGGCCGTAACGAGCCCCACGTAATACCCCTCGTCAAGAAGTTTATACGCGAAAGAGGCCGCATAAGACACCGCCCTCTCGAAAGCCCGCCCATCGAAAGGCGCGATGTCGTCAAGAATGATGTTCACGGACCTCGGCCGCTCCTCGGCAAGCTCCTTAACCATCAGCTTCTGGGCCTTGGCAGTGGCCTTCCAGCTAACTCGCCGCACGTCGTCGCCGGCGCGGAACTCCCTTATGCTCAGAAGCTCCTCGCCCCCTCCCGGCCTGATAGTAAATGACGCGAGACCTTCGCCAGAGTAAGCGTTAAGGTCCGGCACTTCCACCAGCCCCGGATACACGACCACCGCACCCTCGACGCGCACCCTAAAAGCTCTTGTCATGAATATGAACGGGAACCCGCTTTCAAGAGTGAAGTCCCCCCACCTGTATACGCCTCGTTTGTTTAACACGACCGGGCACTCCACGCTCGCGCATGAGGAAGGGTCCACCTTCGCGATGGTGCATCTCCCCTCTATGCCCTTGGGTAGATGAATTCTCAGGGAATAAGAAGGCAGTACCCTCTTTGAGTTCGACACGGAGACTTCGAGGTCGGCGCCCTGTCCCGCATAGACCGGCCCCCTCAACGATATATCAAGCGAGAGACCTCTGGTGTTCAGAATGAGAGATACGATGGAAATCACGACTATTGAGATCATGAGGGCCAGAACGAGATAGATGAGGTTGTTGCCGGTATTGAAGGCGGCGAAGGCCAGAAGTACCGTTGCGATCAAAAACCTCTTACCTTCACGCGTGAGTCTCATTGGCATGCGGCGGGAGGCCATATCG
>Ga0210096_1000785_pt1 | contig 10670 bp, 4 predicted proteins | sample China_Galinas_PW_4_FD_184864 | JGI IMG/M metagenome (GOLD analysis project Ga0210096, IMG submission 184864) | Wetland microbial communities from San Francisco Bay, California, USA, that impact long-term carbon sequestration - China_Galinas_PWA_D2... | ecosystem: Environmental > Aquatic > Marine... | reverse complement strand
CCGGAGGGGGAGGGGGCACTTGTGCCGGGGCATCGCCCCTTGATTCCTGCCCACCCACCTCCCCCCGCACGATCCGATCCATGTGGTGGAGGCCGTCGAAGGCGTCCTTGCCGTACAGCGCGGTGCCGCCGTAGAGCGGGTCCAGCACCTCCTCGACGAAGCGCCGGGTGAGGGCCGCACCGCCCAGCAGCACCGGCAGGTGGAGGCCGCGCTCGTTCATCACCTCCAGGTTCTCCTTCATCACCTGGGTCGACTTCACCAGCAGGCCGGAGAGGCCGATGGCGTCGGCGTGGTGCTCGGCGGCGGCGGCGAGGATCGTCTCCACCGGCTGCTTGATGCCGAGATTGATCACCCGGTAGCCGTTGTTGGTGAGGATGATGTCCACCAGGTTCTTGCCGATGTCGTGGACGTCACCCTTCACCGTGGCCAGGACCAGGGTGCCGCGTGCCGTGCCCTCCGCCCGCTCCATGTGCGGCTCGAGGTGGGCGACCGCCGCCTTCATCACCTCCGCCGCCTGCAGGACGAAGGGGAGCTGCATCTCGCCGGCGCCGAACAGCCGTCCGACCTCCTTCATGCCGTCGAGCAGGAAGGTGTTGATGATCTCCAGGGGCGGCGTGGCCACGAGGGCCTCGTCCAGGTCGGACTCCAGGCCGACCCGGTCGCCGTCGACGATGCGCCGAGTAAGGCGCTCCCCCACGGGCAGGAGGGCCCGTGCCGCCTGGGCCTGCTCGGCGCGCGGTTTGGCGGCCTCGAAGTGCTGGAGGATCCAGTGGAGGGGATCGCCGTCGGGCCAGCGCGGGTCGCGGTGGTCGCGGATCAGGTCGAGGCACGCCTGCCGTTCCTCCGCGTCGATCTGGTGCAGGGGGAGGATCTTGCCGGCGTGAACGATCGCCATGTCGAGGCCGGCGGCGACCGCCTCGTGGAGGAACACCGAGTTGAGCACCACCCGCGCCGCCGGCTTGAGGCCGAAGGAGCAGTTGGACAGGCCCAGCACCGTGCGCACCCCGGGGAGCCGCTCCTTGATCCGGGTGATCGCCTCCAGGGTATCGCGACCGGCGGTGCGAAACTCCGCATCACCCGAGCCGAGGGTGAAGGTGAGGGGGTCGAAGATCAGGTCGTAGGGGCGTAGCCCGTGGCGCTCGCAGGCGATGGCGTGGAGTCGCTCGGCGATCGCCACCTTGCGCTCCACCGTCTTCGCCATCCCCTCCTCGTCGATGGTGAGGGCGATCAGGGCCGCGCCGAAGCGCCGTGCCAGGGCGCAGATCCGGTCCGCACGCCCCTCCCCATCTTCGAGATTGATCGAGTTGATCACCGCGCGGCCGGAGCACAGGGCCAGGGCCTGTTCCAGGACGGCCTCGTCCGTGGAGTCGATCACCAGGGGGAGGGTGGCGGCGGTGTTGAGACGGGCGATCAGCTCGACCATGTCGCGCCCCTCGTCGCGGCCGACGTAGGCGACGCACACGTCCAGCAGGTGCGCCCCCTCCCGCGCCTGGTCGCGGGCCAGGGCGACCATCGGGTCCCACGCCTCGGCCTGGAGCATGTCGCGAAAGGCGCGCGAGCCGTTGGCGTTGAGGCGCTCGCCGATCAGGGCCGGGGCCGGCTCGGTGGTGAGGGGCTGGGCCGCGTAGAGGGAGGCGGCGGCCGGGGCGAATTGCGGCTGGCGGTGGGCCGGGGTGAGGCCTGCCACCGCGGCGGCGATGGCGGCGATGTGGTCCGGGGTGGTGCCGCAGCACCCCCCCACCACGTTCACCCCCAGGTCCGTGACGAAGTGGGCGAGGTGGCGGGCGAGGTCCGCCGGGCCGAGGGGGTAGACCGCCTGGCCGTCGACGTTCTCCGGCAGGCCGGCGTTGGGGCAGCAGGTGATCAGCCGGTCGGACTCGTGGCACAGGGTGCGCAGGTGGTCGCTCATCTCCGCCGGACCGGTGGCGCAGTTCATCCCGATGAAGTCGATGGGGAAGGGCTCCAGGGTCGCCCACACCGCGCCGATGTCGCTGCCCACCAGCAGGGTACCGGTGGTCTCCACGGTGACCGAGACGGCGATCGGCACCCGCCGCCCCTCGCGGCCCATCGCCGCCTGGCTGCCGGCGATCGCCGCCTTGATGGTCAGGGGGTCCTGGGCGGTCTCGATGAGCAGGAGGTCGACCCCCCCGGCGAGCAGCCCGCGGGCCTGCTCGGTGTAGCCGGCCACCAGCTCGCCATAACGGATGTGGCCGAGGGACGGGAGCTTGGTGCCACCCCCCATGGAGCCGGCCACGAAGCGCGGCTGGCCGCCCGCGGCGAAGTCATCCGCCACGCCGCGGGCGACGCGTGCGGCCTGGCGGGCGAGGTCGAAGCAGTCGGCCGCCAGGCCGTACTCTCCGAGGACGAAGGGCAGGCCGCCGAAGGTGTCGGTCTCCACCACGTCCGCGCCCACCGCCAGGTAGCTGGCGTGGACCTCCTGGATCACCTGGGGCCGGGTGCGCACCAGCACCTCGTTGCACCCCTCCAGGCCGGCGAAGTCGTCGGCGGCAAGCTCCATCCGCTGCAGGGAGGTCCCCATGGCGCCGTCGAAGACGATCACCTTGTCACGGGCGAGGGTGAGGAGGGGGGAGGACGGCACGGGGACGGGGCTTGAGTGCCCCCCCTCCCCCCGGGAGGGGCTGGGGGGAGGGTGTGAGGGATCGGCAGCTCGTCTGGGCGTAGCGGGCGGAGTCGTAGTGCCACACGCCCCCACCCCGGTCCTCCCCCGGTGGGGGAGGGGGCAGGCAACGGTGGAACGCGGCAGTATAAGAGCCCCTCGTCAAGCAGGGAAACAGTTGCGCCGACGCCGCGCTTTTCCTAGCGTTCCCGGTCCCACCCCCGACCAGGAGTGGATTTGTTCCCTTTCGCTGGAGCCCCCATGGCCGAGCGCTTTCTGTTCACCTCCGAATCCGTCACCGAGGGCCACCCCGACAAGGTCGCGGACCAGATCTCCGACGCGATCCTCGACGCCCTGCTCGCCGACGACCCCCACTCCCGGGTCGCGTGCGAGACCCTGGTGACCACCGGCCTGGCTATGGTGGCCGGCGAAGTCACCACCCGCTCCTACGTCGACATCCCGAAGATCGTGCGCAAGACGATCCGCGACATCGGCTACACGTCGGCCCACTACGGCTTCGACTTCGAGACCTGCGCGGTCATCACCTCCATCGACGAGCAGTCCAAGGACATCGCCCTCGGGGTGGACCGGGACGCGGACCACGCCGAGGAGCAGGGGGCGGGGGACCAGGGGCTGATGTTCGGCTACGCCTCGGACGAGACCCCGGAGCTGATGCCCATGCCGGTCCATCTGGCACACAGCATCACGCGTCGCCTCGCCGAGGCGCGCCACCGCGACGAGCTCGAGTACCTGCGGCCGGACGGCAAGTCGCAGGTGAGCGTCGAGTACGACGACGGCCGGCCGGTGCGGGTCGACACCGTGGTGGTCTCCACCCAGCACTCGGACACCGTGCCCCTCGCCCAGATCCGCGAGGACATGATCGAGCGGGTGATCAAGAAGGCGATCCCGGCGGAGCTGATCGACGACGAGCACATCACCTACCACGTCAATCCGACGGGCCGCTTCGTGGTCGGCGGCCCCCAGGGGGACTGCGGTCTGACCGGTCGCAAGATCATCGTCGACACCTACGGCGGCGTCGGCCGTCATGGCGGCGGCGCGTTCTCCGGCAAGGATCCCTCCAAGGTCGACCGCTCCGGCGCCTACATGGCGCGCTACATCGCCAAGAACATCGTCGCCGCCGGGCTCGCCGCGCGCTGCGAGGTGCAGGTCTCCTACGCCATCGGCGTGGCCGAGCCGACCTCGGTGCTGGTGGACACCTTCGGCACCGGGCAGATCCCCCGGGAGGTGCTGGAGCGGGCGGTGCGTGAGGTCTTCGACCTCAAGCCGGCGAGGATGATCGCGACCCTCGACCTGTTGCGGCCGATCTACCGGCCGACCGCCGCCTACGGCCACTTCGGCCGTACGGCCGAAGACATCACCTGGGACAACGGCGACGGCCGCCAGATCGTCGGCCCCGGCTTCACCTGGGAACGCACCGACCGGGTGGCGGATCTGCGCACGGCGTGCAAGGTGTGAGCGTGTCCAGCGCACCGACAAAGATCCCGACAAAAATTCGTAGGGGCGGGGTTTACCCCCGCCCGTGTCGTTAAGCTCCACCCGCGGGCGGGGATGAACCCCGCCCCTACGGTCTTGTTACCACGAAAACGGCCACGACTATGAGCACCACCACCACCGACCACAAAGTTGCCGATCTCTCCCTCGCCGCCTGGGGGCGCAAGGAGATCGCCATCGCCGAGACCGAGATGCCCGGCCTCATGGCCCTGCGCGCGGAGTACGGCGCGGCCCAGCCACTCAAAGGGGCACGGATCGCCGGCTGTTTGCACATGACCATCCAGACCGCGGTGCTCATCGAGACCCTGACGGCCTTGGGGGCGGAGGTACGGTGGTCCTCCTGCAACATCTTCTCCACCCAGGACCACGCGGCGGCGGCGATTGCGACGAGCGGCGTGCCGGTGTTCGCCTGGAAGGGGGAGAGCGAGGAGGAGTACTGGTGGTGCGTGGAGCAGACGATTCAAGGCCCGGACGGCTGGCGTCCCAACATGCTCCTCGATGACGGCGGCGACCTCACCCAGGTCATGCACGAGAAGTACCCCGAGCTGATGGCCGAGGTGAAGGGGCTCTCGGAGGAGACCACCACCGGCGTCCACCGTCTCTATGAGATGGAGCGCGTCGGGACGCTGGCGGTGCCGGCGTTCAACGTCAACGACTCGGTCACCAAGTCCAAGTTCGACAACCTCTACGGCTGCCGCGAGTCGCTGCTCGACGGCATCAAGCGCGCCACCGACGTGATGATCGCCGGCAAGGTCGCGGTGGTGTGCGGCTACGGCGACGTGGGCAAGGGGTGCGCCCAGTCCCTGGTCGCCCAGGGGGCGCGGGTGCTGATCACCGAGATCGACCCGATCTGCGCCCTCCAGGCGGCCATGGAAGGCTTCGAGGTGACCACCATGGACGCGGCCGCCGCCCACGCCGACCTGTTCGTCACGGCGACCGGCTGCTGCAACGTCATCACCCGCGCCCACATGGACGCCATGAAGGACCAGGCGATCGTGTGCAACATCGGCCACTTCGATTCCGAGATCGAGGTGGCGGCGATCCGTGACCTCCCGTGGGAGAACATCAAGCCCCAGGTCGACCACGTCCTCTTCCCGGACGGCAAGCGCATCATCCTGCTCGCCGAGGGCCGCCTGGTGAACCTCGGCTGCGCCACCGGCCACCCCAGCTTCGTGATGTCCAACTCCTTCACCAACCAGGTGTTGGCGCAGATCGAGCTATGGCAGAACCCGGGCAAGTACGAGCACCGCGTCTACACCCTGCCCAAGACCCTGGACGAGAAGGTCGCCCGGCTGCATCTCGGCAAGCTCGGCGTCCGCCTCACCCAGCTCACCGCCGAACAGGCCAAATACCTGGGTGTCCCCGCCGCCGGTCCGTACAAGCCGGACTACTACCGGTACTAGGCGCGGTTACGCCGCGCCGGCGGTTAGCGGTCGGCTCGTTTGGGCTTGGTCTCGAGCCTTGGCGTCTTAGCGCCTTCGCGAGAGGACCGGCTTGGACGTCATCGGTGCATCGCGACGATATGGTCCCAACCGGGCAACCGCCAGTGTGCCTTTCACAACGGAGGGAATGCACCACGAGGGACACGAAGGGCGTGAAGAACAGCTCGACCGCGAATGGACGCCACTAGCAGGTCCGCGGTCGAAGGCGCTGTGCATCTGCGTTCATTCGAATGTCGATTCCCGTCCATTCGCGGCCCCCCTTCCAAATTCGGCGCGAAGCGCACCTTACGGACCGGCGAAGCCGGGCTGGGCTCTTGTTGTAGATGACGGAGGGCATGTGTGCGGTTAGCGGGTCCGTGGGCGACGGCGATGGGCATCGGCGGTCGCTTGCGGTTCGATCCGCGTGGATTCGCGGTCCCCTTCTCTCAATCACGCGCGAGGCCGGTGGTACGGTAGGGGTGCAATGACACGCTATAGCGTGCTGATCGTCATCTCCTTGGCCCTGCTCACCCTGAGCCTGTGGGCCGTGGCCAATCGGCCGGAGGCCGAGCCGCCGTGGCCCCAGCGGATCCAGGGGTTTTCCTTCTCGCCTTACCGCAGCGGGCAGAGCCCCCTGGAAGGGCGGCTGCCGAGCGTAGAGGAGATCGACGCCGACCTCGCCCTCCTCGCCGGCAAGACCCATGCCGTGCGCACCTACTCGATGGAGGGCACCCTCGCCGAGATCCCACGCCTCGCGCGCCGCCACGACATCAACGTGGCACTGGGGGCGTGGATCGACGCCCGGCTGGACAACAACGACCGCGAGGTCGAGCGTCTCATCGCGGTGGCCGCGGCCAACCGGCACAACGTGGTACGGGCGATCGTGGGCAACGAGGCCCTGCTGCGCGGGAACGTCGACGAACAGCAGCTCATCGCCTACCTGGAGCGGGTGCGGGCGGCCCTGGGCATTCCCGTGAGCACCGCGGAGCCGTGGCACGTGTGGCTCGATCACCGGTCACTTGCCGACCACGTGGACTACATCGCGGTGCACATGCTGCCGTACTGGGAGGGTGTGGATCTCGACGTAGCGGTGGAGTACGTGGTGCGCCGTGTGGCCGAGCTGCAACGGGCCTTCCCGGGCAAGCCGATCGTGATCGCCGAGGTGGGGTGGCCCAGCAATGGGCGCACCCGCCGCGCCGCGGTGGCCTCCGAGGCCAACGAGGCGATCTTCCTGCGCGTCTTCCTGGCGCGGGCCGCGGCGGAGAACTACGTCTACTACGTGATGGAGGCCTTCGATCAGCCGTGGAAGCGGGCGACAGAGGGGGCCGTGGGCGCCTATTGGGGCGTCTACGATGTGGAGCGCCAGCCCAAGTTCGCCTTCGCCGAGCCCGTGGTCGAGGTCCCCCAATGGCGCATCCTGGCCGCCCTGTCGGTGGTCATCGCCGCCGCGACCCTCGCCGTGCTGTTTACCGACAGCCGCACCCTCCGCCGCCGCGGGCGTAGCTTCCTGGCGGTGATCGCCTATGCGGCCGCCACCACCGCGGTGTGGATCGTCTACGAGTACAGCCAGCAATACCTGACGGTGGGCGCGGTGCTGGTCGGTCTGCTGCTGGTGGTGGGGATGGTGGGGGTGATCGTCCTGTTGCTCACCGAGGCCCACGAGTGGGCCGAGGCCCTGTGGGTCACCGAACGGCGCCGGTCCTTCCGTCCGGTGTCCCTGCCTGACGCCGACCTGCCGCGGGTGTCGATCCATGTGCCGGTCTACAACGAGCCGCCGGCGATGCTCATCGAGACCCTGGACGCCCTGGCGCGCCTGGACTACCCCGACTACGAGGTCCTGGTAATCGACAACAACACCCAGGACCCGGCGGTGTGGGAACCGGTCCGGGACCACTGCGCGCGCCTCGGGCCGCGCTTCCGTTTCTTCCACGTGGCACCCCTCGCCGGCTTCAAGGCCGGGGCGCTGAATTTCGCCCTGGCCGAGACCGACCCGGCGGCGGAGATCGTCGCGGTGATCGACAGCGACTACGCGGTCCATCCCCGCTGGCTGCGCGACCTCGCCTCCCAGTTCGAGAGGCCCCGTATCGCCATCGTCCAGGCGCCCCAGGACTACCGGGACGGGGGCGTCAACGCCTTCAAGGCGATGTGCTACGCCGAGTACCGCGGCTTCTTCTTCATCGGCATGGTCACGCGCAACGAGCGCAACGCCATCATCCAGCACGGCACCATGACGCTCGTCCGGCGCGCCATCCTGGAGCAGCTCGGCGGGTGGGGCGAGTGGTGCATCACCGAGGACGCGGAGCTCGGCCTGCGGGTCTTCGAGGCGGGCTACGAGGCGACCTATATTCCGTGCAGCTACGGCCGCGGCCTGATGCCGGACACCTTCGTGGACTTCCAGAAGCAGCGTTTCCGCTGGGCGTACGGGGCGATGCAGATCCTGCGCCACCACGCCGGCGAGCTCGTCGGCCTGCGCCCCACCCGGCTGAGCCGCGGGCAGCGTTACCATTTCGTCGCCGGGTGGCTGCCGTGGCTAGGGGACGGCTTCAACCTGCTGTTCAACGTGGCGGCCCTCGCCTGGTCCCTGGGGATGGTGTACCTGCCCCGGCGCTTGGATCCGCCGATGATGGCGTTCTCGGCCCTGCCCCTGGTGCTGTTTGCCTTCAAGGGTGCCAAGCTGCTCTACCTCTACCGCACCAGCGTCCAAGCCACGGTGCGCCAGACCGTGGCGGCCGCGGTGGCGGGACTGGCCCTGTCCCACACCATCGCCCGCGCCGTGCTGAGTGGCCTGGTCACCCGCAACAAGCCGTTCTTGCGCACCCCCAAGATGGTTCCGGGCCAGGCGTGGCTGCGCGCCCTTACCGCGGCCCGCGAGGAGGCGTTGCTGATGGTGGCCCTGTGTCTGGCCGCTTTCGTACTGGTGCGCCAGCAGGGGACGGGGATGCCCGACCTGGTGGTGTGGATGGCGGTGCTGCTCATTCAGGCGGTGCCTTACGCCACGTCCCTGTTCATGGCCCTGGTGAGCGGCTTACCGCGCGCACCTGCGACGCTGGTGGGGCCCCCCGCCGTTCGCGTCGACAGGAATTGTCCGCCCGAGCCCACCGTGTCCGCCCCGGCTGCCTAGCCGACATTTCTCACCAGGGGTCGTGCGGCACGAGGACCTCGGCCGCGTCGCTTGCCGTGTTGGCCGCCGCGTCCGCGCAGGCGACGCCGATGGTGTAGGTCCGTCCGGTGTCTGGCGCGGACCGCTCCGCGCGTAGCCACACGTCATGCGGATCCACTACGGCGATATCCATCAGGGTATGGCCGTCGCCGAGGCCATCCTCCGGCTCGCTGCTGGTCGCCGCCAGGGAACACGTGATTGCCGCGGGCGGGTCGCAGTTGTCGGTGGCCGTGTAGGCCACCGTCTCGTTCACCATGCGGTGGTCGGGGGGCCACAGGACCGGGGTGCTCGCCGATACGTCCGTGATCGCCGGCGGCGTCGTGTCGACGACCGTCACCGTTGCCGTGCACGTGTCGGTGGCCCCCTTGTCGTCGGTCACCGTCAGCGTGACCGACGTGGCGCCGAGGGCGTATGGGCCGGGCGGGATCAGGGCAAAGGTCAGGGGATCGCCGTCCGGGTCCGTGGAACCGGCATCGATCTCCTCAGGAGTGACCTCGGCGAGGCATGTCGCGTCCGCGTCGCGCGTGACCGACTGGCAGACGGCGACCGGCGGGCGATCGTTGATGATCAGAAATGCGGCCCCGGCGTTGTCCGCCGCCCCGACGGGCGCTGCGAACTGCCCGGCGATCAGATCCCGCAGGCCGTCGTCGCCGAGATCCAGGGTGGGGGCGAGGGCCCAGCCGAAGCCGCCGACGGACGCGGCGGGGCCGGGGCTCGGGTCCGCCACCGTGTCGATCCGCGCGCCGGTGGCGCTCATCAGGTCGATCCGCCCGGCGCGGGAGGCGGCCACCCACAGGTCGTCGCGGACGTCGCCATCGCGATCCTCCACGCGCACCAGCGGGTAGCCGAAGTAGTCGGTCGTCGGATCCCCCGGGCTGGTGAGGGTGCGGATGGCCACGCCGTCGTTGCCGCGGTAGACGAAGACCTTGCCCTGGATGGGATCGCCCACGGCGTGCTCCTCGATCCCGTCGCCGGTCTCGTCGGAGAGGGCCGTGAGCCCCGCCCCAAACAGGTCGCCATCGGCAGGTGCGGGGTTGTCGATCGCCCGCAGGATCGCGCCGTTGGCCCCGGAGACGACGTAGGCGCGGCCGGCCAGCAAGTAGGTGTTCGGCGCCGGATCGTAGTCGTGAAACGGGGCAGCCACGAGCAGGTCGCGCTTGCCGTCGCCGTTCACGTCGCCCACCGCGGCGAGGTAGTTACCGTAGGAGGCCAGGGTCTGGGCGACTGGCTCGGCGCTGGTCCAGAGGTGGGCGCCGCTGCCGCCGGCGAACGCGAACACCTGCCCGTACTTGTTGGCGCGGCGCGTCGGCGACCCGACGGCGAGGTCGCTGTGCCCGTCGCCGTCGATATCACCCATGGGCGCGATGGCGAAGCCGAAGGCGAGGAACTCGCTCCCCGGCGGCGGGAGCAGTTTGTGGAGCAGGGCGCCGGTCGCCCCGGAGAAGATGAAGGCTCTTCCCTGGAAGGCCTCCGGCGGACACGGGTCGTTGGGGTCGAGGCACGGCAGGAGGACGGTCTGGTCATCGCCCGGCGAGCCGACCGCCAGGTCCGCGACGCCGTCGCCGTCCCAGTCGCCTACGTCTGCCAGGGCGAGGCCGAAGCGGTTGCCCGGCAGGCCCTCGGGATCGGGGATGGTGTGGATCAGGGCGCCCGTCGCCCCGGAGAACACGAAGACCTGCGCCTCGCCCAGGGCCCCCACCGCCACGTCGCCCAGCCCGTCGCCGTCCACGTCGCCGAGCCCGGTCACCGCGAGGCCGAACATCGCCTGGTCGACGGCCACCGGGTTGGGGAGCGGCACGACGTTCGGCGGGATCGGCAAGGCGGCGGACGGGAGCGCACCGCCGAGCCACGATGACAAGCTGACGGCCAGGATTACGGCGGCAAGATCGAATCCTCGGGACGGACGCATGACGAGCCCTCTCGGTGGGGAAGTGAACGTTGGGGGGGTGCAATAATCATA
>Ga0210096_1000783_pt1 | contig 10676 bp, 8 predicted proteins | sample China_Galinas_PW_4_FD_184864 | JGI IMG/M metagenome (GOLD analysis project Ga0210096, IMG submission 184864) | Wetland microbial communities from San Francisco Bay, California, USA, that impact long-term carbon sequestration - China_Galinas_PWA_D2... | ecosystem: Environmental > Aquatic > Marine... | reverse complement strand
AGGCTCCGACGTCCAGCGTGTCGGACTGCTTGAACATATAGCGGTAGGCACTTGAAAGGGTTATCCGATCGACTTCGGTAATGCTTCTCGTGCCACGTACGGTGGCAACATCGCGCATGGCTCCCAGGATTGCTTCGATTTGGGACTTGTCGGCAGACAGATTCATCGGGTTCTCCACGTTTGCGAAACGCGTGCGTCTCCTCACGTTTCATCTCACGCTCAATCGCCAGCTCGTTAAGTCTTGACGATGGACAACGGATACGGACAGGCAATTCAAACTCCCCAATACGAGGTACGTCAGAGGGTATCCGGCGGTGGTGCAGTGATCAAGGACTTGGACAAGCGCGTGGCGGTCTGGGGGGCGCGTGCAGGCTTTCGAGGCACTGCAGTGAAAAGCCCCGCATCACTCGTGAACTTTCGGAGAGAATCTATCAGGACTACGGTGCGGGTGGCCGCCCTGTTCCTTCCCAAGTAATCGTGCGCACGCCGATCAACGCAGCCGTCCGGACCTATTCGCGATGGAGCCCGTGGACACGGTTCAGCTCGACGATCCTCTCTTGCTCTGGCCACTGGATTGGCCGGCCGTGCGAGGTATCCTTCGCCAATGACAGTATGAGTCCTCACGCTGTGAGAGTGCTAAGCATAGCTGGCAAGAACACGCGTCAGCTCACCCAGGATAACCATTTGGTCCAGGCGTTCTCTGCGTATCGAGCCGATGACTTGCTCAGCACAGGGATTCTGCCCTGGTGATTGCGGTGCGGTCATGATGGCGGACTCAGGATAGGAGGGAGGATGGATCCGGGTCTCCACATTGGAGGCTGGGGAGGGCCTCCTGATTGGGGCGCCGGAATGCCGGTCAGAGGCACTTCACAGGTCAGATCGCTGGGGCGGATGAACGCGAGGCGGTGGTTCCGGCGGACGCAAAAACGGGCTGTATTGCCTATAAACCCAAGCGGCCGCTCAAAGCCCTCAATGATGCCCCGTGTAGAGGATTTTTCGGCAGCGTTCGAGCGCGTTCAAGTGGTCCCGATTGGATCGCAGGCCGATGTAGCCGTCGGGGCGCACCACGAGCAGTGTGGTGCCCTTGATGCCGAGAAGATCGGCTCCGACGGGCTCGAGCCGTCCGATCTGGTTGCGCGGGTCGGGCTGTGTGCTCAGGGCGATGGCCGCTTCGAACAGAGGCGAGTCGGTGGTGAGCTCCTGCAAAGCGGTGTGAAGCTCCACGAGCGTCGGCCCTTGTGCGGTTGGGCCGCCCAGGAGCATGAGGGTGTGACCGGCGCGGTGGGCAAGCTCGTGAAGGCGACAGCGCTGCCCGTCCGACCGTTGGACTTGGATCGTGTTGGGTAAGCGCATTCCGGGACCGGGAGTGATGTTGGTGTCACCGGAGACGATGGGCGAGCGAACATAGTCGACGTTCAGCTCGGCCTCGGCCACGACTTCGTGGTGTCGGGCCTTCGAATCGGCGAGCATGGCTTTGATGGCTTGGTCGCGGCTGTCGCGTTCGGTCGGGTCAGTTAGTGTTTGGGCGTGTTCGGCGACGTCCCCGGATTGAGTGATCATCTCGGCGACGGGGCGCCGCTCGGCTTCGTAGCTGTCGAGCAGGGTCGGGTCGGTGGCGCCGTGGTGGACCAGAGCAAGTTTCCAGGCCAGGTTGAAGGCGTCCTGCAGGCCGGAGTTCATACCGTGTCCTTCGGCGGGCGTGCAGAGGTGTGCTGCATCGCCGGCCAGTAAGACCGCTCCGGCTCGGAACGTCGTGGCCACCTTGGTGTGGCAGTGGAATCGTGTCGGGTTCTCCACGTCGACGAACGAGACGACATGTGCGTAGGGGCGAATGATGGAGGTGGCCTCTGCGACGAGATCCGACTCCGGCGAGCTCGGCCTCATATAGACACGCCAGCGTCGACTGGGAAGCGCAGTCAGGATGACCGGCAGCGTCTCGAGGTAGACGAAGTTGGCCTCGAACGTCTCGGCCCAACCTTGAAGCGTGGCGTCGAAGACGGCCCACGGTTCGGCGATGTCGTGGCCCTCGAAACCGATCCCGCTCAATTCGCGCGTCGGGCTGTGGAGTCCGTCGCACCCCACCACCCACCGGGCCTCCATTTGGTAGCGGGCGTCGTCGCGTTCGATCTCGGCCAGCACTCCATCGGGATGGGGTGTCAGCCCGACCAGCCGAGACGATTGGTGCACCTCGCCACCGTGTTGGTGGAGATAGTCGGTGAGAATGGACTCGGTGACCTCCTCGGACAGACCGAGATTGAACCCGTAGGTGCTTCCGCAGGTCGACAGATCCATTGTCCCGAGCACCTGGCCTCCGGAGTGGATCTTGATGGTTCGCTGTCTGCACCCGGCGTCGAGGAACCTATCGACGAGTCCCAGCGACTCGAAGACCTCGAGCGAACGGGGATGCACCACCGTCGCGCGGTCCCAGTGGAGCGGCGCTGGTCTGGCATCGATGAGATGACATGGCACACCGCGCCGATGAAGCTCCGACGCAAGGAGCAGCCCCGTCGGCCCGGCACCGACCACGAGGACGGCCGTACCGCGGCCTAGCCGCTTGGCGTTGCCGTCCTCAGACACCGCGTCCGGCCTGTTGTTGGAATCCGTCATTACTCCCCCCTTACCGTTCGTGCCTGAACGCATGAGCCTCGCCTTGGTCGGAGACTCATCTGTCCGGGTAATCAAGCTCCCGACCGAGTATTTCGAGTCTGGTGGTGCCGGTCAAGCAGCGAGCGAGCGCCGAAGTCCCGTGGTCTTCCCGGTGCGTAAGATGCGGAGCCTCACCTCCCGCCACGCGCCTCGACCGTCGGAAGGCTGGTGTGCCGTGAGCGGGTCGGCAAAATGAGGGTGAAACGCTTGTGCAGCAAGAGAAAGAACTGCAGCTTGCCGAGATGAGCTTCGTGGCCAAGCTGCAAGCTGGATAGTGTAGAGGCCTGTTATGATCCTGGCGTGACGTTCAACAAGGGCGAAGGCGGGCCACAAGATAAGGTTCTCCCCATCGTGGACGCATATAGAACTAGCTGATTACCCCCAAGCTTCAGCCATGTTTAGAAGGCGCTGAGGCATCGGTGGGGTACGGACCGCCGCGTAGCCGAGGCGCGGAATCATGTCTTCGAGTTTGAATCAGGGCGGGCATGGTTGAACATCCCGGGTATTGGCCCTGGAGTCGCTTCCGCGCGATGGTCGGTGATGCGCCGGTTCCAGGCTGGCTGGCGACCGATTGGTTGCTTGATCAATTCGTCAAGCGTCGCACCGAGGCACGGCGGCGTTACAGGAAATTCGTTGCCGAAGATGGGGCGAGTGTCTGGTCAGGACTATGCCAACAGATCTATCTCGCAGACGACACGTTTGTCGCGAAGATGCAGAAAAAGGTCCCGGTGCAGACTGATCAGTTGAATATCCCAAGGTCCCAGCGCAGAAGACCTGCGCCACCGCTGGAGGCGATAGTCGCCGAACACCCCGAGCGCAATGCCGCCATTTTTACGGCTTATGCGACTGGCGCCCACGGCTACCGTGAGATTGCCGATCATTTCGGTCTGCACCCGGCGACGGTGGGACGGGTGATTCGCAGCCGAGTGCTATCATTCGAGACCTGACCCTATGCACGCTGAGGCTTGTCCGACGCCTGCCCGCCAAGCGTTGAGGCGGACTGGAGGGGAGTAGCGTGAGGGCAGGCATCTGACAACCCTAAACACAAACGATCCTTTCGACTCTGTGCCTACGGATACTACTGGCTGCCAAGCTCTCCAGCTAGAGTAGGACAACGGAACAGGCGCTGTTCACAGTGTCTTCAAATACTCGATGACCGCCCGGCGGTGTGAGTCGCTGAGCACATCGCCGAAATTATGTCCCTCGTTTGAATAGCCCTCTAAGGTCGTGTCGTATACTCGTTTGCGATGTTCCGGGTCGTCAGTCCCAGTTTTACCCTCTGAGAGCTCCTTGTATTTCCAACCCAGGTTGTCCGTGTCGTAGTCGGTCGAATCGAACCAACGGGTCCAGTAGGTTGGTCGTGAGCTGCTATCGAGTAGTGCGTGAATCGTCGGCACCGAGCCATTGTGCAGGTAGGGAGCCGTGGCCCAAACGCCATCCAACGGTGGCGCGACATAGCCAAGAGCCGGTCGGGCTTGGGAAATTCCTCCGTACCAGGATTCGTTGAACCAACGTATGAACCGATCGGATTCTTCATAGGCCTGTAACGCGTACGCGGGATCGGTACCGACCATCTCAAGGGCTACCACCAAGTTCGGATAGCTGCCATTCGGTCCATAGCTACCGTGACATCCTGAACAATGAGTCTGAAACACCTCGGCTCCCTCTTCCACCAACAACTCATTAATCGTATAGGGATACTCGGGCGGCTGGAGTGAGGCGATGTATGCCCGTACATGGGTAAAGTCGCGGTCAATCGCTCTGGCCTCTCTTATATCATCGGTGCAGACCAGCGATTTCATCATCATGTAGCGTGCATGATCACCTCGGCCCATGGCGTTGTAAAACATCGCGTGTTTATTGCTCATGCGCCACCATGGCGGGACACTCGTCGGCAGCGGTTGCGGTGGCGGTGGTTCGAGCAGTGGCTCTTCGGACCAAGCGAGTGTATCCGGATCGCGATGCGCGATCAGCGCAAGTGTAAGGTTCGGTGCGGGATTAACTCCGACCGTATCGGTGATCATGTAAGGGGCGATAGCGGTAATCCGTTGCGCCCACTTTTGCCAGGCCGCCGTCTCGGCGTCGCCTGAAACATAGATGCCGATTGCATCAGCCTGGCGGCGCGGGTCTTCCGTGAAATCGAGCGATTCGTTGCCGAGGCCGATGATTAGCTTACCGTTGACGATACCACCATGGCACAGCAGGCAATTGGTCGAGACGATCTCTACCCCATCGGCATTTCGATGCGCCGTTAGATAATAAGGCAAATCCGCGTTACGACCTCGACGTCCTGGAATACGCGGTAACGACTCTTGAGGCGAGTTTGTACGAACCCACGCAGAGTAAGGCATCCCGCAGGTCACGTACCCGTTGTTTACGAGGATGTCATAGCCGACGTCGGGATCGCCCGAGCGCTGCTCGGCTACAGGCACTGGTCCCGGTTCGGCCTGGATCTGGTTGTCGTCCTGGTGCTGGGTGCAACCACTCATAGAAAGAACAAGCATCGCAGCGACCATACGTGAATGGCGCGATCGACGCGCCAGTTGTAATGGCACAAATTGCGTTGTCCTATTCATTACGTTCATAACCTGTCAGCTGCACAAGGCCGTTGCCAACTATCGTCGAGACTGGCGATGGACTGCTTATGCGCATCGGCCCAGCCCAGAATGGCAGCCAAGCATCACCGGTTTGATCCTCATAATAGGGGGACAGCACAAGCTCGAGCGCATGTCCTGGAATCTGCAGTAACCATCGAATGGGATAGTGAGCGCCCGTACGATCATCCCTCCAGTAGTCGACGGGGCTCAGATTCACATCACCGCTGTTCAGCAGCGTCGATCGCCCTTCGGCGCTTATAAGCAGGCCTGTTGCATTCGGACTGCCGCTGCCGTCCACGCGATGGGTGCGGTTCAATAGTAGCTCGCGCCCATCATCAAGGTGAAGGGTAAACCTGTCCACAGCCACGGCCCCACCTGGCAGCGGCAGCTCTCCCCAAGCGTGTTCCATGGACACAATGCCGTGGACGGGAAGCTCAGTATCGCCAATCCGAAGCCTGCCATTTGCCCGCATACGTGGCTCGATATAGAAGTGAAATGGTGCGCCCTGTCGGTCAGGTGACTGCCGAATCGCGTTCTCGCTGACCAGAGATTTTTCGTTATGCAACGCCAACGAAAGCATGATCCCGGCAGTCTGCGAATGCAATGTCAACGACAAACCTGGCACTGTGGTATCGGTTTGCTTCAGCTGCCAATCTCCTACCCATACGCGGCGGGGCTCGGCACCGGCGCCCGCCAGCCCGATCGCCGCACCACGGGCTGTTCGCGAATCGGTCTGTAGCCGTCGTCTGGTCGAGTCCGATACCGAAAATAGCCCGGCATAGACATCGGTGGCCGCCCATCGGGAGGCGCGCTCAGGCGGCTCGGCCGTTAGACCCAAACGTATGATCGTGAGCTGCAAGCCAAGACGATTTCCATGGCGGTCTTCAAGGCTCCCAGCCATATTCCACCACTCCGTCCGAAATCCCGGATGCGGCCCATGATCGGCTGGAAAGCTGAATTCGCGCGGGAAATGGGGGCGCTGAAAGGACTGCTTGCTGTTCAATAATGCCCACGGCAGCGCATCATTGACGGCATCCGTGCTCTGCCGATTGTCCGGATCAAACGTGACGTACAGCAGCAGGACAACCACGGCAAAAAGACCGATGACTACGAGAATCGTGGCTAGATGTCGACGCTTCATCCTTAATGTCCTCTTAGCCATGGGCCCGTAAATAAGTCCAAGTGGGTATCCACTTCGCCCCACCTACCACTACATGTTGTAGTCGTGTCTTTCCGCGCCACCCAGCAACTCGCGATACGGCGTCGCCCCCGAAGCGGATTAAGGAAGCGGAATAAGGGTCAGGTCTAGCATTGTTACATGTTACCGACCAAGCTATATTCTCGCGTATGGCCAGACCGTTGCGCATAGATTTCGCCGGTACCCTGTACCACGTCCCTTCCGGGGGTGATCGGCAAGAGGCGGTCTATGAAGACGACGAAGACCGCGAGGTGTTTCTTCGCACCTTGGCGGAGGTGGTCGAAAGGTTCAACTGGCGCTGTCACGCCTATTGCCAGATGACGAACCACTACCATTGGGTGGTGGAAACCCCGCACGGCAATCTCTCGAAGGGAATGCGGTAGCTCAACGGGGTATACACACAGGCATCGAATCGACGGCACCGACGGGTGGGGCATTTGTTTCAGGGGCGCTACAAGGCAATCCTGGTGGACAAGGACAGCTATCTACTGGAACTCTCGCGGAACGTGGTACTGAACCCTGTGAGGGCGGGCATGGTTGAACATCCCGGGGATTGGCCCTGGAGTCGCTTCCGCGCGAGGGTCGGTGATGCGCCGGTTCCGGGCTGGCTGGCGACCGATTGGCTGCTTGACCAATTCGTCAAGCGTCGCACCGAGGCCGGGCGGCGTTACAGGAAATTCGTTGCCGAAGATGGGGCGAGTGTCTCGTCTGGACCACGCCAACAGATCTATCTCGGAGACGACTCGTTTGTCGCGAAGATGCAGAAAAAGGTCCCGGTGCAGACCAATCAGTTGAATATCCCAAGGTCCCGGCGCAGAAGGCCTGCGCCACCGCTGGAGGCGATAGCCGCCACCCCGAGCGCAATGCCGCTATTGTTGCGGCTCATGCGACTGGCACCTGCAGCTACCGCGAGATTGCCGATCATCTCGGTCTGCACCCGGTGACGGTGGGACGGGTGATTCGCAGCCCGATGCTATCATTCGAGACCTGACCCTCCGTATGCTACTGCGGAACCAGCACTGTAAACGCCTTGTCTGTCGGTTCCTCAACCGGAGTATTCCGATATCGTGGCGCTTTTGCGTCAATGCGCCGTTCAGAGAACAGTTCGAAATGGACTGAACCGGGGCAGAATTTGTCGCCGATCAATAAATCAACTGCTCGAAATGCCGAGAATGGAAACTGGGGTGTATGGAGCGACTCATTGACCGGGCCGTAGGTTTCCCCGAGTCGTGGGACACGTGACTCATAAGATAGAGCTTCCCCGACAGCATTGAAGCAAGCGGGAAGAGGGAGGGATAAGCGCCGTGCCGGATTCCGACAGGATCGAGAGACAACTCACCGCCTGGCGCCTTCCGGCGATCCTGTTCGTCCTCTCCTTCGCCACCGTCGTGTTCACCATTGCCCTGTTTCGGCTGCTGACCTTCTTTATCATGCCGTCGCTGTTCTTCGACCTGCTGTTCATTGGTTTCCCGCTGGGCGCCCTGGCCGGTGTCTCCTTTTTCAAGGTCACCAGGCAGTCCTTCATCCGATCCCTATGGATACTGCTGGGTGCCATGGTCTTCTCGATCATCGCCATGCTCGTCTGCAAGCATTTCGATTACCTGAGGGCTCACCTGTTCGATGTGGAACTGGGACGGCTGTTCGGACAGATGCTCATCTTCACGCTTTTCTTCATCCCGTTCTTTGTCGCCTACGGCCTGAGCGAGTACATCGGCTACCAGGTCGGGCGCCGACATCTTCGAGGCCGCATGCCAGTGGTCTACGCGATCTACCTCTTCGGCGCCGCCGGCGCCTATCTCTTCGCGCAGTACGCACTGCCGCCGCTCGGCGTGACCCGTCTCCTGCTGATCTCCTTCGCACTGGTCGGGATCTCGATGCTCCTCCTGTCGCCCTCCGCGATTACCCGCAAACTGCTGCTGACGATGCAGATCGGGATCGTTGCGCTGCTGTTCGCGCCCCAGATCGAAGGCGGCTTCCTGAAGCTCTACAAGGGGACGAGCCCTCAGTCGACACACGCCTGGGCCGGTTTCGGATTCGAGACCATCTTCCAGAAGTGGGGCAGATACAGCCTGGTCGAGATCATGAAGGCCCCCGGGATGGAGCAGTACGTCGGTTTCTACAACGACATCGTCCAGTGGATGTACTCGCCCGGGAACGGTTTCATGAAGCCCGGCATGGGGATGATCCCTATCGACCGCTCTCCCACTGGCGCACGCATTGCGATTGTCGGCTCCGGCGGGGGGCGGCAGGTCCAGTACGCGCGGAAGACCGGGCGCGACGTCGAGGAGATCCTGGCTATCGAGATCGAACCCGCGGTCCTCGATGCGGTGAGGGAGTCGCTGGCGGAGCGGTTCGACCACGTCTACGAGGCGGACAACGTCGAAGTGGTCAACCACGAGGCGCGCAGCTACATGGAAAGGACCGATCGTTCGTTCGACCTGATCTATCTCCCCAGCGTGGGCGGTTACCCGCAGATGATGCTGGAACCCGGCAACATGATCCGCACGCTGGAGGCCTTCGCGACGCTCCGCGACCGCCTCACCGACCGCGGGGTCCTCGCGATCTGGTATCCGGCGGTGCTCGACCCAAAGGGCATTCTCACGGAACAGTACATGCGCACCGCGGAGACACCCGAGATTGGGTTGCAGGTGCGCGCCTTCCGGTCCCCCGGCGACGTGTTGATCATGGCGGCAAGGGAAAGCGAGACCCTGCCGACCATCGCGGAAATCCGTGATTCCTATTATCGCTCGGGGGCCATTACCAAGCCGTTCCCATTCAGTATCTTGGAGGCACCGATCGAGGTCGAGAAGGTCTGGAACAGCGCAAGCTTCCATCCGATCAGTGACGATCAACCGTTCCTGGCCGGCAACGTACAGCACATCTTTTCCATCCGGATGGTCGAATACCTGTTCGTGCTGGTCACTGGGCTGCTGGCGATCTTCTCCGCACTGCTGCTGTTTCCGATCAGGCGGCGCGGAGACCCGGGAATCCCTGGCAGATCATTTTCCCAGGTCGTGCTGGCCAGCCTTTTCGTGGGCGCGAATTTCCTAGTCCTGGAACACTTCCTCATCCTGATGCTGTTCAACAAGCTGTACGTGTACCACGACGCGGTCGTCCTCGGCGCGATCAGTTTCCTCGTCATCACCGGGCTCGGCAGCACCGTCATCACCCCGCGGTGGCGGCCACCGCTGCAGATCCTCGGCGGAATCCTGATCATTATCCTGCTGATCAGTCACGAGGCCCTGGCCCCCTGGGCTGGCCTCGCCCTGATCGCTCCCGTAGCGTTCGTCACCGGCAGCTTTTTCCCGGCCCTGTTCGAGGCAGCGGCCGAAAACCCGTTGGGCGTGTTCGCCGCAGACTCCATCGGTGCAGCGATCGGCTCCATGGCCTCGTTCTTCATCCCGATCGTGTTCGGCTTCTCCTGGTTCTTCGCCTTCGCCGCCGTGATGTTCTGGATGACGGCGGCCGCTACCTACCTTTTCTTCAGAAATACGGAGACTGCTGAGCAGGTCTTCGAACCGGTTGAAGGGCCGGCTAGATGAGTACCTTGTCTTTTGTCATGCCCACGGGAAAGGCGCCCGGGCTAGCGCCTTGCATGGCGACCTCAAAGAAAACGTTGCTGGCCTGTCCGATCACCGCCCAGTTGGCCGAGCCGGTGTACTCGAGCTGGCCGGGGTCGGCGATGCCGATGCCGCCACTATTACCGCCACCCGAGAAGATGCGACCGATGGGCTGCTTGCCCAATTCGGCAGGCGTCGCACCGAGCCACGGCGGCGTTACAGGAAATTCGTCGCCGAAGGTGGGGCAAGTGTCGGGTCAGGACTGCGCCAACAGATCCATTTCGGAGACGACACGTTTGCCGCGAAGATGCAGGAAAAGGTCCCGGTGCAGACCGATCAGTTGAATATCCAAAGGTCCCAGCGTAGAAGGCCTGCGCCACCGCTGGAGGCGATAGCCGCCGAACACCCCGAGCGCAACGCCGCTATTGTTTCGGCTCATGCGACTGGTACCTACAGCTACCGCGAGATTGCCGATCATTTCGGTCTGCACCCGGCGACGGTGGGACGCGTGATTCGCAGCTGAATGCTATCATACGAGACCTGACCCTCTACATCTCTCTGCATCTGCAGGGGTTGGTCGGCCAGCGCATCAAGTTTCCCGGTCTGCAGCTGACCATCACCGATGCCGTAGTCCGGGTGAACCTGCTGGACGGTCGCCACTGGATATCGATCTCC
>Ga0210096_1000781_pt1 | contig 10677 bp, 7 predicted proteins | sample China_Galinas_PW_4_FD_184864 | JGI IMG/M metagenome (GOLD analysis project Ga0210096, IMG submission 184864) | Wetland microbial communities from San Francisco Bay, California, USA, that impact long-term carbon sequestration - China_Galinas_PWA_D2... | ecosystem: Environmental > Aquatic > Marine... | reverse complement strand
CGGCGAGGACGACGTCCTCCCGGAGGACTACCAGGCCATCTCGGAGTTTTTTCTGTGAGCACACTCAAGAGGCGTGAGGAGAAACGTAGGAGCGGGCTTGCCCGCGAACGGATTCCCTACGGTCCCGGACGGTTCGCGAGCAAGCTCGCTCCTACAGGAGGTTTCGACTACCAGCGGCGGAAGGTTGGTATGAAACAAGGATCTTGGCTCTACCCATGATCGATCTGGCACCCCCCCGCGCGGAGACGTCCGCGGCCCACTCGACACTAGAAGGAGTCACCCCATGAAACTCAGCAAGCTCCCCTCCCTCTTCATCCTGGCCGCGATCGTGGCCCTGTTCGCGGCGCCTCTCCCCGGCCTGGCCGAGCCCGGCCCGCCGCCGGGGCCGCCGGATGAAATGCTCGACGACGCGCCGGGACCGCCGCTCGGGCCGCCGGAGCGGTTCTTCGAGGAGCACGCCCAGGAGCTGGGCATCGATCAGGCGACCCTCGACCAGATCCGCGCCATCGTCGACGCCGCGCGCGACGAGGGCCATAGCCTTCACGACCAGGTGCGCAGTGAGCGCCGCGCCATGCGCGACCTCCTCGACCAGGCGACTCCGGACGAGGCGGCGGTGATGGCCCAGGCCGACGTCGTCGGTGACGCGATGTCCGCCCTCCGCAAGCATCGCCTCGCCACCATGCTCAAGATCCGCGCCCTCCTCACCCCGGAGCAGCGCGACAAGCTCAAGGAGCTGCACCGCGAGCGCGGACCGTGGAGGCATCACGGTGGCCCTTTCGGTAAGGGACCGCGGTAGTTCACAGTCCGGTCGATGGTGACACCGCGGTCTCGACTCGTGATCGACCCGCTCCGGCGTCCCCCGGCTTGCTTTCGGTGGGGCGCTGGGCTGTGCCTGGTCGTCCTGGTGGCTGCCTGTGGCGGCGGCGGCGGCGGTGGTGGCAGTGGCGGCGACACCCCCGCCGCCACCGTGGCCGGCACCTTGCAAGTCTCCACCGTGGGTCAGCCCGGGGAGACCGTGGTCGTTGAGTCGGAACCCAACGACAACGCGCTCACGGCCAACGTCCTGGGCCCCCTCACCCCCGGCCTGAGCTACCGCGTGCTCGGGGCGATCCCGCCGGAGCCGGACCCGGACGTGCGGGACCTCTTCTGGCTGGTCGAGCCCGCCGCCCAGACCGTGACCGTGACCCTCACCCACGGGCCGGATGCCGACCTCGACATCGTCGTCTATGACGTCGACCCGCGGGGCGGCATCACCCCGATCGGCGCCAGCCGCAGCCCCACCAGCCCGGACCAGGTGGTCTACGAGACCCCACCACCGATCAGTGGCGAGTACGTCACGGTGATCGCCGTGGTGTGGTTCTCCGGCGGCGGCGACTACGAGCTCCGGATCGAGGCGGAGGCCCCCGCGGCCACCACGGCGGCGGCGACGGGCGCCGCGGGTCGCCTGGTGTCGGTGGCGGGGGAGGACCGTCCGGCGCCGGCGATAGAGGCCGTGTGGGACGTCTCCGGCGTGGCCGCCGTGCCCGGTCAGGTCCTGATCCGGCGCGAGTCTGGCGCGCTGGCGGCATCCGTGGCCGGCGCCGCGGACGACTGGGGCTCCCTCACCCCGTGCGGCGGCGTGACCGCTGTCGCAACCCTGCTGTGCGACCCGGAGGCGGTGGCGACCAGCTCGCTCCCGGCAGACGACCAGGCCGCGCAGCTTCGCCGGACCGTGGGGCGCGTCCTGCGCCTGCGGGCCGATCCGCGGGTCGCGGAGGCGATCCCGAACTACCTCGTGCAGCCGGCGGCGATCCCCGACGACCCGCAATACCCCCTGCAATGGCACTACCCGATGATCGGCCTTCCCGAGGCGTGGGAGGTCACCACCGGTAGCCCGGGGGTGGTCGTCGCGGTGGTGGACACGGGGATCACCGCCCACCCGGACCTGGCGGGCAGGGTGGTGGCGGGCTTCGACTTCATCCGCGACCCCACCACGGCGGGGGACGGCGACGGCATCGACGCCGACCCGACCGACCCGGGGGACGGCCGCGGGTCGATCCCCAACTCCTGGCACGGCACCCACGTGGCCGGGACAATCGGCGCCGCGACCGACAACGGCAGGGGCGTCGCGGGCGTCGACTGGCATTGCAAGATCATGCCCCTGCGCGCCCTGGGACGGGGCGGTGGCACCCTCGCGGACGTCCTGGAGGCGATCCGGTTCGCCGCCCGTCTGCCCAACGCCTCGGGTAGTCTGCCGGCGCAGCGGGCGGACGTCATCAACCTCAGCCTCGCCAGCTTCTACCCCGGCGACAGGGCGAGCGCCATCGAGCAGGCGGTGTACGACCAGGCCCGGGCCGCGGGCGCCCTGCTGGTGGCGGCGGCGGGCAACGAGGCGTCTCGCCGCCCCGCCTTTCCGGCGGCCGCGGCGGGGGTGGTGTCGGTCGGCGCGGTGGACGGCGCGCGCAAGGTCGCGGTCTACTCCAACGTCGGCCCGACCATCGACATCGCCGCGCCGGGGGGAGACTCGGGGCAGGACGTGAATGGCGACGGCCGTTCGGACGGGGTGTTGAGCACCCTGCGCGACGACCAGAACGGCGCCTACGCCTACGGGTTCTACGAGGGGACCTCCATGGCCGTGCCGCACGTAGCCGGGGTCGCCGCCCTCGCCCTGGCGGCGAGCCCCGATCTGAGCGTCGGCCAGCTCGAAAACCTCCTCTTCACCACGGCCACCGACCTGGGCACGACGGGGCGGGACGACCAGTACGGCCACGGCTTGGTGAATGCCGCGGAGGTGGTACGCCAGGCCGCCGGGGCGGCGGTCAGCCCGGCCCTGGAGGTCGCACCCTCGATCCTCAACTTCGGGACTGGCAACACCCGCCTGGAGGTAGCCATCACCAACACCGGCGTGGGAGAGATCGACGTCGATCCGCCCACCATCACCACCAACGACGGCCACCCGTGGCTCGCCGCGGCCCTCACCCCCGGCACCGTCACGCCGGTGGTGGTGACCGTGGATCGCGACGGGCTGGCCGCCGGACGTTACGCCGGCCGGGTGACCATCACCTCCACCGGCGGTACCGCTGTGGTGGAGGTGAGCCTGGACGTGGCGTTCGTCAGCGTGCTTCCCGATGTGGGGACGGTGGTGGTTCGTCTGGAGTCCGCCGCGGACGGCACGGTGGTGGCCGAGGTCGAGACCGACCGGGATGCCGCCTACGCCTATGCCTTCGCCGACGTGGCCGCGGGGCGCTACACGATCGTCGCCGGCACGGACCACGACGGCGATGGCCGGCTGTGCGAGGCGGACGACCTGTGCGGCGCCTACCCGGTACTCAACGAGCCGGCGGTGATCGACGTGACCGGCTCGTCCGTCGCCAACCTGAACTTCGCCCTCACCGCCTCGGGCGCGAGCGCGCTGAACGTAGCCGCGCCGTAGATCCGGCGCTGCCCGCCGTCGGGCGGCGTGTTTTCCTGGTGGGGGCGCGGCATGCCGTGCCCCTACGCCGCGCGGTGTGGCCGATCCGGCTCGTCGCGGGACCCTTCTTCCGGTAGGGGCACGGCATGCCGTCCCCCGGCACCGTGAGGGATAGACGATCCTGTAACACTCTTCCGTGGAGGCAGCTGTGTAACCCGGCGATCCGCGCGGCGCGTCTAAAGGGGTAAGCGCAACATGTGGGCGGACCCTGCGGATATACTTTCAGAAGGCTGGAGGTGACGTCATGGCCAGCAGCTCAAGCAGGTGGCAAAAGGTTTTCTCGGTGGCGCTGATGGCCGCCGTCGCGGTCACGGGGAGCGCCACCCCTGGCGTGGCATGGACCCGCGACCACGATCGTGGTGACCGACCCCGTATCGAACGCCGCGCCGGGGAGCGTCACGTGGTGGAGCGGCGCGACTCGAGCCCCAGGCACCGCGTGTACGAGAGCCCCAGGCACCGCGTGCGCGAGAGCCCCAGACACCGCGTGCACGAGAGCCCCAGGCACCGCGTGCGCGAGAGCCCCAGGCACCGCGTGTACGAGAGCCCCAGACACCGTGTGCACCAGCGGTACCCTGGCAAATGGCACCCGGTGCTACGCGACCGGGTCGTCATCCATCACCGCCACTGGCCGATCGGCCACCGCCTGTGGTGGACCCCGCGCTGGGAGGCGGCGATCGTGATCGGCGGACTCTCCTACTATTACTTCGAGGGGGCCTTTTACCGGCCGTGGGGCATCGGCTACGTCACGGTGGCGGCGCCCATCGGGGCATTCGTCGGGGTCTTGCCGGCCGGCTGCTCGGTCGTCTATGTGGCTGGCACCCGCTACTACTACGGCGACGACGCCTACTACCTCCGGGATGAGGCCCGCGCGGGTTATGTGGTGGTGCCGCCGCCGGCCGGCGCCGCAGAGGCACCCCCGGCGAGCGGCGCGCCGACGGTGTTCATCTACCCCAAGGCCGGCCAGAGCGCGGAGCTCCAGGAGCAGGACCGCCGGGAGTGCGAGGAGTGGGCGACCTCCGAGACCGGTTTCGACCCGCGCGACGCGGACGACGAGACCGCCCCGCGGGCCGACTACGTCCGCGCCATGACCGCCTGCCTCGAGGGTCGGGACTACACGGTGAAGTAGCTCGGGCGCGGCCCGCCGCCGGAGCGGCGTCGTCGTTCGTAGGGGCACGGCATGCCGTGCCCGACGCCGGGAGGCGTCGCCGATCTTGTGGGCTGCTGGCCGACCTACAGGACCAGCGCCGCGACGGCCCCGCCGGCCAACACCACCCACAGGATGTCGACCTTCAGGCGCAGGGCGGTGAAGGCGGCGAGGGTGAGGACGCCGAGTGGCACGCTCCACGCCGTGGCGAGGGCGAAGCGCAGGGTCACGGCGACCAGCAGGCCGACGAACGAGGCGAGGATGCCGTGGACCGCGCGCTGTACCGGGTCGCTCCCCTGGAGCCGGTCGAAGTGGGGCACGGCGGCGATGAGCAGGGTGAGGGAGGGGGCGAAGATGGCGAGGGTGGCGATTATCGCGCCGGCCAGCCCCGCGACCTGGTAGCCGACGAAGGTGGCGGTGATGACGATCGGGCCGGGGGTGACCTGCCCCAGGGCGATGCCGTCCATGAAGGTGCGGGCGTCGAGCCAGCCGCGCACCTCCACCACCTCGTGGAGCATGACCGGCAGCGACGCGTAGCCGCCGCCGAAGGCGAACAGGTCGACCTTGACCATCAACAGCCCGAGCTCGCCCAGCGGGCGGTGGATCAGGAAGAGCAGGGCGAGCATGGCCACACTACCGCCGGCGAGGGCCGCAGCGGCCCAGGATGGGCGTTGGGCGGCAGTCCCCGGGACGGGTGGCGCGCCGCGGCCGGCCGGTCGCCGGATCATCAGCCCCACGAGGCCCGCACCGCAGATCACGACGATCGGGTGGACTCGCGCCATGAGCAGGGCCGCGGCGAGGATGGCGAGGGCGGCGTCGCGCCGGGTGGTCAGGGTGCGGCGGCCGAAGTCGACGGCGGCGTTCGCCACCAGGGCGATGACGATCCCCTGCAGGCCGTGGAAGGCGGCCACCGCGGCGGGGATCCCCTGCGCCCGCTGGTAGGCGGCGGCCAGCGCGACCATCAGCACGAAGGCCGGCAGGGCGAAGGCGAGGAAGGCGACCACGGCCCCGGCCGGCCCTGCGGCGCGCAGCCCTGCATAGGCCGCCGCCTGGAGCGCGGTGGCGCCGGGGAGGGTCTGGCACAGGGCCACGCCGTCGGCGAACGACTGCTCCGTCAGCCACCCCTTCTTGCGCACCACCACGTCGCGGATGTACGCCACCATCGCCGGCCCCCCGAAGGCGGTCAGCCCGAGGCGCAGGAAGGCGAGGAACAGGGCCGAGAGGGTGGGTCGCGCGTCACTCACGGGATCGGTGGTCGAGATGGCCGATGCACGGCTTTGAAAACTCGCTGTCCCATTAGCTCAGGAACGCTGGTGCGGCGCCGCACAAATGGGAACACGAAGACACGAAGATTGGAAAACATGAAAGATTTTGCAGGCTTCCGCCCTGTCGGGTTTCCTTGTCTCATGACGAAGGACGCGAAGGACACGGAGAAAGGGTGGAGGGTGGTTCTTCGTAGGCTTTGCGGCTACCGCGGCTTCCCAAAGATGGGGGGCGATCGCTTTTTCTCTCGCCAAGACGCGAAGCACGCCAAGGGTCTTTGGACCATCGGCTCACCACCTTTGCGATCTTGGCGGCTTTGCGAGAGGAACCATTTCTCGCTCGCACGGCTGTGTGCGGAGCGGCGGACGACGGTAGAAGCGGCGGGAGAGGCGGGCTAGACTCCGCGGCCGGACGTCGCCATGCGCCTCTACAACTCCCTCACCCGCCAGAAGGAAGAATTTGTGCCCCGCGAGGCGGGGAAGGTGGGGATCTACGCCTGCGGGGTGACGGTCTACGACGACTCGCACATCGGCCACGCGCGCGGGGCGGTGTTCTTCGACGTGCTGCGCCGTTACCTGGAGTTCCGCGGGCTGGCGGTGACCTATGTCCGCAACTTCACGGACATCGACGACAAGATCATCCGGCGGGCGAACGAGGAGGGCGTCTCCTGCGAGGAGATCGCCGGCCGCTACATCGCCGCCCACCAGCGCGACATGGGGGCCCTCGGGGTGCAGCCGGCGACCATCGAGCCCCTGGCCACGGAGCACATCGGTTCGATCATCGCCCTTGTCCAGGACCTGGAGGCACGCGGCCTGGCCTACGCTGCGGGAGGCGACGTCTTCTACCGGGTGCGGCGCTTCCCCGACTACGGCCGCCTGTCGGGCAAGAACATCGACGAGCTGGAGTCCGGCGCCCGGGTGGAGGTGAACGAGGCCAAGGAGGACCCCCTGGACTTCGCCCTGTGGAAGGGCAGCAAGGCGGGGGAGCCGGCATGGGAGAGCCCGTGGGGCCCGGGCCGGCCCGGCTGGCACATCGAGTGCTCGGCCATGTCCATGAAGATCCTCGGCCGCGAGTTCGACATCCACGGCGGTGGCCGCGACCTGCTCTTCCCCCACCACGAGAACGAGATCGCCCAGAGCTGCGGCGCCGGCGCCGGCTTCGCCCATTGCTGGGTGCACAACGGCTTCGTGAACATCGACAACGAGAAGATGTCCAAGTCCCTGGGCAACTTCTTCACCATCCGCGAGGTCCTGGAGAAGTTCCCCGCCGAGGTGGTGCGCGCCTTCCTGCTCCTCACCCACTACCGCTCGCCGGTGGACTTCTCCGACGCGGCCCTGAGGGACGCCCGCGCCGCCGTCGACCGGGTCTATACCTTTCTTAAAGGGGCGGACGGCGCCGAGGTGGGACCGGGCGCCGACTGGCGCCAGGCCGACGCGGCCCTGGTGACCGCAGTGGACGGCTTCGAGGCCGACTTCGTGGCGGCCATGGAGGACGACGTGAATACCGCCGCGGCCCTGGGTCATCTGTTTGAGCGGGTGCGCCTGTTCAACCGGGTGCTGGGGGACGACGGCGCCAGTCCGGCGGACCGGGCGGCGGTCCGGGCGGGGGCCGCGGAGCTGCGCCGCCTCGCCGCGGTCCTCGGCCTCTTCCAGGCCGACCCGATCGCCTGGTTCCAGGGCGGCGCCGGGGAGCTGGACGCCGCGGCGATCGAGGCCCGCATCGCGGAGCGCCTCGCCGCGCGCCAGGCGAAGGATTGGGCGCGGGCCGACGCCATCCGGGACGAGCTGGCCGCCGCCGGCGTGGTCCTGGAGGACGGCGCGGGCGGGACCACCTGGAAGCGGGGATGAGACAACGGCCCTGGCACGAGGCGACCGCTTGGGAACGGAACGTAGGGGAGGGGTTTACCCCCTCCCGTGTTTGGTCCGGCAAGGTGGCGGTGGCACGATACACGGGCGGGGATAAACCCCGCCCCTACGGGTTCCTGCCTGTCTGCGATGCGCCGACGCTCTGAAGAGCTGGTCCCGGTCTATGGCCTCCATGCCGTGGAGGCGGCCCTGACCGTCGGGCGGCGCCAGGGGCGGGAGCTGTGGGTGGCGCGCAAGGAGGGCGCGGTGGGGGATCGGCTCGCGGCCCTGGCCACGGAGCGCGGCGTGCGGGTGCGGCGAGCCACCGCCGAGGAGCTGCAGCGCTGGGCGCCCCAGGGCGGCGATCAGGGCTTTGTCCTGCTGGCGGACCCCTTGCCGGCGATCGATCCGCGGCGGTTCATCGAGGGTCTGCGCGGGCGGAACGACGCCCTGGTCCTGTTCCTCGACCGGGTCCAGGACCCGCGCAACCTCGGGAGCCTGCTGCGCACCGCCGCCTGCTTCGGGGTGAGCGGCATCGTCACGTCCCTGCACCGCTCCGTCGCCCTGACCCCCGCGGCGGTGAAGGTGGCGAGCGGCGGGGCCGAGCACGTGCCGGTGGTGGCCACCAATAGCCTGTTGGAGGCGGCGGCCGGGTGCAAGGACGCGGGGTTGTGGCTGTTTGCCGCGGACGAGGGGGCGAGCCAGACCGCCGCCGAGACCGATCTTACCGGTCCCCTCGGCCTGGTCCTGGGGGGGGAGGGGGCGGGGCTGCGCACCAATGTGGTGCGCGCCTGCGATGGGCTGGTCTCCCTCGCCCGGGGCGGCGCCCTGGCGACCCTGAACGTGGCCACCGCCGGGGCGATCCTGCTCTACGAGGTCAGCCGCCAGCGGGGGAGCGGTCAGCGGTCAGCCGTCAGCGATCAGCGCGGTGAGCGACTCGGATAAGGCCCGCAGACACGAGCGGAAGACGGACCGCTGAAAGCGGATCGCCCGCGATTCAGACACCTCGATGGGCAGGACTTGGCCCCGATGCAGATTGTGGGCCAGGGGCCGTTGACCTCCCCTAAACCCCCATGTACACTCCCGCGCTCTTCGGCTCAAGGGTGTGCCAGAATGCCCCGCGGTGAGCCTCAATGTATTGAAACTTCAGGAATTTTGACAGGCGAGCGCTGCTGCCTCGGGGTGCCGGATGGCGCTCCATTGATAGCCAATCGATGGATCGGCGCGGAGGGGAGCTGAGGCGGGCAATGGAATCGGGTCGGCGGCTCACATGCGTACTTGCCGACGTAGCTCAGCTGGTAGAGCAGCTGACTTGTAATCAGCAGGTCGCAGGTTCGACTCCTGTCGTCGGCTCCATTCGGGGAGGTTCCCGAGCGGCCAAAGGGAACAGACTGTAAATCTGTCGGCTCAGCCTTCGGAGGTTCGAATCCTCCCCTCCCCACCATCCGCTCCTCCCATCCGCTCCCCCCATCCAACGCAACGCCTTTCACGCGGAGAGATACGCACGATTGTAGATGTTCGGTGACTCGAGAGGAGGCCCAGAGGCCCGTGGCGGGAGTAGCTCAGTGGTAGAGCTCTAGCCTTCCAAGCTAGTGGTCGCGGGTTCGACCCCCGTCTCCCGCTCCAGCAGTCGACCGGCGATGAACACATGATGATTGCGAACGCGCGACACGGTTCGCCCGCGTAGCTCAGCAGGCAGAGCGCTTCCTTGGTAAGGAAGAGGTTCACCGGTTCGAACCCGGTCGCGGGCTCCATTTTTCAACATCGATTCAACGCACACGAAACGCACCTCACTCGGGAGACGAGGCCATGGCCAAAGCGAAGTTTGAGCGGACGAAGCCGCACGTGAATGTGGGGACGATTGGTCACGTGGACCATGGGAAGACGACGCTGACGGCGGCGATCACGAAGGTGATGAGCCGGCAGGCGGGGGATTTTGTGCCGTTTGACCAGATTGACAAGGCGCCGGAGGAGCGGGAGCGGGGCATCACGATTGCGACGGCGCACGTGGAATACCAGAGCGACGCACGGCACTACGCGCACGTGGACTGCCCGGGGCATGCGGACTATGTGAAGAACATGATCACCGGGGCGGCGCAGATGGACGGGGCGATCCTGGTGGTGAGTGCCGCGGACGGGCCGATGCCGCAGACCCGGGAGCACATCCTGCTGGCGCGCCAGGTGGGGGTGCCGTACATCGTGGTGTTTTTGAACAAGGCAGACATGGTGGACGACCCGGAGCTCCTGGAGCTGGTGGAGCTGGAGGTCCGCGAGCTGCTGAGCAAGTACGACTTTCCCGGCGACGACATTCCGGTGATTGCCGGCTCGGCGCTCAAGGCTTTGGAGTCGGAGGGGGACAACGAGTACACGGCGAAGATCAAGGAGCTGGTGGCGGCGGTGGACGACTACGTGCCGCTGCCGGAGCGGGCGATTGACAAGCCGTTCTTGATGCCGGTGGAGGACGTGTTCTCGATCTCGGGCCGCGGGACGGTGGCGACGGGTCGTGTGGAGCGCGGGGTGATCAAGGTGGGGGAGGAAGTCGAGATTGTCGGGATCAAGGACACGGCGAAGACGGTGGTGACGGGGGTGGAGATGTTCCGCAAGCTCCTGGACCAGGGTCAGGCCGGGGACAACATCGGGGTGCTGCTGCGCGGGATCAAGCGCGACGAGATTGAGCGGGGTCAGGTGCTGGCCAAGCCGGGGAGCATCACGCCGCACACGAAGTTCAAGGCGGAGGCGTACATCCTGGCGAAGGAGGAGGGGGGGCGTCACACGCCGTTTTTCAATGGCTACCGGCCGCAGTTTTACTTCCGGACGACGGACGTGACGGGAGTGGTGTCGTTGCCGGCGGGCATCGAGATGGTGATGCCGGGCGACAACGTGGCGATGGACGTGGCGCTGATCACGCCGATCGCGATGGAGAAGGAGCTGCGCTTCGCGATTCGTGAGGGCGGCCGCACCGTCGGCGCCGGCGT
>Ga0210096_1000780_pt1 | contig 10689 bp, 9 predicted proteins | sample China_Galinas_PW_4_FD_184864 | JGI IMG/M metagenome (GOLD analysis project Ga0210096, IMG submission 184864) | Wetland microbial communities from San Francisco Bay, California, USA, that impact long-term carbon sequestration - China_Galinas_PWA_D2... | ecosystem: Environmental > Aquatic > Marine... | reverse complement strand
GCTGGCTGGCCGCACGCTGCCTTACCAGTTCGAGGCGCTCAGGCGTCCGCAAACGGAGCCCTCGCGATGAAAACGTTGTTCATCGTCCTGGTCGTCGGATTCATCTCGCTGGCGGTGCTGCTGATCGTGTGCGCGAATGTGGCGAATCTGCTGCTGGCGCGGGCCATCAAGTGGCGGCGTGAGCTGGCGGTCAGGCTGGCGCTCGGCAGCTCACGATCCCGTCTGATCGCGCACTTCCTGACTGAGAGCCTGGTGTTGTCGGGGCTTGCGGCCGCCGGGGCGATCGGCATGTCGGTGGTCGCAGGTCGGGCGCTTCATGCGACGCTGATTCCGAACGTCGCATTCGGCTCGGTGCTATCCTCTCGCCTGGTCGGGTTCACGGCGCTGGCGGCGATGGTCTCGGCGGCGTTGGCCGGAATCATGCCGGCCATGCAGGCGAGCCGGCCGGATGTTCTGCCCGCGTTGAAGGAGGATGGCGGCAGGTCGACCACGGCGGGCCGGGCGCGTCTACGGCGAGGGCTGGTGATGGCGCAAGCAGCGCTGTCGACCGTGCTGCTGGTCGGTGCGGGGCTGTTCGTCGCGAGTCTGGCGAACGCGCAGAAGGCCGATCTGGGGTTCGACCCATGGCACAGCATCCAGATCCGCATCGAACGTGGTGAAACGGCGACGACGGATGCGAGCACGGCGGACCTGTACCGTCAGATCGAAGAACGCCTGCCCCGCATAGCGGGCGTACAGTTCGCGGCCCGGTCGGTGGGCGTACCGATCGGCGGCATCAATTTCGGGCTGGATGTTCTCGTACCGGGCTCCGATTCGACACCTCGCTCACCATCGGGACCGCCGTCGATCAGCGCGGTGGCGCCGGACTATTTTCGAGCGATAGGGCAGCGGATCGAACGCGGGCGCGCATTCACCGAGCAGGACCTGGCCGAGTCGGCCGAACCTGTTGCGATAGTCAACCGGGCAATGGTCGAGTTCGTCTGGCCGAATGAGGATCCGCTGACGATGTGTGTAAAGGTCGGCGGACCGGCGGCGCCGTGTGCGCGCATTGTCGGCGTCGCGAGCACACACACGACGGCTCGCATCGGCGAAGCCCCCCACATGATGGTCTGGCAACCGTTGGACCGGGGTGCAGTGAGGGGCGTCCGCGGGGTTGTCGCCGGGACGGAGGGCCCACCGGCCGAGAAGCTGGACGAGATCCGTGCAGCGGTCCGCGCCATTTCACCCTCGATCCGCTTCGTCGACATCAAGTCGTTCGGTGCGCCGGTCGATCAGGAGCTGAGGCCCTGGCGACTGGGTGCCAGCCTGTTCTCGGTGTTCGGCCTGCTTGCTCTGCTGGTTGCGGCAGTCGGGATGTACAGCCTGCTGTCATTCGACGTGGCACAGCGCCGGTTCGAGCTGGGGATCCGCAGAACACTGGGCGCGGAAACGGGGCGACTGATCGCCGGCGTTCTGGCGACCAGTCTGTGGACGGTCGTCTGCGGCGTTCTGATCGGGCTCGGCGCAGCTGCACTCGCCGCACCTCGCGTGGGCCCGCTGCTCTTCGGTGTGACGCCCCATCAACCCGTGATCTACGCGGCCGTCGCGTGCGGGCTCATTCTGGTGGCCGGTCTGGCGTCCTGGGTTCCGGCATACCGGATAACGCGGGTCGATCCGGCACAGACGCTCCGGATCGGATGAAACATCGCCGGATCGGTCGCGGGCCGGGGCGTGCGCTGTCCACGCGATGCGAGGTCGATGCGGAGATCGAGTCGCATATCGAGGGCACCGTCGACCCTGCTGATCCGCCGCGGTCTCTCGTCTGATGAAGCCGGCGGGTGGCACGTGAACGATTCGGTGATCTGCCACTCTCCAGGGGGCCGGCCTGTTCACCGTGTTCGGACCACTCGCGCTGGTCGTCGCCGCGGCCGGTCTGGCCACGGTGGCGGGTGGTGACCCACGCGGCCGTCGGACTGACCCTCCTGCTGGTGGGGTCGGGCTGGCTGCATCGCTGCCTGCCATCAGAACCACGCGCGTCGACCCGGCGGACGCGCTCCGGTCGGGTTGAGTCGATTCCGGACCGGGACCGCGGCGATCCGAGCCCGCTCCGATGTCGGCGTGGCGGACGAGCGGGTCGGGTGCGAGAGCCCGACCCGCCGGTCACTCGGCACGCAACGTGGTGACAGGATCGAGCCGCGCCATCCGTATGGCCGGTACCAGGCTGGCCAGGAGCGCAGCCAGAAGGACGACTCCCAACGCGATGGTGAAGCTGAGCATGTCGTAATGGCCGATTCCGAATAGCATGTTGTCGAGCAGGCGCGTGCCCGCGACCGCGCCGAGGATGCCGGCCAAGTCCCCCAGGCCTACCCAGACCAGCGCCTGCGTGCCGAGCAGACGCACCACCTGGCTCGGCGTTCCACCGAGTGCCAGCCGCACGCCGATCTCACGCTCCCGGCTGGCCACTGTCTGCGACACGACGCCGAATATCCCGGCGAAGGCGAGGATCAGGGATACGCCGGCGAGCCCGCCCAGCACCGCAGTCGTGAACCGCCGGTCGGCCGTCGATTCGACAATATCGGCGTCGAGCGTGCCGACATCGGCGTAGATTCGCGGGTCGAGTTGCTTGAACGCCTGACGCACCGGGTTGATGAGTGCACCCGGATCACCCCTGGCTCGCAAGACGATGTACATCCAGTCCGCGTGTTCCGGTCGCTGCTGGTACGGCACGTACAGCTCGGGCTGGCGGCCGGGCTGGCGGTCCCATCGCCGCGCCTCGCCGACGACGCCGACCACGGTGAAGTCCTCGTCCCGGAAATCCCAGTTGGCACGCAGTGTACGGCCGAGTGGATCCTGGTCGGGCCACAGCGTTGCCGCGAGCGATGCGTTCACTATCGTCACGTTCGGCGCTCCGTCGACATCGCCCGGACCGAACAGGCGGCCACGCGTGAGCGGGATTCCGAGCGCCTCGAAGTAGCCGTTGTCGACGACCCGCCAACCCGCAACGGCCGCCCACGCAGCAGGGTCACGAATGTCCAGGTTGGGAGGAATCCGGACCGGCCCGCGCTTGCGGGTCGGGTTCATGGGCAGCACTCCGCCGACTCCCGTGGACTGCACGCCCGGCAGTGCGGCCAGCTCGGCTCGCGCACGCTCGATGAACCCGAGCCGGGTCGGCGCGTCCGGATACTGATCGCCCGGTATCACGAATTCCACCGTCACGACGCCGTGGCTGTCGTAGCCCGTGTCCGCGTTGTAGATCGCCGACAGACTCCGCACCAGCAGTCCGGCTCCGACCACCAGCATGAGAGCCAGTGCGACCTCGAGCCCAACCAGCATGCGCCAGAACAGGGACTTCGCTCGTCCCGCCCTCGCCCCACCGCGGATCGCCCGTTCCACTCCATGCGACACGGACAATGACGGCGGCAGCGTCGCAATCAACACGGTAAGAACGGCGCATGCGACCGCGAACAGCAGTACCGAGCCATCGATCGAGACTTCACCCAGACGTGGCACCATCCCCGCACCGGACAGTTTGACGAAGTGCAGACCCGCCAGACTGAGCAGCAGTCCGCCGCCAGCAGCAAACATCGCGAGCACGGATCCTTCGGCGACGAGCTGCGCCACCAGCCGACCACGGCCGGCGCCGAGCGCGACACGCATCCCGAATTCCGTTTCCCGGAGCTTGCCTCTCGCCAGCAGCATGCCGGCCACGTTGCTGCACGCCAGCAGCAGCACCAGGGCCGCCGCGCCGAGAAGCACTCCGAGCGGGCGACCGGCGTCACCGACCACCACGTTCCGAAGCGGTCGTATCTCGACCCCGACGGCCAGCTCGTCATTACCGTATTCACGCTTCAGGTTCGCGGCGATCGAGTTCATTTCCTGCCGCGCCTGCGCTGCCGTCACCCCCGGGGCCAGCCGGCCGAGTACCCAATGGTTGCCCGCCGCGCGGATGTCGATCGGACTCTGCTCCAGCGGGAACCAGATGTCCGCATCGGTGAGGAACTGGAAGTCGGCCGGCATCACGCCGACCACGACCATCGTGCCGCTGCCCATCTGGAACGTGACATCGTCCAGTCGGGCGGCGGCCCCAAGATACGTCTGCCAGAATGCGTGGCTGACCACCACCACTGGCGGACCGCCCCGGTCATTCTCCTGGTCCGTGAACGCGCGACCCAGCCACGGTTGCACCCCGATCGTCCGGAAGAAGCCCTTCGCAACTCCCATCGCTCTGGCCTCGAACGGATCGCCCACACCGCGAATCGTCGGCCGGCTCAGGTAGTAACCCGCCGTCAGGCCTTCGAAGCTACGGCTCCGCTCCCGCCAGTCCACCAGGTTCGGATACGAAACCACCATCGCCGAGCCCTTCTCGCTCAACTCGCTCAGCATCACCAGCCGGCCCGCATCCGGGTACGGCAGCCCCTTCAGCAACACACCGTTCACCAGCGTGAACAGTAGCGTCACCGCGCCAATCCCCGTCGCCAGTGTCAGCGCCGAAAGCGCTGAAAAAACCGGATAATGCGCCAGCATCCGCAAACCGAACCGCACATCCTTCAGTGTCCCACCCATGAGGCCCGTCCCTTCCATTTGTCGGGTGCGATGGCCCGCCCACGCTTCGACGACGGCCTGCCACGTCACATCCAGAACTCCTCCGATCCAGACCCACAACCTCCGGCCCGGCCCGCCCGCTTCATTGAGCCGCGCCCGGAACAGCGCGACCATCTCGTCGCCGAATTCGGACCGCAACTCCGCCGGCAGAAGCAGCAACAGACGACGATAGGTGCGCTCGGTTCGACTGCCCCCGCCGCCACCCCCTGACTTCATGCCCAATTCGATCGCGACACCGGAACTCCCGCCTCGACTGCGTCGCCAAGCAACTCGTGCAACCTGCGCGCTTCCGCCTCAACCACCCTCCGTCCTGTCGGGGTCAACTGGAAGTAGCGCCGGCGCTCCCCGGCCGCCTCATCCACGTCCCCGGCAGGTGCTTCCTCGATCAGACCCTTGCCCACGAGATTGCGGATCCGACGGTAGAGATTCGCCGGAAAGATTCGCCGTCCGCCCGATACCTGTGCCTCGATCTGCTTCACGATCCGGTAGCCGTGCAGCCGGCCCTGCACCAGCGCCAGCAGGATCCGGAACTCGAGCGCATGCAGCGGCAGCAAGCTCCCTACATCGATGTCCGCGGTTCTGGTCATGGCTGTGCCTCTGGTTGTTCATACTGTCAATCCGACACTAGTGTCACTTGGACAGTAGTACGGATGGACTGATCCCGCAAGCGGGTCAGCCGTGGCGGTTCAGCGGTTCCGGAGGATGTATCCGGTGCGACACGGGTGGTTCTGCCTGCCCCGCTTTCCGGAACTGATCCGGGGAAGATCACACGCGGGGTGGTTCGACGCGCCGGACGTGTGTATTCCGGGGCATCCGCACCGGGTTTCGCAGGTCGTACGCGGTGCGCGTGGAGAGCCGCGTTCGGAGGCGGGCAGTCTGGCCAATTGGTCCCGGCGAACGACCTACCGGGCCGGGGCGGGATCGATGAACGCTGGTGCGACGGTGATGACGTGGGCCAGCGGTTCGCCGTCGTGGGCGACGAACACCTGTGACGTCTCGCCGAAGAGGCCCATTTCCTTCGATGTCATGTAGGGGATGTACATCATGAAGTGGGGCTTCCATGGTCCGACCTCCGTACCGTCGTCATCGACGAGGATCTGAGCGGAGGAGAGCATGTAGCTCATCGAGGGTCGCTTCGGGAGCGGGATAGCGCCGCGCTCGATGTCGGTCATGATGGCTGCGAGCGCGGCATCGCCATCGCCGGTGCGGATGCGTGATTCGACGAGCCGGATCTCGATCGGCAGGATGGTGCGGGTGCCTTCGGGATCGTAGCAGATCGGTTCGACGCTGGTCGGCCAGGTTCTGGAGACGATGCAGGTGTTGCCGTTGGTGCCTTTGACGGCGACCTCGAACTTCCCGTTCCGGAGCACCCAGATGGTGGCTTCCGCGGACACGGCGGCTGGCGCGGCGCTGCGGGCGAGCGCGATTTCGCGGGCTTCGGGCAGGGCGACGTAGCCGGTCCCCTTCTGGGCGGCGACGGGCAGGCTGCCGAACGCGAGCAGGAGCAGCGCAGGCGGGACGGATCGGGAATTTCGCATTGCGATTTCCGGTCTGAGGTCGGGGTTGGTTTCCGAAAGGAAGACCGGCGTGCGACGCAGCGTGTTACAGTTGAACCTTACGGCCGCAGGCGGGCGCCACGCGGTGACAGGACGATGCGCACGACGCCTTCCGGCCAACGTTTCGAGGCCCCGAGCGCACATACGTCCGGGAATCTCGAACTCGAAGGAGGCGATCATGGGTGTGGTGTGTCGGGTGGTGCGCCCGGTGTTTTTCGTGGGACGAAGCGTGTGCTGGGGGCTGGTGGCCGCGGCGTGTCTGGGGACTCCGGGTCCGGTGTGGGCAGGCCAGGGTGGCGCGGTGACGGATCGCGCCGTGGCATCGGGAGGGTCGCGGTCCCCGGAGGGTCTGAGCAGGCGGAGCGGTCGGGCTGAAGGTATCGGTGCGGTCGGTGGTGTGGTGGAGACGGCCGGAACGCACGTTCCGCATCGTGCCGCCATCAGAATTGGTGATCGGACGGTCGTCACGGACACGAGGGGTCGTTTCCGGCTGGACGGGCTCGCGGCGGGTGACAGCCTCGAAGTCGTTCTGCTGGACGACGACGGCAATCCGACCGGCTTCGTGCGAACGATCATGATCGAGGATGCGCCGGCTTCCGATCTCGTGATCAGGGTCGTTCCGCTGCCCCCGGGCATCGAAGACATGGGACTCGATGTCGCCTTCGAGTTCCTCAGCGAGACGCTGCTGGATGGTCCGGTGAATCCGAGGACCGGGCCGGGTCGGTGGAAGAAGTGGCGGTGGGCAAATGGTCCGCCGACGATCACGATCGTGCGGCGGAACGCGAATGGCGATGTCCGTTTCGACGACGACACGACTCGCCGTTTGCGCGAGGTCCTGGAGGGCGGCGACATGTCGGGTGCTCTCATGGACGCTCGCCGGTGGACCGTCGAAGTTCACGAAGACGGCGATGGCATGGAGTGGGAGACCGGTCCCGCAGGCGACATCGCGTACGCGCCGGAGCACATCGTGATCATTCCGAAACATGGTCGTCCGTCGAATGCCGGGGCCTGGGACCGCGATGGGGATGGTCGCATCGAAGGCGGCTTCATCAACCTGGCTGCGGACACGGGGTACTCGACTGCGTCGGCATTCGAGGGCACTGTGATCCACGAATTGATGCACGCCATGGGTGCCGGCCACGCTCCCGACTCGTTCTTCGGGATCACCATCATGCGCGGGCTCGTCTTCACGGAGACCGACCGGTGGCTGACGCGGATCATGAGGGAGGAGACGTTTGGCGAGGGCGAACCGGCCGGACGCATTTTCGGCGTACAATGGTCGGGATCATGAACCGGAGCCTGGTACCATGACAAACATCATCTGTCGCCGGAGTCATGTGGTCCGACAAGGACCCGGCCGGCTTTTCGTGGCCATCAGTTTCCTCGCCGCGTGCAATGGTGCGAATGACGGCGGCGCTGCGCGTGAACCGAAGGGTCTCCTGAATCGCCGGCTCGACCTCGCGGTCGACGTGTCACAGGACCTGTCCTACCGTATGACGGCGACTTTCAGCTATGAAGCCGGACCGGAGAGCGACGTGTACTTCTCGGTACCTCACGTGGATGAAGCGGTGTCGCTCGACGTGACACTCGACGGTCGGAAAGTCGACAATGCGCTGATTCAGGTGGTTCCGCATCCACTCTATTCCGGCAATGTCTTCCGCATGACGCCCGAGACCGGTGCGGTTGCACACGGTGAACACACGCTCACGGTGGTTGCGCCGCGGATCGAGAACGACGAGCCATGGTTCGCCCACTGGGCCAACTGGCATCCATATCTCGGGGACCGCGCGAAACCGGTACCGACGACGATCGAGGCGAGAGTTCCCGTCTCACTCAGAGCCGTAGCTTCCGGCCGGCACGTTGGTGAGCGCATCGAGGGTGCGACGCGAATCAGCACGTGGACATCCCGGAACCCGCAGGGGTGGGTATTCCTGGCTGTCGGCGACTATGCGGACACGACTTTCGTCGAGAACGGGCAGGCGATCCAGGTATGGGTTCCCCCCGGCGGAGAAGATTTCGACGTGCGGACCCTGGTGGAGGAGCCATTCGGCGTTCTGTCGTTTCTCGAGGACAAGCTCGGTCCCGCCGGCATGGACACGGTCCGCCTGGCTTTCATCCCGTGGGATGAACTCACCAACTTCTCTATTGATGGATTGTTAGTCGGCACGCGGGCGACGGCTGCACGGATCAACGACAGTCCGCCGTATCTCAGGGCCTTCCTCGCGCATGAGCTGGCGCACTACTGGTTCGGTGACCTCGTTAACGGGCACGCCGAGGGAGCACGCTGGATCTCCGAGGGCTTCGCCGAATACTGGCGGTACCGGTATGAAGAGGCGGTTGGAGCATCGTCCATCTTCTGGCAGTACCGCAACCAGCTGTTGCTCAGCGTGTTCGGCTGGAACGAGATGCCTGTTCTGGATGCGGCGGAACCGGCCGCCGCCGAGGAGCTCTACTATCAGAAGGGTCCGTACGTGCTGTACATGCTCGAACAGACGGTCGGCCGGGATGCGTTCGACCTGACAATGCGACAGTTCGTCGACCGGTTCCGCGGCCGCGACGTGACGCCCGCTGATTTCTTCGCGGTCGCCGGACAGGTGTCGGGTCAGGATCTGTCCTGGTTCTCAGGGCAATGGCTGGACCGCCCGCGCGGGCCGGTCCTGTCGGATCCCGATGCGCGACTCAGCCGCAATGGCGACCAATACGCACTCGAACTCACCATCACTCAGCAGGAGCCTGTCTATCGCATCGACCTGCCGATCGTGATCCGGACTGCGGACGGGCAGGACCATACGTATGTGAAGACAGTCGAACACACGAGCGACACGTTCACATTCGATCTTGATACCCGCCCGACGCGTGTGACGCTCGATCCCGACTATCACATCCTGAAGTGGTTCCCGCTCGAGCGGCTGCCGATCGACTTCGCGGCCGTCTGGAAAGACCTGGGTACGGGAAAGAGCTACCACGTCGGCGAAGGTGATGCCGTCTGGGCACCGGTCCGTGATTGGATCGCCGGTCAATTCGGCGCGGAGGCGATCGCCGCCGATGCGGTGAGTGCCGACTATCTGATTCTGCTCGGCGACCGTGCGGAGCAGGCGAGAAAGCGACTGGCGCCGACGCTCCCTGATCCGGAGGAAGGCACGCTACAGGCCTTCCTGCGCAGAGATGCGGATCGGCCACAGCAGGTGGTCATCGGCATCGAAGGCACAGTAACCGGCGATGTACCGCCGATCATTCCGGAAGCGCCGTTGACTTTCGTTGTGTGCCGCAACGGCAACGTGGTCGGTGGCCATGCCGCCGGCATGCCGGCGCTGACTCGCGAGGTTGCGAGCGAGGAATGAGGGCGTGATTGGAGCTGGTCGAACTCCGGGGGACTGACTGCCGGAACGCGGGAGAGGAGATGTCGTCGGCGCAATGTTGAGACGCCAGACCGCACTACTCGGTGGTCTGCTGGTGTGCGCGTTCTGCACTCCCGGGCCGACCGCGGCACCGGACTCTCGGGCGCACGAGATACTGGCCGGCCTGCCGCTCATCGACCGGGGTGAGCAATGTCATGATATCACATGCGACTACACGGTCGAATCGCTCGTTTTCGAGACGGTCGATTCCATTGCCGGTGTATTGCTTCGCCGCGGCATGCGGCTGGATAGTGTCCGGCGGTTGATCGGTCCGCCTACGGACCGGTACGAGCCGCCATGGGCGTTCGCGGACACTACCTGGCACAACAGGGTGGTGATATGGACCTGGGCGCATTCGCTGAGTGGCACCGAGGTGTACGTGATGGTGTTCGTGAACGGGTGTGTCGACTGGTTCGGCAGGACGATGCTCGGCTACGTGCTCGGCCGATACGGCCGGCCGGGCTCTACATCGGGTGGTGGCGAAGGATACAGGTTCACCGCGCCCGACGAGCAGGTTTGCAAACCGTCGAAAAGGTAGCGTCCGTCCGGCCTCGGACTCTATCCGCCGAGGCTGTCCGCCGCCGTGGTCCTTCCGGTCGCCCTGTAGAGACCTGCCAGCCAGCGCCGGGCGTCCCGCACCTGATCTGCGCCGACCGATCCATCCTTTCCGAGAACCTGCCAGGCACGGGTGAGCAGCGGTTCCGCGTCGGTGTAGTGGCCCTGTGTCGAGAGCGCGGCGCCGAGAACCGAGCGTGCGCGGGCAAGGACGGGGTTGTCGTCGGAGACGGCGGGCTCCAGTGTGGCGACGGCCGCGGCGGCCAGAGTGCGAGCCTGGGCCGTGTGTTCGTCCTCGAGGAGTGTCGTGGCGGCGGCAATCAGGGCGTCGGCGTCATCGAGTGCGCGTTCCGCGGAGATGTCCGGATTGCCATTACCGGTGTCGACGCCGGCGAGCACAGCGACGGCGCGCGAGACCTGGTCCGCGCGCCGCATGGCAAGGTCCCGCTCATGGGCGAGGTGCATGCCGTAGGAGGTGGCGAAGGCGAGCAGGAGCAGGACCGCCGCCCCGACGATGCCGATGGCGGCAGCGTGGCTGCGGATGAACCGTGACGCGTGGTATGCCCATGAACCGTCGCGTGCCAGCACCGGCTCGCCAT
>Ga0210096_1000779_pt1 | contig 10691 bp, 10 predicted proteins | sample China_Galinas_PW_4_FD_184864 | JGI IMG/M metagenome (GOLD analysis project Ga0210096, IMG submission 184864) | Wetland microbial communities from San Francisco Bay, California, USA, that impact long-term carbon sequestration - China_Galinas_PWA_D2... | ecosystem: Environmental > Aquatic > Marine... | reverse complement strand
CTCAAGACCTCGACCATGATTTATATGAAAGCTTGGTATCGTTGCTGCCATGTGAGCGGTTATGGGTCTTACGTGATAATAGGCAATCTTTGGACAAGCAAACTGATAAGCGTAAATTTGAAGTGGGCCTAATGAAATATGCTGGTTCTTATACTCTGTCAGAAAATTGCAGGAATAGTCGTCAAATTGCAGAGTATGTCGCAAAAGAGGTAAATCTCCCTGAAGAATATGTAAATGATTTGTTACCTTATGGTGATCGCGAGCCAGAGAATATACAGGTCTCAACAGAAGAAGAGCTAAATAACAAGTTAATTGAAATAACAAAAAGAGCCATCAAGGATGGTTTCTCCACTCGTGATATTGTAGTGATTAGCTGTGATCCAAATGGCAGGAGTTCGGTATATGAAAAGTATTGCTCTCCTGTCGGCGCTAAAAAATATAAAGATTTATTCTCTTATGGAGGACAAGACAAAGAAAAGATCCCTCTTTACCATTGTCTTGATTTTAGGGGTTTGGAGTCTTCATATGTTCTCGTAACAGATATTGTTGGTCAAGAAGCTTTGTTTAGGGCTAGCTATCTCTCCGGGAGCCGAGCAAAAAGTAGACTCGCTTTCTTGCGGGTTGAAGATTTGGCTGTAAGAAAAGCAAAAGAAAGTAGTATCCCAAACAGAATGACTTTTTAACGCATTCTTAGGAGTGCACACCGTCCCGAAGCTCCTGCGCGGCGCCTTCCACCAGCGCCACCGCCTGGGTGAGCTCTGCCGCATCGTCGGGCGGCTGCTCTCCGGCGCGTACCGGGCGGCCGATCCCGACGGCCAGCCGGGCTTCATCCTGTTCGTGCAGACCTTCGGAGACCTGGTGACGTTTCACCCACACATCCACGCCCTGGTGACCGTAACAACTGGACAGGCATCAACTCAGAGGACTGCTCGACGAGAGCGCGGTGCTTACCTGTCTGGCGTACGTCGACCTCAACCCGGTGCGCGCCGCCATCGCCGAGACAGCCCGAGGACTCCGACTACACCTCCATCCAGCGGCGCATTCGCACCTTGAGAGCCGCTTCCGGGTCTTCGGCTGAGGGCGAGAGCGCCGAGCCAGACATCGCAGCGGCTCCCACCCAGCCCCCCAAGTTGTCCCCCTTCGTGGGCGGAACACGCGAGGGAGGGCCCGAGGAGCTGCCCTTCCACCTCGCCGACTACCTGACTACCTGGCCCTGGTCAACTGGACCGGCCGGGCGGTGCGCGACGACAAGCACGGGGCCATCGCCGAGGATCTGCCGCCGATCTTGGAGCGGATCGGCATCACCCAAGCGGCCTGGCTGCGACTGGCCAAGGACTTCGAGACCGACTGCTGCAGCTGGATCCGTCAAGCCGAGCGTGTTGAGCGGGTTTGCGAGCGAGGGGGTCAGCGCTGGGCGCGCGGCATCCGCGCCTGCCGGCGGCTGTTTCCCAGCTGAGAGTGCTCAGCTCTCTCCTGAAAGTCCCGTAATCGTATCCGATCGATAGAATCGGGCGCGAGCCCGTGGCCGGTTTCCGGTCAGACCCTATTTCGCCCATCGGCCCACTTTGGCCGGCATTTCTCCGCGTTGAAGTCGCTCTTAGTACCAGATAGGGGCACAAGCGGACGCGCACTGGCTCCCGCTTGCGTCGGCTCCCAAAACATAGATGTCCATTTCTTTCATTTTGGGACATCCCAGTCCCCAAAATGACTGCGCTCGGCGACAGCCTTTGGGCCCCGGTTCGCCCTGCGTCCGTGGCGCTACGCCGACATCCTCGCAAGCTCGGAGCCGGCTTCGCACCACTTCCACAAATGGCTTGACGGCCTGTCGGATGCGCTTGCATATGCCCTGCGTCGACTCCGGGACCTGCGGCCCCTACGTCAACTCCGGTCATACGCCCGCGCCTAGGCCTACCGGGGACTACGCGCCTTCGCTTCGCTCTCCATGGCGCGCAGCGTCGGTCAAGGAATCTAGGACGTCGGAGCCGTACCACTGGACACTTATGACCGTGACTTGGGCGTCGGGCACGATTCCACGGAGTACCGTGTTGAGATGCAGGTCCTCAAGTTTCATATTGCAAAGCCCTGGTTATGACCTGCGCACGACACGATGTGGTGCTCACGAAATGCTCTCCAAGGTCATCAACCTTTTCCTTGGTCAACTTGAGGTTAGCTCAAACCAAGTTCTCGTGACATGATTGTATGTGCGATGCTGAATCGGCTTTCAATGCTCCGGCTATCTGGCGCATCAATGTACTTAAAGAATTTGTATACATTTTCGTCGATAATTGGTCTTCGGTAACTTTTTACTTCTGCGCAATGAAGCGCGCAAAAGCTGTATCTCTTGGTGATCGCAGCAAGATACTCGGCCGCTCTCGCGGTAATCTTTCGGGCATCTTTGTGGCACAAGTGTCGAAAAACACGGACGGCCATCCCTTTTGGATTAGGGTTGTTTTCTAACACGATATCAAGCGCGCGTGATTTTATTTCTTCGAAATAGCCTTTTCTATAGATGAACTGTTTGGTACGCCAGTTCATTAGAATAGCGTCCCAATTAAGTACGGTTGTATTGGTAAGAGAGGCAATGTCGACATATTGCACTATGCCTTGTTTCACTGCCCATGTTTCGCGGGCGCTCCATATATCAACTGGCCAATCCCCGATTGTTAGTCGATAACCTCCAAACTTGTTCTTCGTGGCTTTAAGATATTCTAGGAGTGAAACGAGGTTATGCCAGTTTCCTTCCACAACGATGTCAATGTCTGAATCAAAGCCCCGTTTTCCGAATAATGCGAGGTCGCGTAAAACTCCGCCAAATAGGTAAACATCGCCATCTGGCATCGCATCAGAAGCAAAATCCAGAAAACCCTTAACATTTCGCATGGGAGTCTTGTCACTGCCAAAAATATCATTCTGTGCCTGCGAGAACATCGAGAACTGCCTACTGTCCATGCTTGACGCCGGTCGCGCCGCAAGCAGGCGATCAACTCGGCGCCTCAAGTTGTCAATGGATTCAATTGGGAGAAGTCTAGGCGTGTCCATTTTCCAAAGATTTCAGTTCATTGTGGACTTTGATCAGGTATGATTCAGTCATGCCCGAAATTGCATCACAAAGAAGCTGGTACTTGTTGTAGGCGCGTTTATCTGATTGCAAGTAGACTCTCCGGTAGTTCTCCGAAATCTGTCCGAAAGCATATTTTTCAAATGGGGTCTTGGCGTCATCTGTGCTATTGATGGCTTGCCAGAGCATGTCCATTGTGTTCTTTATATAGTTATTTCCTTCCAGCTCTAGTTTTAGAACTTCCTTGTGTTGGAATCCGTGATGAAAATCGAAAGCCTTCGCGGCGGAGCATAGCTGAGCAGATTCGGAATTCTTTATTAGTTCAAAGCCTGGCTCAATGCTTCCGTCAAGCATTGAGCCGATATTTTTCACGAAAACTTTGGTGGCGGCTTCGACCATCATGGAAATGGCTTTAACCCGGAACATCTGCATAGATATATCATTCAGTTCGCGGGAACTAAGGTTTTCTCGTTTGAATTCTTCGTTCTTCTTGTGCACTGACTCTAAAACGTCAGTTGTCACCCTGTCGCCACGATTGTTGGACTCTAGGTAGTCCATAAGGTCATAAAGAGAAGCATAGCCTTTCTTAACGATATCTTCGGCATCGATAACAGAATACGCGATGTCGTCACAAGCCTCCATGACGTAAGCTAGGGGGTGTCTAACTCCTTCATTCAGTCCTGTCTGTTCCCATACTTCCTGAATGATGCCACCCTCGCTCTGAAAGATGCCATACTTCTTAAAGCCGCCTTTGTCTGTGGATCCGTAAATGCTTGGATACTTAACCAAGCCGGCTAGCGTCCCTAAGGTTAAGTTGAGCCCAAATTCATCGTTTAATACCTGAAGGCGTGTTAGCAGGCGAAACGTCTGTGCGTTGCCGTCGAACTCTAGGAAATCGGGCTCTTCAGACTTGTGTTCAGATTGGTTCTTAAAATGGTGTTGGAACCATTCGCGAATGGCGATTTCTCCTTGGTGCCCGAAGGGAGGGTTGCCGAGGTCATGTGCAAGCCCTACGGCCGCAAGCAGCGATGGGACATTGCGTTCTACTTGCAGTCGATCGTGGTTGTCGCCAAACACATCGTCTGCATGTTCAAAAGCTAGTCGCACGCCGATGCTTCTGGCCAGGTTGCTGACCTCATAAGAGTGTGTCAGCCGGGTTCGGATCGAATCGTGCTCCTCCAGAGGAAACACCTGGGTCTTATCGGCTAGTCTGCGCAAGGGGGTGGAGAACAAAATGCGGTCATAATCGCGCTCAGATTCGGTGCGTCCTGCTCCTGTGTTCATGGATTCACTTGATCCATGTAAATCTTTTCTTCTTGTTTGGTTTAGGAGATTTTCCCAGGTCAACATGTTCTCGGTTCCATCACGTGTGCTGGCGGAAATCTAAAAATCGGAGCGGAACTCTGTGTTTAGGCAATTAGAATACAACAATTCTAAAGTGGGTGGCGTGGTTGTGCACACCCGGCCACCCCATCTCCTGAAGTCAGGAGTGTCGGTTGGGTGCTTTTCGGCGATCCAGTCTGGTCTGGAGCCAGTCGAGTACCTCAGCCTCAACCCATCCCACCCTGTTCGGGCCGATCTGGACCCTTCGCGGGAACTTGCCGGCCTTTTCCAGTCGTGCGATGTGCTGCGGTGAGTACAGGACCATCTCTTTGATCTGGCGCTTCGATAGTAGCCTCATCACGATGCCTCCAAATCGGAGGAGCACCGCGATGCCCCAGGTTACGACAATACCTAGGCAGGGTAAGGATAGGGTCTTGGGGGCGGGTTGGCTAGGTACTCAAGGCTGGGAAACGCTTAGTGAGGCTGGAAGGGTGGGCCAGAAGGTGGACCCGAAACAGGAAAAATTGAGAAAAGTCCATGTTCTCAACGACTTAAAAGCAGGAGATGGTGCCGAGGAGGGACTTGAACCCCTGGCCGCTGGCATAGGGCACGTGATCACGGCGCTGATCGCGTATTGGCGCACCCGTGGGCCCTTCCCGCGGGTCCAGCGTCGCAAGTCCCTGTCACCGACCCCAGCATCACGTTCACCACGGCTCGGCAGCCCTGGAGCCGCTGAGCGCCCAGGGCCCGGGTGGGCACCGTACCGCAATTGGACCTTGGGTCCAATTTTTCCAGGCTCAACCAGTCGCAGCAGCGCCCCGCAGGCTCGCCTGGGCCTGAATCCGCTCGGCGCCAGGCTCCCGGCCCCGGCGGGGCCCTATCGAGCACCCCCTCGGGCTGAGCCCTTGCGGCGATCCCTGAGGGGCCTGCTGGGCGTCCCGAGGTCCCCGGGGGGAGTCCTGGGCCTGGTTGACCACCTGCTTCTGCATGACGTACTGCGGGCCCTGGGAGACGCCTCCCGAGGGGAGTGCGAATGATCACTGGACCAGACGGGACTGTGCCGTCCCCTGGGACAAGCCCTGCCGAGGGCGGGTGGATGGTCGGGGCCCGGTCCGATGCTGCGCTTAGGTCGGGGCTCAACGAGCCCTGATCGCATGTGCTCCGGATGCCTGCCACGGCGGAATCCTCAGTGGAATCCCTTGTTCATAAACGATGAAGGCCGCTAGGAAGCGGCCTTAAAAATCGTTCTATATCAGTCAGTTATTGGTGGGCGATGCTGGGTTCGAACCAGCGACCCCTGCCGTGTGAAGGCAGTGCTCTCCCGCTGAGCTAATCGCCCGAGGCGAATCGGCTATCTAATCGCGAAGCGGGATGCTACAAGAATCTCGGCGCTTGGGCAAGAACGGGCGTGGATTTCACCGGCTGGCTCAGAATCCGCTCTCACGCACCAGTACCCCCATGGCTGCGTCCCACAGACGTCTCACGGGGCTGCGGGCCTCGGCGGCCAGGCGCAGGGTGCCTCGCTCGATCCTCTGTGGTGCGGGCGGGGACTCTGAGGTGGCCAGGGAGAGCCGGTACAGGCTCTGCTCGGGCGCGAGTCGGTCTGAGGCGTCCTTGCGTACGGGTACGGCACCGCCGTAGACCGAGGCGAGGTAGGGGCGGCTCAGGGCGAGCAGGCTGGCACGGTCGATCCGCTCGAGCCTCACCTCCACGGGGGGGAGATCGGTGTTCTCGGGATAGAAACGGCCCGTCGCGCCGAGGCTCAGGCGGCCCAGGTCCTGCTCGCTCACCAGGGCCTCGGCCTGCGCGCCGTCACTTTGGACGATCAGAGCGAGGGGCTGTTTCTCGCCCAGCCAGCGCCCGGGCTGCAGCCATTCCTCCAACTCGGAGACCACCCCGCTGATCGGTGCTCGGATGCTCAGCTGGTCGAGGCTGTCGGTGGCCGCCTGCAAGGCTGCGCGGGCCTCGCCCAGCTGCTCCTCCAGGACGAGGCGGAGATCGAGCAGCTCGGGGTTTCCGCCGGTGCGCTCGATCTGCAGGCGCAGCACCTGGATCCTGGTCTGGGCCTGCTCCAGCTGGTAGGTCGCCTCCGGAGAGGCCAGCCGGAAGATCAGGTCGCCCGCCTGCACGGGATCCCCCGGGGCCACGCGCACCTCTCTGAGCAGGCCCGGAGCTGGGGCGTAGACACGGCTCTGGACCTGGGGAAGGAGCAGGCCAGGTAGCTCCACGTGGTGGCTCCAGGGCAGCAGGGCGGCGAGTAACAGTCCGGCGAGGCCGAGCAGGGTGCGCGCCAGGGTGCGGTTCCAGCGAACGCCTTTTCGCAAGCGCCACCAGGCACGCAGCTCTCGATAGATGGGCAGGCCGATGAACCAGGTCAGCTCGGTCATCATGAGGAAGATGCCGGCCAGCTTGAAGAAGAAGAGATAGACCAGGATGGCTATGCCCAGGAAGAGAAAGAACCGATAGGTCCAGACTGCCCAGCTGAAGGCGATCAGGATTCGGCGCAGTCGCGTGGGCAAGGGCTCGGGGCAGGGCGCCTCCAGGCCAAGGAGCAGGCGGCGCAGCTGCCAGCGTCCCAGGGCGAAGGCGCGGTCCTGGAGGTTCTCGACCTCGAGGATGTCGGAGAGGAGGTAGTAGCCGTCGAAGCGCATCAAGGGGTTGAGGTTGACTATAAGGGTCAGCACCCAGGTGGCCGTGGCGATCATGAAGACCGCGCCTCGCAGGGGCCCGTCGGGCAGGAAGCTCCAGGTCAGGGTGGCGAAGGCCGCCAGGCCCAGCTCGGCCAGGGTGCCGGCGGAGGCGATGGCGATCCGCTTGCCCCGGTCCGGCAGCTTCCAGGCCTCGGAGGTATCGGTGTAGAGCACGGGCCAGAGGACCAAGAAGGCCAGCCCCATGGTGGGTATCCGGACCCCGTATCGCTTTGCGGTGTAGGCATGACCCAGCTCATGGGCGGCCTTGGAGAGGAAGAGCATGACGGCGAAGACTGCCATGCCCTCCCAGGAGAAGAGATAGCCGAAGGTGTGGACGAAGGTGTCCCATTGTCGGGAGACCAGAAAGATGGCCAACAACAAGGCCGCTCCGAGGGCCAGGGCGAAGCCCCGAGTGAAGACGAAACGCAGGTAAGGCAGGGTCGCATCCAGAAAGCGATCCGGATGCACCAGGGGGATGCGAAAGAACAGGTAGTTGTGCAGCAGCCAGCGGCCGATGCGCTGTTGCATGGCCTGGCGCTGGACGATCAGCTGCTCGCGGGCATGCTCGTCCCTTGCCTCCAGCAGCTGATTGGCGCTCAGAAACTGGATCAGCTCCAGCACCCGCGGCGCGCTCGCCCTCAAGGTGGTTGACTGGCGCACCTGCTCGACAACCCGGCCCACGGTGCCGCCGCCCCAGGCGGAGAGCAGCTGGAACTCCAGCCAGCCGATGCGAAAGAAGCGGTTGCGCGCCGGGTCGTGCAGGGTCCAGGTGGGTGACCCGTCCCGTCGGGTGGGACCGCGATACAGGGCGATGTCCTCGCGCAGCTGGCGCAGAGGCATGTCCCAAAGATCCTGTTGCGAGATGGTGCGGCTGTTCATGTCATGCCGGTCCGCAAGTCGCTGGATGGAAGGTGAAACGGGCAAAGGAATGGACAGATCGCCGCCGGCTCATTGGTCTGACCGTCGTGCAGTCCATCCGATCCCGGCCGGTCTCTGCTGGCTTCGGGCCTTTGCGGGAGCATCTCCTGGAGCCATACGGAAGGCTCATAGCCCGAGGGTCCGGCGCAGCACGGCCAGCGGCCGGCGCATGAGGTAGTAGAAGAGGCTGACCCTCTCGCCGTAGACCTTCGCCGTGCCTTTGAGGCCGATGCGCGGCGGTGCTTCTCCCTTGTCGAAGCGGGCCTTCAGGAGAAAGGCGAGGGTGTCGTCGGCCATCGTCTGGGCCTCATAGCTGCTTCGATACAGACGGGCCGTCAAGGGCTGGGTTGGTCGGATGTTGAGAAAGAAGAGCACCTCGGCGCCCGGCTCGAGATTGATCGCATCCTCGACGGCCAGATGGATCTCCAGCTCCGAGCGCGCGGGATCGGCAATCAGCATGACACGCTCTCCGACGGCCACGGGCCGTCCCATCCAGTCGTTCGGGTCCGTGTAGACGGCAATTCCGTCCTGACCTGCCCGCACCTGCATGCGCTCGATCAGTGCGGCGGTGTAGTCGGCTTCGGCCGCCTTCTCCTGCGCCTTGGCCTTGAGCAGGGCCAGCTCGCTCTTGCTCCTGGGGTCGGAGAATGCCTTCTGGCTGGCCCGCAGGTAGTCTGCCCGGGCCACCGCCAGGGAGCGTTTGGCGATCTCGTGGCGATTGCGCACCTGGGTATCGTCGAGCTCGAAGAGCAGGTCGCCCTGATGTACCTCGGCGTTCGGGGCCACCAGGATCTCCTTGACCACTCCTTCGACGGGCGAGCTGGCGACCTCAGGCTCGATGGGCGTGACCTCGGCGGGTGCCAGCACCGACTCGCGTACTGGGACGAGCATCGCCAAAGCGACGAGCAGAAGCATCAGAAGCTGGGCGCGACGGCCAAGCAGGGCGCTCAGGGCTTGATGGCCCCAGCCGGGACGCCGTCCCTGGAGGCCGGCCCACGCGTGGGCATAGGCATCGCACAGACGCTCTATGAGCTTGATCTCGGGCGTCTGCCAGGGGGTATCCCGAGCCAGCAGCACCCCGCCAACCGACTGGCCCCCAGGGGCGGTGAGTGGGCACCAGAGCACAGGACCGGGCAGCCACTCCTGCCAGTCGGCGCTGAGCTTCTCGGGCAGGTCCGTCGCGCTCAGAACGCGAATAGAGCCGGGATCGCCTTGGCTCGCACAGAACTCGACGAAGCCCTTTATCCAGTTGTAGTAAGGCGAGGTCTTGTCGGGTGCCGCCAGGCCGGAAAAGGTCAGCAGCCGGATGCCACCGGCCGGCGAAGGGCCCCAGAGCACGGCCTGATGATAACGAAGCAGCTGCCGGGTATCGTTGACGATGATGAAGCCCAGGCGCTCCAGCGTATCCGCGTGACGGGCATCCTTCTCCAGCTGTAGGAGTGTGGCGAGTCCGCGCAGCTCGCGCTCGGCAGCTGTCATGAGATGGGCATTCCCGACAAGGTTGGGTGGAGTCGGAAGGGTGCTTTATACCCGTCGCACATGGATTTTCGTTCGCGATGCACGCCTCTCGCACCCGATACCCGCGTTGCGGCGAAAGGCTGCGCAATCCTGCTGCGCGTTTTGCCCCGGGGCGGATCGTCCCTGTACGCCCGTTCGGCGGAGCAAAGGTCCACCGGTCCTTTCCTTCAGCCGCCTCACCCTCGCAATAGAGCCTTGCTATTACTCGTCGCTGCGCCTTGCTCTCGAGCTTCCTGGCTTACTCGGCCCGAGCGGGGGGCGGGGACAGCTTTGCCAGCCCACTCATGCCCGCCAGCAGATCGTCCTTGGGCCCTTCGATCTCGCCGATCACCTTGATGGATTGGCTGGCAGGGTCCACCCGGGCGCCGATGGTCTTGATCCGGGCGGTATAGCTGCGGCCCGTCTCGTCGATCAGGGCCTGGAAGGGCATGCCCGGCTTGAGCCAGGTGACCCAGGCGGACGGCACAATCAGCTCGGTCTCCAGGCGACTGTCGTCGAGGATCGAGATCAAGGGCTCGGCCTGGGCGGCAGTCTCATGGGCGTTGAGCAGGTGCTCGACGACCCGGCCGTCGAAGGGCGCACGGATCTCGCACTGGCGCACCCGTGCCCGGGTAACCGCGACCTCCGCCTTGGCTTTGTCCAGGTTGGCGGCGGAGATGGCCACCTCCAGGTTGCTGATTGACCTCATGGCCTGGAGCTGGAGGTTGGACTCATGGGTCTTCTCGGCGGAGGCCAGCTCGGCCCGTGTCTTGGCCAGCTCGGCGCGCGGGATCTCGCAATCGAAGACCACCAGGCGATCGCCTCGATGGAAGCGCCCGCCTTCGTCCACAGGCAGACTGAGGATGCGGGCGGTGATGGGGCTGGAGAGGGTGGCCTCCTCGACGGGTACCAACAGAAGCCGAACCGACGACGGCTCAGCCGGATTGCTGGCGTCGGCGGCGAAGGTGCAGAGGGCCGGGGCCAGGAGCAGGCCCAGCAGGAGGCCGCCCACCGATGTCCTGCGAGCAGGCATCATCTACTCCATCGCCTCGGGCCGGGCCAAGGTGTCGATCCAGTGCTCGGGGGCCTGACCGATGGCGGCGGCCAGGGAGGCCACGTCGGTCTGGTCGGGCCGGGTGGCGAGGGGGTCGTAGCCGACCGAGCTCTGCAGCCGGCCGAAGGCGTTGTGCAGCTCGGCCAGGCCC
>Ga0210096_1000774_pt1 | contig 10726 bp, 10 predicted proteins | sample China_Galinas_PW_4_FD_184864 | JGI IMG/M metagenome (GOLD analysis project Ga0210096, IMG submission 184864) | Wetland microbial communities from San Francisco Bay, California, USA, that impact long-term carbon sequestration - China_Galinas_PWA_D2... | ecosystem: Environmental > Aquatic > Marine... | reverse complement strand
TCAACATCGAGCCCATCGGCACGCTGGAAAACCCGGTCGGATGATGCCCGTCCATTGGCCCGCCAGGCCGTGTGCCACCACCCGACCGACGCTGGTGCGGCGTTGATCCCGCACTTCTATAATCGATGCTACCGGGTTCATTCGATGCCACGAGACAGAAAACCAGGCAAGCGGTCGGGCATTCTGGACTTCGCCACGACCTGGGGCGGGGCGACGCTGGTCGTCCTGATCGGTTTCGTCGTCGCCTACCAGTTCGTGCAGCCTGCCCCACCGGAGCGGATTTCCATCGCCACCGGCAGCCGGGACGGCGCCTATTACCACTATGCAATGCAATACCAGCGCATCCTGGCCCGTGACGGCATCACGCTGGAGCTCGTCGAGACCGCGGGATCCCTGGAGAACCTGAAGCGTCTGACGGGGGAAGACGGCGGCGTCGACCTGGCCATGGTTCAGGGCGGGATTCCCGCCCCCACCGACAACATCGCGATCGAGTCGATCGGCAGCCTGTTCTATGAACCGGTGTGGATCCTCACGACGGATCGGGACCTGCCCCCGATGATCAATGCCTGGCAAGGGCGGCGCATCGCGGTCGGGCCGCAAGGCAGCGGGACACGTTTCGTCTCCCTGGACCTGCTGCGCGCCAACGGCATCGACGAGAAGCATGCGGACCTGGTCGGCGAGGACCTGGCCGTCTCGGCATCGGCCCTCGTCGACGGTGGCCTGGACATCCTGTTTATGGTCGCCGCACCGCACGCCCCCTTGTTGCACCAGCTTATCAGGGCCGATGGCGTCGACATCGTGAACCTCCAACGCGCCGGGGGTTATGCGCGGGTCAACCGATCGCTGTCGGCCGTCGACCTTCCCGAGGGGACACTCGACTTCACACGCGATCTGCCACCGGCGGATGTCGACATGATCGCCGTCACGGCGAACCTTCTGGCCCGTGAAGACATCCACCCCGCGCTGGTCGACCTGCTCATCGAGGCCGCGGTCGAGGTACACGGGAGCGGCGGGCTGTTCGACCCGCCCGGGACCTTTCCTTCCCCCGAGCACGACGGCTTTCCGCTCAATCCCGAGGCCGAGCGCCACTACGAGTACGGCCCGCCGTTCCTGCAGCGGTATCTGCCGTTCTGGGCGGCAACCCTCGTGAACCGCCTGAAGATCATGCTGCTGCCTTTGCTCGGCCTGCTGATCCCGTTGGCCAAGGTCATGCCACCGGTGTTTCGCTGGCGAATCCGCAAACGGATCTACCGCTGGTACTCCGAACTGCAGCAGGTCGATGTCGGCATCGACGAGGCGGGGTCGGACCCGGGTGCGTCTGAACAGTTTCTCCGAGACCTCGAACGGATAGAGCGGGAAGCGCGCCAGATCACGGTTCCCCTATCCTATGCCGACCAGCTCTACAATCTGCGTCTGCACATCGGGCTGATCCGGGAGAAGGCCCTGGCGCTTCGCGAGTCGCAGGCCGGGACGCATCCCTGAATCCGATCTCCCACACTCGGGAACGGCCGGGGCGCATCCGAAGACACGCACCTGTCGCCTGGTTTAGACTTGAACCGGTATACAGGCAAGTGACACCTTCCCCTGCACCTTGCGGGAACCCTTGCCCATGAGACGAATATGGGGCGTCTTATACGTGCAACGTCCGGTCAAGGGCCCCGGTCGGGGGAGCGGCGGGGGCATGCGGCCAGGCTGGCAGGGGCACACTGGCTCCTGCTGTTGGTCTTCTGCGGCCTGGCGGCCAGCGAGCTCGAGGAACTGAGTGTCACGGACAACAACGGCTCCTACCGCATCAGAACGGTGATGTGGGTGGACGCACCCGCCGATCAAGTCTACAAGGTACTGACCGATTTCGAGCATATCTACCGGCTCAATCCTTCGATCACGGAAAGCGAGGTGCTTCCGCCAGCCGAGCCGGGCACGACCCGGGTGCGGACCCTGATCGAAGACTGTGTCTGGTTTCGCTGCCTGAAGATCCACCGGATGCAGCGTGTGTATGAAGACGGTCCCTGGTACCTGCGCGTGGAGACCGACCCCCGACACAGCGACTTCAAGTCCGCCACCACCGAATGGTGGATCCTGCCCTATGGTGATGAGTCCACCAAGGTGATCTACGATGCGCAGATGACACCGGACTTCTACATACCGCCTATCATCGGCCGCTTCATCCTGAAGAGCAAGATGCGCGAACGCATCGTGACGAGCTTTGAGAAGCTGGAATGCATCGCCCGGATCAACGCCGGGCTCATCCCGAAAGATCGCTTTCGGCGTGAAGGCTACCCCAACACGGGAGAGTCCGATTGTGTGGGGTAAACGGAAGGTCCCGGACTGCGATTCGTGTCCCCACCGCCCAGTGGTGAGCAGGACGATGGATCAACCCGTGCGGCAGTTCCGCTGGCGAACGGCAGTACCAACGGTGGTTGCTGTCGGGCTCGCGGGCCTGACGACCACCCTGACGGGTTGTCATTCCACCCCAGAAATGAGCTACGCTCGGGACGTCTACCCCATCCTGGAGCAGAACTGCGAGCCGTGCCATTCCCCCCCGGACGGTGAGGGTTACACCACGGTCGGACTCGACATTCGCTCCTACGAGGGACTCATGTATGGGACCTACTACGGCGCCGTAATCGTGCCCGGAGACAGCCGGCACAGCATCCTCAACATGGCGGGGGAGGGACGTATCCACATGAACTCGCGTGAATTGAAAGACTCGATACTCCTCAGCGACGAAGAGATGAAGGTGCTGCGGAATTGGGTCGATCAGGGTGCTCGCGACAACTGACACCTGTCCCGAAATCTCCTCACCGCACCCGTCTCTGCCCCATCCCTTCGGGCTTTCCCGATGCAGTGTGGCATCGTTCCCTTTTCCGTGAGGTGCGATCGAGCGCCTCGGCCCGGCGCCGGGCCTGCTGATCAGCGCGGCCGGGAAAGGGCAAGGTGTCTGCTCAGATCACCTCAATCGGTTTGGTATCATGGACAAGCGGGTCAATCCGTGTTTTAGAATGACTATACAGCAAGCTGTTGGATCCACTTCGCTTGATCCAACCTACGTGTTTCCAACGAGTTATGACATTCCGTAGGGTGGAACAAGCGCAGCGGTTCCACCATTACGGGTGTACATGGACGCCAACTATATAGGCAGGGTAACGATCTCTGAGCCTACCTCTGGTCGCGGACAAGTGCGGAGCAACAACATGGCTCATTCGGTTCAAGCACCCCCCCGGCCTGGGCTCGAGACAATGCGCGCGTTGCGATGGTTCGGCAAGCGTCGGCTCGTACCACTCGTCTTTCTCAGCATTTCCTGTAACCTGATGGCCGGCGAGCTCGGTGAGCTGTCCATCAGGGACAACGACGGGATCTACACCGTCAGGCTGGAGATGCGGGTGGACGTGCCGGCTCATTACATCTACCAGGTGCTCACCGACTACCGGCACATCTACCGTCTGAACTCCTCGATCACCGCCAGCGAGGTGATAACGGATTCGACCGCGGGCCCGCCGCGCGTGCGAACGGTGATCGAAGACTGCATTGTTATTCGTTGCCTCAAGATAGCCCGTACCGAAACGGTCTACGCTGAGGGAGACATGCATCTACATGTCGTTACCGATCCCGAGGTCAGCGACTTCAAATCCGGCATCACGGATTGGTGGGTTCTGCCGGACGGAAACGGGAGCAAGGTGATCTATCGTGCCGAAATGGAACCGGATTTCTACGTCCCACCCATCATTGGCCCCTTTGTCATGAGAAGCGAGCTGCGCAATGGCATTCTGAAAAGCCTCGAAAATCTCGAGTGCATCGCACGGGACAATGCGGGACTGATCACATCGAATTATCACTTGCGTGATGGGACTTCGTACCTTGAAGAGAACGTTTGTGGGAGATAACACACCGACCGGTGAATCGGCAGGGAACCCGCCACACCGACCCGGAAGCGAAATCTCTGTCGTCTGCGCACCGGCAAGGGAAGCTTCGCCCCATGATATCGCCCGCGAGCGCGTTGTCGTCGCGCTCGCGGCGTCCGCACTCTCCCTCTGTGCCTGTCAGTCGCCCCCACCGGTCAGTTACGCCTGGGACGTGTCTCCCATCCTCGAGCAGAAGTGCGTGCCATGCCATACGCCGCCTGACGGCGAGGGTTACGTGCTGTCGGATCTCGATATGTCGAGCTACGAGGGGCTCATCCGGGGCTACCGATATGGTCCTATCATCGTCCCCGGTGACAGCCGGCACAGCGTCTTCAATATGGCGGGAGAAGGCCGCATTCACCCCTTTGCGGGCGCAACCCAGGAGACAAATCCGCTGAGTGACGAGGAGGCGGAAATTCTGAAACGGTGGGTGGATCAGGGGGCCAGGAACAACTGACCCCGCAGCCGGCGCTCAGGCCCGGGAATCTTGCCAGAAATCCCGTCGTTGGGGGTGTCAAAACCCGTGGTGTGGCAAAAGTCACGATCTCACCCGCCGTTCGTTCACGGCGAACCGTGGACGATTGCGCCTAGTATTCCTCCCCATGGAGCGCTTACCCGAGCGTCCGACCCGCCCGCCTCGGCGGGTAACCCCACACAGAAGCGGCGGAGGATAATCACGTGTTCGCAACGATATTTCAGCGTCGGTTCTCATCCGGCTGTGAGCGGGCGGTGCTGTACCGGATTCTGCTGCTCTGTGCGGTGATGTTCACCGGCGCAAATCCATCCTCGGCCGGGGAACTGACCGAACTGAATGTCAACGAACAGGATGGTGTCTACCGCATCAGGATGGAGATGCAGGTGGATGCGCCGGCCACTCACGTCTACGAGGCGCTGACCGATTTTGCGCGCATCTCGAGGCTGAATCCGGCGATCACCCGCAGCGAGACACTGCCATCGCAGATACCGGGCGTCACCCGGGTGCGGACCCTGATCGAGGACTGCATCCTGGTGCACTGCGTGTCGATTTCCAGGGTAGAGGAAATCCGCGAGGGCCTTCCCGGGCACCTTCACGTGGAAACCGACCCCCGGCAAAGCGACTTCAAGTCCGGCTTCGCGCACTGGTGGATCAAGCCGCAGGGCACGGGATCGACCGTCATCTACGAGGCCTCCATGGAACCGGATTTCTTTCTCCCGCCCCTGGTGGGTCGCGTTTTCATGAAACGAGGCCTTCGGGAAGGGATACTCGAGACCTTCGAAAACCTGGAGCGGATTGCCAGCCTCGATGCGGGAATGGCCGAGCCATCGCTCGTTGCGTACGGCATGACGGAACACTGAACGGCACGACAGGACCAGCCCTCGGGGTCCCTTTCAACGGTCCCGATCTGACAGCGCTGTCCCCGCTTCCCCGCCCGGCGCCCGATCCGGTTGCGCCTGGAAAATGACACCTCGATTCACTATCCTTGTCGCAGGCACGTCTGGCCGGCAGGTAACCGTACCTTGCGCAATCCTCCCGTGCGACAATGCTCCCGATCGTGGGTCGGTGATCCGAAATGCGAACAGGGAACCGCAAACGCGACTTTCCGATCAGGAGTCGCCTGACATATGACATCCACGGTATGTGGCCGTTCCGAGACACATCAGTCACCTCCCTTTTTTCGAGGCGAATCCCCATGCGCGGATCCCGAAGTTTGCGTCTTTTCCTGCCCGCCGGACCGGCCTGTTCACCGCTGCCGCTGATTTCCGCGCTTGTTCTTCTGACACTGGGGGGTTGTTCGGTCAAGCAGATGGGCGTTCGCGCCTCCCTGCCCATGCTGGAAGACGGCGTGGAGGCCATGAATCGTGAATCCGATCTCGAGCTTGCGCGCGATGCGATGCCGGCGAATCTGAAAATGCTGGAGGGGATGACCTACAGCGACCCCGGCAACGATGCGCTCAGGATCCAGGTCGCTCAGGGATTCCACGGCTATGCCTTCGCGTTCGTCGAACCCGAGAACCCCGCACGCGCCGAGGCTCTGTATATCCGATGTCGTGACCAAGCCGCCGCGACACTGAAACCCGACGCGCTCAGGGACGGGTACCTCTCGATGCCGCTCGACGAGCTTCAGTCCCTGCTCCAGAAGACCGATGAATCCGACGTGCCGGGGTTGTTCTGGACGGCCACCTGCTGGGGGCGATGGATCAATCTGAATCTCGACGATGTCGAGAGTGTGGCCCGGCTCGGCAGGGCGGCCGCGATGATGGAGCGCGTGCTCGAGCTGGACGAGACCTATTTCTACGCAGGGCCTCACGTGTTCTTCGGGGTCTACTACGGCGCGCGTTCCCCGATGCTGGGCGGGAACTTCTCGAAGTCAGAACAGCACTTCGACAGGGCGCGCGCACTGACCGGCGGCAAGATCCTGATGGTCGACGTGATCGAGGCGCAGTACCTGGACCGCCAGCGACTGGATCAGGAGGCGTTCCACAAGCGGCTGACCTCGGTCGTCAATGCCCCGGACGACCTGCTGCCAGAAGCCACCCTGATCAACCGGATCGCCAAGGAACAGGCTACCTCACTGCTGGAGATGGAACAGGAATGGTTCTGAATCACGTTATGCAAAAGCTCGTCCGCGCCCTCGCCCTGATCGCGCCGCTGCTGGCCGCGTCGGCGGCGTACGCCGACCCGATGTACACGCTGAAGTTCGCCACACTCACCCCGCAGGGCACCGAGCCCATGAACATCATGGAGCAGTGGGGGCGCACGGTGGAAGCACGCAGCAACGGGAGACTGGTCTTCCGGTTCTACCCCGGCGGCATCCAGGGGGACGAGCCCGAGGTCCTCAAAAAGATGCGGTTCGGGCAGATCCAGGGCGGCGGATTCACCGGTTACGGGATCGGCCGCATCTATTCCCCGGCCAGGATCCTCGAGTTTCCGTTCCTGTTCCGCAACCACGAGGAGGTCGACACGGTCCGGGCAAAGTATATGCCGGAATTTGAGCGCGGATTCCAGAAGCGGGGCTACGAGCTGCTCGGCTGGTCCGAGGTGGGCAACATCCACTTCTTCTCCCGGGAGCCGATCCGCTCCCTCAAGGACCTCGAGGAACGGCGAATCTGGTTATGGCAGGGGGACCCGCTCAGCCAGTCCTGGTTCGACGCCGCCGACCTGTCCCCGATCTCCCTTTCCATTACCGATGTCTACACCAGCCTGTCGACCGGGATGATCGACACCGTCTACGCCACGCCTCTGGTCGCGATGGCCCTGCAGTGGTACACCAAGACACGATACATGACCAACGTATCCATGGCCAACGGTATCGGTGCCCTGATCGTGTCGCGCCGTTTCTTCGATCGCCTGCCTTCCGACCTGCAGGCCTTGCTGCGAGAGACCGGCCGGGAAACCGGTGAAAAGCTGACCGCGGTCACGCGCAACGATAATCGCAAGAGCCTGACCCTGCTCAGGAAAGAGGGGCTCGATTTCGTCTTGAATCCCGACGACGTGGATACCCATGAGGTTCAGGAGCTGAGTGAAAAGGCGGCGGCGCGGCTTGCCAGAAGGAGCTACATCCCCAAACCCCTGTTCGACCAGACCCGCGAACTCCTGCGGGAGATACGTGAGGGTTCATCCACGGGCAGCCATCTGGGCTCGTAGGCCCTGACGGTCCGTCCCGACATGCTCCCACAGTTGCAGCAGTTTCTCACCCGCCTGGAAACCGTGCTGGTCGGGACCTGCATCGTCCTGTTGCTGGGAATTACACTGGGGCAGATCGTGGCCCGTAATTTCTTCGACACCGGGATTCCCGCCGCGGATACCCTGTCGAGACTGCTCCTGCTCTACATCACCTTCCTGGGCGCCGCCCTGGCCATCTGCAGCGATCGGCACATCAAGGTCGACGTCATCGCGCACTGGCTGCCCCAGACCTGGCGAGACCGCCTGTACCGGCCCCTGTTTTCCGTCGGCGCCGTCGTCTGCCTCCTGTTTACCATTGCCGCGGTGAGGTTCTGGCTGGACGCCTGGGAGTTTGCCCCGGAGCACGAACGCTGGCTCGTCATACTCGATGCCGGCCTGCCAGCGGGATTCGCCCTGCTCACCCTTCACTTTCTCTGCTGTGTGTCATGCGGGCCGTACCGGCGGGCCCAGATCGCCTGCACGACGTGCTAGCCGCACTGATCCCGATACTGATCCTGCTGGCCGTGCTCGGCCTGCCGCTGTTCGCCGTCCTAGGGGCAGGCGCCCTGATCGCGAGTCACGCCGACGGGCTGGATCCCGTGATCCTGATCATCGAGCTCAACCGGATCTCCTCCTCACCAAACCTGATCGCGATCCCGCTGTTCACCTTCGCCGGCGTCATCCTGTCGCAGGGCGGGTCGCCACAGCGTCTCATCCGGTTCTTCAATGCGGCCCTGGGATGGCTTCCCGGTGGGCTGGGCAGCGTCGCGCTCACCGTCTGCGCCTTTTTCACCGCATTCTCCGGGGCGTCGGGGGTGACCATCCTGGCGCTGGGCGGCATGCTCTATCCCATGTTGCGTCAGGCGGGCTACAGGGAGCTGTTCACCTGCGGCCTGCTGACCTCCTCGGGTTCGCTGGGCATCCTGTTTGCACCCAGCCTGGCCGTACTGGTCTACGGGATCGTCGCCGGCGTTAGTATCGACGAACTGTTCATCGCCGCCTGGGTGCCGGGCCTCATTCTGCTGTTCTTGCTATACGCCTACAGCCTGTATTCCGGGAATCGGTTCGATCTCTCGCACCATGCCTTCGAATGGAAGAAGATCTGGCCCGCTTTCCGCGGCAGTTTTCTGGACCTCTTGCTGCCCTTCGGGGTCATCGCCGGCATCTTCGGCGGCTTCGTCACCGTCGGCGAGATATCGGCCTGTACCGCGGCCTATGTGCTGATCCTGGAGGTGGTGATCTACCGTACCGTCGACCTGCGCCGCCAGTTCGTCCGGCTGGTCAACGAGACCGCGATCCTGGTGGGCAGCCTGCTCATCATCCTCGGCATCGCGATGGGTCTGACCAATCTGATGATCGACGCGCAGATCCCCATGCGGCTACTTTCCTGGGTGGAGTTGAACGTCGGCGACCGGTTGCAGTTCCTGATGCTGCTGAACGTCTTCCTGCTCATGGTCGGTGCCATGATGGACATCTTCTCCGCCATCATCGTCGTCACACCCCTGATCCTGCCCATCGCACTGCACTTCGGCGTCGATCCCGTGCACCTCGGCGTCATCGTCCTGGCCAACCTGGAGATCGGCTATACTACCCCTCCGGTCGGCATCAATCTGTTCATCGCCTCCCAGCGCTTCAGCAAACCCGTCCTGACCCTGTTCCGGGCCAGTGTGCCGTTCCTGACCATCATGCTGGTCTGGCTGCTGATCATCACCTACCTGCCACAGGTGTCGCTGTGGTGGCGCTATCTGAGCAACTAACCGCGATAATTCGCAAAACCGGAATCTCACGGACAGAAAAAAGGGCCGCGTTTCCACGGCCCTTCACCCAACAACCCAATTTCTTCTTGTTGGAACGGATCAGAACAGGACCGAGATCCCCATGTCGACCGAGGTCTGGTACATCGAGATGGAGCCCGGCACGTTCGTTCCTGAGCCTGCGGGTCCGCCGAACGCGGTGGCGTCGGTGCTGACCTCATCCTTGAAGGCCCACATCCAGCCCAGGTTCAGTTCCGCATAGTCCGTCGGCCTGAACGACGCCCCCAGCGTCAGGTGCCACTGAACGGTGGCCGGGGCCAGGATGTTGAACAACACTTGGTCGTCGGGGATCGGCTGGTCGTTGTAGGCGAAACCGCCGCGAAAGGTCCAGCCCTTGCCGAACAGCGTGGTGTCGTAGGCCGCCCCGACCCGGTAGACGTTGATGTCCTGCCAGCCGAAACCGAAGCCGTCATCGTTGCCGAGGTTCTGAGTGGGATAATTGCCGCTGAGCCCGAGGCCGGGACCCGGGTTGGAGATCGCGGCCACGCCCTCGTAGAAGATATGCTGATAGTCGAAGGTCAGCAGCAGCTCGGGCATCGCGTTCCAGGCGACACCGGCGGTGATGTTCGCCGGGATGTCGAGATCGCCCTGCTCGGCGAACAGCTCCTTGTACTTCTCGTACTTGTTCATGTAGACCTTGGTCGCGCCCGCTACGGCCAGCGAGAGGTTCGGCGTGACCTTGGCCTGGATGCCGCCGCGGAAACCAAAGCCCCAGCGCATCTCGTCACCGTTGTCGGTCAGACTCGGGGAAAGGCCGGGGAAAAAGTACGGATTATTGGGATCAGGAGCCGGAAAGCCCCCCCCTTGGGATGGTGGGGTCTGACATCCAACGTTGCCCTGTTGTGCCGTGGTAGTGAAGCACTGGAAGTCCCCCAGGCCGTTGACCTCGACCTTCTGCATCGCGATGATCGGCCCGCCGCCGATGGAGTACTTGTCGTCCCACTTGAAGGCCGCCGAGGGGATGACCATGAGCTGCTGCAGGTCGATGCTCAGGATACCCGTGTCGGGAAGCCCGGTCCCGGTACCGGATTGGAACGTCGCCTGCCCTGCTGAAAATGCACGCGCGGGATCACCAGTTTGTCTAAATGTGTTCGCAAAGGCCCCCTGAACCGCCGCGGTCCGATCGTAGATATTGGTCTTGTAGGTGGTATTCAAGCCGCCGTTGCCGAAGAAGGTGAGACCCGCACTCCACTGGTCGTTGATCTGCCAGTTGAGGCCACCGGCCGGGAACATGAAGATCCGGTCCGAGCTGCTGTCGGAGAGTTCCCCACCGCCGAAGTTCGAGCTGTCCAGCTCGGCCTCCCGAATCGGAACAAAGGACCGTATGCCGAGATCGGCACGGCTGCCCACGAAGGCCATACCGGCGG
>Ga0210096_1000766_pt1 | contig 10765 bp, 8 predicted proteins | sample China_Galinas_PW_4_FD_184864 | JGI IMG/M metagenome (GOLD analysis project Ga0210096, IMG submission 184864) | Wetland microbial communities from San Francisco Bay, California, USA, that impact long-term carbon sequestration - China_Galinas_PWA_D2... | ecosystem: Environmental > Aquatic > Marine... | reverse complement strand
GGGTTCCCACGGACAAGGGGTTCAGGTTCTACGTTGATTGCCTCATGGGCGAGAAGACGGGCGGCGGCGCCGAGGAGTACATTAAGATGCTCAAGAGCACCATAGAGGGGCTCCGAAGCGACGTCAACGATCTGCTTAGGGAATCGGCAAGGGCGCTCTCGATGTTATCGAACTACCTGGTCTTCGCCGAGCCGGTGCGATGCGACAACACCTCGCTTAACAGGATACAGCTCTTCCGTTACAGGGGGAACCAGCTCGTGGCGGTGCTTCTTGGCAACGAGGGGCTCGTGCGTAGCAGGATACTGGCCTCTAACTTCGGCCTTACGCAGAAGGAACTGAACGGGATATCGGAGTACCTTAACTCCGAGTTCTCGGGGCTTACGATAGACGAGATACGCAAGGAGATAATCCGTCAGATGTCCAAGGAAAAGGAACTCTGCGACATACTTATCTCCAAGGCGATGACGATATGCAGGGAGGCGCTCACGTTCCCCGCCTCCGACATGATAATGGCCGGCCTGCCGGAGCTTCTCGGGCTTCCCGATTTCTCCGACAGGATAAACGACATCGCGGGCGCGATAGAGGACAAGCAGCGAATAGTCAAACTGCTTGACGAAATCGCCTCGGGAGCCGAAGAAGTGCAGGTCATGATAGGCTCGGAGATACCCATAGAGCAGATGCGCGGCCTCAGTATAGTCTCTGCGGAGTACAAGCAGGGCCTCAGGCCCCTGGGGAGGGTCGGTATAATCGGCCCCACGAGGATGGACTATTCGATGGCGATACCGATGGTGGCTCAGACCGCACGGTTCATATCGCTTGCCATATCAGAAGAGGAATAAGAGTAAAGGAGAGAACTTTGTCAGACGATAGAAGACGCATAGACATCGAAGGCGACGACGATGAAGAGATAATCGACGACGACTCCGCCGAAGACTCCGAAGAGTTCAGGGAGTACGAAGAGGAGGAGATGATAGACGAGGACTCGCCCGAGGCCGTGGCAGAGCAGCTCGCGAAACTGGACGAGGAGGCGACGAAGGCCGCCCCGGAGTGGGAGATATCGGACCTCGAGCTCGAGGACCTGGACGCCCACAGCTTCGTAGATACCCACGGGACCGCGGACGATACCTCGCAAGAAGAGATACAGGAGCTTAACGAGAAGTACGTGAGGCTCTACGCGGAGTTCGAGAACTACAAGAAGAAGGCGGCCAAGGACAGGCTGGATCTGGCGAACTACGTGAGGGAAGAGGTTGTTTACGAACTGCTTCCTTCGCTTGACCACCTCGACATCGCCCTCAAGCACGCCAAGGAGGACAAGTCCTCGGCGGGCCTTAAAGAGGGTGTGGAGATGACCCTGAGGGAACTCCACAGGACGCTCGAGAAGTTCGGCCTAAAGGTGATAGAGGCCGAAGGCAAGCCCTTCAATCCCGAGTACCACCACGCGATGTCGCAGGTGGAGACGGACGAGTACGACGACCAGACGGTCGTCGAGGAGTTCAGGAAGGGCTACATGTTCGGCGACAAAGTACTCAGGGCGGCAATGGTCTCGGTGTCCAAGAAGCCCGGGTAAAGTTCGGGCCCGTAGGGCCGGAACGATTAAAAAGAAATCTGTAAATCGAAAATATGATATCGAATGAGGAGGATTAGTTAATGGCACAGGCTATTGGAATTGACCTTGGAACTACCAACTCGGTTGTCTCCGTCGTGCAGGCGGGCGAGCCGGTAGTCATCCCAAACCAGGAAGGTAACAGGACCACTCCATCGGTGGTGGCCTTTACGGATAAGGGCGAGAGGCTCGTGGGGCAGGTTGCAAAGAGGCAGGCCATCACGAACCCGGAAAACACTGTGTTCTCCATAAAGAGGCTCATGGGCAGAAAGTACAAGAGCCCCGAGGTGGAGCACGCAAAGAAGCACCTGCCGTTTAATATCGTCGAGGCCCCGAACGGGGACGCGCACGTCGAGATTAAGGGCAAGCGGTACTCACCGCCCGAGATATCGGCGATGATACTTCAGAAGCTGAAGCTCGCGGCCGAGGACTACCTCGGCGGGAAGGTCACGGACGCGGTCATCACCGTGCCGGCCTACTTCGACGACAGCCAGAGGCAGGCCACGAAGGACGCGGGCAAGATCGCAGGCCTCAACGTGCTCAGGATAATCAACGAGCCCACGGCCGCATCCATGGCCTACGGCATGGAAAAGCAGAAGGAAGAGAAGGTCGCGGTCTACGACCTGGGCGGCGGTACTTTCGACATCTCGATACTCGAGATAGGCGAGGGCGTCATCGAGGTCCTCTCCACAAACGGCGACACCTACCTTGGCGGCGACGACTTCGACCACAAGATAATCGAGTGGATGGTCGACGAGTTCAACAAGGACCAGGGCGTGGACCTTAAGAACGACAAGATGGCCCTTCAGAGGCTCAAGGAAGCTGCCGAGAGGGCGAAGGTCGAGCTCTCGTCATCTACCGAGACCGAGATAAACCTGCCGTTTATCACGGCCGACGCTACGGGCCCCAAGCACCTGCTCATGAAACTCTCCAGGGCGAAGTTCGAGCAGTTGGTGGGCGACGTCATAAAGCGCTCGGTGGGACCGTGCGAGACCGCGCTTAAGGACGCGAAGCTCAGCACCAAGGACATCGACGAGGTGCTGCTCGTGGGCGGACAGACGAGGACCCCCAAGGTTGCGGAGACAGTGAAATCGTTCTTCGGTAAAGACCCGAACAAGGGCGTGAACCCCGACGAGGTCGTGGCGGTGGGCGCCGGCATTCAGGCCGCGGTACTGAAAGGCGAGGTCAAGGAGGTGCTCCTGCTGGACGTGACGCCTCTCTCTCTGGGCATCGAGACCCTCGGCGGCATCTTCACTAAGATTATAGAAAAGAACACCACCATTCCGACCAAGAAGAGCCAGGTGTTCTCTACGGCTACCGATAACCAGCCCGCCGTGACCATCAAGATTGGACAGGGCGAGCGCGAGATGTTCGACAACAACAAGCTCCTCGGAGTGTTCGAGCTGGTGGGAATCCCGCCCGCGCCGAGGGGAGTGCCGCAGGTCGAGGTCGCCTTTGACATCGACGCTAACGGCATCCTCCACGTCTCGGCCAAGGACCTCGGCACCGGCAAGGAGCAGTCCATCCGCATCACCGCCTCGAGCGGCCTTAGCGATGACGAGATCAAGGACATGGTCAGGGACGCAGAGAGCCACGCCGACGAGGACAAGAATCGCAGGGTGCTCGCCGAGGCGCGCAACGAGGCCGACACGCTCATCTACACGGTCGAGAAATCCCTTACCGACTATGGCGACAAGGTGACGCCGGAGGAGAAGACGACTATAGAGAACGCTCTGGAGAAGTGCAAGCGGACCAGGGACACGAGCCAGGATCCGCAGGAGCTCAAGTCCGCGGTGAGCGAGCTCGCCACGGCCTCTCACAAGATGGCAGAGCATATCTACAAGGAAGCTCAGGCGCAGCAGCAGGCCGCAGGTGCATCGGCAGGCACTGAGCAGCCCTCGGGCGACGGCTCGGCCCAGGAAGAGGGCGAGGAAAAGGTCGTCGAGGCCGAGTTCGAAGACGTTGATAAGGATGAAAAATAAAGCGAGACCATCGCTGAGTAAGAGGGTACGTTACTGACATGGCAGGCACTAAGGACTACTACGAAACGCTGGGTGTCTCGAAAGAGGCAACTGACGTCGAGCTTAAGAAGGCCTATCGCAAGCTTGCCATGCAGTACCACCCCGACAGAAACCCCGGGGACAATGAATGCGAGGCGAAGTTCAAGGAGATAAACGAGGCCTACTCATGCCTCAGCGACTCCAATAAGCGCGCCCACTACGACAGGTTCGGCAGCGCCGAGCCGGGCATGGGCGGCTTCGGCGGAGGTTTCGGCGCCGGCATGGGCGGCTTCAGCGCGGACTTCACCGACGTGTTCGATAACATCTTCGGCGATTTCTTCGGTGGCTTCGGCAGGCGCGGCGCTTCGCACACGAGGGGCAGCGACCTTCGCTACGACCTCGAGATAGACCTCTTCGAGGCAGCCACCGGGGCGGAGCACGTCATCGACGTGATGAAGTGGGAAAACTGCCCCACCTGCGAAGGCACGGGCTCAAAGTCCAAGAACCGCACCAAGTGCACGGAGTGCAACGGCAGGGGGCAGGTCAGGTTCCAACAGGGATTTTTCAGCGTCGCGAGGACGTGCTCCAAGTGCGGCGGGCAGGGCACGACGGTCTCTGACCCGTGCGTAGATTGCAGCGGCGAAGGGAAAAAGAGAAACCCTCGAAAGGTCTCGGTCAAGATACCTCCGGGCGTGGACACGGGCACGAGGCTGAAGATGACCGGCGAGGGCGAGCCGGGCGAGCACGGCGGCCCTCCGGGCGACCTCTACATAGTTTTAGGCGTAAAGAGGCACAAGTTTTTCAAGCGCGAAGGCGACAACATATACTGCGAGGTGCCGCTTACGTTCTCGCAGGCGGCCATGGGAGCGGACATCGAGGTGCCCGGGCTTCAGGGCGACCTCAAGGTGAAGATTCCCGCGGGCACTCAGCCCGGGACGGCGTTCACCCTCAGGGGCAAGGGGATGCCGAGGCTCGGCCACCGCGGGCACGGAGACCAGGTGGTTTTGGTGAACGTGGCCGTTCCCAAGAACCTCAGCCGCAAGCAGAAGGAGCTTATTGAGGAGTTCGAGAAGATAAGCAAGGAAAACCCCCACGAGGACTTCAAGACCCGGATCAAGAACATCTTCGCGGGCTCTTAGCATCCATACCTAATGCCCAGGCTCTACCTCAACTCAATCCCCACCGATGAGAAAACCATTTTCATAACCGGAGAGGAATCGCGTTATATCCGGAACGTCCTTCGCATGGGCGCGGGCGACGAGTTTACGGTCTTTGACTCCACTGGCGCGCATTTTAAGGCCGAGATAAAGCGCGTGGGGAAGACGAGCGTCGTGGCGGAGCTCATGGAGGCGCTTCCACCTGCCGAGGAGCCCGCACACAAGCTCGTCCTCCTTCAGGGGATCCTGAAGGGCCGCAAGATGGACTATGTCATTCAGAAGGCCACCGAGCTCGGCGTGGCCGAGATAGTCCCCGTGGCGACGAGCCGCTCTCAGGTAAGAGAGACGAGAAAGCACGACAGGTGGCAAAAAATTGCGCTCGAGGCCTCTCGGCAGTCCTGGCGAACGACGGTGCCCGAAGTGGCGGAGCCGGCCACCTTCAAGGATTATCTTGAAGGGGCTTCGCAATTGAGGGGATGCATCTTCTGGGAAGAGGGCGGCGCGAGCCTGAAGAAGATGAAGTTCGAGGCGTCGGAGGAGCCCTTCGTGATCGCCATAGGCCCCGAGGGCGGGTTTACTGCTCAGGAGGTCGAGATTGCCCGCGCTAAGGGGCTTGAAGTCGGTAGCCTTGGGAACCGCATTCTTCGTGCCGAGACCGCGGCCGTATCTGCCGTTACGATCGTACAGTTCCTGCTTGGCGAGATGGGGTAGGACGCCTCAGGTCTTCTGCCTGATGCTTATCTTTATGGGAACGCCATTGAAGGAGTACTTCTCGCGCAGTTCGCTCTCAAGATGCCTTACGAACGAATCCTTTATGCCCTCCGGCCTGTTCGTGAATAGCGCGAATACGGGCGGGTTGGTAGCCACCTGAGACAGATAGCTCAGCTTTACAGTCTTCCCCTTGTACGACGGCGCCGAGATGCCGCCGATGAAACGGTTCAGCTCCCGTGTGCTTATCTTCCTGCCGCGGGCCTCGATTACCTCGTCAATTAATGGGAAGACCTTCGTCACACGCTTTCTCGTCAGGCCCGAGGTCGTGAGCGAGGGGGCGTGGTTGAAAAACCAGAGCTTCTTCTCGATCTCCGTCCTGAGCTTCTTGACCGCGAGCTCGGGCTCCTCGACGAGGTCGAATTTGTTGAGAAGAAGTACCGCCCCTTTGCGGTAGCTGTGCACCATGCCCGCTATCTTCTGGTCGTCCGAGACTATTCCCTCCGAGGCGTCAATCAGTATGACAGCCACGTCGCAGCGCTCGATTGAGCGCATGGCCCGCACGAGCGAGTACCTCTCGAGCGAGTACCCGAGTTTCTGTTTTCTCCGTATGCCCGCCGTGTCGATGAGGAGGTATTGCTTGCCGTAGTAGGAGCAGACGGAATCCACTGAGTCGCGCGTGGTGCCTGCCTCGGAACTTACGAGCATTCGCTTCTTGCCAAGCAGGGCGTTGACGAGGGTGGACTTGCCGACGTTAGGTCTGCCTACTACGGCTACCTTTGGATAGTCCACGTGCTCTTCCGTGTACTGCGGAAGCTCCGCAGCTACCCGGTCCATGAGATCATCGAAATTGTAACCCGTCGCAGCGGAGACGGCCACTGGCTCGCCCACGCCGAGATTGTAGAACTCGTATAACCTGTCTTCCCTCGTGTGGGCATCCACCTTGTTCACGGCCCAGATAACTTTCTTGCCAGACATTCGCAGTAGCTCCACGAGCTCGGTGTCGTAGGGGTTGATGCCGTCCTTGCCGTCAAGGAGTTGCACTATCAGGTCCGCCTCTCCGATGGCGAACAGGGCCTGTTCCTTTATCTGCTCGAAGATGTTGTCAGGGGTGCGCGTGTAGAAACCGCCCGTGTCCACCACCACGAATTCCTTTTCCTCCCATTCGGCATCCATGTAGTTTCGGTCCCTCGTGACTCCAGGGACGTCCTCTACGATGGCGGCCTGAAACCCCACGATCCGGTTGAAAAGCGTGGATTTTCCGACGTTCGGGCGACCAACTATCACGACAACTGGTTTCGGCATAAGTATGATTGTAACAGAACGTGTTAGCGGCGTGTAGTGCGTGTAATTCAGCGAATTTGTGTGAAAACACGTACATGTAAATTCAGGGATTAGGTAGGCATCAAAAAATATCCCTAAATTTCAGTCAGATAGGGATTTCGCGTTGGGCATGGAACTTGCTTACTATTCTCACGGATACTGGCGGGTATATGATACTCAGGACAAAAATAATAACGATAATGGCGATTGTGCTGCTAATGTCGGTCGGAATATCGACCGCAGTGACCCTCCACGCCCAGAACAAGAAACTCGTTGCCTCGAAAGTGGCCGATACCGAGAGCCTCTCGAACATCATACTGCGCAGTATCGAGAGCGCAATGGCCGCTGGAAGGACAGAGGACGTACAGCGGTCGCTCGAGAGCATTGGCAGGAGTAACGAGGTTTTAACGCTCCGGATAGTCTCAAACGACGGGTTTATCCTCAAGTCCAAGGACGCCAGCGAGATCGGTCAGAAGTCCAAGGAGTACTCGCAGCTCAAATACAAGGAGAACAAATACAAGCCTCTCGTGGGCGACGGCGTGATAAACCTCCTCGTGCCGGTAGAGAACAAGCCCCAGTGCTACGGCTGTCACAGCTCGAATATAAGCGTTAACGGGCTCATCGAGATGAAATACGACATCTCGCGCACCGAGGCCGACATGCTCGCGGTAAAGAGGTTCCTGGTTCTCTCGAACATACTAACCATCCTTATCGTGGCGGCCCTGTTGGGTGTGATGTTTACCAAGTTCGTCACAAACCCGCTTAACAAGTTCATGGGCACCATAAAGGCCGTCGAGGACGGCGACCTCGACGCGAGGGTCAAGGTAACGAGCAACGACGAGCTCGGCTCCATACAGGCGGCCTTCAACAAGATGCTCGAGGAGATAAAGAACCTCTACGACAAGAACATCAGGAAGGAAAAAGAGATATCCAAGGTCAAGGTGGAGCTCGACCACAAGCGGGCTCTCGAGGACCTTAACACCCAGCTCCAGTACAAGGTCAAAGAGGTTGAGACGGCCAACAAGGCGGTGCTCAGCCTCTCGAAGGAACTGAAGTCAAAGAACGTGGAGCTCCATACCATGGTCGGCAGGCTCGAGAAGATAAACGAGGTAGGCAGGGTGCTGACCTCGATTATCGAGACCGACGAGCTGATAAAGATAATCATCAGGACGACGGCGGACCTCCTCGGTGCCGAGAAGGGCTCGATACATCTGGAGAGGGGCGAGGACGAAAAGCTTACGCTGGTGTATAAGAGGGGACATGGAGTGGAAGCCACGAGCATGCTTGCGGAGGAGATAAGCCCCCTCTATAAACGCTTGCTCTATGAGGGAGCGAGCGTTATCGTGGGGGCCGATGACGCATCGGGCAAACCCGCGATAGGCGTCCCGCTGAAGATGAAGGGGCAGGTCATCGGCGGTATGCTCCTTGAGATAAAGTCCGAGGGCGGGCAGTTCACCGAGGACGAGCTTGAACTTCTTATGACGCTCTCAAACCAGGCGATGGTGGCGATTGAAAACGCCTGGCTCTACGAGACCGTGAAGAACAACTACTTCGGCACCATCCAGGCCCTCGTTAACGCGCTTGAGGCCAGCGACCAGTACACGAAGGGTCATTCCGAGAGGGTGAGGTTGCTTTCCATGGAGCTGGCCAAGTACGTAGGGCTCGACTTCAAGGAGCTCGAAGTGCTCGAGCACGCCGCCATCCTTCACGACATCGGAAAGATCGGCATCGACTCCATGGTGCTCAACAAGCAGGGCCAGCTCTCTTCGAGCGAGTTCAGCCTCGTGAGGGCACACCCCATAATCGGCGACGAGATTCTCGGCCCCATCGGCACGCTCGAGGGCGTGCGCACGACCATCCTTCAGCATCACGAGCGCTACGACGGCGGCGGTTACCCCTACGGCATAGCCGGCGACGAGATATCGCTTAAGGCGAGGATTCTTGCTGTGGTGGACACCTTCGACGCCATGCTTATGGACAGGCCATATCGAAAAGCCTTCCCCATGAACAAGGCCCTCGACGAACTCCGTCAGGGCGCGGGCACGCAGTTCGACCCATTCGTGGTAAACGCGTTCCTGGAACTGCTTTATTCGAGGGAAGAACTGATCAAAGAAGCGGGCTACACCGTTACTTAGTCTTTAAGCTCAAAGACGAATTCCACTTCCAAAGGCGCATCCAGGGGAAGCTCGCTCACTCCGACGGCGGCGCGCGCGTGTCTTCCCGCATCTCCAAAGGTCTTTGCAATGACTTCCGAGAGCGGGTTCATGACCAAGTGCTGCTCGTTAAAACCCGGGGCCGATGCCACATACCCGGTGACCTTCACGCATCCGGCCACACTGTCGAGGTCGCCCGTGGCCGCCTTGAGCACCGAGAGCGCGTTGATGACAACCTTAAGGGCCTCGCGCTGCGCATCCTGAAGCGTGAGTTCCGCGCCCACCTTGCCTGTCCTAAGCAGCGTGCCGTCCACGAGAGGGAGGATGCCGCTTAGAAAGAGCAGGTTGCCCGTTCTGCGCGCTGGCACGTAGCTTCCGAGCGCCTCGGGCGCGGGCGGAAGTTCTATGCCGAGCTCCTTAAGTTTTTCCTCGGGATGCATTATCTTTTAAAGGCCCAGTTCCTGCGGGGTGCCTATCCTGCCCAGCACGGCCGAGGCCGCGGCCACTGCCGGGTTGGAGAGATAGACCTCGCTTTCGGGGTCTCCCATCCTGCCCTTGAAGTTGCGGTTCGTGGTGGCTATAGAGCGCTCGCCCTTGGCAAGAACGCCCATGTGCCCGCCCAGGCACGGACCGCAGGTCGGAGTGGAGACCGAAGCGCCCGCGTTGAGGAATACGCTCAGCAGTCCCTCTTCCATCGCCTGCTGGTATATCTTCTGCGTTGCCGGTATGACGATCATGCGCACGTCTGGGTGCACCTGCTTGTCCTTGATCACCGCGGCGGCCTCCCTTAGGTCTTCGAGCCTGCCGTTGGTGCACGAGCCTATTATCGACTGGTCTATCTTTATGTCAGAGAGCTCCGCCGCAGGTTTTGTGTTCGAGGGCAGGTGAGGGCATGCCACGGTGGGCGGTATCTTCGATACGTCGTACTCACGCACGTCCACGTACTTGGAGTCTGCGTCCGAGGAGTGGAACACGAACGACCTCTTGGCGCGGCCGCGCACGTAGTCCTCCGTTATAGAGTCCGGCGCGATAATGCCGTTCTTGGCCCCGGCCTCTATTGCCATGTTGCAAATGGTGAGCCTCCCGTGCATCGGCAGCTCGCGAATGGCCTCGCCCTCTATCTCCATCGACATGTAAAGCGCACCGTCCACGCCGATGTCGCCTATGGTGTGCAGTATGAGGTCCTTTCCGGTGACCCACTTGCCGAGCTTACCGAAGTAGACGAACTTCATCGCCTCGGGCACCTTAAACCAGCACTCGCCCGTGGCCATTGCCGCGGCGAGGTCGGTGGAGCCTACGCCCGTGGAGAATGCGCCCAGAGCGCCGTACGTGCAGGTGTGGCTGTCCGCGCCTATGATGAGGTCGCCCGGCAGGACGAGCCCCTGCTCCGGCAGAAGTGCGTGCTCCACGCCCATGCGGCCCACCTCGAAGTAATTCGAGAGGGACTGCTCTTTCGAGAACTCGCGCATGAGCTTGCACTGCTCGGCGGCCTTGATGTCTTTCTGCGGCGCGAAGTGGTCGGGAATGAGCGCGACCCTTTCGCGGTCGAAGACGTCCTTTGCGCCAATCTTTCTGAACTCGGCTATCGCTATGGGAGCCGTGATATCGTTTGCGAGCAGGAAGTCCACCTTGGCGTTAATCAGCTCTCCGGCCGATACTTCCTCTTTGCCCGCGTGTGCAGCCAGAATCTTTTCGGTAATATTCATTTCGTTCCCCTTATATCAGTGTTTCTTGTATTCAAGTTTGTTAAGCGCCGTGATGTACGCCTTGGCCGCGGCTACGAGGATGTCCGTGTCCGCGCCGAACCCGCGCACCGTGCGC
>Ga0210096_1000765_pt1 | contig 10769 bp, 6 predicted proteins | sample China_Galinas_PW_4_FD_184864 | JGI IMG/M metagenome (GOLD analysis project Ga0210096, IMG submission 184864) | Wetland microbial communities from San Francisco Bay, California, USA, that impact long-term carbon sequestration - China_Galinas_PWA_D2... | ecosystem: Environmental > Aquatic > Marine... | reverse complement strand
GAGGTAGGCGGCGATCCTAAACCCGAAGCTTGCCGCCGGCCCGGGCCGGTTGTGGCGGTTTCTGCACAACATTCAGGAGAGGCCGCCGACGATCATCGACCGCGCCGACTACCTCGAAAAGCAGCTCGCTAGACCCGCGGCGGAGCGGTTGCTGCGTATCCCCGAGGTGGACGCCCAGCAGCGGATGTACAAGAAGTAGTCTGCCATGCGCAGACCGGCTGCCGCGGGTACCGTCGGTCGGATGGATCTCGCCCTACCCGCGTTGCCTGTCACCCGCGTTCGGCTCACTGAATCCGCGCGGAGCGTCCAAATCCGGCAAGACGAAGTAGAAGGTGGCGCCGTGGCCCGGCTCGCTCTCGACCCAGATGCGACCGCCGTGGTGGAGAATGATCTGCCGGGAGATGGCGAGCCCCAGGCCGGTCCCGGACGGCCGTTTGTGGCCGTCGTGTGCCGCCTGGTGAAATTTTTCGAAGATGGCGTCCTTTTGCTCCGGGTCGATGCCGGGTCCGTTGTCGGCCACGCTGACCTGCACCTCTCCCTCCTCCCGGGTCAGCACGAGCATTACCCTGCCCTCACCCGGCTCGCAGAACTTCGCGGCGTTCGATAGGAGGTTGAGCACCACCTGCAACAGCCGGTCACGGTCGATCTCCACCATGGCCGGCTCCGGTGGGAGTTGGACGTCGAGGTCGATACGATTCTCCCCATAAAGGGCGCGTACGCTGTTGACGCTGGCGTCGATGACCCGGCGCAGGTCGTACGTTTCCTTGTGCCACTCGACCGCCGCCGACTCGATCTTGGCCGTGTCGAGGAGGTCGTTGATCAGTCGCGTGAGGCGCTCGGTTTCACCGACGATGATCTGGACGAATTCCTGCCGCTGATCGGTCTCGATGTCGGGTGATCGCAGCAAGATCTCGGAGAAGGCGCGGATCGAGGTGAGGGGCGTGCGCAGCTCGTGGCTCACCGTTGAGACGAACTCATCCTTCATCTTGTCGAGCTCCTGCAGACGCCGGTTGGCATCACGCAGTTCGGTGGTGGCCGCCTGTAGTTGGGCCGACTTCTGTTCCAGGCGGCGGCTGTACTGCATCACCTGGGAGGTCTCGTCGAGGATCTCCATCACCCCCTCGATGCTCAGCGCCTCCCCTTTCACCACCGATGCCACCATCACCCGCGCGGAGGCGGCACCGATCACGCCGGAGAGCAACCGCTCGGTGAAGTTGACCAGCCTGGGGTCCGCCGCTGCCGCCGTGAGGTCCACGTCGCCCGCCTGGACAAATCCGGAAAAGGCACGCGATGCCCCCGCTTCTCCCATGAAACGGGCCGCCAGCGCCCTGAGCTCCCCCACCGTGGTGGTGCCACCCCAGATGTGGGTCTCTCCTGGCCTCTCTCCCTTGCGGAAGACATCGACGAACAGCGTCGCCTGCACCCGCTCGATGGCCGACTGGCGGGTGACGATGGAGACCGCGGCCAGCCCGCCGACGTTGGCGAGCATGCTCCAGAAGAGGGAGTGGGTGATGTGGTCGAGCCCGGTCAGGCCGAGAAGCTCATACGGTCGCAGCAGCTCGATACCCAGCGGCCCCTGATCGAGCCAGCTCTGCGGCAGCCAGCCGGACTGGGCGAGGCTCGGCATGAGCAGGGTGTAGGCCCAGACCAGAAAACCGGCGCTCAAGCCGGTGGCTGCCCCCATGCGGGTCGCCCCCTTCCAGTAGATGCCGAGCAGGATTGCTGGGGCGAACTGGGCAGCGGCGGAGAACGACAGCAGGCCGATCGAGACCAGGGTGTAGGACTCGCCGATCAGGCGGAAGTAGAGGTAGCCGAGGAGCACCACCACGATGATGGTGCCGCGGCGGATCCCCAGTAGCAGTGCGGTCAGGTCTTCGCGCCGGTGCAGGGCCAGGGCTTCGACCCGCAGCAGGGCGGGCATGACAAGGTCGTTGCAGACCATGGTGGAGAGCGCGATGGTCGCCACGATCACCATGCCGGTGGCGGCCGATAGGCCCCCGAGGAATCCCAGGACCGCCAGGGCGGTCTGGCCCGAGGCCAGGGGGAGGGTGAGCATGAAGGTGTCGGGGTCGACACTCCCGGCCGGGAAGGTCATCCGCCCACCGAAGGCGATCGGCAACACGAAGAGGTTGATCACCAAGAGATAGAGGGGCAACAGCCACACCGCCTTGCGCACGTGTGCCTCGTCGACGTTCTCGACCACCGTGACCTGGAATTGCCGCGGCAGGAAGAGGATCGCCATCATCGCCAGGAAGGTCAGGGAGAACCAGCCGCCGTAGCCGCCGGGTACCGCGTCCATGGTCATCAGGGCCGAGAGTTCCGGCACCGCCGCCGCCTCGCGAAAGAGACCCTGGAAGCCATCGAAGAGGCCGTAGGTGACGAAGATCCCCACTGCCAGGAAGGCGATCAGCTTGAACAGCGACTCGAAGGCGATCGCCGCCACCATCCCTTCATGGCGCTCCGTCGCGTCGATGTGGCGGGTCCCGAAGAGGATGGCGAAGGTCGCCAGGACCAGGGCGACATAGAACGCGTTGTCGGCCCAGAAACGGATGTCCCGGTAGTGGGGAATCGTGACATCCGGGTAGTTGATGAGGACCAGGTAGCTGGTGGAGACCGCCTTAAGCTGGAGCGAGATGTACGGCATGATGCCGATCACGGCGATGACCGTGACGAGCCCGGCGATGACCGCGCTCTTGCCGTAACGGGAGCCGATGAAATCCGCGATCGAGGTGATCCGCTGGGTCTTGGCGATGCGGATGATCTTGCGCAGCACCAGCCACCAGAGGCTCGCCATCAAGGTGGGCCCGATATAGATCGGCAGGAAGCCGACTCCGGTGCTCGCCGCACGGCCGACACTCCCGTAGTAGGTCCACGCGGTACAATAGACCGCGATGGACAGGGTGTAGATGTAGGGGTTGGCGATGATCGATCGCTGGCGATCCGCGCGCTTGTCCCCGACGTACGCGATCCCGAACAGCAGCGCCAGGTAGGCGACGGAGATGAGCGGGATCAGGTAACTACGGGGCATCATCTACTTCCCAATCTTGCCGTCGCGCCGGTCATCCTCGCGTCGGAGGCGCAGCCCCTCTCGTCCCATCACGATGCCGACCGAGACGATGAACAGGGTCCAGCCAACGAACAGATAGAGGTAGGTCATGGGGATTCCCAGTACCGGCTCGCCCCTGGAAAACAGCGACAGCAACGGGTAGTTCACGAAGAGAATTCCGATACAGACGAGGGCCATCAGCCGGTCCCGTACCGCCTTGCCGTCTTCCATCGCGTCCCTCAGTGCTGTTGTTGCTGTTTACGAATGGCCGTCATGTTCTCCGACGCTTCGGCGGCCTGTGCCAGGGTGACGATGCCGCGCGCCTTCAGCAGGTCGAGCAGTACCAGGAAGATCTCGGCGGTCACCAGGGCGTCACCGATGGCCGTGTGGCGCGCCCGTTGCTCGATGCCAAACCGGTGGGCCATCCCGTCCAGGGTCTGGTCAGCGATCTCCGGGTGGAGGTAGACCGACAGGAGGAGGGTGTCCAGCACCGGGTTGTCGAAACGCACGCCACACTGCGCCTCTTTCAGCTTTAGGAACTTCATGTCGAACGCCGCGTTGTGGCCCACGAGCACCGCGTCCTGGACGAATCGCTTGAATCGCGGCAGGACCACCTCCGGGCCGGGCTGGTCGCGCACCTGATCCTCGGTGATGCCGTGGAACCGGATGGAGGCCCGGGGAATGGTACGCCGGGGATTGACCAGGCGCTCGAAGACCTCGCCGGACAGGAGCCGCCCGCCGACGATCCGGACCCCGGCGATGGAGACGATCTCGTCCCCGTGAGAGGGGCGCAGCCCGGTGGTCTCGGTGTCAAACACGACGTATTCGAGGGCCTCCAGGGGGGTGTCCGCCTGCTCCCCGAGGCTCGCGCCGCCGCGGAAGAGGGAAAAATCGTAGAACTCCGGGCGTGGCGGCAGGATCGGTGTCTTGGGTTGCCACTGCTTGCCCGAGGCAGGCACCGGTATCCGCAGGACCGAGCAGCCGGAGCGCCGGTGCGGCTGGCTCCAGAGGTCGCTGCCGTGGCGCTGCAGCAGCTCCTGCACGGTGCACTCGCCCTCCAACGCGGGCAGCGCCTCGTCGAGCCACCGGTCGATCTCGGAGGCGGGGACCGGCTCCCCGCGCCAGCCGATGTCGAGGTAAATCCTCATGTCGCCGATGAGCGGCTCGAAGTCGAACTCGGTCACCCCCAGGTAGTCGGTCAGCTTGTCGATCAGCCGCTGAAGCATCACCACCAGACAGTGGCTGTCACAACGCAGCCACAGGGGGATCCCCACCGGCGTGAGCCGCACCCCGGTGTCCGCGAGACGCCGCTGTACCGCCGTGGCCAGATCCGTCGACAGGAGGTCGGTCATCGTCCACGCCCCCTTGGGCAACGACCTGCGCCGCCGGTCCAGCTCTTCCAGCGCGGCGGAGACCCGCTGCGACTCCGCGGTCACGATCTCCTGAAACTGCCCTCGCTTCGTCCCATCCATGTCGGGGAACTGAGTCAGGTTCTCGGCCGCGGCGCGCAGGCTGGCGAGCGGACGCCGCAGGGAGTCGAACACCTCCCGCAGCAAGGAATCCCGCTGGCGCAGCGCCTCCATGGGGATGGTGACGTCCTCGAAGGTTAACAGGAAATCCGCCTCGTACCGTGACTCCGAGGGCAGCAGAGTCATGCGGCAATGGAGGAGGGTCTCCTCTTCGAGGGCGGCGCAGGTGAAATCGGCATCTTCATCCGAAGCATCGGGGTCACCCTGCTTGTCGCGCAGGGAGTCCAGCGCATGGCGCAGCGGAGCACTGGCGAACAGCACGAAGACCGAGCGCCCTAGCCCCAGCAGCCCGGTTCTGCCGAGGATCTGCTCGGCCGCCGCGTTGTAGAGCAGGATGCGGGCGTGGCTGTCGCACACGATCACCCCGGAATCGATCTCCCGCAGGACCGTCTCCAAACGGGACTTCTGCTCCTCCATGCCGGCTGCGCCGGCGGCGATCGCCTGGGCAAGCTCCCGGCGCGAGCGCAGCAGGGCCGAGGTCATGTGCTCGAAGTGGTCGGGGAGCTCATCCAGCAGGTGGGTGCGGGGGACCTCCGGCTCCTGACCGGCGCCGGACGCGGCCATGGTCTCCGCGGCACGGGACAGCGAACGCATGGGCCGGAACAGCGCCAGCTCGACGAAGGTCCAGACCACGGCGAGGAGTGCGACGATGGCCAGCCCGGCTCCCAGCAGGCCCGCGACGACCATGAATCGCGCCTCCGCCGAGGCGGCGTGGCGGCTGGCGTAGAGCGCGACGGGGATGAGCAACGCGGCGATGGCGATCGCCAGCGCCGTGAACATCGCCCAGTATTTCTGGTGAGCAAGCACGCGCGAGGTGGCGTCATGATGTCCTCTCGGGTGGGGGCCGCCGCCGTGTGCGCGCCGCTCCGCCATCCGAGATGACGCCGTTGAATGCTACTCGGTGGTGTCTCCACCCCCTTGGTTGTCGAGATACTGCGCCACCTTTTCTACCACCTCCTGGGCCGAGAACGGCTTGGTGATATAGTCGTCGGCGCCCAGCGCCAGCCCCTTCTCCCGCTCCACCGCCCGTCCCTTGGCGGTGATCATCAGGATCTTGATCGCTCCCCAGTCAGCGTTCGCCCGGATCTGCTGGCACACCTCGTAGCCGGAGATGTCGGGCAGATTGATGTCCAGCAGCACGAGGTCCGGTCGGTCCTGTGCCACGACACGGAGCGCCTCATCGCCGTTCTCGGCGGTGCGTACCGCGTAGCCGGCCTGGCTCATCAAGAACTCCAGCGACAGGACGATGTTGGGCTCGTCATCCACCACCAGGATTTTTTTCGCCATGTGATCGGCTCCTCATCATTCGCCGTCAAAAGATCTCTGTCGCGTAGTCGTCCTGCAGCCGCTCCTGAAATCGCTTGGTCGCGCGCATGGCGACACGCAGCCTACTGCGAGCCTGCGGCGTCAACGTGGCAGGATCGATCAGCTTGTCCAACCCTTCTTGCCGCCGCGACTGCTCGATCTGGTGGCTGAGCAGCAGGTCGAGGAGCTCCTCGTACGCCTCCTGGATCGAGGCTTTGAAGTCGGCCGAGAGCTTGCCCACCCGTACCAGGGCGTTGAGCCGGTCGGTGGTGTTCTCGACCGCCACCCCATTCTCCAGGGCGAAGATGCGCGCGGCATCGGCGATGATGCGCAGGCCGTTGCGCTTGATGTCGATCCGTTCGCCGCCGTCATCCCTGGTGGTGCTGATGAGCTGGTTGAAGAAACCGATAGCGGGCCGCCCCTCGGCGTCGTGGTCGGCCATCATCTTGAGCAGCCGGCGGTTTTCTTGCACCCATGCGAGGACGTGGCGGCGCAGCTCCGTGGTCAGGGCCTCCTTGCCGTACAGGGTGTCGAAGTCGAGCACGATATTGGACCAGCGCGCCGCCTTTTCCGTGGGCCTTTCGATAATGTGGGAGATCTGCTGCTTCCACTGGGAGAGAGTCTTCCGGTACATGGGGTTGGTCGCCATGATGTCGCCCGGGCAGAGCATGTATCCGAGGCGGTCGAGATCCTCGTTCATGCGCCGGGAGAAGCGCTCAAACCAGACGCGCACCGCTTCGCCATCCGCCTCCTGCGGGTCTGCGATGATGATGCCGTTGTCCTGGTCGGGGTCGAGCATCATTTCCCGGCGGCCGCCGGAGCCCATGATCAGGACGGTAAACTCGGCCGGAGGAGCTCCCCACCCTTCGCGCTCCATCGCGGCGAGGGTAAGCTCGACGGCCCGCCGCTGGATTGCCAGGTGGGTCTCGGTGAGCAAGCGGACCGCATCGCTCGGGCGGTGGTTGGTCTCCCGGGCATCGGCCGCCACCTCCGCCAACTGCCCGCGGAGATCACCCAGCGCCTCGATCGTGCCTGCCTTGCGGATGCGGCTGGTGAGGATGCTCGGCCGGGCAATGAGGGCGTGCAGGATGTCGGTCTGCGAGACGATACCGACGGGCGAGTCGTTCTCCACCACCACGAGGTACTTCTCGTGGTGGTGCTTCTGCAACTCCTCCGCCTCCCACAGGGGCGTGTCCATGTGGATGACCCGTGGCATGTCGCAGACCGCCTCCATGATCGTGTCCGCCGGGCGGCCCCCGCCGAACAGCGTTGCCTGCGCGAGCCCCTCGTAGGTCACGATCCCGCGCAGCTTTCCGCTGTCGTCGGTGACCACGAGGCTGCCGATGCGACGCGCCCGCATCAGACGGAAGGCGTTCTCCAGGGTGGTCTCCGGGCGACACGTGGTGACCGGTGTCTTCATCACCCGGGTGACCGGCTGCGCCAAGGCACCGGTCGAGATACTGCGGTCTGGGCTGCGCTCCCTCAGCTTGGTGGCGACGATCCGGTTGAGGGCGTTGAACAGCTCCGGCTCTTCGCGTTCCAGCCGCTGAAATACCGCGGATTCGATCTCCAGCACCGTGGATCGGGTGGTCGCGACGGCGGTGGTCGTGTAGTCGCGATTGTCGAGATAATTAGCCAGCCCCACGAAGTCGCCGGGCAGCACGTTGTCGTGCCGCCCGCTGGGACGGTGCATGACCATGGCGCCCTCGACCAGGATGTAGAGGACATTGCGGTACTCGTCGCCCGGCTGGAAGAGGGTGCTACCTGACGGTAGGGTCCGCAGTTCCGAGTTTGCCACGACCCGCCGGATCGCCTCGCCCGAGACCCCAGCGAAGCCGCGGGTCGCCGCGAGGATCTCTTCCGCACGCGCTGGATTGGTCGTGTCGTTCGTGTCCATCGAGAGGTCGTGAAGCCGTGATCTTGACTGGAATCCAAAAGATAACGCCGTTTCACCCATCCGGACATCTCAGGGAGGCGATCCTCGCAGGTTGCGGCCCCCTCGCGGTACCCGCCGGGCGGGCGCCGAAGCCGCTGTGCCGGCGAGAAACGGCACGTTTCCCCGGCGACGCGCCGCTCAAGGCCGCGTGAGATCCGCCTGCGGAACGCGGCGGTGGGCCTGCTGCCGTTGCAGCGGTCCCCTGGCCACGCATCCCCCCTTCGCCTTGTTCGGAGAGGGCCGGATAGGGCAGAGTTCGAGGTAGAGATAACCGATTTACTTGGGATTCTTTGGGGGAACCGGCCATGTCCGAGAAACTGATGCCCAGTGGCGAATTTTCGTCCCACTCCCACATCAGCTCGATGGAGCAGTACCAAGAGCTGTACCGGCGGTCGTTGAAGGACCCGGACGGGTTCTGGGGCGAGCAGGCGCAGCAGCGGCTCACCTGGATGAAGCGGTGGGATTCGGTGGGCCGGTGGGACTTTGACAAGGCGGAGATCGCCTGGTTCGAAGGCGGAGAGCTCAACGTCTCGGCCAATTGTCTGGACCGCCACCTGGCGACTCGAGGGAATCAGACGGCCTTGATCTGGGAGGGCGATGATCCCGCGGAGGATCGGCACATCACCTACCGCGAGCTGTACGAGGAGGTGTGCCGGTTCGCCAACGTGTTGAAGGCCAACGGGGCGCAGCGGGGTGATCGGGTGACGATCTACCTGCCGATGATCCCGGCCCTGCCCGTGGCGATGCTCGCCTGCGCACGTATCGGGGCGATCCACTCGGTGATCTTCGGCGGCTTCTCGCCCCACTCGATCCGGGACCGGATCGAGGACTGCCGGTCGGATCTGGTGATCACCGCGGACGAGGGACGACGCGGCGGCAAGCCGATCCCCCTGAAGGCGAACGTCGACGAGGCGATCTCCACCCTCGACCACGTGCGCCGGGTCCTGGTGGTGCGTCACACCGGCGGCAAGGTCGACTGGAACCCCGACAGGGACCGCTGGTGGCACGAGGAGATGGCGACGGCGTCGGTCGATTGCCCGCCGGAGGCCATGGGCGCCGAAGACCCGCTGTTCATTCTCTACACCTCGGGCTCGACGGGAAAACCCAAGGGGGTGCTGCACACCGCGGCGGGCTATCTTCTCTACACGGCCCTCACCCACGAGTTGGTCTTCGACTATCACGATGGGGATATCTTCTGGTGCACGGCGGACATCGGCTGGATCACCGGCCACAGCTACATTGTCTACGGCCCCCTGTGTAACGGGGCCACCTCGGTAATGTTCGAAGGGGTACCCAACCACCCGACCTGGTCGCGGTTCTGGGAGGTGTGCGACAAGCACCAGGTGAACCAGTTCTACACGGCACCCACGGCGTTGCGTGCCATCGCTCGGCACGGGGATGAGTTTGTCAAGGCGACCTCGCGCGCCTCCATTCGCCTTCTGGGCACCGTCGGCGAGCCGATCAACCCGGAGGTGTGGCAGTGGTACTACGACGTGGTCGGCGACGGTCGCTGCCCGATCGTCGACACTTGGTGGCAGACCGAGACCGGCGGCCACCTCATCACCTCGCTCCCGGGTGCGATCCCCATGAAGCCGGGCTCGGCTACGCTGCCCTTCTTTGGGGTGGAGCCGGTGGTGGTCGATACCGATGGCCACGAGCTGACCGGGGCGTGTGAGGGGGCGTTGTGTATACGGGGGGCCTGGCCGGCGATGATGCGCACGGTGTTCGGGGATCACGACCGATTCCGGCTGACCTACTTCTCCACCTTCAAGGGCCTGTACTTTACCGGTGACGGCTGCCGGCGCGACGCGGACGGCTACTACTGGATCACCGGTCGGATGGACGACGTCATCAACGTCTCCGGCCACCGGATGGGAACGGCGGAGGTCGAGTCGGCCCTGGTGTCCCATCCCGCCGTAGCGGAGGCGGCGGTGGTCGGATTCCCCCACGACATCAAGGGGCAGGGCATCTATGCGTACGTCACGCTAAATGCCGGAGTGCGTGAGGATGGGACCCTGCGCGACGAGCTGATCGCCCACGTGCGCAAGGAGATCGGGCCGATCGCGACCCCGGACGTGATTCATTGGGCGCCGGGGCTGCCCAAGACCCGATCCGGGAAGATCATGCGCCGCATCCTGCGCAAGGTGGCGGAAGGTGAGACCCACGCGATCGGCGACACCACCACCCTGGCGGATCCGGGGGTCGTCGACGACCTTATTCGCCATGCACCCAAGCGGTGACCGGGGCCAGCCAGCCCGACCCGACTGCTCTTTGATCTATGCAAAGCCTTAGGAGTTTGGTACGTTTTTGGTGGTCACGCACGAAGGTCTAGAAACCACAGGGAGGAGAGGGAAGGGCGACACCGATGGCGGACGGGAGGGCAGGTCTATGCGAGCCCTGCGAAGGGCGGTGGATGTCTCACCATCGCGTAGATCTGTGCTCGGTCTCGTTGCCCGGCAGGGTCGGGTGGTGGTGCCTGATGGCGCTATGCACCGTGGTGATCGTGCCGGCGATCGCCGGCTCGGCGCGCGCCGAAGAGGGGGTGAAGGGGGTCCATAGTCACAGTCTTCGCCAGGACGACACGACCCTGCTGCAGATGGACCGGGAGCACCGGCTGCGCGACCTGTTTCTCGTCACCCCGGAGGAGGGCCTCGGGTATTTCGAGGAGATCGAGCGGCAGCGGCACCGGCACCGTTTCATCAGCCACTACCGGAAGATCGGGCTGCGGCAGGTCCGCTCCTGGTCCCTCGATCTCTTCACAGGGGAGTGGTCCGACGGTCTGTCGTCCTCCGCTGGCCACGGGGCGGAGCCCGGGAGCGGCACCTGGGTCAGCCGCACGATCGACCGGCTGGTGAACGGCACCGACGTGGAGCTCGGCTACGGGGCGGGGAATGGGCTGTCCGTTACCTTCGGCCGGGACCTCGACTGGCGGGGGCCACCGTGGGTGGTCAGG
>Ga0210096_1000762_pt1 | contig 10791 bp, 16 predicted proteins | sample China_Galinas_PW_4_FD_184864 | JGI IMG/M metagenome (GOLD analysis project Ga0210096, IMG submission 184864) | Wetland microbial communities from San Francisco Bay, California, USA, that impact long-term carbon sequestration - China_Galinas_PWA_D2... | ecosystem: Environmental > Aquatic > Marine... | reverse complement strand
TGTACAAGCAACCTTGTAGTTGCACATGCAACTATATCACCGCCAGATAAAAGGTGCAACTGCAACTATAGTCCGGTAGACTGATCGGCGTGGAACCTAAACTGGACGAGATATCCATCACCGCCTGGGCTCGCCTGGTGCGCGCGCAGCAGGTGTTGCTGGAGCGGGTGGAAGCGGATCTGAAGCAGGGCGGTTTGCCGCTGCTGCGCTGGTACGACGTCCTGCTGGAACTGCACCGGGCCGGTTCGAGTGGGTTGCGTCAGTTCGAGATCGGCGCGGCCGTGCTGTTGAGCAAATACAATGTGTCGCGGTTGCTCGACCGGCTGGAAAAGGAAAAACTGCTGGAACGCTATGTGTGTGAGGAGGACGGTCGCGGTGCGCGGGTGCAGATTACCGACGCCGGGCGCGATCTGGTCAAGCGCATGTGGCCAGTCTACAGCGCGGCGATCACCGAACACTTCGCACAGCACTTTACCAAGACCGAGCTTAAACAGCTGGCAATGTTACTCGGCCGCTTGCCGGATGTGGCCCGGTAACCTTGCTGTGGGGCCAGCCAGCTACCGAATATTTGTTGCCGGCTTGGACCCCACGTGATTGGCTCAAGTTATTCGGCCATTCAATAGGATCGGGTCCGCTGTTCAAACCGATCGTCCCAGTCGTAGACACCCTTGACCTTGTTCTGCTGGGTATGGGCCAGCGCGCGTTCCATGGCGTTGCCTGTAGGTATCGTATGTATACGCAAGTTGCGTATGATATCAAGCTGAGGGTTCGGCTATACGGTAGCCCATCGCGCGGTAGCCGCGTTGGCGTTTCTCCCACATTCGGAGCAATGCGGGATGGGCGGTATCCACGAAATCTATGATCCGAATGTCAGTTTTGGCGGCATGTTCCCTATGCAAGCGGCCGGCGTACTGCTGCAACGTCCCTTTCCACGATACCGGCATGGCCAAGACTAAGGCGATTTCTGTCAAATAACATACCATCCTGCTTGTCTTTGTCGTCCGTCTTCTGTGTTGCGACAACAGTGACATAGTTCGACTATGCGCCTGTTGTCGCGCCTTGATGACGAACGAAAATCCGGCGCAATCTGGTATGCCATTTTCCGGCAATCGCCTAATATATCGAGCGGGGGATGCTGGAAGCCTTCCCCGATGAGTTGCCCGGTCGCGAGCAGGACCGCGGCGAGCCAGGCGGCAGCGCATCGATTTCGGTGACCAGATTCGCACGCTGCTTTTTTGACATGCGCCCATGCAGCACGAAGGGTTCCAGACTGTGTTCCTCCAGCGAGCGCCTGATGCTTTCGAGATGGTCAGTGCGTTCCGTCAGCACCAGTATCTTGCGACCGTCCGCGACGGCGCGCTGCGTCTCGTCGGCCATTGCGGCTGTGCGTTCTCGGTCCTCAGCCAAGATTCGAAATATTTCCTGAATCCCGATGTCGTCTGGTATTGGCGTTCGTTGGGAAAGGATTCGCGGAATGACCTCGAGGTTATGCGCCGCGCTCGCCGGCGGTGTCGCAGTATGTCGAATTGGCCCACATTGCATGAAGATGATCGGCTGTTGGCCGTCCCTACGGATCGGTGTTGCGGTCAGCCTGGGTATTCCGGCCCAAATCGACCATCCGTTCCGGCGTAAATCGTCCACCGATTCCGGACTAATCGTCCACCCCGCAGGGGGGGCAGCGTGGTTTGCCACGCTGGGGCGCATCTCCAAGGGGACGGTGTGTAAGATTTTGCAGGCCCATGAACTCAAACCGCACAAGGTCAACTATTACCTGGAGCGCCGTGATCCGGAATTCGAACGCAAGATGGCCGAAGTGCTGGTGGTCTACAAGGAAGTGGAAATGCAGCAACAAGGCGACACGTTGGATGCCCCCGAGGTGACCATCTCCTGTGATGAGAAACCCGGCATCCAGGCCATTGCCAATATCGCGCCAGACTTGCCGCCCGTGCCCGGGTGCCATCGCAGTCTCTCGCGCGACTATGAATACAAGCGCTACGGCACGGTTTCCCTCCTGGCCGGTGTTGACCTGAATTCCGGTCATGTATTTGGCATTGTGCGCAACCGGCATCGCAGTCGCGAATTTATCGAGCTGCTCCAGGAAATCCATGCGCATTATCCGCAGGCGTGGAAAATCCGTTTGATTCTGGCCAATCATTCCTCGCATCTCTCCAAGAAAACGCGCGCATGGCTCGCTGAACACCCCAATCGCTTCGTCTTGATCTTTACCCCGACACACGGTTCGTGGCTCAACCTCGTGGAAACCCTGTTCAGCAAAATGACACGCTCCTTCCTGCGCGGTCTGCGCGTTGGCTCCAAGCAAGAACTAATCTCGCGTATTGATCAATGGATCGGTGAAATCAACGCCGACCCACTTATACCGCGTTGGACCTACCAACCGGACGCGAATGCATAGCAATTGCAAAACAATTCGCGTAAATCGTCGGACTTTGGAAACGTTCTACTAGGTAGCGTAACGGGTAATCCAGGGACCGGATCTCATCACACAGCCCAGTAACGGCAATCGGGTCGTAGAGGTCCACCACGCGGCGGTTGACCCGGCCAATGGCCGAGAGTTCCTGTATTGACCTTTCCAGCTTGTTGGTCTTGCGGGCAACCAGTGTGACCGCCAGCCCCCGCTGGAGCAGCTGGCGCGCAACAGCTTACCCGATGCCACCGGACACGACGATGATGAATGCTTCGTGTATGTTCATGCCTTCGTTCCGTTTGCGCTGGCGACCTGTCTCATACGTTCGCGGTATTCCTCCACCGGCAGTCCACCGAATCCCCAGTCCTCCATATCAACCTCGTCGATTACGACAAAGGTGGTTGCCGGGGACTTGCCGAGTATTTCCACCAGGACGTCGGTCACACCCTCGATGAGCGCGGCCTTCTGCGCTGCAGTCGTGCCGCCTTCACGGGTAATCTTGATGTTTACGTAAGGCATGTCAGTTGCCTCCGGGTGCAGTACCGGCCGCGAGAGCCGGTTCGTGATGAAAGACCTTGGCGATGATGCGCCACTCGCCATCGATCCTGATCAGGGAAAGAAAGTCGATGAATTGCTTGCCCAGCTTCGTCGAGCGCCTGCGAACACTTGCGGTATCCGGACCGGCTAAATCGATGTTGTCGACAACAGAGTCATAGGTATCACCTGTCCGCGCCGGTGGCGTGCACGCTGCGACGAAGGGCAGGTAGTCTTCCAGACCCAGGTGCAGCAGTTCGCCGCCGGATGCGGTGACATAATGCGTCTGTGCATGGAAGGCCAGCCGCAATAGTGTCGAGTCGCTGTGATACAGGCCTTGGTAATAGCGATGCAGCACGTCGGCGATAGCCGCATACTGATCACTGTAGTGCGACGGCTGCATCACAAGTGCGGGTGTAGACGTGGAAGGTTTCGAGGTTGCCATTCGTGTGTTCTCCGCGAGTGTTGCCCATGGATGGCTGTGCTCAGGCGCGTCCGGTGATGAAACCGCCGTCGACGGGCAGGATGTGGCCGGTGACGAAGGCGGCACCGGCGAGGTAGCGCACTGCGTCGCTGATCTCCCCGACTTCACCCACCCGGTCCAACAGGGCAATGCCGCCGAAGGCATCGACATCGACATGGCCGTGTAGGGGCGTGCGGACCACGCCGGGGGCGACCATATTTACGCGAATGGCGTCCGGCGCGAGTTCCGCGGCCAGGCTGTGGGTCAGGGCATGGACGCCGCCCTTGCTGACCAGCGGCGCCGAGGCGGGAAAACTGCCGATGGCGTGGTCGATGAGTACGGTACCGATGTTGACAATAGCGCCGCCTTCGCCCTGCGCCTTCATCTGCCGCACCACAGCCTGGGTGGTCAGGTAGGTGCCGCGCAGGTTGCTATTCAGGTAGCCGTCCAGTTCCTCTTCCGTCACCTCGATGAACGGCCTGGGTGCGAAGGTGCCGGCGTTGTTGACCAGCACGTCCACCCGTCCGAATTGTGCGAGCGCTGTGCGAACCAGGGCTTCGCCGGTTTTGCTGTCGCCGATATTGCCGGCGACCGTCGTGACCCGCTGTGGTTCACCGAGTGCCGCGGCGACCTCGGCGAGTTTCTCCGAGTCGCGCCCGTTGAGCACCACATTGGCGCCGTCGTTCAGAAGGGCGTGGGCGATCTCCAGTCCGATACCGCTGGAAGAGCCTGTAATGATGGTAGTGAGAGGGTGCTTGTTCATGTCATATCTCCTTAGTTATCAACAACGCAGTTAAACAATACGACCGGTCGTCTCTTTTTTAGGCTAAAAAAAATCACCTGGGCCTGAAATAATCATCGAGCAGCCGTTCCAGCACGCGGCGCAGGGGATCCAGCGATCGTTCGATCTTCATCCGGATCACTGCACCTTCCCAGGACTCCGTGAGTAAATCCGCCAGCGCACCTGCGTTGATGTCGTCGCGGACAAGGCCGAGTTTCTGGCCCTGGCGCAACGCCTCGCTCACGGCGTCGCGCCAGTCACGAAAGGCCTTCGCCAGGGTTGCCCGACAGATGTCGCTGCGCTCGAGTTCGCCGCCGAGATTGGCGATCAGGCAGCCGCCGACATAACCAGCTGCTTCGAAATCCGCCATCAGGGTTTCAAAGAACCGGCGCAGGCCGGTCAACGGGTCCGGCGCCGTGTCCAAAGCCTGCTGCATCTTCGCCGCAAAGCACTCGGCGTAATGCTCGATAGCCGCCGCGGCGAAGGCCTCCTTGCTCTCGAAGTAGTTGTAGAACGAGCCCTTGGGAACCTTGACTCGGTCGAGCACTTCTTTGAGGCCGGTACCGTGATAGCCCTGTTCCAGGAATGCAGCTACGCCCTCGTCCAGAAGACGCTGCCGGGTGGGTTCGCTGAGTCGTGGTCGTGCCATGCTGGTTACAATACGACCGGTCGGTCGTATATGTCAAGGACTAAATTTTCCCGCTCCTCCCCCCCACCCGTAGAGCCACATCCAGAACAGGTACAACATGGCCTCGCTTGATAAATTAGGACAGTCGTCCTAATTTGTGTCTGCGTAGTTCTGATGTGAAATCAGCCACTGCGCAGTCGCTTTACGACAGTGCATGCCGGCTGGGAGAAATCGCCATGGGTCAGCGTGCGACGCGACTGCAGATTGTGGAGGCAGCCGATGGGTTGTTTTACCGGCAAGGTTTCGAGCATACATCGGTTGCGGATATCGCCGGGGTGGTGAATATTTCGCGCGGCAATTTCTATCATCATTTCAAGACCAAGGATGACATTCTCGATGCCGTTATCAAAAACCGTCTGGGCAGGACACAACAAATGCTCGTGGATTGGGAAGACTCAGGAGCAACGCCGCGGGATCGTATCAAGTGTTATATAAGAATCCTCGTCACGAACTGGACATTGATCAGGGATTACGGATGTCCTGTCGGTACCTTGTGCACGGAACTCGCAAAATTGAACCACGCATCGAAGGAAGAGGCCAACAAGGTGTTCACGCTCTTTCGGACGTGGTTGAGAAACCAGTTCAACCTGCTCGGCCATGCGGATGACGCCGACGCACTGGCGATGCAGGTCCTGTCCTGGAGTCAGGGCGTGGCGACTCTGGGCAACGCCTTTAACGACTTCAGCTATGTGAAGCCGGAAGTGGACAAGATGTGCGACTGGCTTGATTCCCTGCCGGTTCGTGCAACATAGACCGTGGAATGACTCAACAATCCGAAAAGGGCACAGGGTTTCAGATCAGGGTTAAGGATGCCCCGTTCGTGGCGGAAAACATTGTCGCTGTGGAAATCCTGGAGATCACGCCAGCCCAAACCGAAGAACGGCTCGGGTTTCTCACCAATGGGTAATCACAGTGACGGGGCAGTTCAATGAGTACAACGATAACCGGCCCGGATGGTAAGCCACGCTGCAGCTGGTGCGATGCTGCGCCGGAATTCCTGGACTACCACGATATGGAATGGGGTATGCCGGTCAGTGACGATTACCGCTTGTTCGAGAAACTGTGCCTGGAAGGCTTTCAGACGGGGTTGAGCTGGCGCACCATCCTTGCCAAGCGCGAGAATTTTCGAGCCGCGTTCCATGATTTCGATTTTGACAGGATCGCCCGTTTTACCCAGCGTGACATCAATCGCCTGCTCAAAAACGAGGGGATCGTCCGCCATCGAGGCAAGATTGAAGCGGTGATCAACAACGCGCAACATGCCCGGGACCTCATAAAACAGGAAGGCTCGCTGGCAGCCTTCATCTGGCGCTACGAACCCGATGTGAGACAGCCTGCAAAGCCGCAGAGCGCGTCAACATCCGCAGAGTCTATCGCGCTGTCGAGGGATTTGAAGAAACTGGGCTGGAAGTTCGTTGGTCCTACAACTGTCTATGCGTTCATGCAGGCCATGGGGCTGATCAACGATCACGTCGACGGTTGTTGCATGCAGGCAAAAGTCGAGAAGGCCCGTAAGCGGTTCACAAAACCCCTGGGGTGACTCAAAAAGCGGCTGTCAGCCTTGGCTCATTGCTGAGAGATTGCGCCTCGCCATCAATGAAACAATGACCCCGTGCGTGTTCATTCTACCGACCCCGCTGAATCCGCGTTGCTGGTGAAAGGCCAGAGACGCGACGTTGGCAAGCTCGTAGTTTACCTCACAGACCAGGTTATCGATGCCGTTCCGGTATGCGTAGCATGCCAGGTCATCGTACAAAGTCCGCCCAAGGCCCTTACCTCGGTGCGGTAGCGCGATCGCCACCTGATCGATGTATAGGAAGCTCTCGCGAAGGCGCTCCCGGAACCACTGGAACTCCTCTCCGTCATAGACCGCAAAACGGTTCATCGCGCATAGGTAGCCCGCGGCCCGTTCTTTCAACTCAATCGGTCGAAACTGCGCACACACGCTCATCAGGTGCTCGTAGTATTCCGGCGTCAGTTCAGCAACGCCGGGAAGCCCATCGACGTTGATCCTGAAGATTGCGTTGATATCGCCTGGCGTGGCGTCGCGCAGTATGGTTTGCATCTCGGTGCCTACCGGGTCTGCTTCCGGTAATGTTTTGCCACCTTCGCCCGGTTGCCGCAGGTATCCATACTGCACCAGCGCCGTTGCTGATTGCGCGAGGTATCCAGGAATATCAGTACACACTCCGGGTTGCCGCAGTGTTTGAGTTGTGATGCCTGCGGGGAGGTCAACAGCGCTGCCCCTTCGTAGGCAAGCCTGGCCAGCAGTGCGGTTGCGCTTGAAGCCATGTTGTCTGGCACAAGTTCAAAGTCACCACTACTGGCCCTGATCTGCAAGATTTCGTGTTTTGCATGGTTCCCCAGGTGCCGGTTGACGGTAGCCAGGGCTCCCCGCCCGGCGTTTCGCCGATCCATCCTTGCCTGGAACAGGTCTTTCAAGGCAGATCGTAACTGCTTCACGGCCGACAGGTCTTCGGCACTCAGTTTGCTCTTCAGGTCAAAACCGGCCGCGTCCGCCCAGCGGATGAAATCGGCGGCATCCTGCAGCAGATCAAGCGGCTCTCCGTGGCTGACAATTTCCGTGTTGATGAAATCGAGCGCGGCATTGTTACCCAGAAAAACAAAATCGGGGTCCTGGCGTTTCATATAACCACTATAAATGCTATTGACTGGTTAGTCTACGTCGCCTACGATATAACCAGACTAACCGCTTTATACAGGTTAGTCATGCAAGCATGCCGCTGGCAACATTCACACAGCGTGCCTCATGTCCTGGGGCGTTACTGTCATCCGGAGAAAACATCATGAAATTGCTGAGAAAAAACCTGCTGGTCCCAACGGCGGCGGTCGTCGCCGCGATGAGTCCTGCCCTCTCTGCCATCAATAGCGAGCCGACGGTGCGATACGACGTGGAAAAGGTGGGCGAGCTTAAGATCTTTTTCCGCGAAGCCGGTGACCCAGCCGACCCGGCTATCGTGCTGTTGCACGGTTTCCCATCCTCATCGCACATGTATCGCGAGGTGCTGCGGGAGCTGTCGGACAGCTATTACCTGATCGCACCCGACTACCCGGGGTTCGGTGAGAGTAGTTTTCCCTCGCCGGATGATTTCACCTACAGCTTCGACAACCTTGCCAGAGTCATGGACCAGTTCCTGGAACAGCGAGGCCTGAAGGAATACTCACTGATGATCCAGGACTATGGCGCGCCGATCGGTTTCCGCATTGCCACCGCACACCCGGAGCGGGTGCAAGCCATCATCACCCAGAACGGCAATGCTTATCTGGAGGGTATCTCTGCGGAAGGCTGGGGGCCTGTGCTGGATTACTGGAAGACCAGGACGCCTGAACTGGAAAAGACGATTATCGAGAATGTGTTTTCCTACGAGGGGATGAAATGGGGGTACACGCACGGTACACGCAATCCCGAGGCCATCTCGCCAGACAACTGGAACCTCGACTACGCGAAGATTTCACGCCCGGGGCAGCACCGAGTACAGCTCGACCTGTTCTACGACTACCAGAACAACCTCAAACTATACTCGAATTGGCAGCAGTATCTTCGCGACAGACAACCGCCGGTACTGGTTGTCTGGGGCAGGAATGATGCATTTTTCCCGGTCAGCGGCGCGGAAGGGTACAAGCGCGACGTGAAAGACATTGAATATAACATTCTCGATACCGGCCATTTCGCGCTTGAGGAGGACTACAAGGTCATTACTGACAAAATGCGCCGCTTCCTGCAAGCCAGGAACATCCGGTAGGGATCCCGTCTGTATCTGGCTGATGGATGAGCAGGTCAGGTTTGGCGCTGCCGAGCAGCGCCTTACTTTTCACAGAGAAACTCCGCAAGGGCGACTGCATTGTTGTGTGTTTCAGAGCGCGCACCGTATAGCAAGGCCACGGTATGCGCGTTGATCAGCGCTTGAAGCTGAATGACCGGCTTGTCCAGTGCGGTCAGTTCGTCGAAGTAACGGCATTTGAATTCTTCCCAGCAGCTGTCATCGTGGTTGTACCATTTGTGTATACCGCTCTCACTTGAGTTTTTCGGATTACGGTGACACCTGACCATTTACACTAATTCCGAATAGGTTAATGATAATTGGATGTCGCGACTTCCTCGGATTATCGTCACCGGCGTGGCGCACCATGTAACGCAGCGTGGAAATAGACGTCAACGGGTGTTCCTGGTCGACGACGACTATGCCCTCTACAGGGACCGGTTGGCGCAGTCCTGTAAGTCGAATGGCATCGCGGTCTGGTCGTATTGTTTTATACCGAATCATTCCACTTGATCCCGTCGGACGACTCTGGGTTGTCGAGAGCAGTGGGAGAAACCCATCGTCGATACAGTGGGTATATCAACGCGAGACTGCGGGTTACCGGCCACTTGTTTCAGGGGCGATTCGGCGGTGTAGCAATGGACGAGCGCCACCTGATGGCGGCATTCCGTTACGTGGCTTTGAATCCAGTTAAAGCAAAGTTGTCGAACACGGTGGCCGATTGGCCCTGGTCCAGCACGCCAGCGCACCTTCGCCGAGAGGACGATGGGCTGGTGACAGTGAGACCGTTACTTGATCGGGTAGAAAATCTTGCGAAGTTCCTGGCGATGGAGCCGGACCCCGAATGGGAAGCTGCCTTGATGAAAGGCCAAAGCATCGGGCGACCTTTGATGAACGATCAGGAGCTTTTGGCACTCGAGCTGCGTCTTGGCCGGCCGATACGTCCCGGCAAATGAGGTCGACCTGTATAGACGGAACCGTAGGGTTTGACGGAGAAAATGGAGTAAATGGTAAGGTGTCACCGTAATCCACGGGAAGCGTGACCACACGGTCCTTTCTGCCTCTGCCGTGCCGAACGATGATCGCGCGGTGGCTGAAATCGATATCCATCACCCGAAGCCGCAGACACTCCATCAGGCGCAGTCCGGATCCGTACATCAGACAGGCCGCGAGCCAATGCGCCCCCCCCAGACAAGTCAGGATCCTGCGGACCTCCCCCGGATCCAGCACCACCGGCAGCCGCTGCGGCCTCTTGGCGCGGACGATCCCTTCTATACTCTCCAAAGGACGTTCCAGGACGACCCTGTAGAGGAAAACGAGCGCATTCAGTGCCTGGTTCTGGGTGCTGGCCGACACTCGGCGGGAAATCGCGAGGTGTGACAGAAATTCCGCCACCTCCGCCTCGCGCATTTCCGAGGGATGGCGCTTGCCGTGAAAGAGGATGTGGCGTTTGATCCAGTGGAGGCAGGTCTTCTCCGTGCGGATACTATAGTGCCGCACTCGGACGGCGCGGCGGACCTCTTCGAGAAACAGTGAGCGCCTGTGTTGACCGTCCATGTCGGCACCTGGATGCAGGAATAGTATCTGTAATGATGAACAGTACTATACATAAGGACAAAATTAAAGCCTTTTTTGTACCCCTGTCGCATATCATTCTGCACGCGCCGCGAAATGCGCTATGTTTCTTATGGAAGAAAATTATGCAACTTATTGTTTTATTGGGGATCAATCTCACTGCTTTCCGGCTAGCCGAGAGCTTGAGATAAAAGGTGGTCGCAGAAGATATACGACAGATTGGGGTAAGACATCACCCCAATCTGTCGTCCATTAGATGTTAGAGCGCCCCGCTATCACGCCGAGGAGTAAACGTTGACGCATGCCTTAATCGACAATGCAACTCTTACTGCGGTGCAGCGGCTGACCGGCGATGCGCTTTCGAAAACGGATGATTCCGTTGACGTTGATATCGTCGCACTTGAGAACTTCGTCCAAGCGACGCTGTTCTATGACAGATTAGTAGCTGTAGATGATTACATCGAAGCGTATCGAGTTGCTCGAAAGGCAGCCTTCCCTGAGATAACTTTCCTGGATAAGGATGGATACAGTTTCACCGAACTT
>Ga0210096_1000761_pt1 | contig 10792 bp, 10 predicted proteins | sample China_Galinas_PW_4_FD_184864 | JGI IMG/M metagenome (GOLD analysis project Ga0210096, IMG submission 184864) | Wetland microbial communities from San Francisco Bay, California, USA, that impact long-term carbon sequestration - China_Galinas_PWA_D2... | ecosystem: Environmental > Aquatic > Marine... | reverse complement strand
CTAGGCTTCGATGCCCTGGAAGTAGGTAGCCAGCCGGATACTTGACGTATAGAGAAAACGTCTACGTTGCCCAGCCGATAAACCCGACAGACTCGTCCACCGTCTGGCCTGGTCCATCGGCCAGGGCCACACGGCGGATGCTGCGCCACCTCGGTATCGAGGAGGCCTCGCGGGATGCGCTCAGACAAGCGGTCCGGCGGTTGCGGGCCTGTGGGGGAATCCGTGACGAGAGGGCGTAGATCGGCTCAAAGGTCCGATAGTGCTGGCATCGAGAAGCTGGCTTACAAACCTTGATGGGTAGGGAATCCGGGGTCGGCGACCGACCTATTCGCAAAGTTGGCGCACTCCTCTTGGGAGAGATCCCTGGCGATGCGCAGGCCCAGGGTCCAGAGCTTCGAGTCCGCCTTCAAGATGAGCCGGTTGCTGGCGTTGAGCGCCGTGGGACGGTCGTACCAGGAGCCCCCGCGGGCGACTCCGTAGGTGCAATCGCCACCGTTCTCGGCGAGCCAGGCCTCGCCGCCTGTCGGGGCCTTCCGGTAGTCAGGATGGGCGCAATCGGCGACCCATTCCCAGACGTTGCCGAGCAGGCCCCGTAGCCCGAGGCCGTCGGCGGTTAAAGAGTCGGGACTGGCGGGGCCGGATGCCCTTTCCGCCGGGGCGTCCGGAGCGCCTGTTCTGGCGAGGTATTCCCATTCGGCTTCGGACATGAGGCGGTAGTGCCGGCCGGAGGCTTCGCTCAACCATCGCACATAGGCCTGGCCGTCTTCCCGGGAAACAAGCGTGGCCGGGGAAGATGAATCTGTTTGGACGTCAGGGCAAGGGTGGGCAGTGGCCTCGCAAAAAAGCCGGTAGTCTCTGACAGTAATCTTACGCGCCGACACGGCAAAGGGTCGGATGGTGACGGAGTGGGGGGCGCCTCGTCGGGAGGGCCGTCGTCTCTTCCCATGGAGTATGTTCCACCATGCAGGGCGTGCATGGTCGGCCCCAGATATTCCTTGCCCAGGGAGTCAACGAGCTCAAACTGGGTCACGGCTGTCGGTGTCCAGACCTTGGCGGTGGAGGAGGGAGCAGGCTGGTTCGTACGGGTCGGCTCCCGCCGACCTTGCGACAGCTCTTTGCCGGGGCTCCGGGGCCGGGAGACCGGACCGGGTGCTTGAGAGATCTTGGGCGAGACTGCCACCGGCCGCTCGTCGGTCCGATTCTTTTTCCGAGCGAGGCCCGGCTTTTCGACAGCAGCATCCGATTCGCCGGAAGGGGCAGGCAGCGTTTTGGTAGGCGCCCTCGAAGGAAGGGCACTCGGTAAGCGAGCTTGGGCGGGCGTCTCCGATGCCGTCAGAGGGGACGGAGACGGTTCGACGGGCTTTTTCGAATGCTTCGGCGCCGGTTCCATGACCGACGGCGGTTGACCTTGGGCGTCAGAAATGGTGGCAGGCTTGTGCTCCGTGCCTCCCGAAGACGGCGCTTGTGGGTCGGGATCGTGGGTCGGTAGCCAGGGCTCCGGTGCTGCGATCGCCGGCGGGGGTGGCCGCTCAGGATCCTGAATCGCAGCCGGATGGCCATCTGCGTTTGCCAGGGTCGAGGTGACGGGCGGGGGAGCCAGGAAACGCCGCCACGCGGCGGCTCCGAGTCCAAGCGCAACCGCGGCGAAGAAGCCGATGGCTAGACCTCTTCCGAGAGGCGACTGGGTCACCCGAGGGCCGGGCGGCTCACTCGGAGACGATGCCGCGACCACGGAAGGGATCTCATTATCGAGGTCTGATTGCGTCTGTGGCAAGGCCTCCTGGAGCGAGCCGATCTCGGCGGCTGCCTCTTGGGTGGACGAAGGGCGGGCATCGGGCTCGGCTGCGAGCAGCGACTCCGCGAAGGCGCAAAGCCGCTCGGCCAGATCGGCAAGGCCGGAAGACGCCGCTCCGCCGGGAACGAAGGTCTCGTCACCGCCCGTGCCAAGCCGCTCTACCAGCCGACCGCGAAGCAGGGCGCGCTCCCCGTCGTTCATACCGCCCAGCTGTCCGTGAGCCTTCCATGCGGCCTCCTCGCCCCCAGTGTCCCTGAGCGCCTGGATGTCCCGTTGCGACCTCAGCCCGGCGACGCCGGTCACCAGCCAGAAGAAGAGCAGTCCCAGCCCGAACACGTCGGTTCGCTCACCGGTGTCGTATACGTACCGCGTTCCACCGTCGTCCAGCGGTTCCCGCCACGCGGGCAGGGCCTGCTCCGGGGCCATGTAGCGTTCGGTTCCCACATAGGAGTGCTCAGGATTCTCAATGAACGGCTTAACCGCGCCGAAGTCGCCCAGCTTGAGATCCCGGTAGTGCAGTCCTGCGGCATGCACCGCCGCCAGGCCCTCGCTCACCTGGTGGCACCAGTCCAGAATCCTGTCCAGACCCGGCGGCTGCTTCAGCTGGCCCACCCAGTGGCGCAAGTCGCACTGCATCCGCTCCAGCACCAGCGGGCTTCGACCCTCGAGCCGGCCTTGGTCGAGCAGCCGGACAACGTGCTTTTGCGACGGCGGCAGAGAAGACAAGAATGCGTTCTCCGCCTCGAATTGGCGTCCCCAGAGTTCCGATCCGGGCTCTGCGCCGCCGGTGCGCACGAGCTTGACGACCACCTCGTGCCCCGCCGAGTCTTCGGCGAGCCAGATCGAGCCGTAGCTTCCCTCGGCCCCAGGGAGGGGGCCGGTTAGTCGGTAGCTCCGATGCCTGCCCTTGAACGTGTCGCCGGTCTGCATGGCTGGTTGTGAACAGTTTCTCGGTGCCCCGATAATCGAAAGTCTCATGCGGGAGGAGCGGGAAATCGTTTACACAGGCGCGGAGATCTTCCAGTCCCCCCGCACCATCGGATTGTCTGAGTCCGAGTCCGGTACTGCGCGGAGGAGAACCCATGTAGCAGCGTCTGTTGCTACCACGGCTGGTCTCGCTCGGCGTCTTGCTGACGTCGTGCGCCAGTGCACCCGACAAGGCGCCGGTTGTCGACGGCGTCACTGGATCGCCTGCCGACGTTGCGCCTAGGCTGGACCAGAGTCGGCTTCCTGATCGAGCCGAAAGGATCCAGGTGAAGAATGTCCGGGATCTGGACGGGAGGCTGGCGGCCCTGGGGCTGCGCCCGGACATGACAGGGCTGCGGTTCAGGGTCCGGTCTGCGGACGGCTCCCTGCCGAACCTTGTCGACACCCCCGACGGAGGGGCTGCACCGCCCATCGAGGCCGGAGAGGTCTGGGTCACCACCGGCCGTCAGGCCGTGGTGGACGGGCGCCGCTTCGTGGAGGTGAAGACGCTGCCCGACTGGGTCCCGGACGACAAGCTCGCGCCCGAGACGCCACCGCCGTCGGAGCCGGCGGCTGAACCTGAGCAAGTGGCGGCGGAATCGGATTCCACCGAGCCGAAGTCTGCACCGGAAGCCGCTCCCCGTCATGTAGCCTGGGCGCCGCTCGACGATGTCTCGCTGGAGCCCGCGGTGCGCGATCCGGTGGGCCTGAAGCTCCGGGTTCGCCAGCCCCTCTATATCAGGACCTCGCCGGGGGTACAGCACGAGCGCGTGGTGCCCGCCCCGCTGGCCCGGGGGACCGAGGTGAGCGTGATCGGGCCGGTCCAGCGCGATTGGTGGCGGGTGCGGGTGGACGACTCGGGCATCGAGGGCTGTGTCAGCAGCCTGTGGCTGGATCTGGAGGAGAAGTGACGATGCGCGAGTCCAGGGCATCGCCGAGCCGGATGCCGGCCGTGAGTGTGCGGGTGGCGGGGAGCGGCGTCATGCTGCTGTGCCTGGTCTTGCTGCTTTTGGTCCGAGCGGTGGCAGCGGCCGACAGCGCGGGCGAGCTGGCGGAGAAGGCCAGACTGGTACAGGTGCTGCGTGTGGAGCAAAGCCGGTTGGACGATTGGGTCCAACGCCTGACCACGGCTCTGGGGCGGCTCGATGACCTCATTTCGGCGGCACGGCAGGCGAGGGCGGAGGGTCTGAAACGGGGATTTCCGGTTCGTTTCGCGGGACGCGACTACCCCTCTTGCGCCATCCTCGACCGCCAGATCGGGTTGCTCGAGCAGGCGCGCCGGGAGCGAGGGATCGCCCTGGATCGCATGCGCGAAGAGCAACGTCTGCTGGGCAGCCGTCTAGGTGCCCTGGAGTGGGCCGTGAAGGCGGAGCGGATGCGCGCGGCAGAACGGCGGGATACGGGAATCTGATCGGGAGGTATCGACAATGATCGCAAAGACCGGCTGCGCCCTGGCCCTGGGCTTGTTGTCCGGCGGGGCTGCTTACGCTGCCCAGACCACAGACCCGCCAGAGCTGGAAGCCACGGTGCGGCAGCTGCGCCAGGCCTGGGAGGTCCAGCGAGACCTGGCCTATCTGGACCAGCTGGGTCACAGGCTCGCCGCGGAGCGGGCCCGGACCGAGCGATGGGATGCCGCCCTGGGCACGGCCGAGGCGCGAAACCGGGCGAGACTGGCGGCCTTGGGCGCACGGCCAGACGCCGGGCAGCAGCCCGTTGCGGATCGGCTCCAGTCCTTGGTCGAAAGCCTCTCGGGGATCCGCTATCGGCTGCAGGCCTTCAGCGTGAGGCTGGATGAGAAGCTGGCCCTGCTTCCCGAGTGGCGCACGCTGGTTGCGGCCAACGGCGTGAACCAGGACCTTCGCAGTCCCCTCCTGGACGGCGGGGGACTCGATGTTCCGGATATCCGGGTGCTCGGACGGCCCCACCCAGACTTTCTCACCGATCCCGGCGCGCCGTTTCAGCTTGCTCTCGATGCGCCTGTGGACGAGGTGATCGTCTCGGACCTGTCGGAAGCCGAATTGCTGAAGGTGGAGTCCGGGCGGCGGATCGGCATCCGGTTCCAGCGCGATGTCTGGGTGATCTGGCGCCGAGACCCGAGCCTGCCCGTCGAGAGCGGACTCCTCGGTGGCATGGGTCTCCGGATACAGCGCCTGGAGTCTCCCGGCTGCGACCTGGGGGTGCTGAAGGTCGGCCTGTGGGAGCGCGATGAACGGCATGGAGACCCTTCTTCCGAGAAGTGGCCTGTCTATCTCTATTCCAAGGAAGGTCCTCCCTGGGTTCGGCCGCTTCGGATCGCCTCCGGGGAGTATCGGCTCCCGACCTCATCCCCCGAGGCGCGGGAGGACACCTTCTTGCTCGAGAGCGCGCTGGAAGCCGGTCTCTTGCATCTCGACGATGGTGGTCGACTGGAGACGGCGCCACCGGATCTAGGCCGGGCGAAACGGTCGGGGCCCGCGGCTCGGGCTTCAGGTGTCGATCTCTCGGAGTGGGACGCCCTCTCCTGGGGGACGGAGAAGGACGAGGTCCTCAAGGATCTCTATCACACCCTGCCCGGCGGCTATCTGCGTCGTCAAATTGAGCAGTTCAATGACGAACGTCTGGTCGCCGCGGTCCGGGCCAAACCCGGCAATCAGGCCATGGAGCGGTTGCTGGGGACGGCCGAGCCCCAGTGGGAGGCCGGCGGATTCGCCGATGTGGGTCGGCTGGGCCTCTCCCATACCATGCCACTCATGGCGGGACGTCTGTTCGAGTCCTACCCGGTCGGCTGGCTCCCATGGCAACAGCTCGCGAGCTGGCCAGCCGCAATGCCCGCGGAGGCGCGGGTCAGCTCTCGGCTGAGACTCCCGTCGAAGGCCTCCGGCACCGAGACGATGGTGCTGCGGGCGGTGGGGGAGGACCCTCGGGTTCAGGGCGGCAAGCCAGGCCCGGGCTCACCCGCGTGCCTCGATGTCGACTGCGATCCGGTGCCGGGGCGCCGTTTTTCGGTCAGACTGGACCGCGGTGCCAGCAGCCTCGAGGTGAGCGACAGGCCCTATCGCCGCGAGGTCCTTTCCAGACTCTTTCGTGCAGAGCTCAGGCATCTGACCAACCAGGGGGGCACACTGGCGTGGCACCCCGGAAAGCCCGACACCCCGAGGGACGTGCCGACGCCGGTGCGCATCACCGACCGGGCGGGCAGCCTGCTCTCGGCCGAAGACCACAGCGACAAGGATCTGGTCCAGCTGGGACTGGCGCCATTGATCGGTCTGGATACCCGCCAGGCCAATGCCCTGACCGGCATCCTGGGTCGTCTCTCCGATTCCCGCCAACGTACGACCAAGGCCCGCCTGACCTTGGACCTGGCCATGCAAGGCAGTGCGGAGGCGGCGCTCGAGGCCGGCGCCGGTGAGACCTCGCATCGGGTCGCCGGCCGTCATGGGGGCAAGGACCGACGCCGGGCCGTTCGCCGCGCGGCCCTGCTGGTCCTCGACGCGGCCAGTGGCGAGATCCTGGCGGCGGCGACCCATACCGGCATCCCCCAGGGCGCTCATTGGGAGGACCTGGCGGCCTACGACCTGGCCGACGAGCGGCACAGCCCCCTGCGGCTGCCTGACTGGCAGCAGGATGGAACCCCGATCTACGCGCCCGGCTCCACCTTCAAGCGGCTCACCGCCCTGGCTCTGGAGCAGGTCGCCGCCGCAGATCCCGTGACCGATCGTCTGCTGGACGGGCTGAGTGCCCACGATCTGGACCGCGTCGGGTCGCAGGACGGGTTCGCCTTCCGGGTGGACGACCCCTGCTATCCGGCCGGGAGCCGGCGCTGTCCTTGGACCGGAAGAGGCTCGACGCGCACACGCCACGGCCCCGTCATTTCCAACTTCGGCGTCCCCGGCAAGTTCGTCGAGACCCCCAAGGCCCAGATGGCGCTCTACGGCGATCGGGTATACGGCTTGGAGCAGGCGATTCGGGACTCCATGAACTCCTGGTTTGCCTGGAGCTACGATCGCGTCGACGCCACCGGGTTGGGGCGCGGTGACCAGGCCGGGGTTCCGCACGTCAAGGTCCTCACCGAAGGCGCTTTGGACCAAGCGCGTCCGATCGAGCCGGCTCTGCGCCGTCTCGGCTTTGGCCGGGCCGCGCGACTCGATGCGGGTCTGCTCCCCGAAGGCATGACACTGCGCGCCTACGATGTGCTGCGCGTCACGCCGTCGCGGATCGACCCGATCGAGGACCGCCAGGGCCTGCGCCAGATGGCCATCGGCCTGCGCATGCAGGTGACACCACTGCAGCTGGCGCGGGTCAGCTCCGCCATCGCCACCGGCAAGGTGGTCCAGCCGCACCTGCTCTTGTCCCTCGATGGCCGCGAGGCCCGGCTCCCCGATCCACCGGCGCTGGGCATACGCACTGACCGCATCCGGTCGGGCATGAAGCGGGTCCCTGTGGATGGCACCGCCAAGACGGCGTTCAACCTGGGCCTGGCCAAAGGGGCGTCGGATGCGGATCAGAAGCGGGCGAGGCTTCTGGATACCTTGCGCGACCACCTGTACGCCAAGACGGGCACCGCGCCCTATGGGAGCAAGGGAGCGTCGCTCAATACCGCTTGGCTTACCGGCTGGCTCTCGCCTGGAGCCATTCCGGGCGAGACGCGCACCCTGGCGTTTGCCTGCATGATCACCCATGCCTTTAACACGGGGGGACGTGAGTGTGCTCCGGTTGTCGCGGAATTTCTGCTCACCTTGGCCGGAGCGGCCGAGCAGCCCGAGGAGTAACATCGCCGCCTGCTGGCGTGGAAATCACCACCAAAGTCCCGTAGGTCGGGTTGGCGCCGTTTGCCAACCCGACATTTGGGCTCGGTCTCGTACGAGCTCGTCGTTTCCCCTCCCCCCGCTGTAGATCATCGGGAACCGTGAAAGGGGACGCTGCGATGAAGACGCTGGTGCTCGGGGTGTTTCGGCTGCTCAAGTGGGTGCCTTCAAGGCGTCTGACCTCGGAGGAGCGGTGCCTGTGCGGAACGGAGGTCGCGATGTGAGCAGGGCAGATCTCGAGCGCCCCCTTGCCGGCGTCTTGTCTCGGATGTTGCTGGTCGGCTGGCTGACGATCGGTCTCGCGGGAGCCTTGCTCTTCGCCAACAGCCCCAATTGGCGGGTGCTTCGGCAGCTGTCCGTAGACTTGCCGCACGGTGCCCAGCTGATCCTGGGCCGCGAGGCCCTGGCGGCGCGCGATGCAGCGAACGCCCAATCTCCTCTTGATGCACCGGCGTGACGGTTGGCGTGTCGGCAATGCGAGTCATACCCTGCGGGTGCTGCTGCGCCGGGCCGGAGCGGCCGACGGCCACTATGTCCGCGAGCTGTCGCTCGTCCCCGATACGGCATTCCGGCTCGGCGCCAGCCACGTCCGGGTGCTGGCCTCTTGGCAGGGTCAGCTGATGTTGGAGGAGACGATAGGCCTGGGCTCCGGCGGCAAGGCGCAGATCTGGCGGTACGACGGCGCCAGACTCCTGCGTAATGGCAGCCCGCTGGTCAAGTGCGGCGACGAGAGCCTTCGCGAGACGCTGCGCACACTGTGGAACCAGGTGGCGCCGCCCGGGTGGGGACTGGGCGGAGACCTGAGCCTGGGAGGCAATCTCTACTGCGGAATGCGTCTGGGTGTGGCGGGCGTGCCCGTCGATGCCTACAGGGTGCAACGCGCCGATGGCGGCTTCCGGCTCCGCGTCCTGAACGGCGATCCCGGCTCGCTGGGGTTTCTCGCCCAGTCCGACCGCATCGCTGCCTGGGCGGCGCCCGATCTCCACCCCTATTCCGGAGAGCAGCAGGCCCGAGCTCTCGATGCGATCCGGTCGGGCGCGTGGGCGGGTACCCGATTCGAAGGCGCCACCGAGCAGGGTGTCGCCGACATCCCCAACCTGAAGGATGATTTCGCCCCTTCGTACTTTCTGCACCGGCTCGGTATCGCCTCGGGGGCCGCTTTGATGCTGGTCCAGCTAGCCCTGCTGATCGAGCTCACCGAGATCGCACGGCGTCGGCATCGACGTCACGCGGTGGAAGGCCGGGGCGAATACCGGCGGGTCATGCTCGGCTGGTTCTCGTATTTCCTGATCTACGGCACCGCCGCGCTGCTGGGCGCCCATATTCTGGTGTCCTGGGGCACCAATACCGGCCTGCTGCCGGTCATGGGCCAGCCCATGCCGTTCGTCTCGGCGGCGGGCAGCCACCTGGGGTTTTTCGCGCTCCCCCTGCTCTTGATTGCCATAGTGCTCGACGAGGAGTCGGTTCGTGTACAAGCGCTGTGAATACGTCATCGGGTGCCGCCTGATCGGACTGGAGGACGCGCTGAGCCCGGAGGTCCTTTGGGAGCGGATGGGGCGCGTTGTCGGGGGTCAGCGAGCTGTGCCCCGTCTACCGCGAGCAGAGGCTGGTCCTGATCAACGGCGAGCCAAGGCATGCGACCTGCGAGGTGAACGCCTGGCCCTTCGCTGCCGAGCACGCCCTGCTGATCGTCAACGAGGCCGGGCGGGTTAGCGTGGAATCCGAGCCCATCAAGGCCCTGTCCATCGCCAGGGCCGATCCCGAAGCGCCCTGGGAGGTGCGCGAGCGGGGCAAGTCGCGACTGTGGATCGAGACGCGTCCCTGCGACCGGCCCGCTCGCGCGGCCTTCAGGGCCCCGCCGATGCCCGACCATATCGAGCCGCTGGGCTCGGGCGGCATGGGCGTGGTGTGGCGGGCGCTGGACCTGCGAGACAGCGCCGTGCGGGGTCGGGACCTGGAGGTGGCGCTCAAGCTGCTGCCCTCGGGTGTACGGGCCAGCGCGCTGGAGTACCAGCGCCTGCAGAGAGAGGCCCTGCGTGCCCGCGCGCTCAACCATCCGCACATCGTCAACGTCTACGACTGGCACGAAGACCCGGGCGGGTTGGTGTTTCTGGCCATGGAGTACCTGCAAGGTCGGGACCTGGACCAGCTGCTCACCGGCTACACGCCCTGGCCCTCGGAGGTGGCTGCCCTGTGCCATCCCGGCGCTCCCTGGCCGGACGCCCCCGAGGCCCTGCGAGCCGAGCAATGGGAGGCGCTCAAGACCGGACTGGCGTACCAGCCCGAGGCCCGGCCGAAGAGCTGTCGCGAGCTGCTCGCGCAGCTCCAGCGCGTCGAGCCGGCCAAGCCCAAGCCCAAGCCGCCCCCGAGCCCGCTCCGACAGAGGCCCAACGCCGTCAGGCCGCAGAGGCTCGACGCCAGGAGCGGCAGCGCCAGGAGCAGGCAGAGCGCCAGCGCCTCCAGGCCGCCTTCGACGGGCACCTGAAGGCAGGCCGACTCACCGGCCCCGGCGAGACCGCCCTGAGCCTGCTGCAGAGCCTGCAGAGCGCCCATTCGAACGCCCCGGAGACCGCAGTGGCCACGAAAGCCTATCGGGCGGCCGTGGAAAAGGCCCTGGACAGCGCCCTCGGCGAGGGGCGCCTGCAGGAGGTGGAGCACCAGCTCAAGGCGGCCGAAGCGGTACTTCCTCAGAAGCGGCGTCAGCACTGGCAGCGCCGGCTGATCCAGGAACGGGCCAAGACCGCCCAGTCAACGCCCGAGTCCGAGGCGAAGAAGGGCGTCGGCGGCGCTCCATTCCGCTGGCTGATCGGCCTGGCTCTGATCGGGCTGGCGGCCTTCCTGGGTTATTCCTGGTGGGAAGCCCAGCCGCGCACCCCTGGCGTGTCTTCTCAGTCCTCGGGTACGCCCACAGGCCAGTCTACTGCGAAGCCCGTTACCGGGAGCTCCCCATCGAGACAGGAGCCGGCGACCGGCACCGACTCGTCCCCCACCCCGCACTCCGAGCCGGCCTTGATCCCCTTCACGGTGAGGACGGTGCCGGCGGATGCACGGGTGAGGATCTTGAACCTAGAAACCGCAGTTGACCGCTTCGAGTGGCTGGCAAGTGATTGTATTGCTGAAGGGTATTGAGCAATCTGGGACTCACCCGCGAGGTGAGGGGCGCTACGACCACCAGGGCACGCACGGCGCGGCGCCTGGCGGCGTTACAACTCGTTGGAATAGATGAACTATTCCGCCTCGTTGTGCC
>Ga0210096_1000757_pt1 | contig 10819 bp, 8 predicted proteins | sample China_Galinas_PW_4_FD_184864 | JGI IMG/M metagenome (GOLD analysis project Ga0210096, IMG submission 184864) | Wetland microbial communities from San Francisco Bay, California, USA, that impact long-term carbon sequestration - China_Galinas_PWA_D2... | ecosystem: Environmental > Aquatic > Marine... | reverse complement strand
TGGACACGGCAGGGTACCGATGTTTTTCTGGGGCCATTGGCCAGGGGCTGGAGACCCTTCCCCAATAGGGGCAGACTCCGTGCCTTGATCCAGAAGGGTGACTGGTGCGACTCGGTCTACGGGTCAAAACCGCCCGATTGAGAAACAGGGTGCGTGTATAGGCCCGCTAGCGACGAGCGATTGTTTGTTAAAGAACGCTCTTTGAAATCTTCGATTTCAAAGACTACAGGGGCGAATTGCCTGTTGACACGGGTCGGCTAAATGGTGACCCCGTTCCCCCGGCGGCCAACTCCTCCAGCACCCGGCGGTCCCCGATGTTGCGGCCCTGGCCGAACAACGCATAGAACAGCGCCTGGTGCAAGGCGTAGAAGGTCTCCCTGCCGATTCGTTTGGCCGCCTCAGCCAGCAGCAGTGCATCGCGGGACCGGGTGGTGAAGCCGTGTGGGCCGAGCGCTATGCCCCCCTCGTCCGCCATGGACTGCAACGACGCCATCATGCGCTGCCATTGGCCACTCGGGTAGCCCAAATGCTCGATGGGCATGCCTTCTGCCGGCGTCTCCGGGTGGATCTCCACTCCGCACCAGTTCACCCACAGTTCGTAGAGCTCGCGCAGCCGCAGAAGGCGCCGGCGGCCGATGTAGCAGAACGGACAAATATAGTCGGAGAAGACGCTGACCTTGAGCTCTTGCCTGGAAGGGTTCATCTGCGGCGCTCCGCTGACCTCAATGGTGCTCGAGCCCCAGCCCGCCGGGCCCGACGAGCCGGCTGGCGACCGCTGGCGCGAATGCCCCGTGCAAGTCTATTGCGGCGCGGCCAAACCCTGCCCGCGCTGGTGAAGGCTGCATGTGCTAGGCTGGGCCTCAGTCCTGCACGTTGCGCTCGACCCGGATGTCCAGTTTCTTCATCCGGTGCCATAGGCTGCGCTCGGTGATCCCCAGCCTGCGGGCGGCCTGCACCTGCACCCCATTGCTCTCCCCCAGGGCCTCGACGATGAGCCGCCGCTCGGCTTGCTGAAGCCAGTCGTCGATCCCCTCCTCGCCCAGGGTGTCCTGGGACGAGGACCCCGTCTGCGGACCGGATCGGGCCTCCCGCACCCGGTCCGGCAGGTCGCCCGGCAGAATATGGCTGCCCCGGCAGGAGAGCAGGGAGCGCTCCACGGCGTTACGCAGCTCGCGCACGTTACCGGGCCAGTCATACTGCGCCAGCGCCTCCAGGGCCTCCCGCTGGAAGCTTTCCACGGGTTTACCCATTTCCCGCCGCAGCTGGTTGAGGAAGGTGTCGGCCAGCAGCGGGATGTCCTGCCCGCGATCCCGCAGAGCGGGCACTCGAATATTGTAGACATCCAGCCGATACAGGAGGTCCTCGCGGAACTCACCGCGCTGGACCATGTCGTTGAGGTCCCGGTTGGTCGCGGCGATGACCCGCACGTCCACTCGGTGGACGCGGTCCGTGCCCACGGGCGAGAACTCCCGCTCCTGCAGCACCCGCAGCAGCTTCGCCTGCAGTGCGGGCTGCAGATCGCCGATCTCATCCAGGAACAGAGTACCGCCGTTGGCCTGCTCCAGCCGGCCGAGGCGGTTCTGCAGAGCGCCGGTAAAGGCACCTTTGACATGCCCGAACAGCTCACTCTCCATCAGATCGTAAGGAATCGCCGAGCAGTTGATGGCCACCCACGGCTGGTCCACCCGTGGGCCCCGCTCGTGGATGCGGCGGGCGACCGCCTCCTTGCCTGTGCCGCTCTCCCCGGTGATGAGCACGGTGGTGCGGTAGGGTGCGACCTGGTCGATCTCCTCCAGCAGCCTGCGCATGGCGGGGCTGTTGCCCACCAGCCGCCGGCGCGGCCTGGCGTCACTCACGGCGGCGTGCAGCTGCTGATTCTCGCGCAGCAGATCGTGCAGTCGCACCGCCGCACTTACCGCGAGCTCCAGGTCCTCTGGCTCGAAGGGCTTGGTGACATAGTTGACCGCGCCGGCCCGGATGCATTCGATAGCCGAGCGAATGGAGCCGTAGGCCGTCATCACGATCACGGGCAGCTCGGGGCGCTCCCGGCGGCAGTAGCTGATGAGCTCCTCGCCACTCATGCCCGGCATCTTCAAGTCCGAGAGCACCACATCCAGGTCCGGGTCCTGCACCAGGGTCACCGCGTCGTCGGCCCGCTCCGCCTCCAGCACCCGGTAGCCGGCCTCCTCCAGGGTCATGCGCACCACCATGCGCATGTTGCGCTCGTCGTCGACGACCAGTACGGTGCGCTGCATCAGCGCTGCTCCTGCGCCAACGTCAGCCGCATGGAGAAGCGGGCACCCTGCCAGTCCCCCGGCACCAGCTCCAGGCATGCGCCGTTGGCCTCGACCAGGGTGCTGGCGATAGTCAGTCCCAGGCCGCTGCCCTGCTCCTTGGTGGTGTAGAAGGGCTCGAACAGGCGCGTGACGGTCTCCAGCGCGACCCCGGGACCGCTGTCCTGCAGATACAGGCTCACCTCCCCGTCGCTGAGCTCCGAGCCCACTCGCAGGGATCCGGGTCCGTCGCCCATGGCCTCTAGGGCGTTGCGCACCAGATTTACCCACGCCTGGCGCAGCAGATCCGGGTCCGCCTGCACGCGCCGGCTATCGTGGCGGAAGTCGCGCTGCACCACGATATCCTCCCGTCCTGCCAGCATGACGCGCAGTGCCCCCTCCAGGGGCTCGGCCGGGTCGATAGGCATGAAGATGGGCTTGCGGTGCCGGGCGAGCTGCTGGAAGTCTTTCAGCAGGTGATCCAAACGCTGGCTCTCCTCGTGGATGACCCGACACAGCTCGGCGCGCCGGTCGGCGTCGACGCCCTTGTCCCAGAGCTTGGAGGCGGCGTTGATAACCCCGATCGGGTTGCGGATCTCGTGGGCCATGGCCAGGGACAGCTGGCCCAGGGCGGCGATCTTGTCCCGTTGGAATTCGCGCTGCTGCTCGTCGCGGGCCTCCCGCAGCGTCCCCGCCATGGCGTTGAAGGCGACTGCCAGCTCGCCCAGCTCGTCCCGCGAATGGATGGGCACCGTGGCCCGGAAATCCTGGGCAGCCACCTTGATGACGGCGTCACGCAAGTATTCCACGGGGCGCACCACCACCCGGCTGAGCACGATCCCCATGGCCGCTGCCGTCAGACTCCCCAGCAGCACGATGGCCAACGAGAGCGCCAGCTGATCGGTCAACAGGCGGTTACTGCCTTTGTGGGCCAGGCCGCTGAACAGCACCGCCTCCACCTGTCCACTCGAGTCCACCACCGGCGTGTAGAGACCCCAGTACTGACCATTCTCCGCCTTCGGGCTGTAGACCTCCTCGCGGCTCTTCAGTCTGGAGTAGGCGGAGGCCGGCAGGCGCACCTTGAGCGGCCGGGCCTGATCGGAGAAGCCCTTGGCGAAGTCCCCTTCGCGAGGATAGAACAGCCGGGTCTTCAGCCCCGTCATCTTGCCGAAGCGCTGCAGCAGGGATTTGTCGAACATGGTGCCCAGCACCAGATGAAAGCGCGCCCTGCCCCGCCTCGGCACCGGCACGATGGTGACGGCCGCCAGCAGGTTGGTATCACCGCGGCTGGCCTTGACCACGGCCGTGGACTGGGTCGGCTTCCAGTCGCCGGTGAGGGTCACCGGCTGTGAGGTATACACCAGCTGCCCAGCGGCGTCGTAGACCTGCACCAGAGAGATGCCCAGCTCCCGCGCGAGCGGGGCCATGCGCTTCGGCAGCGGCGACCGTCCCGGTCGAATCTGCCGCTCCCCCCGGTTGACCTCTTCCAGCGCATCCGCCAGGAGCTGTCCATTGCCATGCAGCGTCGCCAGCCAGTTCTGATTCAGCTGCGCCGCCTCGCGTATCCAAGACTCTATGGAGTCTTCCATGCGCGCCGTGATCCAGGAGGCCGAAAGCACTCCGGTGACAAGCATCGGCACCACGACGATCACCAGAATGACCAGCAGGACCTTGCGCTGCAGCCGGTTGAGATGAAGCCATGAAAGCATGTTACGAAATCCGGGGATTCCTACGCGTTGCGGCGTGCTGCGCCGAGCTTAAACTCCTCAGCCGGCCCACGGCAGACGCATAACCATCTGACAGAAAGCCATTCTACAATGTACGCTGAGAGCGGCACGGTGTTTGCCCGGAGTAGCAGACCCATTCAATCCGATCAGGGAGCTTACCGTGTATCTTAGCCTCACTCATTCTGCCAGAAACCTCTATTCGACCGGCCACAGCATCAAGGCGCTTGCGGGGCGAGCCCGCACCGTCAGTCCCTGGATGCTGACGGCCGTCGCCGCCGGCCTCGCCGCACTGATAGCCGCTCGCGGCGCTCCCGTGCCCGGCGACCAGGAGGTCGCCTGGCTGACCCGTCTGGCCAACTCCGGCGACGCCGGCGCCCAAACTCAGCTCGGTCTCGCCTACCTCGACGGACGCTACGGTCTACGCACAGATCCTCAGACCGGGGTGCACTGGCTGACGGCCGGGGCCCGCAACGGGAGCTCCTATGCGGCGACTACGCTGGGCGACGCCTATGAGCAGGGCCGGGGCACGGAGAGCGACCACATGCGGGCCGAGCAGTGGTGGCAAAAGGCCGCGGCGGCGGGGGATCGGCGGGCCCAGCGCCGGCTGGGCGAGCCCCTCATCACGGGTGGCAGGTCGCAGCAGGCGCGTGAGTGGCTGGAGCAGGCCGCGGACCGGGGCGATGCCGAGGCACAGGCCACCCTGCGGGCGCTCACCCGGGCAGGCCTGGCCAGCGTGACCGACGCACGCCGAGGCGAGAACCGCCTGGCGACCAGCGCCAAGCGGCTGAATTCCCCCAGCCTCGGGATCGTGGCGGCGGCATGGGACGCCTTGGGTCACGAGGCACCGGCCGGCGAGCGCCACAGCCGCCTGCAGCGCGAGGCCCGCGGCGGTGACCCGGTGGCGCAGTACCAGTTGGCAGAGCGTTACGCCGATGGCGCCTAGCGGCTGGCCCAGGACGATGCCAAGGCCATGGACTGGCTGCAGGCCTCCGCCGAGGCCGGCAATGGCATCGCCATGGAGACCCTGGCCGACGTCTATCGCCGGGGCACGTTGGGGGTGAGCCGCGACTCTGCCCGCGCGGCCCAGTGGGATGCGCGCGCCCAGCAAGCTGCCAGCGTACTCGAGCACTAAGCCGGATTTCAGCTTATCTTGCCAGAGTCGTCTGTACCTAAGCGCTTGGGGAGGCAGACGCTCCTCTGGGCGGGGCCGAGTAACGGAGATGTCGCCCAGAAGTCGACCTCGTACGTGTCACCGAGGCTGTGGCCGAGCTGCCGGCGCTCCCCTCGCCCAGCCGCAGTACGAATTCGATCAGCGCCTAACCTGGTGAGCGGCGCTTTGGTGGCCTGCCCGGCCCGCGGTTGCCTGTTCCTTGAAATCCGCCCTCTACCCGCCGCAAAACCTGCTTCCCCATGCTCCTGATCGCCCGGCTTGTCCCTCAGAGCACCCCTTCTCGCCCTGCAAACGCTCAGCGGGGCCTCGACCGGGGGTTCAGAACGGAGGGATATCTACACATAGGGACTTGGATTTCCTTCTATTTTCTCTGCCGGTGACCAGCATGGGCACCAGGATGGTCACCCGCACCAGCAGCACGTCCTTGCGCTGCAGCCGGTTGAGGTGAATCAGTGAAAGTCACCTACGTGTCACGATGTTTCCTTCAAAAAATGTAGTTCAGAACTTTAGCAGCCGCCGATGGATTTGGCGGGGCAAAAATGTAACTATATGTTTTATCAAGTTTTTATTAGGAATATATGAGATGGCCTGGGTTTTGCCTTGCATATATCGATTGAAACAGCAGCAAAGGCAAGACACATACCATGCAGCATTCCGAGCACCCGAAAACCCGCCCCGTCGCCCGCCTGATCACAGGCCTCCTCGCCATTCTCTCCATGACAACGGCCCACGGGGCAGGTGTGCCCGCATCCCAGGAGGTCGACTGGCTCAGCCGGCTGGCCCACGGGGGTGATGCCGGTGCCCAGCTGCAGCTCGGTCTCGCCTACAAGGAAGGCCGTTACGGCCTGGCGCCCGACCAGCACGCCGCCCGCTATTGGCTGGATTCCGCTGCCCGGGGTGGCTACAGCTACGCGGCCAAAGTCGAAAACATGCCCGCTGGCATGATGCCGGACGGCACGCTGTCCACCACCACAATTCCCTTCAGTGGAAAGGATTTCCCCGGGCTGACCACCTTGTCCGCCATCTGGCACATCGTTGAAGAGAGCTCGCCCGCCTACTACTCCCGCGAGGCCCTAATGGCTCGGGCCAAGGGGGGTGACCCTGTCGCCGAGTATCAGCTCGGCATGCATTACCGGGACGGTGCCTGGGCGGTGGAGCCCGACGCCGAGCAGTCCCAGGCTTGGCTGCAACGTGCGGCCGTAGACGGCAACAAGCTCGCCGCCCAGGCCCTGGCCGAGACCCGGCAACACTAGCTCAGCTCGAGCGCGCGCGGTCGGCCCGTCTCGCGCGGGGCGCCGTCGGTGCTGCTATGTCGTCGTTGTACCCGGCAGGCGGGGCAATGGCCTGAATCAGATTCAAATCGACGTTTAAGGAAGTATCCATGTCCAACTCACAATACGCCGCCTGGCAACAACGCCTGATGCCGTTTCTGTTGTGGAAACACCGCGTCACGGGCAAAACCATCCGTGCCGACCTGATGTCCGGCCTCACCGTGGCCATCGTGGTGGTGCCGCAGGCGGTGGCCTTCGCGGCCATCGCCGGCATGCCACCCCAATACGGCCTGTACGCAGGCATGATCCCCCCCATCATCGCCGCCCTGTTCGGTTCCTCCTGGCACCTGATGTCGGGTCCCACCACGGCAGCCTCCATCGTGTTGCTGTCCTCGCTCAGCGCCTTTGCCGAGCCCATGACGCCGGAATACGTGGGCCTGGCGCTGACCCTGACCTTCATGGTGGGGATGATGGAGCTGGGGCTAGGACTGGCGCGCATGGGCGCGTTGGTCAACTTCATCTCCCACTCGGTGGTGGTGGGCTTCACCACGGCGGCAGCCATACTGATCGCCAGCAAGCAGCTGAAGAACTTCTTCGGCGTGCCCATACCGCGTGAGGGCAATCTGTTCGAGACTCTCAACCACTTCGTGCATCAGTTGCCCAACACCAACTGGTGCGTGCTGGCCATCGCCTCGCTGACCCTGGTGTCCGGCCTGCTGGTGAAGAAGCTCATCCCGCGGATCCCCTTCCTGATCGTCGCCCTGCTGTCGGGTACCACCCTGGGCGTGGTGCTCAACTTCAGCCTCGGTCAGGACCTCACCGGCGTCACCACCGTGGGCGCCCTGCCGCAGACCCTGCCGCCGCTGTCCATGCCGGACTTCTCGCTGGATACCATCCAGAAGCTGGCACCGGCGGCGCTGGCCATGACCCTGTTCGCGCTCACCGAGGCGATCTCCATCGGCCGCGCCATCGGCATCCGCAGCGGCCAGCTGGTGAACGGCAACCAGGAGTTCGTCGGCCAGGGCCTGTCCAACATCGCCGGCAGCTTCTTCTCCGGCTATGTGGCTACCGGTTCCTTCAACCGCACCAGCCTCAACTACCAGGCCGGCGCCAAGACGCCGATGAGCGCCATGATCGCCGGCTTCCTGGAGATCTTCATCGTGCTGGCCATCGCGCCGCTGGTGGCCTACCTGCCCACCGCGGCCATGGGCGGCATCCTGTTCATCGTCGCCTGGGGCCTGATCGATTTCGCGGCCATCAAGCACATCTTCGCCTCCAACCACTCGGAGCGGGCGATCTTCCTGGTGACCTTTTTCGCCGCCCTGTTCCTCGACCTGGAGTTCGCCATCATGGCGGGCATCCTGCTCTCCCTAGTGCTCTACCTGATGCGGGTGTCCAAGCCGCGTATCGTCAACCGCGCACCGGATCCGCTGCTGCCCAACCGCAAGTTCTCCACCATCACCGACGACGGTCGTCTGCAGGAGTGCCCGCAGCTGCGCATCATGCGCATCGACGGCAACCTGTTCTTCGGCTCGGTGGCCTACCTGCGTGAGAAGCTGGCCAGGCACCGGCAGGAGCATCCTGAGCAGAAACACCTGGCCATCGTGGCTCAGGGCATCAGCTTCGTCGACATCGCCGCCGCCGACGTGCTGGCCAACGAGGCCGAACAGCGCCGGGCCGATGGCGGTGGCATGTACCTGATCAACGCCAAGCAGGGGCTGTGGGATTCGCTGGACCAGTGCCATGCCCTGGACAAGATCCATCCGCATAACGTGTTCCAGGCCAAATCCGCGGCCCTGCGTGGCATCTTCCAGAAGCTCGACAAGTCGGTGTGCAGCCATTGCAAGGTCCGTGCTTTCAAGGAATGCGCGATGGTCCCCTTCGAGGGCGAGCTGCCGGCACCGCCTGCAGGCAGGCCGCAGCGACCAGCCGAGCCCGAACTGCCGCGCCCGTTGCTGGAGCCCGGTCATGGGGTGACCGTCGGCGCCTAGCCATCACCGGATAGGCCTGTCACGGCCCCGAGGCCCCGCCATCCCGGCCTGTGCCGAATGGCGGCGGCTCCTCCCTGACACCTGAATGCCCCCTGCCGCATCAAACCGCATGTGGTCCGGCTTGGGGCGCATGCAACAACTTCTGAAGGATATGAACATGTCGGCCTCTGAGGCGAAATCCGGCAAGCAACTGCGTCTTCATCTGCGCCGCAACCAACGCAAGTTCTTTTCACCACAGGCCTGGCGGGTACGCCTGGTGTTCTGGCTCGGCGCCCTGCTGGTGGGTGGAGTGTGTGCCCTGTTCGCCATCCTCGCCGACCGCGCCGATGAGGTGTTCCACACGCTGATCGAGTTCGGTCCCTGGGTGCCGCTGGTGGCCACGCCGCTGGTGATCACCGCACTGGCCTGGGCTACTCGCAACCTGTTCCCCGGCTCACAGGGCAGCGGCATTCCTCAGGCTATCGCCTCGCTTGCATCAAGGCGCAAGAATGCCGTGCTGTCGCTGAACATCGCGGTGGGCAAGATCCTGCTGACCCTGAGTGGTCTGGTGGTGGGGGCGGCCATCGGCCGCGAGGGACCGTCGGTGCACATCGGCGCGTCCATCATGTACTCGCTGGGACGCTTCGCCCGCTTCCCCGCCCATTACATGGAGCGGGGCCTGATCCTGGCCGGCGGCGCCGCCGGCATCGCCGCCGCCTTCAACACACCTCTGGCCGGCATCGTGTTCGCCATTGAGGAGATGAGCAAGAGCTTCGAGCAGCGCATCAGCGGCATCGTCACCATCGGCGTGGTGATCGCCGGTGTCACGGCACTTGCCACCCTCGGCCCTTACCACTATTTCGGCACCTCAGACGCCTTTATGCCGGACAGTGCCAGCTGGCTGGCGGTGCCGGTGTGCGGGGTGGTCGGCGGCCTGCTAGGCGGCTTGTTCGCCAGCGCTCTGGTGGAAGGTGCGCGGCGGCTGGCGCCAATGGTGCGCAACCATCCCTACCAGGTGGCCTTTGTCTGCGGCCTGACGGTGGCGCTGATCGGCTACGTGTCGGACTACAGCTCCTCGGGCACCGGCTATGTTGCCGCCAAGTCCATCATCACCGGCCAGGCCGACTGGGACCCCATCTATCCGCTAATGAAGATAGGCGCCACCCTGGCCTCCTACCTGAGTGGCATTCCCGGCGGTATCTTCGCCCCGTCGCTGGCTACCGGCGCAGGTGTCGGCGCCGATCTCGGCCACTGGCTGCCGGTAGCACCCATCTCGGTGATGATCGTCCTCGGTATGGTCGCCTATTTCGCCGGCGTGGTGCAGTCGCCGCTCACCGCCTTTATCATCGTCATGGAGATGACCAACGACCAAGACATGCTGCTGGCCCTGATCACCACCTCGTTCATCGCCCACGGCGTCTCCCACGTGGTGTGCCCGCAGCCCATCTACCATGCGCTGTCGCGGGCCTTTCTGAGTGCCGAAGGCGAGCTCCCGGAAAAGCCCGAGCCGGCGGTCTGCGAGGTGCAGGAAGAGGCTGCCTGAACAGGCAGAGCAGAGATTCAGCAGTGACCTGCAGAGCTGGAGATTGATCAAGGCTGTTCACGTGATCGGCGACAGGCGGGACCACTTCGACGCACCGCATGACGTACGTGTCCGCTGTTCGCCCCGGCGTGTGGTCCGAATCTTGTGCTCGGCCTTGCTACTTTCCTACGGCCTGTACGGCAGTGAGCGCGCTCCTGGGGCTCGGCGCCTTCGACACAGCGCCTTTGATTCGGCACCGAGACGGCGCTACCCACTGACGCTCTGGTCGAGTTCATACTCCGGATCGGGATGGATCGGATCGAAGTCGACCGTTTGGTCGAGCGTTTCCCCCCCGGGTGGTCCGCTGCAAGGAGAGTTCGGCGGGGCTTGGCTCGGCTCGCCGATGTGGGTGAGAATCGCCCGCACGGTGGGCGCCTCGGTGATGAAGGCGATGATCTGCACCTCGCCGCCACAGCGCGGGCACACGCGGGGGAAGATCTCGTAGCTGCGTGCCAACAGCATTGCCCAGAGATAGACCGCGGGGCGGCGCGGCTTCTCCTCGGGTGGCGCCGGCTCGCTCGTTGCTCCGTCAGCCCTCTTGCACGCGGATGAGGAAGTGGCCCGCTCCGAGTCCGTTTCCGCCCGCGCGGAGGCCAGCGCGGTGAGTGCCGGGCGCAGCGGGACGTTCGGGGCGAGCACACCAAAGGAGCGATGGCGGTGGATGCGCGCAGGTGGGATGAAGGCGCTCAGACGCTCGAGCAGCTTTAGTGCCGGCAGTATCAGCGCCACAGAACCGTCCGCCATCGGTTTGGGCAACTGGAAGCGCCGTTGCTCGTGGCGCGCGTCCACCCACTGCAGGTGCCCTGCGGCCAGCGGCGGGCGGGC
>Ga0210096_1000756_pt1 | contig 10828 bp, 10 predicted proteins | sample China_Galinas_PW_4_FD_184864 | JGI IMG/M metagenome (GOLD analysis project Ga0210096, IMG submission 184864) | Wetland microbial communities from San Francisco Bay, California, USA, that impact long-term carbon sequestration - China_Galinas_PWA_D2... | ecosystem: Environmental > Aquatic > Marine... | reverse complement strand
ATTCGGGCCACCTGCTTCCGTTCTCCGCCAGACCGCCCGGCCACAACGGGATCCACGCATCGACGGGCCACAGGTCGACGCCAGTGAATCCCGGCGGCGCTACGCCGATCACCTCGTATCGCCCGTCTCCAATGTGCAGCTCACGTCCGATGATGCCGGGGTCCGATCCATAGTGGTCCCGCCAGAACTCGTAGCTCAGCACCGTCGTACCCGGCGCTCCTTTTCGGTCCTCTTCCTCCCCGAAGAAACGTCCCCTCGCTGCGCTCACACCCAGCAACGGGAAAAGCCGCCACGACGCGATCACCACGTTGATCTTCTCCGCAGTCTCCCCATCCCCCATTGTCAGAACGTTCCCACCCGCCCACGCAGCCACTCCGCTGAAGCCGGCAACCTCCTCGAAGTCCTGCACGTCCAGCCACGTCATCGCCGGACTCGTCACCAGATCGCCTCGTTCCTGCTTCCGGACATAGATCGTCCGCAGCGTCTCCGGCGACCGGATCTCTGACGGCGCACTCAGCAGCAGCCGGTCCAGAACCGTGAACATCGTCGCGTTCGCACCCAGCCCGAGAGCCAGCAGCAGAACCACACCCAGCGCAAAGCCCGGCGAGCGCCGGATACTCCGACCCGCGAACGCGAGCCCGCTTCGAACCCCTGCCTGCCACTCACGCATGACTCGCCTCCTCGATCGCATCCGTTCCATTCGCAACAGTCGCCGCCGGTAGACCCGCAGATCGCCAAACCGCTCACCTGCCAGCCGCCACGCCTCCTCTTCCCCGTAACCTCGCTCCATCAGCAGGTCGACCGTGCCAAGGAAATGCGACTCGAGCTCCGCATCGATGCTCAGCACGATTCCCGTCTCGCGCTTCCAGTCCCTGCCACTCGCCGACCTCCGCCGTCCCGCCTCACCCAATCGCGACTCGCGGTGCCTACCCCCGCCTCTCATGCCCGACCCCTCACGCTTCGCCCGCGTCCGGGGCGAACACCTTCGCCACCGCCCTCGCGTACGCTTCCCACTCCGCCCAGCCCCGCTCCAGCTCGGCCTCGCCCGCACGCGTCAGCTCGTAGAACTTCGCCCGCCGCCCACGCTCCGAAACTCCCCATTCCGACCGGACAAGACCCCGGTCCTCCATCCGGTGAAGCGCCGTGTACAGCGCACCGTCATCGACCTGCAACGCCTCATCCGTCCGTGACCGTATCCAGTCCGCCATCCCGTACCCGTACCGCGGTCCCGCCCGCAACGACCGCAGCAGCAACACGTCCAGAGTGCCTCGCAACAGGTCGATCGAGTCTCCAGCCATGACGTCCATCCTCGTTCGAATTGTCGTGCCTGCCGGCCTCGAGAAACCCGGCGGTGCACGTCTCCCGCACTCCCGTTCCGGCGGCTGTACCACCGGCCACTCCTGCCGCCGCCGTCGCGTCCGGGCCGGTCGGCCGAAGTAACTGGCGCCCTTACATCAGAATCTGAGGTCTATATTACCCTCAGGTTCTGAGGGCGTCAAGGGGTCCGGACGAATCGCAGCGCAGAACGGGACCCGCGACCGAGATCGACGCGTCGCTCGAAATCGGCGTAGCCGGTGAATGGCGTGCGGTCGCGTTGCGCGAGCCAGCGGGAGCGTTCGACCTCGGTGAGTCCGGGCACGAGGCGGAGCACGCCTTCCTGCACGGTGTTGAGATCGAATTGCAGGGGTTGGTCGGAGAGTTCGGCGAGCTTGATGCGGACCGAGGGGACGGAACAGGGCAGTTCGGGGCCGATCCGTCGATCCAGGGTGGCGGGATCGGCCAGGACGCGGTCTCGCCATGACTGACGGCGGGTCTCGAGCACATCGAGGTTCAGGGCCGGCATGTCGAGGCGGAGCCCGGCCAGGTAGGCGGATTTCCATGTTGCGCGTGCAGCGTCATCGACGAATTCGCCGTGGGAGAGGTCGAGGAAGACGTCCAGGATTTCCGGGAACTCGGCGGGATATCGGACTTGCCAGGCGCGGACGATGTCGGTGAGCCACGGTCGGTTCGAGGCCGCGTCGGGTGCATCGAGCACGTCGGCCAGGACTTCGAGAAGGTGGTTCTGCCGCTGTCTGATGGTGTCGGGCCCGGGCGGCCGGATGCCCCGGAAGAGGATGGAGTAGAAGAAGCTGGCGTAGAAGCCTTCGGACTGGAGCATCTGATCGGCGTTGCGCAGTTCGGCGAAGTCGCGGGCCCGTTCGAGCTGAACACGCAGGTAATCGGCGCCGGTGAACGCGCTCCTGAAGGCAAACGCGTTGTCGGCCACCTGTCGGTAGCGAGCGACGTTCTGGGAGAAGCTGAGCAGGTCGACAAGTGCGTGGTAATACTCACTGACGCGGGGCGCCTGTTCGACGCGTCCGAAGGGCATCTGCCAGTGATCGTAGCGGTTGCGCGAGCTTGTGGAGGTATCGAGTCGGGCGGCGAAGGTCTCGAGGTGGATGGCGAAGCCTTCATGAAACGCGGTCTGCCGGTCGGTCAGCGCGGCGGTCGAATGGGGAATGGCGGCCATCGGTCTGGCGTCGAAGCGTCGGCCGCCGGCCAGGACGTGTGTGACGACGTGACCGGTTTCGTGCAGGAAGGTCGTGCTGAATCTCCACTCGTCGGGGCCGAGCCGGATGAAGGCCGTGCGCGGGTGTTCCTCAATGCCGGCTTCGGTCCGCAGCCGGAACCCGAGGTCGCCGTGGTTCCCGCCGGGAACGAGTGCCACATAGTATGCGGCGGGTTGACGGTGCGCCGCGGCGGAGTCGCGCGCGATCGCGACTGCGCGTGCGCGATCGTAGAGATCGAGTGCCCAGCGGGCAGGCGGATTGTCGAGCCAGCCGAGCAAGGTGCCGACCCTCGCCGAGTCGTCGACGATCGCGAAGGTCTCGAGGGAATCTCCGCTTTCCATCCCGGCCACGGGCACCATGAAGACCACCGGGTAACCCGGTGTCCGGACCGGTGACTGACAGGGAGTCGCGGACGACAGTCCGCATATGGCCAGAACGGCGGCGCTCATCATGGACGGCTCTCCCGAATGACGTTGCTGCGACCCGCGTTCCCGCGGCGGTATCCCACGATCATGCGCCACTCGCGGCCCGTCAATCCGGCGCATTCTTGCATGGAAGTCCGGAATTGCCGGACACGGCGGCTCACGGGTTCCGGTCACGCGCCGGCGTGCATGCCGGCCGGACCCGCGCTTTCACGGTGAATCCGGACACACGACGGCCGCATCGTCGTACGAAGACGATGCGGCCGTGTGACAGACGGATGTGTCGTCAGCTGAGGGGCGAGCCGCTCAGTGACCCAGCGTGAACGAATAGCCCAGCTGAACCGCGAACGACCGCTGCTTGAATGACGCGTCTCCGTCGCTCGAGTCATCGAGGTTGACCAGGCCGAGCGTGTAGCGGCCTTCCACGAGGAACGAGCCGGACCCGGCCGGCATCCGGAGCCCCGCGCCGAACACGGCACCAAAGTCGGTCTTCTTTCGTTCGAATCCTTCGAGGACGCCGCCACCATCGTCACAGTCCGATTTCGTCGTGATTGCGCCTCCGAAATTGTCCTGTAATGGCAGGTCGCTCTTGATCTCGGCCTCGCATTTCGCTTCGAACGCCACGGCGCCGCCGCCGAACGCGTACGGCGTGAAACCGTCACCTGAGCCGAACGGCACCATCAGCAGCAGGGGCACCTCGATGTACGACATCCTCACGTCGAGCGTCGCTCCGGCCAGAGCAAGCAGTTCCGCGGACGTGCCCTTCTGGACGTACAGGAGTTCCGGCTGTAGGGCGACCGCACCGAGCGGAATGCGAAGGGACGCGCCTGCGACGAACCCGGTCAGGTTCTTCAGCTCGATATCCTCCGAGCCGTCCGAACTCGCCTTCGAGAAGGTGGCGCCGCCCTTCAATCCCAGCTCGAGCGAACCTTTGCCCATCTGCCCGGCGACAGGCGCCACACAGACGGCGAGCAGGCCGGCCGTTACGGCCAGCCACGAATGCCATTTCATGATCGATCTCCCGTTGATTCCCGAGGAATTCGCAGTGAAGTGAAACGCCGCCGCGGGGTGCTGACTGTCACCCTCACGACGGCGCTCAAGAATCCGGTTCGGCCGTGATCAAGTCAATAGTCCCGTGCCCGACGAATCCCAGGGCAGGTGACGACATTGCCACGTCACCTGTCTGCGCGGACCGGCAATTGGACGTCGCCGGGCAGCCCGACCTGCTACATGCCGCGCGTCAACGTCCACCCGTTGACCATGACGTTCAGATTGTGATTCATCCGGATGCCGGTCACACCGTACACGTCGAGATCAGCAACCGGCATGGTGGTGACTTCCGTACCGTTGATCGAGAAATGGACCTGGTCACCCGCCACCCTCACCTCGAGAACGTTGGTCACGTCCGCACCATCGGGAGTGGCGGCATGCACCGCATTGGACGCGACCCAGCCTTCGGTGACTTCCTCCGTCTCATCGCCCATGCGCTTCTTGATCAGGTAGTCACCGGTCGCGCGCACGACGAAATACGAGTACGTGTAGTCGGGCGCCTGGAGGTTCTGTCCACCGAAGATCAGGCCGAGCGCTTCACGATGGTTCGGCGGGGCCCCGATCTCGGTGAACGATGCCGACACGGTGTAATCGCCGCTGTCCACCGTGTTCTCCGCCGCATTGTACATGATGGCGCGCGGGCCCGTCTCGAAATGCCAGCCGCCGTCCATCCCGGTCACGTGGAAGTCGGCCCGATTGTCGGTCGCGCGATCCATGCGCATCTCGTAGCCGGCCGGCAGACCCGTCGCCTCGCCCGAAGGCGAAAGCGTAGCATCCGCCTCCATGCTCGCGGCTTCCGTGCCGTCACCCGGCATGTCCGCTTCCGTGTCGGCCTCTCCGCCGCAACCGACGGCCACGACGGCGAACACGGCCGCCAGCAGCAGTTCGTGGTTTGCCCTCATTCGTGCCTCCTGCGCATGGGGTCCGATTGGATTGGAGCGGGCACGGAGCCTGGCCTTGCGGCAGGCATCGCCCGGTTCTGGAGGGTAGACCACAGGCGGCGACGCTGCAACCCGATGGGGAATCAGGCCGCGCTGGCGGTCAGTCTCGTGCTCTCGATGGAAGCGGACAGTTGCGCCCGCCATGTCGGCAGGCTCACACCGAACCGATCACGGATCAGGTCGCTCAGCAGGATGCTCGAGGCCGGCCGGACCGCCGGTCGCGGGTAGTGCGCGGCCGACACCGGCCTCACGCACGCGACCCGCTCTCCGCGCTGCGTCAGCTCTTCCGCAATCGCCGTCGCGAACCCGCACCAGCTCGTGCTGCCAGGGCCCGCAAGGTGGAACGTTCCGCCGTGCGCCGCGAGAAACTCCGCAGGCCGGGACCCGTCGCCGAGCATCCGGCCGACAAGAACGCACGTCGCATCAGCAACCGCCTCACGTGATGTCGGACAGCCCACCTGGTCATCGACCGCGCGGACTTCCACGCGCTCCCGCAACAGTCGCATCATCGTGGAAAGGAAATTGCCATGCCGCCCACCGTAGAGCCAGCCGAGTCGCACTATCGCATGCGCCACGCCCGCCTCGCGGATCGCCGCCTCACCCGCCAGCTTCGACCGGCCGTATTCACTGAGCGGATTCGTCGCATCGCCTTCGCGATAGCCGCCCGGCCGGAGGCCGTCGAATACACAGCCGGTCGAGTAGTGGAGAACGCCCGCTCCGATCGACGCCGCCTCGGCCGCCAGTATTCCCGGCGCCCGGCCGTTCACCCGGAACGCGCGGTCGGGGTCGCGCTCCGCCAGATCTGCAGCCGTGTAGGCGGCGGCATTGATGATCAGATCCGGCCGCACGAAACAGACGGCGTCGCGTATCGCGCCCGGATCTTCGAGATCCAGCTGCGAACGCGACGTCGCAATCAGCTCTCCACAGTCATGCAACCGTGACGCCAGTACTTCGCCCAACTGGCCGTGCCGGCCCGTCAGAAGAATCCTCATGCAATATACAACGGCAACATTCCCGCTTCGCTGTAATCCGCCAGCGTCAGGCCCGCACGGTCCTGCTCCGACAGTCGCGGACCGTCGAACGGCCATTCTATCGCGAGAGCCGGATCGTTCCACAGCAGCACGTGCCCGTCCTCCGGATGGTCCAGGTCCGTGCACTGACAGACCACGTCCGCCTCGTCCGACAGAACCAGAAAACCATGAGCGTGATCCGGCGGCAGATACAGTTGCCGCCTGTTCTCCGCCGACAGCCGCACGCCGCGCGCTACGCCGAACGTAGGCGAGCCGACCCGGATGTCGACCGCTACCTCGAATACCTCACCGCGCGTCACCGACACCAGCCTGCCCTGAGCACGCGGATGCTGGAAGTGAAGACCATGCAGCGTGCCACGCGCCAACGTCCACAGATCCGCCTGCGCGAATCGCCACGCCACTCCGCCTTCCTCGTACTTCCGCTGGTTGTACAACTCCACGAAAACGCCCCGATCATCCGCGCTCATGTCGGGATCGATCCGTATCACTCCGGGAAGTCCGTCGATGCCTTCGAACTCCATCGTCCGCCCTCCCTCGTCTGAGGTCACGACATCGCGGGCCATGGCCTCGGAGCCCGACCCGGCCGGCTCCGCGTTCCCTGTCCCACCGCAAGCCGTTCGGCCTCGCCGGAAGCTGCCACCACCGCCGGCAGGCCGGACGTCCCGGGCCGCACCCATCCTGCCACCGCCGCCGCCGTCCGCCCGACCAGGCGTCGCCCGGCACCCCATCCCGACCCCCAACGTCACCGTCCCGCCTCCGCTTGAATCGCCGTATCGCATTTCCATAACTGCATTTATGGCATTTCGTGCGCCAACGGCGAATCTCCCGACCTTTCGTTGCCGGCCGTGTCTCCAGCCTCCGCCCACTGTCCGACCTCCCGGCCAAGTCTTTTCGCTCGTCCCGAAAAAAGTGCCCACCCTGCCCCACTTCCGGTTCCGCCCTTGCGCCCGGCGTCCGGTATCTGTAGGCTACAGATTGTAGCTATCTGTAGAGTGCTTATAGTGAGGCCGGATGAATCGACTGCCATCGAATGCGCCAGCGAGATTCCTGCCGCTTTCGCCGGCGGATTTCCAGTTGCTTCTCGTGTTGCTCGAGGGTGACCGCCACGCGTACGGGATCGCGCGGGCGGTCGAAGAGCAGGAGCGAGGGAGGGTGCCGCTCGAGCTGGGGTCGCTGTACCGGATGCTGAGCCGGCTCCAGGAGGCGGGCATGATCGAGGAGGATCCGGTCGAGCAGCCGAGTCCATCGGGCCCGAAGCGGAGGGTCTACCGGATCACGGCGCTGGGGCGGCAGACGGCCAGGGCGGAAGCGGACCGGCTGCGGGACGTGCTGGCCGTGGCGGAGGTGCGTCTGGCTCGGGCGGGGGCATGAGCCTGAGCCGTGACGGCGAAGCCGCGGTCGGCCTGGCGATACGCCTGGTGCGTCGGACGTTCGTGCTCTTTCCCCGGGAGTTCAGAGATCGGCACAGGGCGGACGCGCCCGTCTACTTCGAGGACAGGGCACGGGACCGGTTCCGGGCGGGCGGTGTTCCGGGTCTGATGGCATTCACGTTGTCTCTTCTACGAATCGTCCTGCCAGAACCCGTGGTTGCCGGGCATCAGCATGATCATCCGGTATGAAGGCGCCCTCTCGGCGGTCATGCCGGCGATGAAGGAGGCCATGCACGCGACGGATGCGACGGTGCCGCTCACCGATGTGTTGCCACTTTCGGAGGTGCTCGCGGCCGACACGGTCGAGCAGAGACACGATATGCTGCTTCTGGCCGTGTTCTCATCGCTGGCCCTCGCCATTGCCGCCGTCGGCGTCCACGCGACCGGGTCCTGTACTGTCGCCGGACGTCTGCGTGAAACGGGACTCCGTCGCGCGGTCGGAGCGCGTGGCACGGATGTCATATCGCTCATCATTCGGCGAGGCATGGCCCTGGTCGCGACTGGCGCCATCATCGGGATCGGTGTGGCGCTCATTGCGGCTCGAGCGATCGAAAGCCTCCTCTTCGGGATCACACCGTCCGATCCAGTGACGTTCATTGTCGTGGCGGCAGTATTGCTCGGCTCAGCGCTCGTGGCCTGCCTGGTGCCCGCGCTGCGCGCCGCGCGTGCCGATCCACTGTCCGTTCTCCGGCCCGGGCAATGAGAAACCAAACCCTGTTCCGCCTCGCTCTGAGCATGGTTCGGCTCTCATTCATCGCCTTTCCAAGGGAGTTCCGGCGGCGCCACGGCGCGGACGCGCTCAGCTACTTCGAGGACCGTGCCTGCGACCGGCTGACGGAGCGCGGCGTGCGTGGTCTGGCGATGCTCGTGTTGTCGAGCGTGGTCGACACGGTGCGCGCCGGTCTGGCCGAACGCCGTTCCGGAATCCGGGGCGGGCGCCTTTCACTGGGGTCCGTTGTTTCCGACACACGCTTTGGTCTGCGTTCACTGCGGAAACACCCGGGCTTCGTCGTCGCGACGGCAACGCCCATCGCGCTCGGCGTGGCCGGCGTCACCGCCGTTTTCGCGGTCATCTCGGCCGTCGTGCTGGCGCCTTTGCCATACGACCAGCCGGAAGCGCTCGTGCTCGTGGGTCGCGCACCGGATCCCGGAGCGACCGTCCAGAGGTCGTTCGCCGTGTCGCCGACTACGCTCATCGACCTCGAGGACGGCGTTCCCGGACTCGAATCGATCGGCGGTGTGTTGAGTGCCCGCAGAACCGTGCTGGGCCCCGAACCGGAAGTCGTTCACGTAGCGAGCGTGACCCGCCAGTTCATGGACGTGTTCCGCATTGGACTCACGGCAGGCCGCACGTTCGCGCCCGCTGAATTCCGCGATCCGCACGTCGCGCTGCTCTCGTGGCAGTACTGGCAGCGCCGCTGGGGCGGTGATGTCGCGGCGGTGGGATCAATTCTCCGGACGGATCAGGGAGACCTTCGCATCATCGGCATCCTGCCTCAATCGTGGCACCGGTCGGAGGCCGTCTATGGAACGGATGCCGGGATATGGACGCCGCTCGATTACGGCGAGTGGCAGGACAGGGGTGACTTCGAACGGAACATCACACTGGCGTACACCGTCGCCCGACTGGCGCCCGGCACCTCGATCGAAGTCGCCAACGAACAGCTTCGCGCTGCGGCAGTCGAGCTCTGGCGCGAACATCCCGGCGCGTACTCGAGAGCGGATGGCACGGCGCAGGTGATCGAAGCGCGATCGCTGCACGCGGAGACGGTCGGCCCGATCGGCAACCGGCTGGCCATGCTGCTCGCGGCCGTCGCCTGCATCCTTGCGATTGCCTGTGCCAATGTGGCCAATCTGTTTCTCGCGCGAGGCGCCGCCCGCCAGCGGGAACTTGCCATGCGCAGTGTGCTGGGGGCCGGTCGGATCCGCCTGAGCGTACAGCTTCTGGTCGAGAGCATCGCCATTGCGGTGGCCGGCGGCAGCGCGGGTCTTCTGCTGGCGTACGTTTCCCTCGACACGCTCGTCGCGTTCACGCCCGGGCTGCCAAGGGCCGATGCGGTGGCTGTCGATCTGCGCGTGGCGGCAGTTGCACTGCTCGTGTCGGTCGGCTGTGGTGTCGGGTTCGGCATGGTCCCCGCGATTGCGAACTCCAGCCACGACCCGGGAGGCGTGCTGCGCGGCGGCCGTCAGCCGCGCCGCGGCGCCGACCGGCTGCGGGCAACACTGGTGGTCGGGCAGACAGCGCTCGCACTCGTGCTCGTCGCGTGCGGCGGACTGATGGCCAACAGCGTGCTCCGGCTCGCTCTCATCGAACCCGGATTCCGGCGTGACGGCATCCTCACCGTGCAGGCGACGCTCGCCCTCTCCATGAACGGGTCGGCCTCGTCGGCCTTCTACGACTCGTTCACCGAGAGATTGTCCGCGATACCGGGCGTCATGGCGGTCAGTGGCTCACTGTTCGTGCCGGGCGATGGCAGGGTCTTTCCGACATCGATCACGCATCCGCGAACCGGGCAGCAGATGCAGAGTCTGTTCCTGACCGTGTTGCCGGACTTCTTCCATGTTCTCGATATCCCGATCATCGAGGGACGCCCGCTCGGACAGCAGGACTCGCCGGGCACATCGCCTGCCGCCGTCGTCAGCCGGTCGCTCGCGCAGGAGCTGTGGCCCGGCGAGTCGCCGATCGGCCGCACGTTCGACGCACGACGCAGGACGCTCACCGTGGTCGGCGTGGCCGCCGACATTCGCAGCCGCGACCTGCACCACGCACCCCAGCCGATGTTCTACGAATCGTACTCGCAGAACCCGTGGCTGCCGGGCATCCACATGCTGATCCGGTATGGAGGCGACGTCACGGCGATCGTACCGGCGATCCGGAGTGCCCTCCGCGCCACGGATCCAACGGTGGCGCTCGACGAGGTGATGCCTCTGCCCGACGTGCTGGCGGCCGACACGCTCGAGGAGCGACACTACGCGCTCCTGCTTGGCGTCTTCTCGACACTCGCCCTCGCAATTGCCGCCGTCGGTATCTACGCCACCGTTTCGTACACGATGGCTCGACGCGTCCGTGAAATGGGAATCCGCCGCGCCGTCGGCGCGCGCGGTAGCGATGTCGTATCGCTCGTCATGAGACACGGCCTGCTGCACGCCGCCGCCGGCGCGGCCATCGGTACCGGTGTTGCCCTCGTGGCCGCTCGTTCGCTGGAGAGCCTGCTGTTCGACATCACGCCATCGGACCCCGTGACCTTCATCATCGTGGGCACGGTCCTGCTCTGTACGGCGTTGCTGGCCTGTCTGGCGCCGGCCGTGCGCGCGGCGCGTGCCGATCCGCTGTCGATCCTGAAGGGCGACTGACCGCACGGACCACCGTCGGATCGTCGGCGCATGTCCCGCTTGCCCGGGAAA